>Ga0222423_1000224_pt1 | contig 49077 bp, 40 predicted proteins | sample 3A0metagenome_FD_182472 | JGI IMG/M metagenome (GOLD analysis project Ga0222423, IMG submission 182472) | Enriched microbial communities from leaf-cutter ant dump, University of Wisconsin, Madison, United States - 3A0 (version 2) | ecosystem: Environmental > Terrestrial > Nest > Insects nest >...
GTGCCCGGCACCCAGATGGAGGTCCGGGACGTCACGATGGACTTCGGCTACGGGCACGCGTTCACCGAGTCCTCCCCCGAGGCGTACGAGCGGCTCATCCTCGACGTGCTGCTCGGCGACCCCCCGCTGTTCCCGCGGCACGAGGAGGTCGAGCTGTCGTGGCAGATCCTCGACCCCGTCACCGAGCACTGGGCGAGCAAGGGCCGGCCCGAGGCGTACCGCTCGGGCACCTGGGGACCCGGCTCCGCTGACGAGATGCTCGCGCGCGACGGAAGGACGTGGCGGCGGCCATGATCATCGACCTGCCCCAGACCACCACGAGCGCCGTCAACAAGCGGCTCGTGCGCCTGCGCGACGAGGGCGGCGCCGTGGCCCTCGGGCGTGTGCTCACGCTCGTCATCGAGGCGAGCGAGGACGAGCTCGAGGACGCGATCGCCGCGGCGAACGACGCGAGCCGCGAGCACCCGTGCCGCGTGCTCGCCATCTCGACCTCGGGCCGACGGCGGTCCACGTCGCTCGACGCCCAGATCCGCGTCGGCGGTGACGCGGGCGCGAGCGAGGTCGTCGTCCTGCAGCCGCAGGGCGAGCTGCTCGAGCACCTCGACACGCTCGTCATCCCGCTGCTGCTGCCCGACGCGCCCATCGTCGTCTGGTGGCCGGGTCAGGCGCCGCAGCGCCCCGCGGACGACGCGGTCGGTGCGATGGCCCAGCGCCGCATCACGGACTCGACGACGTGCGCCAAGCCGCTCGACTCGCTCTTGTCCCTCCGCGGCGGCTACGAGGCCGGTGACACGGACCTCGCGTGGACCCGCATCACCCTGTGGCGTGGGCTCCTCGCGGCGGCCCTCGACGAGAACCCCGGCGGCAAGATCACCCGCGCCGAGGTCGAGGGCGACGGCAAGCACACGTCGGTCGACCTGCTCGCGGCGTGGCTCGCCGAGCAGCTGCGCGTGCCCACCGAGATCGTGCGACGCCGCGGCGTCGACGGGGTGACGGCGGTGCGCATCTGGGTGGGCGAGACGCTCATCGAGCTCGCTCGTCCCGACGGCAAGACCGTGACGATCCGCCAGACCGGCTCGCCCGACCGCCGGCTCTCGCTCCCCCTGCGCCAGCTCAACGAGTGCCTCGCCGAGGAGCTCCGCCGGCTCGACCCGGACGAGGTCTACGGGCGCGTGCTCACCAAGGGGCTCGCGAGGGTCGGGCTGTGAGCGGCGTCCGGACCGCCCTGGTCCACCCCGACGCCGAGGTGCTCGCCGAGGCGGTCGCCGCGCGGCTGCTCACGCGGCTCGTGGACCTGCAGTCCGTCCAGGAGACGGTGCACGTCGTGCTCACCGGCGGCACCGTGGGCATCGCGTCGCTCGCCGCGGTCGCGGCCAGTCCGGTGCGCCGCGCCGTCGACTGGTCCACGGTCCACCTGTGGTGGGGGGACGAGCGCTTCCTGCCCACGGGCGCCCCCGACCGGAACGAGACCCAGGCACGCGCGGCGCTCCTCGACGCTCTCGACGGCCTGCCCGCCCAGAACGTCCATCCGATGCCCGCGCCCGGGCCCGGTGTCGCCACGCCAGAGGACAGCGCCGCGGCCTACGCCCGCGAGCTCGCCGCGCACGCGCCCGAGGGGGCCGGGCTGCCCAGGTTCGACGTCGTGCTCCTCGGCATGGGGCCGGACGGCCACGTGGCCTCGCTGTTCCCGGGCCATGACGCGCTCGGTGCCGGCGGGACCGTCGTCGGCGTGCACGGCTCCCCCAAGCCGCCGCCGTTGCGGACCTCGTTGACCTTCGACGCGCTGCGCTCTGCGGTCGAGGTGTGGCTGATCGTCGCCGGGGCCGAGAAGTCGCCCGCCGTCCAGCAAGCGTTCGAGGGCGCCCCGGTCGAGGAGATCCCCGCGGTGTCCGCCGTCGGCCAGCACGCCACGCTCTGGCTCCTCGACCTCCCCGCCGCCACCCCCTCCACGAAGTAGCAGGAAAACCCCCGAGGTAGCCGGAAGCCCCCCGAAGTAGCAAGACAACCCGCGAAGTAGCATCCGTTTTCGCGAAGTAGCGTCTGACGTCGCGAAGTAGCGTTCCATCACGCGAAGTAGCGCTCTATCACGCGAAGTAGAACGGCCGACGACGTCGACCTCCGGCGACGGCGCACCCTCATCCCCAGGTCTCCGGACCCTCGATCGCCAACTCGGTCAGCAACCGCGACCCTCGGGGCATGGAAACCACACGAACGCAGAGCCCGAGAGCATCCTCGGGCCTCCGCACCACCGAACCACGGTCACGCGCACTCCCGCCGACTCGGTCCTCGACCCCGGCGTACAGACCGAGCATCGCCGACGGAGTGGCACAGGGAACCCTCACGCGAGCCCGACTCGCACAGTACGTTCCCGCGGGCCACTCCCTGGGGACCGGCCAGGACCGTGAGTCCGAGGTCCTCGCGCAGATGAGCGCGGCCATGAAGACGCTCCCGAGCCAGTGGTGGTTCAGCCACACGAGCGCCGCCCTTGCATGGGGTTGCTGGACGTGGCAGCTCCAACCGGAGACGCACATCCTGCGTCTGAGCAACCCGCACATCGACCAGGGCGACCAGTCAGTGGTGCGCCACTGGACGAAGCACCTCCCCCCTGACGATCGCGCCATGCTCGCCGGCGTGCCGGTGACGAGCCTCGAGCGCACGGTCGTCGACTGTGCCCGGATGCTCACCGAACCTCAAGCACTCGTGATCGCCGACTCCGCGCTCCGGCTCGGGGCCGATCCACGGAGGATGGCCGAGGTCGTGCGGGAAGCGAGCGGGAAGCGAGGGGTGAAGCGTGCTCGCCTTGTGCTCGAGCTGGCCGACGGGCGCTCGGAGTCACCCGGCGAGACCTTGGTGCGGTGGATCGCGCACTTCTACGGGTTGCCGCCGCTGACTCCCATCGTCCGTGTCGACACTCGAGGCGGTGCGTTTGAGGTCGATCTCGCGTGGCCCGAGCTCAAGGTGGCCGTCGAGTTCGACGGGGAGGTGAAGTTCTCCGGTGGAGAGTACGGCGACCCGGAGGAACGGCGGCGCGCACAGCAAGCACGGGCGCAGATGCTGCGCGATGCAGGGTGGATCGTCGTCTCGGTCACGTGGGACGAGCTGCTCCACGGGCACCTGCTCGCGCTCAGGCTGCAGAAGGTGCTGCACGAGGCGCGGGTGCGCAACGGGCGCTGACCTTCGGCGACGGCGGGTGCGCGCTACTTCGCGGAATGAAGCGCTACTTCGCGGGTTCTGACGCTACTTCGCGGGATGGAATGCTACTTCGCGGGTGGGGAGGGTGGGGTTGGCGGGGGGGTTAGTTGCCGCGGCGGGCGCGGAGGGCCGCCAGGGCCTCTTCGAGGATCGCGTCACCGTCGGTCTCGGAGCGACGCTCCTTCACGTAGGCGAGGTGCGTCTTGTAGGGCTCGTTGCGCTGGGGCGACGGCGGGTTGGCACGGTCCTGTCCGGCCGGGAAGCCGCACCGCGGGCAGTCCCACAGCGCGGGGGCCTCGTGGGCGCCCTCCTCGGCGAAGCTGGGCCGGGTCTCGTGACCGTTGGCGCACCAGTAGGAGATCCAGACCCGGGGAGCGCTCTCGCCACGTTCGGCCTCGCCCATGGGCCCGGCACCGACGCGCGAGCCCCTGATCGCACTTCCACCACCGGCCACGGTTCCCCCTCAGCCGTTCACGCGCTGGATGAGCCCCAGCAGGACGATGCAGATGCTCCAGATGACGGCCGTGGAGACCGTGATGCGGTTGAGGTTCCGCTCCGCGACGCCAGAGCTGCCGGCACCGCTCGACATGCCGCCGCCGAACATGTCGGAGAGGCCACCGCCACGCCCCTTGTGCATGAGCACGAGCGGGATGGCGAGCAGGCTCGTCAGCACGAGCACGACGATGCAGACGATGCGCAGGATCTCCACGTAATTCCCGTTCTGGTTCGATCGACGACGCCGCTGGTCGGCGCCGCAGTCAAGGGTAAGCGATAGGACCCGTCAGGACCTAACACCGCCGCCGTCGGGCAGGTCCGCGAGGACCCGCCCGACGGCGTGAGGCGTCACAGGCCGACGTCGTGCGACTTGTAGCGAGCGATCTTGGCGAACTCCTCGGGGTCGAGGCTCGCCCCGCCCACGAGCGCGCCGTCGACGTCCGCCTTCGCCATGATGGCCGCGACGTTGCCGGACTTCACCGAGCCGCCGTAGAGGACGCGGACGGCCGCGGCGACCTCGGGCGAGAACAGCTCCGCGAGCTTGCCGCGGATGGCCGCGCACACCTCCTGAGCGTCCTCGGGAGTCGCGACCTCGCCGGTGCCGATGGCCCACACGGGCTCGTACGCGATGACGACGGTCGACGCCTGCTCGGCGCTGAGACCCGCGAGCGAGCCCTCGAGCTGCGTGAGCGTGTACGCGACGTGCTCGCCGGCCTTGCGGACCTCGAGACCCTCACCGACGCACACGATCGGCGTGATCCCGTGGCCCAGGGCCGACAGCGCCTTCGCGGCGACGACCGCGTCCGTCTCGCCGTGGTACTCACGGCGCTCGGAGTGGCCGACGACGGCGTACGTGACACCGAGCTTCGCGAGGAAGACCGGCGAGATCTCCCCCGTGCGGGCGCCCTCGGCGAAGGCAGAGACGTCCTGCGCGCCGTAGGCGATCTCGAGCTTGTCCGCGTCCACGAGCGTCTGCACCGAGCGCAGGTCTGTGAACGGCGGGATCACCGCGACCTCGACGTCGGCGAAGTCGTGCTTCGCGTCCCCGAGCAGCCACGCAAGCTTCTGCAGCACGTGGACCGCCTGGTGGTGGTCGAGGTTCATCTTCCAGTTGCCCGCCATGAGCGGGGTACGGCTGGTAGCCATGGGTGCCTTTCGGTCAGGTGTGTGGTGGGTCAGCCTTCGAGGACGGCGATCCCCGGGAGCTCCTTGCCCTCGAGGAACTCCAGGCTCGCGCCGCCGCCGGTGGAGATGTGGCCGAACTTCGCCTCGTCGAAGCCGAGGCGTCGCACGGCGGCGGCCGAGTCGCCGCCGCCCACGATGGAGAAGCCCTCCGAGTCCGACATGGCCTGCGCGACGGCACGGGTGCCACCGGCGAACGCCTCGAACTCGAACACGCCCATGGGGCCGTTCCAGACGATGGTCCTCGCGGAACGGATCGCGGCGGCGAACGCCTCTCCGGAGGCGGGACCGATGTCGAGGCCGATCTTCTCGGCCGGGATCGCGTCCGCCGCGACGACCTCGTGCGGCGAGTCGGCCGCGAAGGCCTCCGCCACGACGATGTCCGTGGGCAGCACGATCTCGACGCCCTTCTCCTTCGCCGTCGCGAGGTAGCCCCGCACGGTGTCGAGCTGGTCCTCCTCGAGGAGGGACTTGCCCACCTGGTGACCCTGGGCCGCGAGGAACGTGAAGACCATGCCACCGCCGATGAGGAGCTTGTCGGCCTTCTCGAGCAGGTTCGCGATGACGCCGAGCTTGTCGGAGACCTTCGAGCCTCCGAGGACGACGACGTACGGCCGCTCGGGGTTCTCGGTCGCGCGACGCAGCGCCTCGACCTCCGTCAGGACGAGTCCGCCGACGGCGCTCGGGAGCAGCTTCGCGACGTCGTAGACCGACGCCTGCTTGCGGTGCACGACGCCGAAGCCATCCGAGACGTACGCGTCCGCGAGCTCGGCGAGCTCGGCAGCGAACGCCGCGCGCTCGGCCTCGTCCTTCGACGTCTCGCGCGCCTCGTAGCGGATGTTCTCGAGGAGGGCGACGTCGCCGTCACCGAGCCCCTCGACGGTCGCACGCGCGGAGGGCCCGACGACGTCCTCGGCGAGGGCCACGGGCACCCCGAGCACCTCGCTGAGGCGCACGGCCACGGGAGCCAGGGAGTACTTCGGGTCCACCTGGCCACCGGGACGGCCGAGGTGAGCGGTCACGACGACGCGCGCACCGGCCTCGCGCAGCCGGGTGATGGTGGGAGCGGCGGCGCGGATGCGACCGTCGTCCGTGATCGTCGTCCCGTCGAGCGGGACGTTGAGGTCGGAACGGACGAGAACGCGCTTGCCGCGCAGGTCGCCGAGGCCCTCGATGGTCTTCATGGCTTTCCTTCCTTGGACACGCCGACGGCGTGGGGCGCACGGGATGCGTACGCGCCCACGCCGTCGGCCTTGATCAGCTCGGAGAGGTCAGATCCGCTCGCCGACGTAGACCGTCAGGTCCACGAGGCGCGAGGAGTAGCCCCACTCGTTGTCGTACCAGGAGACGACCTTGACCTGGTTGCCGATGACCTTCGTCAGGCCCGCGTCGAAGATGCTCGACGCCGGGTCCGTGATGATGTCGGTCGAGACGATCGGGTCCTCGGTGTAGGTGAGGATGCCCTTGAGCTCGGGGGTCTCGGACGCTGCCTTGATCGCGGCGTTGACCTCCTCGACCGTGGTCTCACGGCTCGCCGTGAAGGTGAGGTCCGTGGCCGAGCCCGTGGGGGTCGGCACGCGCAGGGCGTAGCCGTCGAGCTTGCCCTTGAGCTGCGGGAGCACGAGGGAGACGGCCTTGGCCGCGCCCGTCGAGGTCGGGACGATGTTGATCGCGGCGGCGCGCGCACGGCGCAGGTCGCGGTGCGGGCCGTCCTGGAGGTTCTGGTCGCCCGTGTACGCGTGGATCGTGGTCATGAGACCGCGCTCGATGCCGAAGACCTCGTCGAGGACCTTGGCGAGCGGGGCGAGGCAGTTCGTGGTGCACGACGCGTTCGAGATGATGTGCTGCGTCGCGGGGTCGTACTCGGTGTGGTTGACACCGACGACGAAGGTGCCGTCCTCGTTCTTGGCCGGCGCGGAGATGATGACCTTCTTGGCGCCACCGTCGATGTGGGCCTTGGCCTTCTCGGCGTCGGTGAAGAAGCCGGTCGACTCGATGACGATGTCGACGCCCAGGTCGCCCCAGGGAAGGGCTGCGGGGTCGCGCTCGGCGAACGCGCGGATGCGGTTCTCGCCGACGGTGATCGACTCGTCGTCGTACGCGACCTCGACACCCAGACGGCCGAGCACGGAGTCGTACTTCAGCAGGTGCGCGAGCGTCTTGTTGTCGGTCAGGTCGTTCACGGCCACGACCTGGATGTCGGCACCCGACTCCAGGATCGCCCGCAGGTAGTTCCGGCCGATGCGGCCGAAGCCGTTGATTCCGACGCGGATGGTCACAATGCCCTCCTCGGCGCGCGCCGACTCGGGGTCGACGCACAGTTGCTGTGTAGTGGCGTCACGCACCCCGGCGTGCGCTGGACGGGGGTAGGCCCCGTCGATGTCTCGATCCTATACCGCTCAGGTCTCGAAGCGGGGACCTAGGTCACGCTGCAGGACGCGTCGTCACAGGTCACGCAGGTCGGGGCTCAGGCTCGCCTCGGTGTCCGGCACGCCGAGCTCCGCCGCGCGCTTGTCCGCCGTCGCGAGCAGCCGGCGGATCCGCCCCGCGACCGCGTCCTTCGTGAGCGGCGGGTCGGCGAGCTTTCCGAGCTCCTCGAGCGAGGCCTCCTTGTTGGCGAGCCGCAGCTCCCCCGCCTCGCGCAGGTGCTCGGGGACGTCGTCGGCCAGGATCTCGAAGGCCCGTTCGACACGCGCTCCGGCGGCGACCGCGGCGCGTGCCGAGCGCCTCAGGTTGGCGTCGTCGAAGTTCGCGAGCCGGTTCGCGGTCCCGTGGACCTCCCGCCGCAGCCGACGCTCCTCCCACTCGAGCAGCGTCTCGTGCGCCCCGAGACGCGCGAGCAACGAGGCGATCGCGTCGCCGTCGCGGATCACCACGCGGTCCACGCCGCGCACCTCGCGGGACTTCGCCGAGATGCCGAGACGGCGCGCCGCACCGACGAGCGCGAGCGCAGCCTCGGGGCCCGGGCACGTGACCTCGAGCGCGGAGGCCCGGCCCGGCTCGGTGAGGGAGCCGTGAGCGAGGAACGCCCCGCGCCACGCGGCCTCGGCCTCGGCCACGCCCGCCGAGACGACCTGGGGCGGCAGCCCTCGCACGGGCCTCCCCCGGTTGTCGAGCAGCCCCGTCTGGCGCGCGAGCGACTCGCCGTCCTTGACGACCCGCACCACGTAGCGCGTGCGCTTGCGCAGGCCCGAGGGCGACACGACGATGATCTCGCTCTCGTGCCCGTAGACATCGGAGAGCGCCGTGCGCAGGCGTCGTGCCGCGATCGCCGTGTCGAGCTCCGCCTCGATGACGATGCGCCCGGAGATGATGTGCAGCCCTCCCGCGAACCGCAACGTCGCCGAGACCTCTGCCTTCCGGCACGACGTCTTGTCGATCGTGACGCGGGCGAGCTCGTCCTTCACCTGTGCCGTCAGAGCCATGGCCGACATCCTGCCACCTAGCCGACCGCCGTTCCGACGTCGCCCAGGAACGTCTCGAAGGCGTCACCGAACGCGGCGGCGAGCCGGAGCGGGTCGTGGCGAGGAGATCCGTCACCAACGCCGACCTGCCGCAGCAAGAGCCGCGCACCGAGCGACTCGGCCTGTTTCTCGAGCTCCTGGACGTCCTCCACGGACCGCGGGTCCGCGATCACCACGTCGATCCGCAGCGCGGGGGCGTGGTCGTGCACGACGGCGAGCAGCTCGGTGGCGCCCATCCCCTCCGTCTCCGCCTCGCCCGCCGGTGCGAGGTTGAGGTTGACCAGCCGACGTGCGCGCGTGGTGAGCAGCGCGTCGGCGAGCTCGGGGACGAGCAGGTGCGGGAGCACGGACGTGTACCAGGACCCGGGCCCGAGCACCACCCAGTCCGCCTCGTGCACGGCGTCGACCGCCTCGGGGCACGCGGGCGGGTCCGCTGGTACGAGCCGGACGTGCTCGATCTGCCCGTGCGCCACCGCGACCGCGCTCTGCCCGCGCACGAGCCTGGGGGCGCCGTCGTCGGCGAGCACGTCGGCCTCGATCTCGAGCGCGACCGCGGACATCGGGAGCACCCTGCCCCGCGCACCGAGGAGCCTGCCCACCCAGTCCAGCCCGGTCACCGTGTCCCCGAGCTGGTTCCACAGCGCGACGATGAGGAGGTTGCCGACCGCGTGCTGGTCGAGCTCGCCGTGAGAGGAGAAGCGGTACTGCAGCAGGTCGCGCCACGTGCGGCCCCACTCGGAGTCGTCGCACAACGCCGAGAGCGCCATCCGCAGGTCGCCGGGCGGCAGACCCCCGAGCTCGGAGCGCAACCGGCCCGAGGAACCGCCGTCGTCCGCGACCGTCACGACCGCCGTGATGCGGTCGGTGATGCGCCGCAGCGCGGAGAGCGAGGCGGCGAGGCCATGCCCGCCGCCGAGCGCGACCACGTGCGGCCCGGGGGCCGAGGTCGGAGCCACCGCTACTCCTTGCCGAGGTCTCTGGCCGTGACCGTGACGCGGTGCCCGCGCTCCTTGAGCGCCGCGCCGATCGCCTCGCTCACGGCCACCGAGCGGTGCTTGCCCCCCGTGCACCCCACCGCGATCGTCACGTAACGCTTCTCCTCGCCGAGGTAGCCGGCGAGCACGGGCTCGAGGGCATCGAGGTAGCGCTCGATGAACGTCTGAGCGCCCGGCAGGCCGAGGACGTAGTCGCGCACGGCGGCGTCACGGCCGGTGAGGTGGCGCAGCTCGGGCACCCAGAACGGGTTGGCGAGGAAGCGCATGTCGACCACGTGGTCGGCGTCGAGCGGGATCCCGTACTTGAACCCGAAGGACAGGACGTTGACGCGCAGCGCCTCGTCGGGGCCCGACTGCACCGCGGCCCGGACCTCACGCGCGAGCTCGTGGACGGACGTCTCCGAGGTGTCGATCAGGATGTCGGCGCGCTCGCGCACGGACGCGAGCAGCTCGCGCTCCGCCGCGATCCCGTCGAGGATGCGCCCCTCCCCCTGCAGCGGGTGCGGGCGGCGCACCGACTCGTAGCGCCGCACGAGCACCTCGTCCGAGGCGTCGAGGAAGAGGATCTGGTAGTCCGTGCCCGCGGCACGCAGCGAGGACAGCACGGGCGTGAGGTCCGCGAAGAACTCTCGTCCGCGCACGTCGACGACGGCGGCCAGACGCCGCACTCCCCCCACCCCGTGCGTCATCATGCCCGCGAGGTGGGAGAGCATCTGGGCCGGCAGGTTGTCGACGACGTACCAGTCCATGTCCTCGAGCACCGCGGCCGCACGCGTGCGGCCCGCACCGGACATGCCCGTGATGATGAGCACCTCGGGGGCGGTCGGCACCGGCTTCGTGGCCTGCTCGTCGAGGGCCGGGATGCCGTTCGGGACCGTGTCGGGGGCGGGCTCGCTCGTCATGGTTCCAGCATGCCAGGGTCCGCCTCGCGCGGGGCGAGGGCGGCGACGACGGCGGCCGCGGACGCTGCTCCCATCCCGGGCACCGTCGCGATCTCCTCCGCGGAGGCCGCCCGCAGGCGCTTGAGCGAGCCGAAGTGCTTGAGCAGCGCCGCCTTCCGCACGGGTCCGAGTCCGGGCACGCCGTCCAGCTCCGAGGCCGTCATCGCGCGCGACCGCCGCTTGCGGTGGGCCTGGATCGCGAAGCGGTGCGCCTCGTCGCGCACGCGCTGCATGAGGTACAGCCCCTCGGAGCTGCGCGGGAGGATCACCGGGAACTCGTCCTCGGGGAGCCACACCTCTTCGAGCCGCTTCGCGAGGCCGCACAGCGCGACGTCGTCGATCCCGAGGTCGGCGAGCGCCCGCGCGGCGGCCGCGACCTGCGGCTGACCGCCGTCGACCACCACGAGGTTGGGCGGGTAGGCGAACCTGCGGGGTGCGCCGCTCACGTCCGCCCCGACCTCGCCCGACGCCGGAGCGGCGGGTGGTTGCTCCCCGCCGTCGTCCAGCTCGACGTCGGCGGACGCGTCCCGGTCCTTGAGGTACCGCGTGAACCGGCGGGTCATCACCTCGTAGATCGCGGCCGTGTCGTCCTGCGCGCCGTTGCCCTCGGGCCCTCGGATAGCAAACGTGCGGTACTCGGGCTTGCGCGCGAGCCCGTCCTCGAACACCACCATGGACGCCACTTGGTGCGTGCCCATGGTCGTGGAGATGTCGAAGCACTCGATGCGCAGCGGCGCGCTCGGCAGGTCGAGCGCCTCCTGGATCTCGCGCAGCGCCTGGCTGCGCGTCGTGAGGTCGCCGGCCCGCCGCGTGCGGTGCAGGGCGAGAGCCTGTTCGGCGTTCTTGCGGACCGTCTCGGCGAGCTCGCGCTTGTCCCCCCGCTGGGGGACGCGCAGGCTCACGCGTGACCCGCGCAGGCCCGAGAGCCACGTGCCCACCTGCTCGGGGTCGGGCGGCAGCACGGGCACGAGGACCTCGCGCGGGACGGACCGTGCGGCGTCCTCGTCCTCGGCGGCCGCGCCGTACACCTGCTGCATGAGGTGCTCGACCAGCTCGCCGTCGTCGGCGTCCTCGACCTTCTCGACGATCCAGCCGCGCTGGCCGCGGATGCGCCCGCCGCGCACGTGGAACACCTGGACCGCCGCCTCGAGCTCGTCGCCCACGAGCGCGAACACGTCCGCGTCGGTGCCGTCCCCGAGCACCACGGCGTTCTTCTCGGTCGCGCGCTCGAGCGCCGCGATGTCGTCCCGCAGCCGGGCCGCGGTCTCGTAGTCGAGCTCGCTCGCGGCCGCCTGCATCCGCGCGGTGAGCTCGCGCACGAAGCGCGCGGTGTCTCCCGCCATGAACGCGCAGAAGTCCTCCGCGAGGTCCCGGTGGTCTTCGAGCGAGATGCGACCCACGCACGGCGCGGAGCACTTGTCGATGTAGCCGAGCAGGCACGGGCGGCCCTGCTGCTGGGCACGCTTGTACACGCCCGCCGAGCACGTGCGCACGGGGAACACGCGCAGCAGCAGGTCGACGGTCTCGCGGATCGCCCACGCGTGACCGTAGGGCCCGAAGTAGCGCGTCCCCTTGCGCTTCGCGCCGCGCATGACCTGCACGCGGGGCACGGGCTCGCCGAGCGTCACGGCGAGGTAGGGGTAGGACTTGTCGTCGCGGTACTTGACGTTGAACCGCGGGTCGAACTCCTTGATCCACGTGTACTCGAGCGCAAGTGCCTCGACCTCGGTGCCGACGACGGTCCACTGGACCGAGGCCGCCGTCGTGACCATCGTCTGCGTGCGCTGGTGCAGGTTGGCGACGTCCTGGAAGTAGCTCGACAGGCGCGCCCGCAGGTTCTTGGCCTTGCCGACGTAGATGACGCGTCCGTCGGGGTCGCTGAACCGGTAGACGCCGGGCGACGTGGGGATGTCGCCCGGCCGCGGGCGGTACGTCGCGGGATCTGCCATGCGACCAGCCTAGTGAACGTCCCTGACACCGGACCGACCGGGTAGCGTCGGGCCATGGGACCCCTGCACACGTACTCGGCGACGATCACCTGGACCGGGGCCGGCGAGGCCGGCACCGCGAGCTACACGTCCTACAGCCGCAACCACGAGGTCGCGCTGCCCGGCAAGCCCGTGCTCCTGGGCACCTCGGACCCCGCCTTCCGTGGCGACCCGGACCGTTACACGCCCGAGGAGCTGCTCGTCGTGGCGCTCTCGCAGTGCCACATGCTGTGGTTCTTGCACCTCGCGTCCGCGGCGGGCATCACCGTCACGGGCTACGTGGACCAGGCCGGTGGCACCATGCGGGTCGAGGCGCAGGGAGCGGGACAGTTCTCCGACGTCGTGCTGCGTCCACGCCTGACGCTGGGGTCGCCGACGACGCGCTCCGGCGATCCGGTGACCGACGAGCTCGTCGCGTCGGTGCACGCCAAGGCGCACCAGCACTGCTTCATCGCGCGCTCGGTGAACTTTCCCGTGCACGTCGACCCGGTGCCCCTCGAGATCGGGGCACCCGCGTGACCTGAGCGGGCCTCAGGCGCTCGCCGCGACTCGCTCGTCGACCTTGAGGATCTCGGCAAGGAAGCGGCCGGTGTGGCTCTCGGGGACGCGCGCGACGTCTTCCGGGGTGCCCTCCGCGACGACGGTCCCTCCCCCGCTGCCGCCCTCCGGGCCCATGTCGATGACCCAGTCGGCGCTCTTGATGACGTCGAGGTTGTGCTCGATGACGATCACGGTGTTGCCCTTGTCGACGAGCGACTGCAGCACCCCGAGCAGCTTGCGGATGTCCTCGAAGTGCAGGCCCGTCGTGGGCTCGTCCAGCACGTAGATGGTGCGGCCCGTCGAACGGCGCTGGAGCTCAGCGGCGAGCTTGACGCGCTGCGCCTCGCCGCCCGAGAGCGTCGGCGCGGGCTGGCCGAGCCGCACGTAGCCGAGCCCCACGTCCACGAGCGTGTTGAGGTGCCGGGAGATCGCCGGGACCGCCTCGAAGAAGTGCGCGGCCTCCTCGATGGGCATCGCGAGCACGTCCGCGACCGTCTTTCCCTTGAAGTGCACCTCGAGCGTCTCGCGGTTGTAGCGCGCGCCGTGGCACACCTCGCACGGGACGTAGACGTCGGGCAGGAAGTTCATCTCGATGCGCAGCGTGCCGTCGCCCGAGCACGCCTCGCAGCGTCCGCCCTTGACGTTGAAGGAGAAGCGCCCCGGCGTGTAGCCGCGCACCTTCGCCTCGGTGGTCTGGGCGAAGAGCTTGCGCACGTGGTCCCACACGCCGGTGTACGTCGCGGGGTTCGAGCGCGGCGTCCGTCCGATGGGCCCCTGGTCCACGTGCACCACCTTGTCGAGGTGCTCGAGGCCCGTGACGGTGCGGTAACGACCCGCGACCCGCCGGGCCCCGTTGAGCTCGTTCGCGAGGACCGTGTAGAGGATCGAGTTGACGAGCGTCGACTTGCCCGACCCCGAGACGCCCGTGACGGCCACGAAGGCTCCGAGGGGGAACGTCACGTCGATGCCCTGCAGGTTGTGCTCGCGCGCACCGTGCACGGTGATCTCGCGTGCCGGGTCGAGCGTGCGGCGCGCCTCGGGCGTCGGGATCTCCCGTCGGCCCGAGAGGTAGGCGCCCGTCATCGACTCCTCCGAGGCGAGCAGGCCCTCGAGGTCTCCCGAGTGGACGATCTTGCCGCCGTGCTCTCCCGCACCGGGACCGATGTCGACCACCCAGTCCGCGGTACGGATCGTGTCCTCGTCGTGCTCGACGACGATGAGCGTGTTGCCGAGGTCCCGCAGCCGGGTCAGGGTCTCGATGAGGCGTCGGTTGTCGCGCTGGTGCAGCCCGATGCTCGGCTCGTCGAGGACGTACAGCACACCGACGAGGCCCGACCCGATCTGGGTCGCGAGCCGGATGCGCTGGGCCTCGCCGCCCGAGAGCGTCGCGGCGCCGCGCTCGAGGGAGAGGTAATCGAGGCCGACGTCGAGCAGGAAGCCGAGTCGCGCCTGGATCTCCTTGAGCACCTGCGCCGCGATCTGGCGCTCGCGCACGCCGAGCTCGATCTGGTCGAGGAACTCCTTGGCCTCCCGGATCGAACGCCGGCACAGCTCGGCGATCGAGATCCCGCCCACCCGCACGGCGAGCACCTCGGGCTTGAGACGCTGGCCGTCGCACACGGGGCACGGGACCTCGCGCATGAAGGCCTCGTACTTCTCCTTGCTCCAGTCCGAGTCGGTCTCCGCGTGCCGGCGCTCGAGGAACGTGATGACGCCCTCGAACCCGGTCGAGTACTGACGCTCGCGTCCCCAGCGGTTGCGGTAGCGGACCTTGACCTCGTGGTTGCGACCGTGCAGCACGGCCTCGCGGGCACGCGCCGGGAGCGCGCGCCAGGGGGTGTCCATCGAGAACTCGAGCTCCTCGGCGAGCGAGGTGAGCACCCTGGTGAAGTAGTCGGAGGAGATCTGCGCCCACGGCAGGACGGCGCCGTCGGCGAGCGACTTCTCCTCGTCCGGGATCACGAGCTCGGGGTCCACCTCGAGCCGCGAGCCGATGCCCGTGCACTCGGGGCACGCGCCGTAGGGCGCGTTGAACGAGAACGTGCGCGGCTCGATCTCCTCGAGCGAGAGCGGGTGGTCGTTGGGGCACGAGCGCTTCTCGGAGAACTTGCGCACGCGCTCGGGGTCGTCCTCCGCGAGGTCCACGAGCTCGACGACGACGAGCCCCCCGGAGAGCCCGAGCGCGGTCTCGACCGAGTCGGTGAGCCGCCGCCCCACGCCGTCCTTCGCGACGAGGCGGTCGACCACCACCTCGATGTCGTGCTTGAGCTTCTTCTCGAGCGTGGGCGGCTCCGCGAGCGAGACGACCTCGCCGTCCACGCGGGCTCGCGCGAACCCCTTGAGCTGGAGCTCGGCGAAGAGCTCGGTGTACTCGCCCTTGCGGCCGCGCACGACGGGCGCGAGCACCTGGTACCGCGTGCCCTCCTCGAGCTGGAGCAACCGGTCGACGATCTGCTGCGGCGTCTGGGCCTGGATGAGCTCTCCGCACACGGGGCAGTGCTGCGTCCCCGCGCGCGCGTACAGCAGGCGCAGGTAGTCGTAGACCTCCGTGATGGTCCCCACGGTCGAGCGCGGGTTGCGGTTCGTCGACTTCTGGTCGATCGACACCGCGGGCGAGAGGCCCTCGATGAAGTCGACGTCGGGCTTGTCCATCTGGCCGAGGAACTGGCGCGCGTACGAGGACAGCGACTCGACGTAGCGACGCTGCCCCTCGGCGAAGATCGTGTCGAACGCGAGCGAGGACTTCCCCGACCCGGACAGCCCCGTGAACGCGATCAGCGCGTCGCGGGGCAGGTCGAGGTCGACGTTGCGGAGGTTGTGCTCACGGGCACCACGGACGAGGAGACGGTCACTCACCACACGATCGTATGCTGACACCCCGACATCGTACACCTGTACTACTCGGGCGGCGGTGCCCGTCGTCGGCGAGACTGGTCCGATGACCTACACCGGGAACGTCGCACCGGGTGGCCCGAGCGCCGTGCGCGAGCTCGACGCCGTCGTCGTCCGCAAGGCGAGCGTCGGACCGATGGACAACAACGCGTACCTCGTGACGTGTCGAGCGACCGGCGCCCAGCTTCTCGTGGACGCGGCGGCGGACCCTGAACGACTCGTCGAGCTGGTGCACGAGGGATCGCCCCGAGGGCGCCTCGACATGATCGTCACGACGCATCAGCACCGTGACCACCACGGCGCTCTCGCGGCCCTGGTCGCCGCCACGGGCGCCCGGACCGTCGCGGGACGTGCCGACGTCGGCGGCATCGAGGTCGCGACGGACGCCCCCGTGGACCACGGTGCGCGCCTACGCCTCGGTGCCGTCTCCCTGGAGGTGATCGGACTGCGCGGCCACACTCCAGGGTCGATCGCCCTCGCCCTGTCCGAGCCCGAGGTGACCCGTGCCCCGGGCGCCGTCGCCGGACGCACCCACGTCTTCACGGGCGACTCGCTCTTCCCCGGCGGCGTCGGGAACACCGACCACGACCCGGCACGCTTCGCGCAGCTCTACGCCGACGTGACGCACCGCCTCTTCGACCGCTTCCGGGACGACACGTGGGTCTGTCCCGGCCACGGCGTCGACACGACGCTCGGTGCCGAACGCCCGCACCTCGACCTCTGGCGGGCCCGCGGCTGGTAGCTCGGTTCAGTCGTCCCGGACACCGGCGCGGGGCTCGGGCGCCTGGACCTGCGCGGCGTCCTTACGCCGCGAGGCGAGGAGGCTCGCCACGGTGGTGATCGTGAGCGTCGCGAGGATGAACCCGAGCGAGAACCAGATCGGCACCTCGGGGGCCCACGCCACGTGCTCGCCGCCGTTGACGAAGGGCAGCTCGTTGGTGTGGAGCGCCTCCAGGACGAGCTTGACGCCGATGAACCCGAGGATGATCGCGAGCCCCTGCGAGAGGTACACGAGCCGCTTGAGCAGCCCACCGATCAGGAAGTACAGCTGGCGCAGGCCGAGGAGCGCAAAGGCGTTCGTCGTGAAGACGATGTACGGCTCCTTGGTCAGGCCGAAGATCGCGGGGATCGAGTCGAGCGCGAACAGGATGTCCGTGGTGCCGATCGCCACCATGACGATGAGCATCGGGGTGATGAGGCGCTTGCCGTCGACCTTCGTGAAGAGCCGGTCGTCGTGGTACTGGGGGGTGGTGGGGAGCACGCGGCGAAGGAGCCGGACGAGCCGGTTCTCCTGGAACTCCGCTGCCTCGTCCTCGACGTGCTCCTCGCGCGCGATCTTCACCGCGGTGTAGATGAGGAAGGCACCGAAGAGGTAGAAGACCCACGAGAACGCGGAGATCGCGGCCGCGCCGGCCAGGATGAAGGCCGTCCGCAGCGCCAGCGCGATCGCCACGCCCACGAGCAGGACCTTCTGCTGGTAGATCCGCGGTACGGCGAACTTCGTCATGATGATGAGGAAGACGAAGAGGTTGTCGACCGAGAGGCTCTTCTCGGTCACGTAACCGGCGAAGTACTCCGAACCGTGCCCCCAGCCCCACACGAGCCCGAGGCCGACGCCGAACACCAGGGCGAGCCCGATGTACACGCTCGACCAGATGGCCGACTCGCGGAACGTCGGTTCGTGCGGGGTGCGCACGTGCGCGTAGAAGTCGAAGACGAACAGGCCGAGAAAGACGAGGCCCGAGACGAGCCAGACCCACAGGGGCACGTGCATGCAGATTCCTCCGGAACGAGCGGTGGTTCCGGAGGTCTCGCCCGCCGCACCGTTGCCAGCTGCGACCGATGGCACCGGGACCGTGGCTGCACGGTCCGTGATGACGACACCACCGCGGGGGCTACTCCCCTCCAACGCGCCAGCATACGTCAGGCCCGCTCCTGACTGCGCGTCCTGCGGACCGCAGCGTGGTTCACGACGACGACGTCAGGCGGTGGCCTCCGTCAGCTGACGCAGCTCCTTCTTGAGGTCGGAGATCTCGTCGCGCAACCGGGCCGCGAGCTCGAACTGCAGCTCACCGGCCGCCGCGTGCATCTGGTCGGAGAGCTCTTGGATGAGGCCTGCGAGGTCGCTCGCTGCGATGCCCGCGAGGGAGCGCTTGGGCCCCGCCTCCGCCGCGCCCGCCTTGCCGGCCTTCCCGGGCTGGCGGTATCCCCCCGCGAGGAGCTCGGCGGTGTCGATGTCCTCGCGCGCGAGCATGTCCGTGACGTCCGCGATCTTCTTGCGCAGCGGGGTGGGGTCGATGCCGTGCTCGGTGTTGTAGGCGACCTGCTTGGCGCGCCGCCGGTCCGTCTCCTCGATCGCGAGCCTCATGCCCGGGGTGATCGTGTCCGCGTACATGTGGACCTGTCCCGAGACGTTGCGGGCCGCGCGCCCGATCGTCTGGATGAGCGAGGTCCCCGAGCGCAGGAACCCCTCCTTGTCCGCGTCGAGGATGCTCACGAGCGAGACCTCGGGCAGGTCGAGACCCTCGCGCAGCAGGTTGATGCCCACGAGCACGTCGAACTGGCCGAGCCGCAGCTCGCGCAAGAGCTCGACGCGGCGCAGGGTGTCGACCTCGGAGTGCAGGTACTGGACGCGCACTCCCTTGTCGAGCAGGTACTCGGTGAGGTCCTCGGCCATCTTCTTGGTAAGCGTGGTCACGAGCACGCGCTCGTCCTTCTCGGCGCGCGTGCGGATCTCGTCGAGGAGGTCGTCGATCTGGCCCTCGGTGGGCTTGACCACGACCTGCGGGTCGACGAGCCCCGTGGGGCGGATGATCTGCTCGACGGTCCCGTCGGCCATGCCGAGCTCGTAGGGCCCGGGGGTCGCGGACAGGTAGACCGTCTGGCCGATCCGCTCGACGAACTCCTCCCAGCGCAAGGGCCGGTTGTCCATCGCGCTCGGCAGCCGGAAGCCGTGGTCCACGAGGGAGCGCTTGCGAGACATGTCGCCCTCGAACATCGCGCCGATCTGCGGGACGGTGACGTGCGACTCGTCGATCACGAGGAGGAAGTCCTCGGGGAAGTAGTCGAGCAGGGTGTGCGGCGGGCTCCCGGGCTCGCGGCCGTCGATGTGCCGCGAGTAGTTCTCGATCCCCGAGCACGAGCCGATCTGGCGCATCATCTCGAGGTCGTACGTGGTGCGCATGCGCAGTCGCTGCGCCTCGAGCAGCTTGTTCTGCCGCTCGAGCTCCGCGAGCCGGTGCTCGAGCTCGTCCTCGATCGAGCTGATCGCACGTTCCATGCGCTCGGGGCCCGCGACGTAGTGGGTCGCGGGGAACACGTGCACGGCGCGCTCGGAACGGATCGTGTCGCCCGTGAGCGGGTGCAGCAGTGCGATCGCCTCGATCTCGTCGCCGAAGAACTCGATCCGGATCGCGAGCTCCTCGTACACCGGGATGATCTCGACCGTGTCGCCGCGGACCCGGAACGTGCCCCGCGTGAACGCGATGTCGTTGCGCGTGTACTGCATGGACACGAACTGGCGCAGCAGGGCGTCGCGCTCGACCACGTCACCGACCTCGAGCCGCACCATGCGGTCGACGTACTCCTGGGGCGTGCCCAGGCCGTAGATGCACGAGACGGACGCGACGACGACGACGTCCCGGCGGGTGAGCAGAGAGCTCGTCGCCGAGTGACGCAGCCGTTCGACCTCGTCGTTGATGGACGAGTCCTTCTCGATGTACGTGTCCGTCTGCGCGATGTACGCCTCAGGCTGGTAGTAGTCGTAGTACGAGACGAAGTACTCGACCGCGTTGTTCGGCAGCAGCTCGCGGAACTCCGTGGCGAGCTGTGCCGCGAGCGTCTTGTTGGGCGCCATGACGAGCGTGGGGCGCTGCAGCTGCTCGATGAGCCACGCCGTGGTCGCCGACTTTCCCGTACCCGTCGCACCGAGCAGCACGACGTCCTTCTCCCCCGCCCTGATGCGCGAGGTCAGCTCGGCGATCGCCGTCGGCTGGTCGCCTGACGGCGTGTACTCGGTGATGACCTCGAAGGGGGCCTCGGCGCGCACGAGATCGGTGACAGGACGCATGCCACCACGCTACGCCGGGGCTCTGACACTCCGTACGCTGGACCCGTGACCCACCCCCTGGAACGCCTCGTCGAGCACGTCCGCCACCAGGCCAGGGCGTGCCACGCACTGGGTTCACCGTTCTACGGAGTCCTGCTCACCCACGTGGCCGACGACGTCGAGGCGCGCGGTCCCGCGGCCGACGTGCTGCGCGACCACGTGGACGACCCGGGTCCGGCCGCCGTCGCCCTGCGCCTCGTCGGCACCGCGCACCGCCTCGCGCTCGCCGGCCAGGCACCCGACCTGGCGGCCCACCTGCCGAGCACGGGCGGGGACGGCGACCCGGACGCGACGTGGCCGGCCCTGCGCACGCTCCTCGAGACGAGGGCCGCAGAGGTCCGCGCGGGCCTCGAGCTCGCACCCCAGACCAACGAGACGGGTCGGTCCGCCGCGCTGCTCGGTGCGCTGCTGCACGTCGTGGGCCCCGAGCCGCTCCCGGTCCGGCTCTGGGAGCTCGGCACCTCGGGCGGGCTCAACCTCCTCGCCGACCGGTTCCGGTACGTCGCCTCCGACGGCGGGACGTGGGGCCCGGACTCCGCCGTCGTGCTCGATCCGGCGTGGGACGTGGTGCCCGAGGGCGCGCCGTCGGACCTCGACGTGATCGAGCGCGTCGGAGGCGACCTCTCCCCCGTGGACCCGACCACCCCGGAAGGTGCCCTGCGCCTCGAGTCCTACGTGTGGCCCGACCAGGACGCGCGCCTCGCTCGACTGCGCGCGGCGATCGAGATCGCGCGAGCGGTCCCCGTCCGGCGCGTCCGCGCCAGGGTGGCCGAGCTGCTCGACACGCTCGAGCTGGTCCCCGGCGCACTCACGGCCGTGTGGCACTCGCTGGTGTGGCAGTACGTGCCCCGCGAGGAGCAGGAGCGTGTGACGGCGCGCCTCGACCACCTGGGCGGCTTCGCGACACCTACCAGCCCGCTCGTCCACGTCGCGTTCGAACCGCGACACCTCGCCCCCGGTACCGACTATCGGTTCGTCATCAGCGCACGCACGTGGCCTGGCGGCGAGGAACGCCTCCTCGGCGAGGCACCGCCGCACGGCATCCCGGTGACCTGGGGAACGCCCTCCTAGGGTGCGGGCAGCTCGGCCTCGCGCTCGACCACGAGGCGCTCCCAGAGGGCGTCGACCTGCGCGCGGAGCTCGGCCTCGGTCCCCGTGCCGTCGAGCACGACGTCGGCCGCGGCAAGCCTTGTCTCGTCGTCGACCTGCGCGGCGATGCGGGCGCGGGCGTCGGGCTCCGACAGGCCCCGGCCGTCCACGAGCCGGCGCACGCGCAGTTCGACGGGGGCGTCGACCACCACCACGAGGTGGAAGGAGTCGGCGAGCCCCACCTCGACGAGCAACGGGATGTCGTGCACCACGACGGCTCCGTCCTCGGCGGCGCCCGCCTGCGCGTCGCGCTCTGCGGAGAGGCGCCGCACCTCGGGGTGGACGATCGCGTTGAGACGCTCGCGCGCGTCGTCGTCGGCGAACACGACGTCGGCGAGCGCGGCCCGGTCCAGGGCGCCGTCGGGCCCGAGCACTGGGGCACCGAAGGCCTCGACCACCTGGTCGAGGCCCACGGAGCCGGGAGCGACGGCCTCGCGCGCCAAGAGGTCGTGGTCGACGACGACGGCGCCCCGCTCGGCGAAGCGCCGCAGCGCCACGGACTTTCCTGACGCGATGCCACCCGTGAGCCCGATCCGCTGCATGCGCTCCATCCTGCCGGACGCCGCACCGGACCGCAGGGGCTAGTCCGGGTCGCTCGGGTCGAGCGGCGCGTGGTGGTCGTAGTCACCCACGCCACGGCGCCAGTAGCCCTGGACCTCGACCTGGGTGGCCGGCAGCCCGAGCTCGCGGCGCAGACGGCGGCGCACGGGAACGAGCGAGGTCGCTTCGCCACCGACCCACACGAAGGTGTCCGCGTCGATCGCGCCCAGCTCGACGAAGGCGGCCTCCATGATGTCCGAGGCACCCGGGACCACGTCGCCGCGGTGCAACCACCGCACCTCGGCGTGAGGCCGCAGCCCCTCGAGGTAGGACTCCTCGCCCGGACCCTGGACCTCCGCGAGCACGAGGACGTCGACGGCGGGGCCGAGCAGCTCGAGCCAGCGCGCGGCCGAGGGCAGCGCGGTCTCGTCGGCGGCGATCACGGCGCGCGCGTAGCCCTCCGGCACGAGCTTCGAGCCGCGCGGGCCCACGAAGGACACCATGTCCCCGGGGCGCACCGTGTCGATCCACACCGCGAGCGGACCGGCCGGGGTGTCGGCCTGCTCGTGCACCACGACGTCGAGGTCGAGCTCGGGGCCACCGGCGGCGGACTCGGTCCGGAACGCCCTCGGGGTCATGTCCCGGCGCACCGACACCCCACCGGGCGGCGTCACTCCCCCCGCACCGTCAGGAAGATGCACGAGGCCGCTCGTCGGGTCGGGCAGGAAGAGCTTGACGTGGTCGGTGGGACCGAGGCTCGCGAACTCGTCGAGCGCGGGGCCGGTCACGGTGACGCGGCGCAGGTGCGCGGTGAGGTCGGTGACGGCCCGGACCTCGACGGTCCGGAGCTTGAGCTCGTGGGCGACGCGGGGGCGCGCGGGGCGCGGGGAGGTAGGCACGAAGGTCACCCTAACCCGCCGCCGCTCCGCGGCCCGGTGACCCACCTCACACTGCCGCCACTCGCGCTCAGGTTAGGTAAGGAGTACCTTACTCAACGCCGCGCGCCCCGGAGCCAGTCGAGGCGCGCACCGTCCGGAAGGTCCCATGGTCGCCGCATACCTGATCGGCCTGCGCGAAGGGCTCGAGGCCGCCCTCGTCGTGGGAATCCTCGTCGCCTACCTCCACAAGACGGGCCGCGGCCACGCACTCCCCCGGCTGTGGGCCGGAGTGGGCCTTGCGATCCTCGGCTCGCTGCTCCTCGGGGCGATCCTGACCTTCGGGGCGTACGGCCTGTCGTTCCGCGCCCAGGAGGCCATCGGCGGGCTGCTCTCCGTCCTCACCGTCGGCCTCGTCACCTGGATGGTCTTCTGGATGCTCGGCGCGGCGCGCTCGATCGCCAAGGACCTGCACGACGCGGTCGACAGGTCGGCACAGTCCGCGTGGGGCGTCGTCGTCATCGGCTTTGTCGCCGTCGCGCGCGAGGGGATCGAGACCACGCTCTTCCTGTGGTCGACCATCCGCTCGTTCGGGGACGGCGGCGGCGCGGCGATCGGCGCCGTGGTCGGGCTCGCGAGCGCGGCCGCGCTCGGCTGGGCGATCTACCGCGGCATGGTCCGGATCAACCTCGCAGTGTTCTTCCGCTGGACCGGCGCCGCACTCGTCGTCGTCGCCGCGGGCGTCCTCGCGTACGGGATCCACGACCTCCAGGAAGCGGGCTTCCTCCCCGGCCCGTTCACGGCCGCGGCCCCGATCGACCTCACCACCGGTGCGGTCGCGGTGGGCCTCAGCGCCTTCCCGTTCGGCTGGGCGTTCCAGGTCTCCCACGTCATCGCGCCCGACGGGCTGCTCGGGGCCCTTCTCAAGGGCACCGTCGGCTTCACCCCGGAGATGACCTGGCTCGAGGTCACCACCTGGGCGCTGTACCTCGCCATCGTCGGCACGGCCTTCGTGCGCCTAGCCTTCCCCACCTCACGAACCGCGACCGGCAGCACCGCCGTGGTCGCAGAAGGAGCCCGACAATGACCGCACGTCGCACCACCACCCGTCTCCGCGGGACCTTCGCCGTCGGCGCCGGGCTCGCCGCGCTCGCGCTCGCCGGCTGCGTGCCGAACACGCCCACGTCGACGAGCGGCGAAGGGGCGATCGCGGTCGCCTCGAGCGACGACGCGTGCACCGTGGCCACGGCCGAGGCGACGAGCGGCACGCTCGCCTTCGAGGTCTCGAACGAGGGCAGCAAGGTCACGGAGTTCTACCTCATGGCCTCGGACGGCCTGCGCATCGTCGGCGAGGTCGAGAACATCGCCCCCGGCGCATCGCGCACCCTCACCGTGACGACCCAGCCCGGCGAGTACCTCACGCTGTGCAAGCCCGGCATGCTCGGGGCCGGCGTGGGCAAGGCGGCGTTCACGGTCACGGGCGAGCGCGTCAAGATCACCGGACCGGACGCAGAGCTCAAGCAGCAGGCGGTCGACCTCTACGCCGCGTTCGTCAAGGACCAGGTGGCTCAGCTGCTGCCCCGCTCCGAGGCGCTCGTGCGGCTCTACGTCGAGGAGCAGGACGAGGCGGCGCGCGCCGAGTTCCCGCTCGTGCGCGCCTTCTACGAGCGCATCGAGCCGGTCGCCGAGGCGCTCGGCGACCTCGACCCGCGGATCGACTACCGCGAGGTCGACGCCGTGGCCGAAGGCCTCGACTGGACGGGCTTCCACCGCATCGAGAAGGACCTGTGGCTTCCCGAGCCCGGCTCGCTCAACTCCGACGGCGAGACCGACGCCTACGAGGGCTGGGCACCGTCGACGGCCGCGGAGCGCGGGCAGCTCGGCACCCTGCTGGTCGCGGACGTCACCGAGCTCTACGACTACGTGCACTCCGAGGAGTTCACGAGCTTCCTGGCCGACCAGGGCGTCGACTGGATCTCCAACGGTGCGATCGGCCTGCTCGACGAGGTCGCCACGGGCAAGATCACGGGCGAGGAGGACTGGTGGTCCGGGACTGACCTGTACGACTTCGCGGCGAACGTCGAGGGGTCGAAGATGGCCTTTTCCCTCGTCGAGGACCTGGCGGCCGCCAAGGGAGACGAGGGTGAGGCCCTCGTCGCGACGATCGACGAGGGGTACGCCGAGCTCGAGGCCGCGCTCGCCGAGCACGGCTCGCTCACCGAGGGCTTCGTGGCGTACGGGGAGCTGACCGACGCCGACAAGAAGGCCCTGTCCGACCTCATCAACGCGCTCGCCGAGCCGCTCTCGCAGCTCACGGCGACCGTCCTCGCGTGAGGTGACGTCGTGACGCGTGACGACGCCGACGATGCCGGGAGCACGCCCGACGTCGTCGGCCCGCCCGCGTCAGGGACCACCCGGCGCGCCGTCCTCGGGCTGAGCGCCGCGGGGATCGCCGGGCTGCTGGGCGGCACTGCACTTGGCCGCGCGAGCGCCCCGGCACCGGGGCCGTGGCCGGTAGGCAGCACGGCCGGTCCGCCGGTCGGTGAGGCGTACCCGTTCGAAGGTGAGCACCAGGCCGGCATCACCACCCGGGTTCAGGACCACCTCCACTTCGCCGCGTTCGACATGTCGCCGCGCGCCGGTCGGGACGAGCTCGTCGAGCTGTTGCGCGACTGGAGCTATGCGGCGTCCCGCATCACCCGCGGTCTCGACGTCTCGGCCTCGGGGGCCCTCGCAGGGGACCCGCTCGCCCCGCCGGACGACACGGGCGAGGCGATCGGGCTGCCCGCCTCCGGACTGACGGTCACGATCGGCTTCGGCCCGACGCTCTTCGAGCGGGACGGGCAGGACCGCTTCGGTGTCGCGGCGCGCCGACCCGCGGGCCTCGCCCCCTTGCCGTCGTTCGTCGGTGACGCGCTCAAGGCCGAGTGGTCCCACGGTGACCTGTGCATCCAGGCGTGCGCCGACGACCCGCAGGTCGCGGTGCACGCGATCCGCAACCTCTCCCGCATCGCGTTCGGCCGCGCGAGCGTGCGCTGGTCGCAGATGGGCTTCGGGAAGACCTCGCGGACGACGGCGGAGGCCGCGACGCCGCGCAACCTCTTCGGCTTCAAGGACGGCACCGCGAACATCCTCGCCACAGACGCCCCTCGGCTCCGCGAGCACGTCTGGGTCCAGCCCGATGACGAGCCGGCATGGCTGGTCGGCGGGACGTACCTCGTCGCGCGCAAGATCGAGATGCTGCTCGAACCGTGGGACCGCACGCAGCTGCGCGAGCAGGAGACCGTGATCGGCCGCGACAAGAGCCACGGTGCTCCCCTGTCCGGCGGTGGCGAGCTCACGGCACCGGACTTCGACGCCGTGCTCGACGGCCGCCCCGCGATCGACGTCGCCTCGCACGTGCGGCTCGCGCACCCGGACCACAACGGGGGCACGAGCATGCTGCGCCGGGGCTACAACTATGTCGACGGATCGAATGCCCTGGGGCGCCTCGACGCGGGGCTGTTCTTCCTGGCCTACGTGCGCGACCTCGCACAGTTCGTCACCGTGCAGCGCAACCTGTCGACCGACCTGCTCAACGAGTACATCCGGCACGTCGGCTCGGCGACGTTCGCCGTGCCCCCCGGCGTCGGCCCCGGCGGCTGGGTCGGCGAGACGCTGTTCGCATAGTCTTCACCCACCCGGGAACGACGACGGCGCCCGCCACCGTGGAAGGTGGCGGGCGCCGTCGACGCGGGCGGTCCTAGTTGCCCGTGAGCTTCTCGCGGAGCGCGGCGAGCGCCTCGTCCGAGGCGAGCGTGCCCTCGGCGGGAGCGTCCGGCACGGCCGAGGAGTAGGTGGCGGGCACGTCGGCGTCCCCACCCTCCGCGGCGGCGGCGTCGGCCTTGGCGGCCTCGGCGACCTGCTTGCGGTGCGCCTCCCAGCGCTGGTGCGCCTCGGCGTACTGCGCCTCCCACGCCTCGCGCTGAGCCTCGAAGCCCTCGAGCCACTCGTTCGTCTCGGGGTCGAAGCCCTCGGGGAACGTGTAGTTGCCCTGCTCGTCGTACTCGGCGGCCATGCCGTAGAGCGCGGGGTCGAACTCCTCCGAGCTCAGGTCCACGCCCTCGTTCGCCTGCTTGAGCGACAGCGAGATGCGGCGACGCTCGAGGTCGATGTCGATGACCTTGACGAAGACGTCGTCGCCCACCTGGACCACCTGCTCGGGGATCTCGACGTGGCGCACGGCCAGCTCCGAGATGTGCACGAGGCCCTCGATGCCGTCCTCGACGCGCACGAACGCACCGAAGGGGACGAGCTTGGTGACCTTGCCCGGCACGACCTGACCGATCGCGTGCGTGCGGGCGAAGGCCTGCCACGGGTCCTCCTGCGTCGCCTTGAGCGACAGGGAGACGCGCTCGCGGTCGAAGTCCACGTCGAGGACCTCGACGTTGACCTCCTGGCCCACCTCGACGACCTCGCTCGGGTGCTCGATGTGCTTCCACGACAGCTCGGAGACGTGCACGAGGCCGTCCACGCCGCCGAGGTCCACGAACGCACCGAAGTTGACGATCGACGAGACGACACCCGGGCGCACCTGCCCCTTGGCGAGCGTCTGCAGGAAGGTTGTGCGGACCTCCGACTGCGTCTGCTCGAGCCAGGCGCGGCGCGACAGGACCACGTTGTTGCGGTTCTTGTCGAGCTCGATGATCTTCGCCTCGATCTCCTTGCCGACGTACGGCTGGAGGTCGCGGACGCGACGCATCTCGACGAGCGACGCGGGCAGGAAGCCGCGCAGGCCGATGTCGAGGATCAGGCCACCCTTGACGACCTCGATGACGGTACCGGTGACGACGCCGTCCTCTTCCTTGACCTTCTCGATGGTGCCCCACGCGCGCTCGTACTGGGCGCGCTTCTTGGACAGGATCAGACGGCCTTCCTTGTCCTCCTTCTGGAGGACGAGGGCCTCGACGGAGTCACCGACGGTGACGACCTCGTCGGGGTCGACGTCGTGCTTGATCGACAGCTCGCGCGAGGGGATGACGCCCTCGGTCTTGTAGCCGATGTCGAGGAGGACCTCGTCGCGGTCCACCTTGACGATGGTCCCTTCGACGATGTCGCCGTCGTTGAAGTACTTGATGGTCTCGTCGACGGCGGCGAGGAAGTCCTCGGCCGTGCCGATGTCGTTGACCGCGACCTGCGGGGCTGCGGGCTTCGCGGGGGTAGAGATGGTCATTGAGGGATGTGCTCCGATGGACATGGGATAGTGCGGACAGGGATTGATCGATCGACCCCGGCACCCGGGGGCGCGCGAACGCACGCCAAGGCACACCAGGCCGTCGAAAAGTCTATCCCGTCGCGCGTCCCAGCGCCAAAGCGAGGTTCAGGCCAGGACCGAGGCGACGCGCAGGAGGTCCTCGGGGACCGGCTTCGCCCTGCCGGCGAGCTCCTCCATGGGGACGAGCACCACGTCCTCGCCGCGCAGCGCGGTCATGACGGACGACTTGCCCTCGCTCAGTGCGTCCACGGCCGCCACGCCGAAGCGCGATCCGAGGATGCGGTCCGTCGCCGTCGGCGTCCCGCCCCGCTGCACGTGCCCGAGCACGGTCACCCGCGTGTCGAAGCCGGTGCGGCGCTCGATCTCCTGCTTGAGCCGCTCCCCCACCGCGCCCGCGATGATCTCGCCGAACTTGCCCACCTGGGTCGTGTACTCCATCGCGGTGCCCTCGGCCGGGACCGCACCCTCCGCGACCACGATGATCGAGAAGGACGCGTGCGCCCGGTGCCGGTGCTTGAGGAACTTCTCGATCGCCTCGATGTCGAACGGCACCTCGGGGGTCAGCACGAGCTCGGCACCGCCCGCGATCCCCGCGTGCACGGCGATCCAGCCCGCGTGCCGGCCCATGACCTCGACGATCATGACCCGGTTGTGCGACTCCGCCGTCGTGTGGATCCGGTCGACCGCTTCCGTCGCGACGGTCACGGCGGTGTCGAAGCCGATCGAGGTGTCCGTGCCCCACACGTCGTTGTCGATCGTCTTGGGGATGCCGACGATCTTGATCCCGGACTCGGCCACCTTGTGCGCCGCGTGCATCGTGCCGTCGCCGCCCACGCAGATGAGCGCCTCGATCTTCTCCGCCTCGAGGGTCGCGCGCACCGCGTCGAGACCGCCGTCGGACGCGTGGGGGTGGAAGCGGGCCGTGCCGAGCATCGTCCCCCCGACGGCGAGCACGTTGCGAATGTCCCGCCGCGTGAGGTCCTGCACGTCCCCGTCCACGACGCCCCGCCAGCCGTTGCGGAACCCGACGACCGTGTGACCGTACGTCGAGGTGCCGTGCTTGACGACGGCACGGATGACGGCGTTGAGACCGGGGACGTCACCACCGCCGGTGAGCAGACCGATGCGCACGCGAGAGCTCCTTGGACCAGGGGATCGTGGGAGGCGCACCGACGCGCCACGGGCGAGCCTATCGACCCGGGCGCAGCGCGGTCGGCACCGACGTCCCGGATGCGCGCGGCAGACTGTGCTCATGTCCCCCGGTCCCGACGAACGCCTCCCCGCGCACTGGGTCGGCTTCCGTGACGTCGCCGACGACGACGGGGCGCGGGCGAGCCGCACGTGGTGGGACTCCAACGCCGAGGACTACCTCGACGAGCACGGCGAGTTCCTCGGCGACGGGGACTTCCTGTGGTGCCCCGAGGGACTGCGCGAGTCCGAGGCTCGGCTGCTCGGCGACGTCGACGGGCGTCGCGTGCTCGAGGTCGGAGCGGGGTCGGCCCAGTGCTCGCGGTGGCTCACCGGCCAGGGCGCCGCCGTCGTCGCGACCGACGTCGCGCTCGGGATGCTCGCCGCGGGACGGGCCATGGACGCGCGAGCGGGGACGCACGTCCCGGTGCTCGTCGCTGACGCCCGCGCGCTCCCGTTCGCCGACGCGAGCTTCGACGTCGCGTTCACGTCCTTCGGGGCCATCCCGTTCGTGCCCGACGCCGAGCGCGTCCACCGCGAGGTGGCGCGCGTGCTGCGCCCCGGTGGCCGGTGGGTGTGCTCCGTGACCCACCCCGTGCGGTGGATGTTCCCCGACGACCCGTCCGCGCAGGGCATGACGGTGCAGCGCGCGTACTTCGACCGCCGCCCGTACGTGGAAGCCGACGGCGCCGGTCGGCTCAGCTATGCCGAGTACCACCGCACGCTCGGCGACCACGTGCGCGAGCTCGTGGCCGCGGGCTTCGTGATCGAGGACCTACTGGAGCCCGAGTGGCCCGAGGGCCACGACCGCACGTGGGGCGGCTGGGGCCCCGTGCGCGGCCGATACGTCCCCGGGACGGCGATCTTCGTGACCCGGCTCGCCTGACACGGGACACCCGGTCGCGCGACGATGGGGCATGGCCCGCCTCGCACGCCTCCAGCCCGGCACCACCGCCTACGAGCGCAACGCCCCGGACGCGCACCTCGTCACGGCGTCGCTGTCCGGGTCCCGGCTCGCACCGTTCTGGCTCGACGACGTCCCCCCGCGGGCCGACCGTCCGCCCTTGCGGGGCGAACGCAGCTGCGCGCTGCTCGTCGTCGGCGGCGGGTACACGGGACTGTGGGCGGCCGTGCACGCGAAGCTCCGTGACCCGGACCGGCACGTGGTCCTGCTCGAGGCGCGGCGCACCGGGTGGGCGGCGTCGGGCCGCAACGGCGGGTTCTGCGAGGCGAGCCTCACCCACGGCGAGGCGAACGGTCGTTCCCGGTGGCCGGACGAGTACGAGACCCTGCACGCGCTCGGGCTGCGCAACCTCGACGAGCTCGCCGCGGACGTCGCACGGCTCGGGATCGACGCGCAGCTCGAGCGCACCGGCACGCTCACGGTGGCCGTCGAGCCCCATCAGGTCCGTGAGCTCGAGGGCGCCCCGGGCTTCCTGGACGCTCCGCAGGTCCGACGGCGGATCGACTCGCCCCTGTTCCTCGCGGGGGCCTTCGACGGCACCGAGACGGCACTCGTCCACCCGGCGCGGCTCGCCGAGGGGCTCGCGGTCGCGGCCGAGGAGCTCGGTGTCGAGATCTTCGAGCGCTCGCCGGCCCGGCGCCTCGACGCGTCTCGTGACGGCGTCCACGTGCGCACCGACGACGGCGGGGTGCGGGCCGAGCGCGTGATCCTTGCGACCAACGCCTTCCCTTCGCTGCTGCGGCGCTATCGCTGGCACACCGTCCCCGTCTTCGACTACGCGCTCATGACCGAGCCGCTCAGCGCGGCACAGCGCGCGTCGATCGGCTGGGACGGTCGGGAGGGCCTCGCCGACATGGCCAACCAGTTCCACTACGCCCGCCCCACCGCGGACGGGCGCCTCCTGTGGGGCGGCTACGACGCCGTCTACTACTGGAGCGGTGCCACGGACCCGGCGCGCTACGACCGTCACGAGACCTTCGAGCGGCTCGCCTCCCACTTCTTCGCCACGTTCCCCCAGCTCGAGGGGCTCCGCTTCTCGCACCGCTGGTCCGGGGTGATCGACACCTCGACGCGGTTCAGCGCCTTCCTCGCCCGGGCGCACGGCGACCGGGTCGCCCACGTGGCGGGGTTCACGGGGCTCGGCGTCGGCGCGTCCCGGTTCATGGCGCTCGCCGCGCTCGACGCCGTCGACGGCCTCGAGACCGAGCGCACCCGGCTCGAGATGCTGCGCACCCTGCCGATCCCGTTCCCGCCCGAGCCGTTCGCGAGCGTCGGGATCACCCTCACCCGGTACGCGCTCGACCGCGCCGACCACCGGCAGGGGCGTCGCGGGGTGTTCCTGCGCGCCCTCGACGCCGCCGGGATGGGCTTCGACTCGTAGCGGTCGGTCAGTGCCCGGCGTCGTGCCAGCTCTCGCCCCGGCCCACCGAGACGTCGAGCGGGACGGACAGGTCGGCCGCCGCGCCCATCTGCTCGCGCAGGATCGCCTCGACCGCGTCCGCCTCGCCGGGTGCCACCTCGACCACGAGCTCGTCGTGCACCTGCAGGAGCATGCGCGAGGTCAGTCCCGCCTCGGTGAGCGCGCGATCCACCCCGAGCATCGCGAGCTTGATGAGGTCGGCCGCCGAGCCCTGGATCGGGGCGTTGAGGGCGACCCGCTCGGCGAGCTCGCGGCGCTGACGGTTGTCGCTCGTGAGGTCCGGCAGGTAGCGGCGGCGCCCGAGGATCGTGGCCGTGTAGCCGGTGCCGCGGGCCTCCTCGACCACGCGGTGCAGGTAGTCGCGCACCCCGCCGAAGCGCTCGAAGTACTCGGACATGAGGCGCTCGGCCTCCTTGACGCCGATGTCGAGCTGCTTGGACAGACCGAAGGCGCTCAGACCGTACGCGAGGCCGTAGCTCATCGCCTTGATCTTGCTGCGCATCTGCGGTGTGACGTCCTCGGGAGCCACCTCGAACACGCGCGAGCCCACGAAGCGGTGCAGGTCCTCCCCCGAGCGGAACGCCTCGATGAGCCCCTCGTCCCCCGAGAGGTGCGCCATGATGCGCATCTCGATCTGCGAGTAGTCCGCCGTCAGGAGCGTCTCGAAGCCGTCGCCCACCACGAAGGCTTTGCGCACGAGCCGACCCTCGGCCGTGCGGATCGGGATGTTCTGCAGGTTGGGGTCGTTCGAGGAGAGGCGACCCGTCGCGGCCACGGTCTGGCGGAACGTCGTGTGGATGCGGCCGTCCTCCGCGACGGAGCGGATGAGTCCCTCGACCGTCTGGCGCAACCTGATCGCGTCGCGGTGCGCGAGCAGGTGGGCGAGGAACGGGTGCTCCGTCTTCGCGAACAGGTCGGCGAGCGCGGCGGCGTCCGTCGTGTAGCCCGTCTTGATCTTCTTGGTGCGCGGCATCTCGAGCTCGTCGAACAGCACCTCCTGGAGCTGCTTGGGCGAGCCGAGGTTCACCTCGCGCCCGATCACCGCGTAGGCCTCGCTCGCCGCCGTCTGGACGCGCGCGTCGAACTGCTTCTCGAGCGCACGCAGGTACTCGAGGTCCACGGCGATGCCGGTGGCCTCCATGCGGGCGAGCACGGGCACGAGCGGCAGCTCGAGGTCCGTCAGGAGCGCGCTGCCCTCGCGGTCCGCGAGCTCACCGCGCAGCACCGCGGCGAGCTCGACGCTCGCGGAGGCTCGCTCGGCGGCCGCGAGCTCTTCGCCACCCCCGTCGAGGTCGAGCGCACCCTGCCCGTCGCTCGCCTCGACGCCGAGCTCGCGGTGCAGGTACGTCTGCGCCACCTCGGCGACCCCGTAGCCCCGCCGGTCCGGGAGGCACAGGTAGGCGGCGAGCTCCGTGTCGAAGGTGACGCCGGCCAGCCCGAGGCCCCGCCCGCGCAGCGCGTGCGCCGCGTCCTTCGCCCCGTGCACCACCTTGGGTGCCCCGGGCTCGGCGAGCCAGGCGGCGAGGGTGGCGTCGTCGGACGGGTCGATCGTCGTGAGGTCGAACGTGACCGCACCGCCCGCCTCGTCGGCGAGCGCGACACCCCACGCGTCGGGCGCGGCGGGCGCGAAGGTCCCGCGCACGTCCAGCCCGAGCTCGTGGCCGGCGCGCTCCGCGAGCCACGCCTCGAGGCCTCCGGCCGAGACGACCTCGAGCTGGACCCCGGGCGCCTCGACGGCGCGTTCGTCGCTCGGCATCATGGCGAGCAACCGCTCACGGAGCGTGCGGAACTGGAGCACGTCCATGATCTCGTTGATCGCGTCGCGGTCCCACGGCTGCACGGCGAGGTCGGCGGCGCCGAGCGGCAGCTCGACGTCGCGCAGCAGGTGGTTGAGCCGCCGGTTGAGCGCGACCTGCTCGCGGTGCGCGCGCAGCGACTCGCCCGCCTTGCCCGGAACCTCGTCCGCCCGCGCGAGGATCTCCTCGAGCCCGCCGAACTGCCCGATCCACTTCGCGGCCGTCTTCGGGCCCACGCCGGGGACGCCGGGCAGGTTGTCGCTCGTCTCCCCCACGAGCGCCGCGAGGTCCGGGTACCGCTCGGGACGCACGCCGTACTTCGCCTCGACGGCCTCCGGGGTCATGCGCGCGAGCTCCGAGACGCCCTTGACGGGGTAGAGCACCGTGACGTCGCCGTCGACGAGCTGGAAGCTGTCCCGGTCCCCCGAGCACACGAGGACCTCCATCCCGGCGGCCGCGGCCTGCCCGGCGAGCGTCGCGAGGATGTCGTCCGCCTCGATGTTGTCCTTGCTGATCGCAGGGATCCGCAGCGCCGCGAGGATCTCCTCGATGAGCGGGACCTGTCCCTTGAACTCCTCGGGCGTCTTCTCCCGTGTGCCCTTGTAGCTCGGCAGCACCTCGGTGCGGAAGGTGTGGCTGCCCGCGTCGAACGCGACGGCGAGGTGGGTGGGCTGCTCGTTCGTGATGAGGCTCGCGAGCATCGACGTGAAGCCGTACACCGCGTTGGTGGGCTCCCCCGTGCTCGTCGCGAAGTTCTCCACCGGCAGGGCGAAGAAGGCGCGGTACGCCATCGAGTGGCCGTCGATCAGGAGGAGTCGGGGTCGCGTTGCATCGCTCACCGTGCCAACCTAGCGCCCATGGCCGACACCCTGCCCCCCACCGCGGGGACGCTCCTCGACCGCCTCGGCATCACGGTGGACGAGGTGAGCCCGCAGCGCGCCACCGGGTCCATGCCCGTGGCGGGGAACACCCAGCCGTACGGGCTCCTGCACGGCGGTGCGTCGGCGGCCCTCGCCGAGACGCTCGGCTCGTACGCCGCCACCGCGCACGCCGGTCCCGGCCGGGCCGCCGTCGGCCTCGAGCTCAACGCGACGCACCACCGCGCGGTGCGCGGCGGCACCGTGCACGGCGTCGCGACAGCGCTCCACCTCGGGCGCACGACGGCGAGCTACAACATCGTGGTGTCCGACGACGAGGGCCGGCGGGTCTGCACCGCGCGCCTCACGTGCGTCGTGCTCGACGCGACCGCCTGAGCCCGCTCAGACCGCCGTCTCGCGCGCGTCGGCGGCACGTTCGAGCACCCGCGCGGCCTCGATCTCGCCCGTGCTCGCCTCGTCACGCGCCACCCGGCGTCGGGCGATGAGGCTCTCGAGACCCCGTGCCCGCGCCGAGCCCCGCCCGATGCCCGCGAGCCGACGCTGGAGCGAGGCGACAGTCGCGACCCGGTGGGCCGCGGCAGGGGCGAATCCCAGTCGCGCGAGGAACCGCTGCATGCCACGTGCCCCGGGCAACGGGATCGCGTAGACGTAACGGGCTCCCGCGACGTCCGCGAGCGTGAGGAGCTCGCCGAGGAGGGCGTGACCGATTCCCCGCCGCCGATGCGCAGCGCCCACGAAGATCGCCTCGACGTGCAGCGTCGTCTCGTCCGTGAAGGGGCCGGGGCCCACGAGCCGGGCGAGCAGCAGGCCCGCGGGCGTGCCCTCGTGGTGCGCGACCATGAGCCGCCCCTCGCCGCTCGACGAGAACGCGCGGAGCTGGGCCGCGAGCACCGCCGGATCAGGAGTGCACAGCTGCGACCCGACAGTGGACTCGGCGCGCGCCTCGAGGCACAGCTCGACGAGCTCGGGGATGTCGGCGGGTGCGGCGAGCCGCACCTCGGTGCCGGGACGGGCCACGCTGCCTCCGATCGAGAACACGTCGTCCGATGGTGGACACGGCGCCCCCCTGGGGCATTGATAGTGCCCCGCGCCCCTTGGTGGCAAGCCCGGTCCCGCCGATCCGTATCGAAGAGGTTGCGATGAAGCCGGACGTGTCGTTTGTCACCCACCGGAAACAGAATGCAACTAGTCTGCGACACACTTCGAAACCGACAGGGGCCCTCGGTCCCGCCACACGAGGAGGTTGCGGTGCACGGTGCTGTGGTGCACGGGGTACGCCCCGCACGAGCCCGGGCAACGCTGGTGGTCCTGTTCCTCGCTCTCCTGATGTGCGCGTGGTGGGTTGCGCCCGCGCACGCCGCGAGCGAGTGCGTCCCCGACGCGTCCATCGCCTGCATCCAGGGTCGCATCCGCACCGCGGACGGTGACCCGGCGACGGGAGTGACCATCACCGTCGAGGGGCAAGGATTCACCGGCGAGGCCGTCACCGACGACGACGGCCGCTGGGCCGTCGAGGTCACCGAGGACGGTGAGTACACGGTCACGCTCGACGTGGCCACGCTCCCGGCCGGTGAGGTGCTGCGCAACCCTGCGGACAACCCGCGCACGGTCGTGGCGGACGTCGGTGCCAGTGCCGGCGCCCTGTTCCCCCTCGGCGCCCCCGCGTCAGCGCCCTCCCCCGGGGACAGCCCGTCCCCGTCGGTCTCGGACAGCGAGTCCGCCCCGCCCACGGACGCCGAGGCCGGGGTGGAGGACTCGGCCCCGCCCGGGAGCATCACGTTCCCGCGCGTCGCGCAGCAGTTCACCTCGGGCATCATCTTCGGGCTCCTGCTCGCCCTCGCCTCCATCGGCCTGTCGCTCATCTACGGCACGACGGGCCTGAGCTCCTTCTCCCACGGCGAGCAGGTCACGCTCGGCGCCCTCGCCGCGTACGTCTTCGCCCAGCTCATGGACCTGCCGCTGCTCGTCGCCGGCATCCTCGCCGTCGTCGTCGGCGCCCTCTCGGGCTATGCGCAGGACGCGGCGATCTGGAAGCCGCTGCGCAAGAAGGGCCTCGGCCCGGTGCAGCTGATGATCATCACGATCGGCCTGTCCATGGTGCTGCAGTACACCTTCGCGTTCTTCCTCGGTGCGGGGCGGCTGCGCATCTCGATCGCGACCCCCACCTCGATCAACGTGGGCGGCGTGATCATCGCGCACCAGTCGATCATCTCGACGGCGATCTCCCTCGTCGCCCTCGGCGGCGTCGCCTACTTCCTCCAGCGCACGTGGACGGGCCGCGCCACGCGGGCGGTCGCGGACAACCCCGCCCTCGCCGCGGCGTCGGGCATCAACGTCGAGCGGATCATCCGGCTCGTCTGGGTGATCGGTGCGGGGCTCGCGGCCCTCGGCGGCGTACTGATCGGCCTCTACTTCAACGTCACCTCGTGGAACATGGGCGGCACGATCCTGCTCCTGATGTTCGCCGCGGTGACCCTCGGGGGGCTCGGCACGGCGTTCGGCGCGCTCGTCGGATCGATCGTCATCGGGCTCGTGTCGGAGATGTCCTCGCTCGTGATCCCGTCCGACCTGCGCTACGCGGGCGCCCTCGCGATCCTCATCCTCGTCCTGCTCGTGCGGCCCCAGGGCATCCTGGGCCGAGCCGAGCGCATCGGCTGACGGAAGGCATCAGATGGACTGGACCAGAATCCTCGCCAACGTCGTCGGCGAGTTCTTCTCTCCCATCACCGCGGCCTATGCGATCGCGGCGATCGGTCTCAACGTGCACTTCGGCCTGACGGGGCTGCTCAACATGGGCCAGGCGGGCTTCATGCTCATCGGTGCCTATGGATTCGCGATCACGACCCTCGCGGGACACTCGGCGCTCACGGGCCTGCTCGTGGGTCTGGCCGCCTCGGTCGTGTTCGCTCTCCTGCTCGGCATGCCCACCCTGCGCCTGCGGGGCGACTACCTCGCGATCGTCACGATCGCCGCGGCGGAGATCGTGCGTCTCGTCGGGCGGTCGACCTCCATGACGTGGCTCACGGGAGGCAACGCGGGCATCGCCGGTGACGGGTTCAAGGACGCCTTCCACGCGACGTGCCTGCTCCCCGAGGGCAACTCCACGATCCTGTTCTGGACGTACTCCAACTGCTACTCGAACAGCTGGTGGCTGCGCATCGTCGGATGGCTCGCCGTCGCGCTGTTCTGCCTCCTCGTGTGGCGGCTCATGAACAGCCCCTGGGGTCGCGTCCTCAAGGGGATCCGCGAGGACGAGGACGCGGTGCGCTCGCTCGGCAAGAGCGTCTACTCCTACAAGATGCAGTCGCTCATCCTCGGCGGTGCGCTCGGAGCGATCGGCGGCATCTTCTTCTCGCTGCCGCAAGCCGTCCAGGCCGACTCGATGGGACGCCCCACGACGTTCTTCGTCTGGACCCTGCTGCTCCTCGGCGGCGCCGCGACGGTCTTCGGGCCGGTCCTCGGGTCCATGCTCCTGTGGGCGGTGCTCATGCTCGTCAAGTCGGTCATGCGTGACGTCATCCCCAGCACCGTGCTCAACACCGAGCAGATCGAGATGTTCAGCTTCATCATCGTGGGACTCACCCTCATGCTGCTCGTCATCTTCCGACCACAAGGCATCCTCGGCGACAAGAAGGAGCTGGCGATCAATGTCCGCTGACGCGACGCACCCCAGCCCCTCGGCGGCACCCTTCGCCGACGTCGAGCACGTCCCCGGGGCGAAGAAGCCCGACCCGATCCTCGTGGCCGACGGCGTGCACCGGGCCTTCGGTGGCATGGTCGCCGTCGACGTCGACCACCTCGAGGTCCAGCGCGGCGCCATCACGGCGCTCATCGGCCCCAACGGCGCCGGCAAGACGACGCTCTTCAACCTGCTCACCGGCTTCGACAAGCCCGACAGGGGCGCGTGGTCGTTCGACGGCAAGCCGCTCGCGGGAGTCGCCGCGGGCAACGTCGCGAAGGCCGGCATGGTGCGCACCTTCCAGCTCACCAAGGCGCTGTCCCGCATGACCGTGATCGACAACATGCGCCTCGGGGCCCCCGACCAGCCCGGGGAGAACCTCCTCGCCGCCCTCGTGCCCCCGCTGTGGCGTGGGCGCGAGGCGGAGATCACCGCGCAGGCGGACGCCCTCCTCGAACGCTTCAAGCTCGACACGAAGCGCCAGGACTTCGCCGGCTCGCTCTCCGGCGGTCAGCGCAAGCTCCTCGAGATGGCGCGTGCGCTCATGAACGGACCGTCGATGATCATGCTCGACGAGCCGATGGCGGGGGTGAACCCGGCGCTCACCCAGTCGCTCCTGGGGCACATCCAGTCGCTGCGCGACGAGGGCACCACGGTGCTCTTCGTCGAGCACGACATGCACATGGTGCGGCACATCTCCGACTGGGTCGTCGTCATGGCCGAGGGGCGGATCGTGGCCGAGGGCCCCCCCGGCGAGGTCATGCGGGACCAGGCCGTCATCGACGCCTATCTCGGGGCGCACCACGACACCGACCTCGGTGACGACGCGCTGCTGAGCGACGAGGTCGCCGAACGGCTCGAGGCCGAGGCCGACGCCGAGCAAGCCGATCGGGACGCTAAGCACGAGGGGGGTGGCCGGTGAGCGCCACGCAGGGTCAGCCGCTGCTCGAGGCGACGGAGCTCGTCGCGGGGTACCTCCCCGGCGTGAACATCCTCAACGGGTGCAACCTCGTGGTGCACCCCGGGGAGCTCATCGGGATCATCGGGCCCAACGGCGCCGGGAAGTCGACGCTCCTCAAGGCGCTCTTCGGGCTCGTCAAGGTGCGCTCGGGCGCCGTGACGCTGCACGGTGAGGAGATCACCAACGAGCGCGCCGACTCGCTCGTGCGGCGCGGCGTGGGCTTCGTGCCCCAGACGAACAACGTGTTCCCCTCGCTGTCGATCGAGGAGAACCTCCAGATGGGCCTTTTCCAGGCGCCCAAGAGGTACAAGGAACGCTTCGACTTCATCGTCGACCTCTTCCCCGTCCTCGGGGACCGTCGCAAGCAGAGCGCCGGCTCGCTGTCCGGTGGCGAGCGGCAGATGGTCGCGATGGCCCGGGCGCTCATGATGGAGCCCTCCGTGCTGCTCCTCGACGAGCCGTCCGCGGGCCTGTCCCCCGTGCGCCAGGACGAGACGTTCATCCGCACCCGCAAGATCAACAAGGCGGGCGTCTCCGTCATCATGGTGGAGCAGAACGCCCGGCGCTGCCTGCAGATCTGCGACCGCGGCTACGTGCTCGACCAGGGGCGCAACGCCTACACGGCCACCGGTCGCGAGCTGCTCAAGGACCCGAAGGTCATCGAGCTCTACCTCGGCACGCTCGCCGAGCAGGACTGACCCCCGCACGACGACGGGGCCCCGGAGGATCTCTCCTCCGGGGCCCCGTGACGTTGCTCGGGGGTCAGCGGCTCACAGCGTGCCCTCGACCGCCTTGATCCACGAGTAGGTGTTGTCGTCACCGTACTGGTAGATGCCGATGAAGGCCGACGACGGGTCGTTGTTCTCGTTGAACGCACCCGCTCCGGACTTCGCCTCGTAGTCGATCTCCTTGCCGTCCTTGATGAGGTCGGCGCAGGCCTTGAAGCCCTCGCACTTCTCACCGCCCGTGGCACCGGACACCGCGGCCATCTGCGCCTGGATGTCCTTGCCCACGACGCTCTCGGCCTTCACGGCGGCGAGCGCGACGAGCATCACGGCGTCGTAGGACTCGGCCGCGTAGGAGAAGTCGCTGAGCTTCGGGTCGACCTCCAGGAGGCGAGCCCGGAAGGCGTCGTCGGGGAACGCACCGGGGAGCGTGCCCTGCGCACCGGCGAGCGTGCCCGCCTCGAAGTCCGCCGAGTAGTCCGCGAGGTTGCCGTCGACGAAGTACAGGTTCGCACCCGAGAAGCCGCGCGAGACGATCTCCGGGACGATGGTCTTCGTCTGGTCGAACGCGATCACGGCGATCGCGTCGGGGTTGGTCGCGAGCACCGCGGTCACCGGGTCCGCGAACGAGCTCGACTGCGGGTCGAACTCCTCTCCGGGGTTGCCGTAGGTGATCGTGCCGCCCGCCGACTCGACGGTGGTCTTCAGCACGTCGCGCAGCGAGGTGCCGTAGTCCTCGTTGAAGACGAGCACACCCACGTTGGAGTGGCCGTCACCGAGGATGAGGTTGCCGAGCGCCGCACCCTGGAGCAGGTCGGACGGCGCGGTGCGGAAGAAGAACGGGTGCTTGCCCGAGAGGTCCGTGGCCGTGTTGGCCGGCGAGACCTGGAGGATCTCGGCGTTGGTGATGTCGTCGACCACGTTGCGGGTCACGGCCGAGGAGGCCGCACCGATGATCGCCTGGACCTTCTTGGACTTCAGGTCAGTGACGGACGCCTGCGCGACCTGGGCGTTGTCCGCGTCCGAGGAGTCCGCGTGCTCGACCTGGACGTCCTTGCCGAGGACACCACCGTTCTCGTTGATCTCCTTGACCGCGAGGTCGACGCCCGCGATCTCGGGCGGGCCGAGGAAGGCGAGCGAGCCGGTCTGCGGCAGCAGCGACCCGATGATGAGTGCGTCCCCACCGGAACCGCCCTGGCCGCACGCGGACAGCGCCAGCACAGCGGCCCCGGCGAGCGCCGCGATACGCACGCGAGTGCTCTTGTGATTCATCGGTACCCCGTTTCATCCGTCAAACCCCACGGGACGCACCTGTCCCGCGGTGGTGTAGTGCGGGAACGCTACCGAGCAAATGTCACATCCGCGTGACAAACCCGAGGCCCTGGCGCGTCGTTGCCAAGTTGTGACCTCGGTCACCGACCTGTCCGGTCTGTCCTGGTCACTCGCCGCCGAGCTGGTCGATCACGGCATCCGCGACCTCCCGCATCGTGAGACGGCGATCCATCGAGGTCTTCTGGATCCACCGGAAGGACTCGGGCTCGCTCAGTCCCATCTTGGTCATGAGCAGACCCTTGGCACGGTCCACGCGCTTGCGCGTCTCGAAGCGCTCGGTGAGGTCCGCGATCTCCTCGGAGAGCGCGGAGATCTGCGCGTAGCGCGAGATCGCGATCTCCACGGCGGGGATGAGGTCCGCGGGCGTGAACGGCTTGACGACGTACGCCATGGCCCCGGCGTCCCGGGCTCGCTCGACGAGCTCGGTCTGCGAGAACGCCGTGAGGAGGACGACGGGCGCGAGGTGGTCCTTGCCGATCCGCTCTGCCGCGGAGATGCCGTCAAGGACGGGCATCTTGACGTCCATCACGATCACGTCGGGCCGCAGCTCGGTCGCGAGCGCGACGGCCTGCTCGCCGTCGCCCGCCTCGCCCACGACGTCGAAGCCCGCGTCGCGCAGCGTCTCGACGACGTCCATGCGGATGAGCGCCTCGTCCTCGGCCACGACGGCGCGGCGCGGGGGCTTCCCCGCCGACGGCTCGGCCGCGGGCAGCTCGATCGACTCGAGGTCGATCTGGACGGACTCGGGGCTCTCGTCGCTCTTCTTCGCGTTCACACCCCAGATCGTAGTGGGCGCACGCCCGCCGTGGGGCGACCACGCGCCCCACGGCGGCTCGGTACACTTCCTGCGGGCCCCGGTAGCCCAATCGGCAGAGGCGTTCGGCTCAAACCCGATCCAGTGTGGGTTCGAGTCCCACCCGGGGCACACAGCACCTCCCGGTCCCGGCGACCGGCGCTACGAGACGGCCTCGAGGTTCTCGCGCAGCACCTCGAGCTGGCGCGAGAGCTCGCCCGGCAGCGCGTCCCCGAAGGTCTCGAACCACTCGCGCGTGAGCTCGACCTCGGTGAGCCAGGTGGCGGCGTCGACGTCGAAGAGCTCGGCGAGGTCACGCTCCGCGACCCGGATCCCGTCGAGCTCGAGCGCCCCGGGGGCGGGCACGAGTCCCAGCGGCCCCTCGAGCGCCTCGACCTGGCCCGCGACGCGCTGCAGCGCCCACACCAGGACGCGGGAGTTCTCCCCGAAGCCCGGCCACAGGAACCGGCCGTCGGCGCCGCGACGGAACCAGTTCACGCTGAAGATCGCCGGCGCGCCGGGCCCGAGCCGACGGCCCACGTCGAGCCAGTGCTGCCAGTAGTCGGCCATGTGGTAGCCGCAGAAGGGCAGCATCGCGAACGGGTCGCGCCGCAGCGCACCCACGGTCCCCTCGGCCGCCGCCGTCTGCTCCGAGGCGAGCGTCGCGCCGAGGAAGACCCCGTGCTGCCAGTCGCGCGCCTGCGTCACGAGCGGGACGTTGCTCGCGCGTCGCCCGCCGAAGAGGATCGCGTCGATCGCGACGCCCTCGGGCGCGTCCCAGTCGTCCGCGATGCTCGGTGCGCGGTCCGCGCGCACCGTGAACCGTGCGTTGGGGTGGGCCGCGGGGGTGTCCGACGACGGCGTCCACGGCCGTCCGCGCCAGTCCGTGAGCCGTGCGGGCGTCTCAGGGGTGAGGCCCTCCCACCACACGTCACCGTCCTCGGTGAGCGCGACGTTCGTGAAGATCGTGTCGCTCGCCACCATCGCCACCGCCGTGGGGTTCGTCTCGACCCCCGTGCCCGGGGCGACCCCGAAGAAGCCCGCCTCGGGGTTGATCGCCCGCAGCCGCCCGTCCGGGCCCGGACGCATCCACGCGATGTCGTCCCCGATCGTCTCCGCCGTCCAGCCGGGGACCGTGGGCCGGAGCATCGCCAGGTTCGTCTTGCCGCACGCCGACGGGAACGCGGCGGCGACGTGGAACCGCCTGCCCTCGGGCGAGGTCATGCGCAGGATGAGCATGTGCTCGGCGAGCCAGCCCTCGTCGCGGGCCATGACGGACGCGATCCGCAGCGCGAAGCACTTCTTGCCGAGCAGTGCGTTGCCGCCGTACCCCGACCCGTACGACCAGATCTCGCGCGTCTCGGGGAAGTGGCAGATGTACTTGGTGTCGTTGCACGGCCACGGCGCGTCCTCGATCCGCACCTCGTTCGCACCCTCGCCGGTCAGGAGCGGGGCCCCGACGCTGTGGACGGCGGGCACGAACTCGCCGTCGGACCCGAGCGCCTCGAGCACCCGCGTGCCGACACGGGTCATGAGGTGCATCGAGACGACGACGTACGGGGAGTCGGTCACCTGCACGCCGAGCTGGGCGAGCGGGGAGTCCACGGGCCCCATCGCGAACGGGATGACGTACATGGTGCGTCCCCGCATCGCGCCGTCGAACAGCCCACCGAGCGTCTCGCGCATGGGGCCGGGTGCGCGCCAGTTGTTGGTGGGACCGGCGTCGACCTCGCGCTGCGAGCAGATGAACGTGCGGCTCTCGACGCGTGCGACGTCGTCGGGCGTCGACCGGGCGAGGAAGCTGCGGGGTCGCTTGACCGGGTCGAGGCGCACCATCGTGCCCTGCGCCACGAGGAGGTCGCACAGCGCGTCGTACTCGCGCTGCGACCCGTCGCACCAGACCACGCGGTCGGGGCGCGCCAGCGTGGCGATCTCCTCGACCCAGCGCGCGAGTCGCTCGTGGGTGGTGGGCAGTGTCCTCGGCTCGTGCGTCATCGTCATGATCAACCCTTCGATCGGCACCGGGTGCGCCTTCCCTTCCACCCTCCTCCACTGGCCTACGGACTTCCTTCCCGCGCGCGGTCAATATCCGCGTGTCTTGACGCAGCGTCACAAGCACCTACCCTGGGCGCATGACAGAGCTCCTGACGCTCGGGCTGCGCGTGCGCCATCACCGCACCGCGGCAGGTCTCACGCTCGACGAGCTCGCCACCCGGGTGGGGTGCTCACCGAGCCAGCTCTCGCTCGTCGAGAACGGCAAGCGCGAGCCCCGGCTCACCCTCGTCCACGCCCTCGCCCGCGCCCTCGGCGTCGAGGTCGCCGACCTGCTCTCGTCGGAACCGCCCTCGCACCGCGCGGCCCTCGAGATCGCGCTCGACCGAGCGCAGCGCTCCCCCGCGTACGCCGCGCTCGGGCTGCCCGAGGTGCGCCCCACGAAGTCGCTCGGCACGGACGCCCTCGAGGCGCTCGTGGGCCTGCACACCGAGCTGGCGCGCCGCATCGACGCGGCGATCGCCACCCCCGAGGAGGCACGCCGCGCCAACACCGAGCTGCGCCGCTGGATGCGCGAGCGCGACAACTACCTGCCCGAGGTCGAGGAGGCCGCGCTCGACGCCCTGCGGTGGGGCGGCTACACGAGCGGCGCCCTCACCCACCGCAGCGTCGCGCGGATCGCCGAGCACTTCGGGTTCACGCTCCTGCACGTCGACGACCTGCCCCACTCGACGCGCACCGTCACCGACCTCGCGAACGGGCGGATCTACCTTCCCCCGGCGTCGATCCCGGGCGGGCACGGATTGCGCTCGCTCGCGCTCCAGGCGATCGGCCACCGCGTGCTCGGGCACGCCACCCCGCGCGGCTACGCCGACTTCCTGCGCCAACGGCTCGAGATCAGCTACTTCGCCTCGGCGTGCCTGCTCCCCCGCGACGCCGCGGTGGAGTTCCTCACCGCCGCCAAGAAGGCCAGGGACCTCGCCGTCGAGGACTTCCGCGACGCGTTCGGGGTGACGCACGAGACGGCCGCGCTGCGCATGACGAACCTCCTGACCTCGCACCTCGACCTGCGCGTGCACTTCCTGCGGGCCGGGGACGACGGCGCGCTCTACCGCGGCTTCGAGAACGACGGGATGGAGTTCCCCACGGACTCCACGGGCGCGATCGAGGGGCAGTCCCTCTGCCGGCAGTGGCCGGCACGGGTGGCGTTCACGCGCCGCGACCGCACCACGGAGTACCACCAGTACACCGACACCCCGCACGGGACGTACTGGAGCTCCACCCAGACCGGCGAGGCCACGACGGGCGGGTTCGCGATCAGCTTCGGCGTCCCGTTCGCCTCCGCGAAGTGGTTCCGGGGCCGCGAGACCACCACCCGGACGGTCTCCCGGTGCCCCGACCCGGACTGCTGCCGCCGCCCCGACCCCGAGCTCGCCGCCTACTGGTCGCGCCGCTCGTGGCCGAGCGCCACCGTGCACGCCCACGTGCTCGCCCCGCTGCCGAGCGGGACCTTCCCCGGTGTCGACGACTCCGAGGTCTACGCGTTCCTCGAGCGACACGGCGACGGGGCCACCGGCCGCAGCCGGTGACCCCGCGTCGCGCGTCGGTGCGTCAGGCCTTCTTGAGGTCCCCGATGCGGTGCACCTGCATCGAGTTCGTGGTGCCGGGCACGCCCACCGGAGCCCCCGAGACGACGACGACGAGGTCGCCGGGCTCGGCGAGCCCGTTGGCCTGGAGCGTCTGGTCCACCTGGGCGACCATCTCGTCGGAGTTCTCGACGCTCGGCACCTCGTAGGGCGTGACGCCCCAGCTCAGGGCGAGCTCGTTGTGCGTCGCGGCGTCCGGCGTGAACGCGAGCAGCGGGATGCTCGGACGCAACCGCGACATCCGCTTCGCGGAGTCGCCGCTCTGCGTGAACGTCACGAGGTACTTGACCCCGAGGATCTCGCCGACCTCGGCCGCGGCACGCGTGATCGCGCCGCCACGCGTGTGCGGGATGGACCCGAGCGGTGCGATGCGCTCGGCACCGAGCTCCTCGGTGTTCTCGATGATGCGCGCCATCGTCTCGACCGCGACGATCGGGTAGTCCCCCACCGAGGTCTCGCCCGAGAGCATGACCGCGTCGGCACCGTCGAGGACGGCGTTCGCGCAGTCCGAGGCCTCGGCGCGCGTCGGGCGCGGCGAGGTGATCATCGACTCGAGCACCTGGGTCGCGACGATGACGGGCTTGGCGTTCTGGCGAGCGAGCTCGACCGCACGCTTCTGCACGAGCGGCACCTGCTCGAGCGGCATCTCGACGCCCAGGTCGCCGCGCGCGACCATGATCCCGTCGAACGCGTCGACGACCTCCGCGAGGTTCTCGACCGCCTGCGGCTTCTCGACCTTGGCGATGACGGGGACGATGCGCCCCTCTTCCTTCATGATCGCCAGGACGTCCTCGTAGTCCTTCGCGGACCGCACGAACGACAGCGCGATGAGGTCCGCACCGACGCGCAGCGCCCAGCGCAGGTCCTCGGCGTCCTTCTCGCTCAGCGCGGGCACCGAGACGGCGACGCCGGGCAGGTTGAGCCCCTTGTTGTTGGACACCGGACCGGCGACCTCGACCGTGGTCACGACGCGCGGGCCCTCGACGGCCGTGACGCGCACGAGCACCTTGCCGTCGTCGATGAGGATCGGGTCGCCGACGCGTGCGTCATCCGGGAGGCCCTTGTGGGTCGTCGAGACGAGCTCCTTGGTGCCGGGTACGTCCTCCGTGGTGATCGTGAGGACGTCGCCGACGGCGAGCTCGTGCTTGCCGTCCACGAACGTGCCCAGGCGGATCTTGGGGCCCTGCAGGTCGACGAGGACGGCGACCGCCCGGCCCGAGGCCTTCGCCGCGTCCCGGACGCGGTGGTAGACCTTCTCGTGCAGCTCGGTGTCGCCGTGGCTGCGGTTGAGCCGCGCGACGTCCATCCCGGCGTCCACGAGCGCCCTGATCTGCTCGGGTGACTCCGTGGCGGGGCCGATGGTGCACACGATCTTTGCTCTACGCATGAAGTTGAGCCTCTTGCCTTTCGTTGTGAGTACATGGGTCTCGACGTCTGCTCGACGCTACCCAAGGTTCTAGGGTCGCAGAGCGACCTTGGTCGCACGAACGGGCGACGGAAGCTCCGTGGCTCCCATGAGGAAGGTGTCCACGGCGGCCGCCGCGGCGCGCCCTTCCGCGATCGCCCAGACGACGAGCGACTGCCCGCGGCCCGCGTCGCCCGCGACGAAGACGCCGGGGACGCTCGTCGCGTAGTCCCGTTCCCGGGCGATGAGCCCACGGCCCGTGAGGTCCGCACCGGTCTGCTCGACGAGCGCGCCCGTCTCGGGGCCGGTGAAGCCCATCGCGATCAGCACGAGGTCCGCGGGGATCTCGCGCTCGGTCCCGGGCGTCGGGAGCCGGCGGCCGTCCGCGAGGTACTCCGTCGTCGCGAGCCGCAGCGAGCGGACCCGACCGTCGTCGTCCCCGACGAAGGCGACGGTCGACGCGAGGTAGCTGCGCTCCCCGCCCTCTTCGTGCGAGGACGACACCTCGAACAGCACGGGGTCGGTGGGCCACGGCTGGTTCTCGGGGCGCTCGGTGGGCGGGCGCCTGCCGATCGCGAGCGTCGTGACGGAGGCCGCGTGCTGGCGCAGCGCCGTGCCAAGGCAGTCGGAGCCGGTGTCACCACCACCGATGATGACGACGTGCTTGCCGGTCGCGGTGATCTGGTCGCGCACCCTCCGCCCCCCCTGCACCGCGTTGGCCTGGTGCAGGTACTCCATCGCGAAGTGGACGCCGTCGAGGTCCTTGCCGGGCACGTCGAGCTCGCGCGGCACCGGGGCCCCGGTCGCGACGACGACGGCGTCGTACCGGGCGCGCAGGTCCGACCACAAGATGTCCACGCCGATCTCGATGCCCGGGCGGAACCGGGTGCCCTCGAGCTCCATCTGCTCCATGCGCCGGTCGATGTGTCGCTTCTCGAGCTTGAAGTCGGGCACGCCGTAGCGCATGAGCCCGCCGATCGCGTCGTCCTTCTCGAACACCGCGACGGTGTGGCCCGCTCGGGTGAGCTGTTGTGCGGCCGCCATGCCCGCCGGGCCGGAGCCGACGACGGCCACCGTCTTGCCCGAGAGCCGCTGCGGGACCTGGGGCTGCACGTAGCCGCGGTCCCAGGCCTCGTCGATGATCGACTCCTCGACGTTCTTGATCGTCACGGCGGGCTGGCTGATCCCGAGCACGCAGCTCGTCTCGCACGGCGCCGGGCAGATCCGTCCGGTGAACTCCGGGAAGTTGTTGGTCGCGTGCAAGCGGTCTGCGGCGTCGGCCCACTGCCCGCGCCACACGAGGTCGTTCCACTCGGGGACGAGGTTTCCGAGCGGGCAGCCCTCGTGGCAGAACGGGATGCCGCAGTCCATGCACCGACCCGCCTGGCGCACGAGCACCGGGTCGGTGCTCGGGGACCCCGCGCGGTGCTCGTGCACCTCGCGCCAGTCCATGAGCCGCACCGGCACGGGGCGCGAGGGCGGGAGCTCGCGGTCGCGGACCTTGAGGAAGCCTCGGTAGTCAGCCACGGGACACCTCCAGGATGTGGTCCCACACGCCCGGTGCGCTGGGGTCGAGGCCCTCGGCCTCGGCCTGGGCCATCGCCCGGGTCATCCGAGCGAACTCGAGGGGCAGCACCCGGGTGAACCGCTCGCGCCACGCGTCGTTTGCCAGCAGGGCGGCCGCCCCGGGGGATCCCGTCTCCTCGACGTGCCGCTGCAAGAGCGAACCGACGAGGACGACGTCCTCGTCGTCGAGCGGCGCGAGCTCGAGCTCACCTGCCGCGAGGGCGGCCGCGTTCACCGCCTCGGTGCGCAGGTCGAGCACGTACGCCGTGCCACCGGACATGCCCGCGGCGAAGTTCCGGCCCACTGGCCCGAGCACCACCACGGTGCCGCCCGTCATGTACTCGCAGCCGTGGTCCCCCACGCCTTCCACCACGAGGGTGGCCCCGGAGTTGCGGACCGCGAAGCGCTCGCCCACGAGCCCGCGGGCGAAGATCTCTCCCGACGTCGCGCCGTAGCCGATGACGTTGCCCGCGATGACGTCGCGCTCCCCGCTGAGCACCGACGCGCGGTCCGGGCGCACCACGATGCGACCGCCCGAGAGGCCCTTGCCGACGTAGTCGTTCGCGTCGCCGAAGAGCCGCAGGGTCACCCCGCGCGGGACGAAGGCACCGAAGGACTGGCCCGCCGAGCCGGAGAAGGACAGGTCGATCGTGCCGTCCGCGAGACCGGCGGCGCCGTGGCGCTTCGTGACCTCGTGGCCAAGCATCGTGCCGACCGTGCGGTTGACGTTGCGGATCGCAAACTCTCCGCGCACCGGTTCACCGCGCTCGAGCGCGGGAACGGCCAGCGCGACGAGCTCGCGGTCGAGCGCGGCGTCGAGCCCGTGGTCCTGCTGGACCGTGTTGCGCAGGCTCGAGCCCTCGGCCGGGGTGACGGGAGCGAGCACGGGGCCGAGGTCGAGACCGTCGGCCTTCCAGTGCTCGACGGCGCGGCGCACGTCGAGCGCACCGACCTGCCCCACGGCCTCCTCGATCGACCGGAAGCCGAGCGCCGCGAGGTACTCGCGCACCTCCTGGGCGATGAACTCGAAGAACGTCACGACGAACTCCGGCTTGCCCGTGAAGCGGGCCCGCAGCTCGGGGTTCTGCGTCGCCACCCCCACCGGACACGTGTCGAG
>Ga0222423_1000225_pt1 | contig 49012 bp, 48 predicted proteins | sample 3A0metagenome_FD_182472 | JGI IMG/M metagenome (GOLD analysis project Ga0222423, IMG submission 182472) | Enriched microbial communities from leaf-cutter ant dump, University of Wisconsin, Madison, United States - 3A0 (version 2) | ecosystem: Environmental > Terrestrial > Nest > Insects nest >...
TTAAAGGCGGGGCTGTGGTTGCGGCGGGGTCGTTTCGTCATCATGGCTCCTGTTCCCGGCATACTGCCGTGTTCAAAAGCCGAAAGCCACTTATCTCAACTGTTCAGATTTGCCGAGCCACCTCTGAGCACCGCGGCCCCGACCAGGGGCCGCGACATTATTCGGCACAACGGCAAAAGGGGAGGTTTGGAGGGGAAGCCCCTCCATGGGTGGGGAAGTTTGAGGGGGCGGGGCTTTGCCCTGGCCCTTCATGGGGAGAGTTTGAGAGGGGCGGCTTGCCCCCCTTTCATACGGGGAGCATCGGACCCAAAAGGGGTTTCCGGTTTTGGGAACGATCCGATGCTCCGGCGAAGGTGTCGGACCGCAACGCGGAAAAGCGCGTGGCGGCTCCGGCCTGAAATCTTGCACTGAAACGGCCGGGCGATCCCACGCGACCAGGGAAAACCCGGCGGCTTGCGCCGCCGGGCTCCGGGTGTCCCGCTCAGAACGGGATGTCATCGTCGTCGATGAACTTGCCCTCGTCGTTCTCGGTCTGCTTCGCCCGGCTCAGGAAATCGACCGTCTCGGCGATGATCTCGCAGCCGTAGCGGTCAACGCCTGCCGCGTCGGTCCACTTCGTGTAATGGATGCGACCGCGAACCAGCACCTTCATGCCCTTGTCGCAATGCTGCTGGACCGTCTTGCCGAGGCCGTTGAAGCAGGTGATGCGGTGCCATTCGGTGTCCTGGACCCGATAGCCGTTCTCGTCGCGCACGACGCGGCCTTCCGAGTAGCGGGGGCGCGAGGTGGCCAGGGTGAAGTGGGTGATCCCGGTGCCGCCCTGGGTGGTACGGGTTTCGGGGGCCTGACCGATGTTGCCGGCGAGGATGACGATGTTCTGCATTGTAAGTCTCCGTTGCTCCTCGGAGGGACCATCCCTCCGACGAGACCCGGCCAAGGCCGTCGGGAGACTCCCGCAACTGCCGCCCTCGCGGCAGCTTGCCCTTAAGGCCCCAGGTGGGGCGGGCAGCCGCGCTTGCGCGGCAACACGGCTGGGAGCCGCGGGGGTTGCTGGTGGAAACCGAACGGACTTAGGGGATCAGTCAGTCGGAGGGATTGGTGCTTTCGAGAGCGGATCGGAGACGCACAGCACGTTCATCGTCATTGCCGGCAACAGCGAACAGACAGGCCCCCGAAACCCGGATTATCCGGTGCCTCCACCGCTCACCCACCCTTCTTACCGGCCACCCTTGCGCTCGCCGCCGGAAGGCCATGTCGTCCGCGTCGAGAAGGAAACAACTATCGGGTCGGGGACGCCGAATGGCACCGCGTTGCCCCGCTTCGACTGAGGAGGGCCCGGTCCAACGTCATTGCGCAAGGCGACAATGAAGGTGCCGGTTCGCGGCTGCACTCACGGAACGGAGTAGACGGACGCGGCGGGTTTCGACCGCGTGGCGGCTGCGGGAATCATGCCGATGACAGATTTCCAAGCCGGGCGAGACGGACCGAGAGCGATTGGGGCAAGGCAGCGATGTCATGACCGCCTGACACTTATGCGGATAGCCGGAGGCCGGCGGCGCAAGCCGCCGGGTTTTGCCTTGAAAGCGGAGGATCGTCCCGCCGTTTCAGCGCGAGAACACGGACTCCCCGAGGGCGTTCAGATTGATGACGGCCGAGACGCCGATGACAAGGCCTCCGATGCCGCCGAGCAGGTTGAGGGCGAGGTTCGAGTCGATGGCGTTCTTGGTGATGCCATAGACCAGCGCATAGCCTGCGATGACGGCGGGCACTGCGAAGAGAGCCAGCGCGATGAAACGCAGAACGGGATTCCGGGCGAAGCCGAGAACCAGGATCACCAGTGCGACCGACAGCAGGGCGGCTCCTGCGGCACTAAGGCCGGACAGCAGGACGCCAGCTCCCGCACCCCAGGCAAGCTGAGCGGCGGTGATGGCGGTCATGACCGGCAGGGCGTAGATCGCGAGATTCCAGGCGATCACGCAGGCGGTGAGGGTCAAAGAGATGGCGAGCAGGATCAGCGTCATGGAAACCTCCAGCGGAACGGTTGAGTTGCGCGACAGGCTGCCGGAAGATGCGCTCCGCCTGCGACTATGCTGCTTCGCCGGTTCCTCAAGGATGCTCCATCAAAGGCGGATGTGGACCATCTGTCAAGGTTTGGCGGCCTTTCAGCCGCCAGAGGGCGGCGCTTACGCGCCGCCGTCGAACTTCATGACCGGGATGCCGAGCTTGCGGGCCTTGTCCGCGAAGTTCTCCTGAATCCCGGTGCCGGGGAAGGCGAGGACGCCGACCGGCAGCACGTCCAGCATGGCATCGTTGCGCTTGAAGGGCGCGGCCTTGCCGTGCTTCGTCCAATCGGGTCGGAAGGCGACCTGCGGCACCTTGCGGTGATCGGCCCAGCGGGAGGCGATCAGTTCCGCCCCCTTCGGCGAGCCGCCGTGCAGCAAGACCATCTCCGGGTGCTTGGCATGGACCTGATCGAGCTTTGCCCAGATCAGGTGGTGATCGTTGAAGTCGGCGCCGCCGGTCAGGGCGACCTTCGGGCCGGCGGGCAGCATCACCTCGGTTTCGGCCCGACGCTTCGCGGCAAGGAAGTCGCGGCTGTCGATCATCGCGGCGGTCAGGTTGCGATGGTTGACCATCGAGCCGGTGCGGGGCCGCCAGGCGCTGCCGGTGTGGTGCTCGAAAGCCTCGGCGGCGATGTCGCGGAAGAGTTCCATGCTGGCGCGCCGTTCGATCAGGGTCTGCCCCTCGGCCGTGAGGCGTTCGAGTTCGACCGATTTCACCTCGCTGCCGTCCTGTTCCCGCTGAAGCCGGCGCTGCGCCTGCTCGTTCATGTCCAGATCGCGTTCCACCCGGCTGGCGGCGCGGTGGAAGAGATTGACGGCGCCCCAGAGCAGTTCTTCGAGATCGGGTTCGAGGCGGGTATCGCCGAGCGTCGCGACGAGGGCGTCGAAGATATCCGTGACGGCGGCGGCGACGGTATTGCCCTCGGGCAGCGGTCGGGGATCGGGTTCGTCCTGGAACGGGCGCCAGCCGTAGAGCTGGAGTTCGTTGAGGGCGTGATCGGTCTGGGAGGAGGTGTGGACCGGCTCGTCGCCTGCATATTCGGTTTCGTTCGTCATCGGTGGCATCCTTCGTCTGGAGACTGCGCCCATCGCGGCCTTCGCAGGCGTCGAAGCGCACGGACGGGACGGGTTGGCAGCCCTCGCCCGCTCCGCGAGGGCCTTGATGGCCAGGTGCGGGCTATTTTGACTTTCGCGATGCAAAGGCGGGGCTTGCCCCGCCGGCGGAAAATAGTCCGCTCCCGGCCATTGCCTGCCCGGCCCGTTTGTGCGCCGATCGCCCTCTCAGAAGGCCGTGGGTGCGGGACTCTCCGACGCAGGGTGTGTCTGCCGATGACAGGTGAGCGAAACCGGCAGGCGACGAGCCGGGCCGCGCCTCCGGGATCGATCAGCGTCTCAACACTCCAAGAACCGGCGGGCGTCTTCAGGACGAAGCTGATCCTTCAGGGCCGCCCCGAGGGCATCGGCGCGGTGGCGTCGCAGATCGTCGTTGAAATCGCCCTCGCGCGGCGTGAGCGATATCGCCTCGATCCCGAGGCTCGCTGCTCTGGCGAGCAGGCTGTCTCTGGCACCGTCCCCAGCCGGGTCGCGATCCCTGAGGACATAGAGCCGGCGCAGGGACGGCGGGAACAGGACGGCAGCGAGGTGAGCGGCCGAAAGCGCCGCCAGCATCGGCATGCGGGGCAGAACCTGCCGCGGCGACAGCACGGTCTCGATGCCTTCGCCGACGGCGATCACCTCATCGGCGGTGCCGAAGCGGACGCCGTGGCCGAGAAGGTCGCCCATCGCCCGCCGCGGCGTTTCGACAGCGGCCTTGCCGGAACCGTCCGGGGCGAGCCAGGTGCGATGCGCGCCGGTCTGATGGCCGGCCAGATCGGTGACGGCTGCAACGAGCGCCGGCCTGATCTCGGTGGGTGAATGATCGTCAGGTCTATAGTAGCACCGGGGATGGAAGCGCAGCGCGGCGGTGCCGGAAAGGGAGGCGATCGCCCGACCGTTGAGGTAGATCTCCGCGAGCGTGCCACGGATCGGCTGCGCCATGGCGAAGAGGCGGCGCGACGCTTCGGGCGAACCGGATGCCACGCTGGACGTGCTGCCGGTCGGCGTCCACGCCTTTTCCGGCTCGGGATGCGGGAGAGCGAGGAAACGGCGCGCTTCCTCGGCCACGTCCTTGAAGTCGACAAGGCCAAGCGCCTCCCGGATGACGTCGAGAAGGTCGCCGTGTTCGCCCGTGGCCATGTCGGTCCACTTCCCCGCCGCACCTTTGCCTGACTGCGGCCCGGTCAGGCGCACGAACATCGACCGGCCGGGATTGTTCTGCACGTCACCCACGAGCCAGTATCGTCCGGCGCGATGGCCGGACGACAGGTAGTGGCGGCAAACCGCCTCGGCCTCGCGGCCAAGGCGGATCGCCAGTTCGGATACGTCGTGCCGGGGCATCAGGCCGCCTCCCGGTCGCCGATCCGCTCGACCGGCCAGCGGTCGAGAACCTTGGCGAGGACGGCAGGGCCGGCGGCATCGACAGGCACGAACATGCGCAGCTTCCAGGAGATGATCTCATGGAAAAGCCCGTATGCCGTGAGCCGCTGGCGCATCGTGTCGGTGAAGCCCGATAGCTCGATACGGTTCGCGCCCATGACGCGGACCCGGCGAAGCTGGAGGCCCTCGGCAAGATCGAGAATCGTCCGGCCTTCCATGAGAGCGGCGAAGGCATCGTCCGGTGTGACCTTGGCGATGCCGGTCGTGGTCGCATTCGCGGCCCAGGCCGGGGACACCCTGCGCCCGATGATGCGCTCGCCCGCATCGGTCTGGAGGCGATAGACGCGGGCGGAGTCGTTGGGCAGCCGCTTCCAGATCGGCAGCAGCAGGCCCGTCACCATATGCAAGGTGCTGTCGGCAAACTCGGGCACTTCGGCGACCTCGGCCACCCAGGCCGATGCGAAAGCGTCCCGGTCAGCCTCGACCCAATGGGTCTCGCCCATCATTCTGATCGGGACATTGTGGGCTTCCATCGGCCGGATCAGACGGACGCGGCGCTCGATCTCGCCATCGTCCAGCATGACGCTGGTGGTGGGGATCTGCACCGCCGCCCGGCTGGAGCGCTCGTTGACCAGCAGCTTGGCGCGCGGGTCATCGAGTTCGGCCAGGGCGGCATCGAGCGTCACCGGCCGGTTCCGCTTGCGTTCGGTAATCGTCAGCAGGCTGGTTTCCGCCCCGGTGCGGGGGTGGGTATAGATCACCTGCCGGTCGGCGACGATGAAGCTCTCGGCGCGCAGGGTCTCCAGCCCGGCGTCATAGGTGCCCGAGGCAATAGCCCCCTCGATGCGAGCGGTGAGAAGCTGCTCGAAGGCCGTGAAGAGAGCGCCCTGAAGCTCGATGGTCAGCGCCAGCAGGCGGTTGAGGAAGGTGGTGATGCCGGGCAACTCGTCCTTGATGCCATTGCTGTCCATCAACTTCAGGCCGGTCGCCGCCTCGAACCGCTCCAGCGAACATCCTTCGACCTTGCCGCGGACCAAGAGCAGGTAGAGCTGGCGTAGCGCGTCGCGGGCATAGTGCGATTCCAGATTGTCCTCGGGCCGGAACAGGCCCTGGCCGCCGGTCTGGCGCTGGCCGCGCGTGATCGCGCCCAGCGTGTCGAGGCGGCGGGCGATGGTCGACAGGAAGCGTTTCTCAGCTTTCACATTGGTCGAAATCGGCCGGAACAGGGGCGGCTGCTTCTGGTTCGTCCGGTGCGTGCGACCGAGGCCCTGAATGGCGGCATCGGCCTTCCAACCGGCTTCGAGCAGGTAATGGACGCGCAACCGGGTGTTCCTGGCCGAAAGCTCGGCGTGATAAGACCGACCCGTGCCGCCGGCATCCGAGAACACGAGAACCTGCTTCTGATCGTCCATGAACGCCTGGGTCTCGGCCAGATTGGCCGAACCGGCCCGGTTCTCCACCACGAGGCGGTCGATGGTGACGCCGCGCTTGCGGACGATCCGGCGCGAGCGGCCCGTCACCTCGGCCACGGTGTCGGTGCCGAAATGCTGGATGATCTGGTCCAGCGCGCCGGGAACCGGCGGCAGGCTGGCAAGGCTGGCAATCATCTCGTCGCGCCGCGCCACAGCCTCCCGGCTCTCGACCGGCTGGCCGTCGCGATAGACAGGGCGCGAGGACAGGTTGCCTTCCGAATCCGTGAACGGCTCGTAGAGCTGCACCGGGAAGGAATGGGCAAGGTAGTCCAGGACATATTCGCGCGGCGACAGGTCCATTTTCAGGTCGCCCCATTCCTCGGTGGGGATCTCGGCCAGCCGCCGTTCCATCAACGCTTCGCCTGTGGAGACGATCTGGATGACGGCCGAATGGCCCGCCTCCAGATCGGTGGTGATCGAGCGGATCAGCGTCGGGGTCTTCATGCTCGTCAACAGGTGGCCGAAGAACCGCTGCTTGGCGGACTCGAAGGCCGAGCGCGCGGCGGATTTGGCCTGCCGGTTCAGCGTGCCCGAGCCGCCATCGCCGCCAGTGATATTGGCGGCCTGCATCGCCGCATCCAGGTTATTGTGGATGACGCTGAAGGCATCGGCATAGCTGTCGTAGATGCGGATCTGTTCCGGCGTCAGCTCGTGGTCGAGCAGTTCGTATTCGACGCCTTTGAACGAGAGGGAGCGGGCGGTGTAGAGGCCGAGCGCGCGCAGGTCGCGGGCCAGCACCTCCATCGCCGCGACGCCGCCGGCTTCGATCGCCTCGATGAACTCGGCGCGCGTCGAGAACGGGAAATCTTCGCCACCCCACAGGCCCAATCTCTGCGCATAGGCGAGATTGTGAACCGTCGTGGCGCCGGTCGCCGAGACATAGACGACGCGGGCCTGCGGCAGGGCATGCTGGAGGCGCAGCCCGGCTCGGCCCTGCTGGCTGGCGGCGACGTCGCCGCGTTCCCCCTTGCCGCCGGCGGCGTTCTGCATCTGGTGCGCCTCGTCGAAGATGATGACTCCATCGAAATCGGAGCCCAACCATTCAACGATCTGCTTGACGCGCGAAACCCTTTCTCCGCGATCGTCGGAGCGCAGCGTAGCATAGGTTAGAAATAGGATGCCTTCGTTCAGGGTGATGGGCTTGCCTTGGGGGAATCGCGACAGCGGCGTGACCAGCAGCCGTTCCATGCTGAGGGCGCTCCAGTCCCTTTGGGCGTCTTCAAGCAATTTGTCCGACTTGCTGATCCAGACCGCCTTGCGCCGTCCCTGCATCCAGTTGTCGAGGATGATGGCGGCGGATTCCCTGCCCTTGCCGACGCCGGTGCCGTCCCCGATCATGAAGCCCTGCCGGAAACGGATGGCGCCCGCGGCGTCTTCCGGCGCGGCCGACAGGGTGTCGAAGGTCTCATCCACCGCCCAGGCCCCGGAGAGGAACCCTGCATGGGCCTCGCCGGCATAGATGACCGTCTCCAGCTGGGCCTCGGACAGCTTGCCGAGAATGCCCTCGGGCAACACCGGCCGGTAGCTTGGCTTCGGTGGCGCGATGCTCGCCATCGAGGCGGATTGCACGAGCTGGGTCGGATGCGCCTGCGCCCCGGCGATGCGGATGGTCTGAAGGCCGTAGTCTTCATAGATCGCATCGGAGAGGCGGCTGTCTTCGGCAGGCTCCCAATCCACGGTCTCATAGGCCAGCGGAACACCGTCGGGCTCAGCCAGCGGCGCAGCAGGTGCAGCCTTCGCCGCTCGGTTGACATAGCCGCGCAAGGTGCGCGGGACGGCAGGCCGCGCGATCGGCACGGCAAGGCCGGGATCGACCGGCAGCCGCGCGGGCAACTGATCCGTCAGCCAGCCGATCAGCGTCGCCACGTCCGGCGCCACACCAGGCGCGGCCGGAAACACCGCCGGGTCTTCGGCGGGCAGCTTGTCGATAACGGTCAGCCGCGTCGGAACGGTCGTGCCGTGCCTGGCATAGACCGATCCATCGGCGGCGGCGGAGAACACCACGCGGCCGCGTTCCTGCAGCCGGGTCCAGGAGGCGGTCCATGCCGGATTGTCGGAGGCGAAGCTCGCCCCGGTGATGGTCACGAGCCGCCCGCCGGGCGCGAGGCGTGCCAGTGCCGAGGCGACATGGCGGAAGGCGGCATCGGCCATGCGGCCTTCGACATTCGCCATGACCGAAAACGGCGGGTTCATCAGCACCACGGTCGGGATCAGGTCGGGATCGAGGTGATCGTCGATCTGCGCGGCGTCGAACCGGGTGACGGTCAGGGCCGGAAAGAGGGAAGACAGCAGGCCGGCGCGCGCCTCGGCGAGTTCGTTGAGGAGCAGCGTGCCCCCGGCGATCTCGGCCAGGATGGCGAGGAGCCCGGTCCCGGCCGAGGGTTCCAGCACCCGATCGGCGGGCGTGATCGCGGCAGCCGACATGGCTGCGAAGCCGAGCGGGATCGGGGTCGAGAACTGCTGGAAGGTCTGGGCTTCCTCTGACCGGCGCGTATGCGTTGGCATCAGGCCGGCGATCTTGCCAAGCTGCGGCAGGATCGCCGCCGGAGATCCAGCCTTGCGGAAAAGCGCACTGCCGTATTTGTGCAGGAAGAGGACGGTCGCTGCCTCGCAGGCGTCATAGGCCAGCTTCCAGGTCCAGGCGCCGGTGGCGTCGGAAGCACCGAAGGCCGCTTCCATGGCAGCGCGCAGGGCGGCGGCATCGACACGCTGGCCGCGTTCGAGATGCGGCAGCAGCAGTCCGGCAGCAGTGAAGACGCGCGATGCGATCTCGGCGTCATGGTCGAGCGGGAGCGCCTCGGCAGCATTGGCCGCCGCGGATGCGGAAATCACGTTCATCGGGGATTCCTCGGGAGAGCGGAAAGGGATCGAGCCTAAGCGGCGCTCTCTCTCGACCGCACCGGCTCAAATCCCTTCCGGCCTCACTCTCCCTCTGAAACCCTGGCGCCGGCTGGCATGAAACAAGCGCCCCGCCGTCAGGCAGGGCGCTTGTCGAAATCAGCCGAACCGGCGGCCAGAGCCGGTGAAGGTGTAGTTGTTGGCGATAATGCTCTCATCGACCGCTTCGTCCGAGGTCAGGTATTCGTATTCGCGTTCAAGCTGACGATAGAGCCAGCGTGCAAGATCGCGCAGCGCCTCGGTGATGACGTCCTCGGCATCGGCGGTCATGTCCTGATATGTCGGACTGTCGCGGTCGACGGAAATCGCCATGCAATACTCGTGGTGGTAGCGCCCGCGATGCGTTGCCTCGGCGCGAAGCTGGTAGAAATTCCGCCGCTGCACGGACTGGAGTGCATCGGCGATGCCGTGTAGCGTGATATCTTGCGGCGCGTAGGCTCGGATCGCCGCCGAGGCGTTCTTCCGGTAGGAATAATAGCCCTCGAAACACGCGCCATCGCCTTGCGACCAGAAGCCCGAGAAGAAGATGCGCGGCTCCTGGCGCGATCCGCCACCCATGAGCCGGACGGTGCGGGTCTTGAAGTCGATGCCGAGGATTTCCGCGATCTGCTGGAAATCCTCATAAACGGCATCATACCAGTCGTAGTCGAAGCCGCCCTCGCGATACCAGGCACGGGCCTTGTCCTTCGCCTCGTCGGAAAGCTCGGCGAGCCGATAGACGGTGATTTCGATGACTTCAGGCATAGGGGTCGCCTCCGTCCAGGACGATCTCCAGCCAACTGCCGCTGTAGATCCAGTCCACCGTCTCGCCGGTGACGAGATCGAGAACATGCGCGCCACCACCAAATGCGTTGACCCTGGCTTGCGAGCAGGTGGTGGCATACTGGAAGCCCCATAATCCGGTCAGGCCGAACGCGGCCGCGCAGCGTTTGACGAACTGGATCATATGCTCGGGATCGCCGGTCTCATCGTCGCGCATCCAGAGCTGGGTGCCGCCATGCTCGGGCTTGATCGACAGCAGGAATCCTTCCGAGGGAGGATCTTCAGCGGCGTTTTCTTCGGACAGCGTGTTGTAGAGGTCGAGCGCCTGGGCGGCGTTTTCCGGGGTGCCCACGTCGAGCAGGCAGGAGAAATGGGTGAAATAGTTGGCCATGTCGGGCTCCTGAAACGAGAAAGCCCGGCGCGAGGCCGGGCGAGGATGAAGGATGGTGACGCAGGCGGCGTCAGAGGCGGAATTGCATCACGCGCCGTTGCGCATCGGCATGGTGGCGCAGCATCGCGCGGTAGAAGTCTTTGCGCGCATCCCGCCTGCGCGGATCGTGCAGAGCGGTTCGAGCCAGTTTGCGACGCGCGGCGCGGATGACGGCGCGGTTGCCATCCCAGACCCGGATGCCGAGGCGTAAATAGGTCGAATACATCGCCAGCTCCTAGACGTTGATGCGTTCGCACAGGGCGTCGATCTGGCTCAGATCGAGGCCACCGTGCGCGCCGTCATTGGTGAGGATGTCCCTGAGTGAGGGGTCGATGTCACTGCGCGCAAGGGCAAGCTGAAGCAGCCGCAAGCCCGTCAGCAGGGCATCGCGTTCCTGGACGGTGACACCGATGGTCGAAAACGCCTCGATGGCCCCTCCGTCTGCGAGCAGGCGAACGCCGCTGTGCTCGTCGATCTCGAAGTCGTCGAACTCCTGCACATAGCCGGTGGCATGCCATTCGCCCTCGTAGTGGACGCTTTGGGCGAGATCGCGAGCCTCTTCGGGCGTCTCGGCCTCAAGGACGGTTTCATAATAGACGAAGGCATCATGGCCTTTGCTGACGACGAATTTCGGCATGGGAAAACTCCATAGAGCAGTGCCCGGCGAACCGCCGGGTCGAGGGGTGGAAATGGGAAAGTGTCACGCTGCCTGCGGCAGCCGCAGAAGTTCGGCGGAGGTCACGCGCCAGCAGGGGTCGACCAGCCGCGCCTCGAGCAGGCTGGCGCGGTAGCTCAGTTTGCGAGCGTATGCCGTATCGCCACGCCCGGCGGACGCAAAGGCCATGCCGCGTATGCGGCTGGATTCGGTGACGATGCGGCGGGCCTCGGCGTCCGAGGTGACGGGCTGTTGCCAGAGGACGATCCCGGCCCGGACTTCTCCGGCGAGAACCAGACCGAGATCGCTGTCCTGAATGACAACGACACGCGGGCGAAAGCGCAGCGTATCGTCCGTGCTGACGTTGATATCGCCATGCGCGACGCGCTGGCTGGCAAGGATCATCGCCTCTTCGGCGGACGCGGATTGGCCGATGACGACCGTGTGGTCGAAATCATTGGCATCATCGAGGTCGTATCTGGCCGTGCCGATACAGGAGATGTGCAGGGGCACTTTCTGCGAATGGCGCAGCCGAGGCAGCACCTCGCGCGTGATGATGTCGCCGATAGGGGTAAAACCGGGGTGGTGGGAAAGGGTCATGGGGCTTACTCCGCGACGGACGGCGGAAGCCTCTCTTCCGCCTACAACCCGTCACGGCCAACCGGCCCACCCTCTCACTCTCCTGTTGTCGGGTGGATCAGCACCACGGTTCCCGGCGTCCCGCCCAGGTCCGGGCCAATCCTTCGCTGACAAGAATGTCTCCAACATCTCGGCCCTCGATGCGGATCGCCGCCAGGGTCCGGCCATAGCGGTCGGTGCCCTGGCGCAGGATTTCGACCCGCTGGCCATTCAGAAGCCCGGCCAGCCTGATCTTCGATTGCAGCGCGAGATCGGTTTCATACGCGCATTGCCCCTCGATCTCAGGTGCGTCGATGTTGAAGATCCGGACAGCCTCGGATTGCCGCGTCGTGCCCAAGCGAATGGAATCGCCGTCCCAGACGCGGATTTCCGCCGGTTCGCAGGATGCCGTGCAGAGCAGGACGGAAACGACGATATGGCTGAGCATGGCGAACGGCTTTCATGTTCACGGAACGAAAACGGCGTGATCGTCATCGGTTCTTTCCGATCCGGGGCGAGATCGCAATGCCGATTGGCGCGCAAGCGGCAATCGACGGCGATTGACGGGAGAAGGCCCGGCTGCGCCTTCGCCGGGCCGTCAGGGTGAGGCGCTTTCGCGACTCAGCTCCATGGATCGAGTTCCAGCTTCACCATGTCCTCGTCGCCGTCGAACTCGTCGGCGGGCATGGCGGAGTGGGTTCCGTCGCCGGCCTGAAACACGATGATCGAGACCATCAGCGTGGAAGCGAGGCTGGCGGCGAAGGCGGTGGCATCTGCATAGGACATGGGTTCCGGCTCCTGTCTTTGGAGGCGGGGGACCATCCCCCGCGCGACAGGCGCCCGAAGTGTCCGGCCGGATCTGCAATCACCCTCGGGCGTTCGGACTATCTCCGAATCCCCGAGGGCGGCACGCTTGCGTAAGCCGACCCTTCATGGGTTGATTGACGAAGAGACGGTCGGACCAAGGTTCGCGAATGGAAGCGGGGGATGGGGCCTTGCCTCTGACGAGATGCCGGGAAACCTGTCGCAGATGCCTCGCCGCGCCAGCCTCGTTTCCGGGATGATTTCCCCGATGTGTTTCAGGCCGGGGATGGAATCCGCATTTCCGCCGCGAGAATCTGACTGCGCGATGGTGAAGCTGGACCTCGATCCATCGCTGCCTGTGCAGCGATACCTGAGGGCCCGGTGCCCAAGTGCAAGGTGCGCGCCGTTCAGTTCCAGAGCCCATCCGCAATCTCGCGGGCGATCATCGCGCGGGCCTTCATCATCAAATCGTCGCCGGAGGTGTCGATATGACCGTAGAACCGTGTCTGCGCGCCGAGGGCGGTCCAATCCGCATAGCGGCAGTATTCGCGGACATCGAGCCGGAAGGCGCGCATGTCTTCGGCCCAATGCGGTTTCGGCTCCACGACAACGGTGATGCCACCGCGCGTTTCCTCCCAGGGAAGCGACCGCTCAGAGGGGGGATTGCTGCGGTCGTTGGCGAAGATTTCATCGACGGTCATCGCGATGTGCCTCCGTCTTCGGCTTTTTGTGGTTCGCCTGCCAGACGGGCAAGGGCGTGGCGACCGATTTCGAGTTGGCAGGTTTGCGTCGAGAAGAACTCGTCGCGCTCCAGCATACGCTCGAAATACTCGCCGCCGATCTGCTCGATGGGCGGAGGGTCGTCGTCGAAGGCATCACTCCACCACTCCAAGGCAAGACTGGTGCGCCACTTCATGGCTTCCTCGCAGTCGAGAAAGACACGAACGTCCGTTCCATGTCGATGTTCGTAGATGGCGACATGAACGGGCAACTTGATGGCTTGATCGTGGTCGGGTTGAGAGTCGGATGTCATTGACGGGTCTCCTGAAACGGAAATAGCCCGCCGTCGAAGGACAGCGGGCCATGTGCATGGGTTGCGAGGATTACGCGGCGGCGCGACCCTCAATGGCATCGGCGCCCACCTCGTCGGCCGTGATCTCCTCAAGACGGGCGCGGCTGTAGCCTTTCTGCGTGAGCCAGAGTTCGGCCGCATCGCGGCCCTCGGCGAGGTGCAGCAACTCTTCGTTTTCGCCGACATCCTGCAAGATGCGGACCTGGCCGACCTTCGGGCGCTCGATCACGCGGAACATCAGATCACTGTCGATGCCGTAGCTGCGCATGACGGTGATGAGGATGATGCCGCCGCCGCCGAAGTCGCCCTCGTGCAGGGTGAAGGACGGCGGGACCGAGTAAGTCGGGCGCTCGCGGCCCGGCATCTTGCGCACGAGCCGGCCCATACCGTTGCGGGATTTCCACGCGGCGAGCTTTTTCGTGAAACGCGCCGGCGGCTTAGGCTGGCCGTCGCTATAGGCGACCAGCGAGCCGAGCGGCGCGATGTCGAAGATGAGGGAAGCAGACATGATTGGGGTCTCCTGAAACGAAACGGCCCGGCGTGATGCCGGGCCGTATGGTGGAAGGGGATATTGGACGGGGCGACCGGAGCCGCCTCGCCATGCGCTTCACTCGGCAGCAACAAGAGCCGCCGGGTTATCGTCGGTATCAGCGGCAATTTCCTCTTCGTCACCGGCGAGGAAATCGGGCAGCGCTACCTCGGGCTCGTCTTGCCCGGCCGCCTGGTCGGTCGGTTCCTCGACGAAGAGGCGCAGCGGCTCGGGAAGCCAGCCGGTGTTAGCCAGCCGCTCTTCTGCCTCGGCCGCCATCTCCATCTTACCCTTCTTCTGGAGGTCGAGAAGATTGGCGATGTTCTCGCCGACACCCTCGGCGATGGCTTCGAGGATGCGCGCCTTGGTGACGCGACCGAAGTAGTTGGCCACGGTGGGCCGGAACCCGGCTTCCGCCATGTCGAGGTCGGTCACACGGGCAAGGCGGTTGGCTTCCGCCATGCGGGCCTGGAGCTGCCTGTCGGAAATGCCGCTGGCGCTCAGCGGATTGGGCCGCTCATAAAGAGCGTTGATCCCCATGGACGTGCAATGGGCCAGCAACGCCATGCGGCTTTCGTCGTCAAGGGCGACGAGCCAGTCCCAGAGGCCATCGTCGTCGGTCGGCACCCTGGCCTTCCATTCGGCGTGCCGCTCGTCCACGGCCTTCGCGTAGGGGGTCGTCTTGAGGTCGATTCCCTGATTGCTGCAATAGACCTCGTGGACCGAGACCTGCATGGTCGCGCCGCGCGTGGTCCGCCTGAAGGTGTCGCGAACCAGCTTGTGCAGCAGCGCCGTCATGGCGACGTGCGGATTGCTGCCCACGGCGTTGCGCAGCGCAATGGTGCGATGCGCGGACAGCTCGATCACCAGCTTCTCTGGGAGAGGCTTGATGACGTCCAGCTCCTCCTCGGGCTCGACAGGTTGGCCGTTGACCGTGACGACGGTGGCCAGCGTCTCGGGTGCGGTGTCGTCATCATCATCGCCCCCGATGCCGGCTACCGCCTCCACGCCCTTGCAGTCGACGGCTTCGACCGGCTCGTCCTCGGGACGCACCCAACCACGATCGACCACAAGCTCGCCGTCCTCGTCGACGGTGATGAAGGCGCCCCCGATGGCGACTTCGGCCGGATCGAAGATTGCCGGGCGACGCTCGAAGGCTTCGAGTTGCTTCTCGATCTCGCCGAGGCGCCGGTCGATGCCTTCGGGCAGTTCCTGATCAACGGGATACTTGGCTTCGAGGCGCTCCTGCTCGTCGCGCAGCTTTTCGCGCTGCCGGCGTTCCTTGTCCGAGAGTTCCGCCCGCTTGGCGATGATGCCGCGCAGGTCGTGGTCATAGCCGTAGGGCAGTTCAAGGTCGGCTTCGACCCACTTCCAGCCTTCGGCTGCCACCTCTTCGGCGGCGGCCTTCAGCTTCCCTGCGACCAGCCGGTCGAGAAGCGGCACGTCCTCGAGCCAGCCTTCCTCGTCATCGTCGAAGAGATAGCGGGGCAGGACAGGCCCGCCGGCCGCCAGGTAGGTGTCGAGGCCGACGAAACGCGCGCGTTTGTCGGATGCGGGAACCTCGGTTTCGGTGAGCATTTCCCGGATCTGCCAGGGCTCCTTATGGTGGGACTGCCGGACGGCATCCCACACCTGCTCCTGGCGCTCGTGATCCGGATGGGCGGTGAACGCCTCCAGCGTCCTGAGCGTCATGCCGTTCGCGGCATAGACCTCGTGCAGCTTGGGCGAGACCTTGGCGAGCACCAGGCGCTGCTCGACGTAGCGCGTCGTCGTGAAATAGGCACTGGCGACCTCTTCATGTGTCATTCCGCCATCCACCATCCGTTTGAACGCGCGGAACTGGTCGAGCGGGTGCAGAGCGACGCGGAAGGTGTTCTCGGCGAGCGAGTCGTCGACCGCCGAGGTCTTGGCGTTGGCCTTCTTGACGAGGCAGGGCACCAGGCCGTCCTCGGGGAAGCGCCCCTTCGCCACCAGACGGGCGATGACGCGATAGCGACGACCGCCGGCCGGGGTCTCGAAATCGCCGGTCTCGTTGCCATCGGCGTCGAGAATGGCGCGGACATTGATGCCGAGGATCAGGTCCTCGCGTCGCTCGACATCGAACTCAAGTTCATCGAGGCCGGCATCGGCGTCGACTTCGCGAACATTGTCGTTCGACTGATGGATGCGATTGAAGGGAATGTCGCGCGACCGAGAAAACTCTATCATCGCGAGGGCAGGCTTCTTCTTGGCAGCTTTGGCCATGGTGGTCGTCTCCGCGACGGGCGCCGAGAGCCTCTCTCTCGACCCTAAACCCGTCACGAAGCGAAGCGCCGCCCTCTTACTCTAAGAAGGCAGCGCCGTCGCAAGGGCATGGGCTGTTTCAGCCTTGGAACATCTCGTCAGTCGGCCTCGGCAACTTCGTTCGCGTTCGGGTATTCCCGCCGGTCGAAGACCGTGGCGGGGCCGTGATCAGCGTGTTGAAGGGCGCCCTCTATGAAGAAGTGCTGTGGATCGAACTCCTGATAGAAGGTATCGACTGCGGCATCCTCATCCTCGGCTTCGACCTCCTGGACGAAGCAGACCCACATCGCCCGCCGCTGGCGGACGAAGTAGCGGTTCGTGGCGGGGATGCACTCGAACACCTCGTTGATGTCGCCGTTCGTCGCGGCGGCTTCAAACTGCTCGACGGCATGATCCCGGTCCTCGGCCTCGCACAGCCAGAACTCGTTTTCGGCGCCATAGCAGATGAGGAAGGTTTTCAGGGGCGTGGGCGGCTGAATGGCAGGCATCGGCGTTCTCCGGGGCGGGCCGCCGGGAGCCTTTCTCCCGGCATCCAACCCGCCACCACCCATAGCGCCGCCCTCTGTCTCCAGAGGGACGGCGCTGCGAACCGGAAAATCGTAAATCCGGAAATCCGGCTATGTGCATCGGCGTGTTTCAGCAGTTACACGCCGCACATGCCCTCACATTCGTTCGGCCAGAGGTCGAGCTGGCCATGATCGGCGGCTGTCGAAAGATCGGCCAGATCGAGCGGGATGGCAGAGCGGTGAAGATAGACCTCGCCGCGGATGCCCCGGAAGCCCGTCCGGATGGCGGCATCGACCGACACGGCGTCAGTCCATGCTTCGGGATCGTGGTCGCGCATGTGCCGCCAATAGGCATCGGAATGGAACGGGCAGCCGATACAGGCACTCTTCGGCGGGAGGGGATAGCCATGCCGCTCCAGCCAGCGCAGGCAATCCTGGCGGGTCATGCCCCGTTCGATCAGGGGCCAGCGGTTGACCTGCCAGTCCTCGAAAGAGGGCTTCATGCGCAACGCCTCGTCGAGAGAAATCCCGATCCATTGCTCGGAAACTGGCGATCCGGGCGAGCGGCGCCCGGCAATGCCAAGGAGTTCGCGCACCTTTCGCCTGATTGGGGTGATCTTGTAGTCCTTGGTGCATTGGCGGCGGATCATGCCGATGCTGATCCGCTCGCCTGCCAGCACGCGGGAACCGACAATGACGGGCTCGCCGTTCTCGTCTTCATCATAGACGGGGAGTTCAGTCCCAGCGGGTGCGACGGTGCGTGTGAAGGCAGGGATCGAGGCCCACCGCTCGCCGCGTGCGCCGGCGAGCAGATCGGCGCGGATATCCCCGGCCGAGACGATATGAATGGGGAACGGCAGGACATTTGGCGATCCCAACCAGGCAAGATGTTCATAGACCGCCTTCGGCTCCCAGCCGGTGTCCGCGAAGATCGCGCAGTCCGGCATCGGGCCGATCTCGCCATGGGCAGCCATGAGGGCGAGCGTGGTCGATTGGACGCCGGCGCCGAGGCTGAGGACACGCAGGCGGATGTCGGTCGCCTGCGCAGGATCGGGGATCGACCCGGGAAAGGCGAGCGCGTTCATCATGCTGCCTCCCGCTCATCATCGGCCGTGCCGATCCCGTCCGCATCTGGCAGGAAGGACAGAATCCAGTCGGCTGCCTTGCTCGCCTGCGAGGCAGCGCGGACGATGGCGCGGTTGTCCTCGCGCAGCACTTCGAGCCAGGAGCCGATGTAGTCGGCATGGCGCACGGTCGGGATGATGCCGAGCGAGGCGCAGCAGAACGCGGCGCTGATCTCGGCGATCAGTTCCTCGAAGGCGTATTTCTTGGTGCCGAAGCTGCCGGAGAAATCGCGGGCCAGACGGGACGCATGGCCCGTGGCGTGACCCAGCTCATGCAGGGCCGTCCGGTGCCAGTTGATCGACTCGAAGAAGGCTTGCGGAGGCGGCACGACCACATGGTCGAGGGCCGGGACGTAATAGGCGCGATCCCCGCCGATGCGGAAGTCGATGCCGGTTGCCTTGATCAGCGCCTCGACCCTCGGCTCGATCATGCCGGGCGGCGGCGGCGGCATGGCGACAGCGATGTCCTCGGGCAGACCCTCGCATTGCGCGGTGTTGAACACGGTGAAGCGCTTCAGGAAGGCGATCTTCCCCGGCTCTTCCCCGGTTTCGCGCGCGCGCCGCTTTTCGTCCTCGGGCGTGAAGCGGTCGGCATAGACGACGGTGGTGCCGCGCTCGCCCTTGCGGACATTGCCGCCGAGCGACTGCGCCTGACGGTAGGTGAGCCAGCCCTGTCCGGGGAAGCCGTGCTGGATAACCGCGCCCCAGAGGATCAGGATATTGATGCCGCTATAGGCGCGGCCGGTGCTGGCGTTCTGCGGCAGGCCGAGAGGAGCGCCTGCCGTGGCCTTGCCCCAGGGTTGTGCCCAAGGGAAGCGACCGGCCTCCAGTTCGGCGATGATCTTGTCGGTGATTTCGTCATAGAGGTTCGTCCGGTCTGAGCCGGAGCCTGGGGTGCGGTCATGTCTCGACATCGCGGTTCTCCGCGACGGGCACCGTCGGACTCTCCTCCGGCTTTCAACCCGTCACGGCAAACCCCGTCCGCACTCTCACTCTAAAGGGGGCGTTGCGGGGTCTCCCCGCAGAAGGGGGTGCGCCGGCAACGCAGTGCCGGCCAGGGGGAAGGCTTTCCCCCGCAAAACCCGTTAGGAGCGCCGGTGTTTCCGCATCTCGTCGTCGGCGATAGCCTGCACGACCTTCATGTCCATCTGCACGACGGGGGAGAGACGTGCGACCTCGGAAGCCAACTTCGCCCAATGCCAGAACCCGGACCTGTCCGCCTGGGCGCGGCTGCGGGCGGCAAGACGCTGCGCCTCATAATAGGCTTCGCGCCCATGCTGTTCGATCAAGGTGCGCGCGTCCTGTTGCCATCGCCGACGGATCTGCCGCCTGTTCTCGATCCAGCCGGCAAGGATGCGAAACATTCAACCTCGCTTTCCGGGCCTTCGCCGGAGTGCGCTAAGCGCGTTTGATCTCGATAGGCTACCTGACCACAAAATCAGCGAATACTCGCGGAGTCTTTGTGCTTTTCCGGCGCTGGGAACGCAGCATCGTGGTTCCAAGGCAATTGTGCAACAATCTGTTGCACAATTGCCCGTTCCGGCCGGAGCCGCCGAGTTCCCGGCTAGCCCTGATGAAATCTGCCTCTTCGCTTCATGGCGACGCCGGCGGCGTTATCCTTTCGCTGGCAGGGCTGCATCTTGATTTTTCCGGCCAATGGCCGTACATATCTTCGATAGATTGGAGATCGAAAAATGGCTGAAGCAGCAAAGAGGTCCGCGACTGGCCGTGTCCGAGGGGAACGCCTTGAGACGCGCGTGACCGCTGACCAGAAGCGTCTGATCGAACATGCCGCTGCCCTGCAAGGCCGCTCCGTGACGGATTTCGTTCTGACGAGCCTGCAGGATGCGGCGCGGCGCGCCATCGATGAGCATCAGCATCTGGAGCTTTCGGTGCGCGACAGCCAGGCGTTCGTCCAGGCTCTGGTCGAACCGCAGCCGATCAACGAGCGGCTGCGCGACACCATCCGCCGCTATCGCGAGAGAGCGGGCGTCTGACGCGTGGGGGGAGCAGATGACATCCTGCGGGTCGAGGTTCTCGGCCCGCAACATGACCGATCGGGGTTCGAAAGCGGTGTGGAGCCGCTCGACCGATACTTCCGGACGCAGGCCGGACAGGACGCCAGAAAGAAGATGGCGGCGCCCTTTGTTCTTGTGCTGAAGGATGGCAGCATCGCCGGATATTATACGCTCTCGTCGACGGCGGTGCGGCTTCCGGAACTGCCGGAAGCCGTCGTCCGCAAGCTGCCGCGTTATCCGCTGATCCCGGCGACCCTGCTCGGCCGTCTTGCCGTCGATCAGCGTTTTCAGGGAAAAGGTTACGGTCGGTTCCTTCTCGCGGATGCGCTCCATCGGGCCGTGCGCAGCGAGATCGCATCCTTTGCGGTGATCGTGGACGCCAAGGACGAGAGTGCGAGGCGCTTCTATGAGCGCGAGAGTTTCCTCCCGTTTCCGGACCAGCCGATGAAGTTGTTCCGCCCGATGTCTGATATTGAAGCGTTGTTTATATGAAGGGGGGATATTCATGGTCGGTTCCGATGACGAGGAAGCGAAGAAGCTGACGTTCAGCTTTCTGCGGGGCGTCGAGGCTGATGCCGGTGAGCTTGATTGGCCGGCCGGCGCCGATGTCGTCAGGAAGGCATTGTCGGAATCATTGAACGCAAAGAACGTCGCGTTCCTGCTCGGGGCCGGGTGCTCGTCGAATTGCATCAAAGAGAAAGACGCTGCGGGAAAGGAGACCTGGCGGGAGCTTGGCATTCCGACCATGGCGCCGCTCGCCGCAGAGTTCACGAAGGCGCGAACGTCCGACGAGGGAGGATTCCCGACCGCCGCAGAGCGGAAGGTTCTTATCGAGGAGTTCGGGATCGATATTGGCGACAAGGAATATGCGCGCAACCTTGAACGGTTGATGGAGCTGCTGTTCAGCCTTCGGTTCTCGCTCTCTCGAAGCACGCTTCCCAAGGCGAAGGACAATCTGAACGTCGTCAATTCGATCATCCAGAAAGTGCAGGCTTTCCTGTGGGGAAAATGCACGAACGGAGCGTTCGCCAATGGCGACAGCACTGTCGGAACGCTCTACGAGACATTCTACAGAAAGCTGGTTCTGCGCGACCGATCGTTGCCGCGCCCGTGGATTTTCACCACCAACTACGATCTTTTCAACGAGACGGCGATGGACCGGCTCGGCCTTCCTTATGCCAACGGCTTCTCCGGCGTGGTCGAGCGCCGCTTCAATCCGGCGACGTTTCGCTACGCACTCGCCGAGCAACTCGATCTGACCAACCGGAAATGGTCGGCCGTGGATGGCTTTGTCTATCTCTGCAAGATCCATGGGTCGATTAGCTGGACCGAAGACGATCACGGCCTGTTCCCGATCCGCGAGGCGGCCGTCTCGAAGGGGTCGAAACCGGGGAAGGTCATGATTTACCCCACTCCCGCGAAGCAAAACTCCAGCCTCGGATCGCCCTACGCCGACCTGTTTCGCGAGTTCCAGTCGCGTATCGTGAGGGAGCAAAGCGTTCTTTTCACGATGGGATACGCCTTCGGCGACGAGCACATCAACAATATCATCTATCAGGCGCTCACCATACCGACGTTTCGCCTGATAATCTTCGTCGATCCGACGCTTGAGGGGGAGGTCGCCAAGCTCCGCGCCCTGAATGATCCCCGCATCTGGATCATCGGTGGTAGCGGCCCGGAAGCCGACCGCAAGGCGCATTATTTCGATACGATCATCGACGAGTTCTTGCCGCAGCGGCCGAGCGAGCGCATCGACGACGCGATCCGCAAGGTGCTGGAGGTGATGTCCCCCAAGAAGGCCGAAGCTCCGTCCATCGATGGAGACAGCCAATGAGCCGAGACGACCGCAAACGCGCCATCGGCAAGGTGGTCTCCGTCGCGGCCGACCGCTTCGTCGTCGAGATGCACGCCGGCACGGACAATTTCACTGTCGTCGGGTTCGATGACGTCCACTATGTTGCCCGCCTTGGCTCGTTCCTGATGATTCCGGTTCAGACGGAATATGTCGTGGTCGAGGTCGTCGGCCTGCGGGAGCGGGACATCGCCAGCGCCGGGCGAGGCGAAGGGGAGTTGGACAAGGCGGCGTCCGCGAAATATCTCGACGTCGTGCCGGTCGGAATGCTTCCGCAAGACCGTGGCGCAAAATTCCGCTTCGGTGTGTCCGTCTTTCCGTCACTCTACGCTGATGCGCTCTATGCTCTCGATGCGGAGCTTGATCGTGTGTTCGAGACCGACAAGCCCAGCGAACCCGCTCCGGGTCTCAACGGTGCCGCGCCGGTGCCTGAAGATGCGACACGGTTTCGCGCCCTGTCGATCGGTCGCTCGGTGGTGTTCGAGGGCTACGACGTCAAAGTCCGGATCGACGACTTTTTCGGCGGCCATACCGCTGTGCTTGGGAATACGGGCAGCGGCAAGTCCTGCACCGTGGCCTCCGTGCTCCAGTCATTGTTCGACAAGGCGGATGAGTTCCACGCCCGAGGGGCGACTTTCGTGGTGTTCGACGTGAACGGCGAATATGCTAGTGCACTGATGCCGCTCGCCAAGGAGAATGGCATTGGCGTCGCCCATGTCGTGCTGGATGGGACGGCAGCCGATGGCAAATTCCGCCTTCCGCATTGGTTCCTGGAGCAATCCGAATGGGAGCTGCTGCTTCAGGCCAGCGAACGAACCCAACTTCCGATCTTGCGGATGGCACTCGGCTTGGCAACGCTCTTTTCCGCGGGGGCAAGCGCTGAGCTGAAGGGCATAAAGAACCACATCCTTGCTACCTGCCTGAGCCAGATTCTCCGCGACGATACTGGCAGTCCTTCGAAGCATGATCGAATGGTCGGCCTGCTACAGCGGTTCAACACCGCCGAGATCGGCACGGCGAAGATCAAGCCATACATAAAGATCAACTACGGTCAGATGGCCGATCCAGATGGTTTGACGAAATACCTGCTCGGTGACGCAAGCGGTGGCGGGTTCATCATCGACGGGCTGAAGCTGCCAGCCTACTCCAATCTGCCGTTCGACTTTGCGGCATTGGGCGAAGCGCTGGACCTGGCGATACTTTACGAGGAGGCACACGGGAACAGGCAGATTCGAGACTATTGCTCGCAGATGCTGACGCGCTTCAAATCCCTGGAGGAGCGACCCGAATACGAATTTCTTCGCCACAATGCCGCGGGCGGACAGGTCGAACTGTCCCGCGACAAGTTCTTGGAAAAGCTCCTGGGTCTTGAGCGCAATGGAGCGAACTGGCTCAAGCGGGATCAGATCATCATCGTCGATATGAATGCGGTCGAGGATGAGGTCGTTGAGTTGGTGGCATCCGTGCTCGCACGGATGGCGTTCAGATTGCTGCGGCAAGCCGATCCGCGGAATCGCTTTCCAGTGCATCTGCTTCTCGAAGAGGCGCACCGATATATTTCCGAAGCAACCTCCCGATATGCGATCGATGCCAGCAAGATCTATGAACGCATCGCTAAAGAGGGACGAAAATACGGGCTTTTCCTGTTGGTCGCCTCGCAGAGACCAAGCGAACTCTCGAAAACCGTGCTCTCGCAATGCTCGAACTTCGTTATCCATCGCATACAGAACCCGGATGACCTTTCGCAGATCCGGCAGATGACGCCGTTCATTTCCGAAGCGGTTTTGAAGCGTTTGCCGTCGTTGCCGAAGCAGCACGCGCTCGTCTTCGGAACATCGGTGAACCTCCCGACCACCTTCAAGGTGAGGGAGGTAAAACCGCTTCCGAAAAGCGATGACGCAAAAATCGGGGAACTCTGGTTCCACGAGGAGGGCCGGGCGGCCCTGGTCAGGATCGCGCCGTCCGCTCCAGCCGGATCTCCCGATACGGCCACAGCATGATGGGCCAGCCGGATGCAGCGGCGCTGGAGGCGGCGGCAGCTCTCCTGGAGGCAAGCCAGGACTACCGTGTTCTCCGTCGCCTGCAGCCACGGGCGCTGGTGACGGCGATTCCCGAACAGGATACCCGCCTCGGGCTGTTCGTGGACGTGGAAACGACTGGTCTCGATCCGTCGAAGGACGAGATCATCGAGCTTGCCATGGTGCCATTCCGGTATTCTCTCGATGGCATCATCGTAGAGGTCGGAGAGCCGTTTGATCGGCTCCGAGAGCCATCGGCGTCTATACCTGCCTCGATAACCGCGTTGACAGGTATAACCGATGCGATGGTGGCTGGCCAAAGGATCGATCAGGAGGAGGTTACCCAATTCGCGCTTTCCGCCGCTGTCGTCATTGCCCACAACGCTGCTTTTGATCGCAGGTTTCTTGAGCGCTTCTGCCCATCGTTTTCGTTCAAGCCCTGGGCCTGCTCGATGTCGGAGATCGACTGGGCTGCGGAGGGGTTTGAGGGCACTAAGCTCGCATATCTCGCAGTAGGTTGCGGTTTCTTCTATGATCGGCATCGCGCAGCGAATGACTGTTTGGCGGCGGTGGAGGTGCTGTCGCGCGCACTTCCGAAGTCCGGCGTCAATGCACTTGCCCACCTGCTCGCGCGTGCTCGCCTGCCGACATGGCGTATCTGGGCCGAAGGCTCGCCCTTCGAGTTCAAGGATCAGCTCAAGTCGCGGGGATATCGTTGGAACGGTGAGGAGAACGGCCGTCCCCGTGCCTGGTACATCGATGTCACGGATGAGCAGAGAGAAGCAGAACTGGCCTTTCTGAAGAAGGAAATCTATCAGCGCGACATTGACCTGAAACCTTCCAGGATTACGGCCTATGAACGGTTCTCTGAGCGAGTGTAGATGGCACTGGATAAACTTGGAGGTCGGGTCAGCGACACTCGCCTTGGAGCCGATTCCTGTCTAAATTTAAATAAGCACACAAAGTAGTTGCGCGATTCGGCGCGAGCAGAGGATTAATCCGAACCGATGTGGCCGGACAATGAGACTGAACGGGACTTCCTGAATTTCTCAGGCGTCGCAGACACGGTGGCGGAGATCATCGTTCAGGCGCGAGGACGACCGATCTCTATTGGTGTGTCCGGCGCTTGGGGCATCGGCAAATCCTCGCTGATCAAGCTCACTCAGGCGTCGCTGGCTGCGCGGCCCCGCAAGGAAGGCGAGCGGGAATTTGTGTTCGTCGAGTTCAATGCCTGGCTTTATCAGGGCTACGACGATGCGCGCGCCGCGCTCATGGATGTGATCGCGACGAAGCTGGAGAAGGAAGCCGAGGCTCGCGAGAAGGCGATCGACAAGGCGAAGGCCCTGGTCAAGCGCGTGAACTGGCTGCGGGCGGCCAAGCTCGTTGCGGGATCGACGGTGGCCATGTCGCTCGGTCTGCCGCCCACCGGATTGATCGGCGAGGTGTGGGGGTTGGGCCAGCGCTTCTTGTCGGGCGGGGTCGACGGCACGCTGATCGAGGAGGCGAAGGGCAAGGCGGGTGAGGTTGCCGCGACGGCGAGTGGATTACTCAACCCGAAGGAGGAAACATCGCCGCCCAAGGAGATTCAGGCGCTTCGGGACAACTTTGAGGAAACCCTTGAGGACCTTGGTGTCACGATGGTGGTGCTGATCGACGATCTCGATCGCTGCTTGCCAGAGACGACGATCTCGACGCTTGAGGCGATCCGGCTGTTCCTGTTTCTGAAGAACACCGCCTTCGTGATCGCCGCCGACAATGACATGATCAAACATGCCGTTCGACGGCACTTTGAGGGTGTCCCCGATGATCTCCTCGTCACCAACTACTTCGACAAGCTGATTCAGGTACCAATCCGTGTGCCGCCCTTGGGCACTCAAGAAGTACGCGCCTATATGATGCTCTTGTTCGTTGAGAACAGCGACCTTGCGGATGATGTAAAGGAGAAGATCCGTAGTGAAGTCGTCGCCCAATTGCGACAGACTTGGGCAGGCAAGCGCGTCGACCGCGCGTTTGTGCAGTCGTTGCACGATCCCTTGCCTGCCGAGTTGATTGGCCGCTTCGACACTGCAGACCGCCTGGCCCCGCTCATGACGACGGCGTCGGGCATCCTTGGCAATCCACGCTTGATCAAGCGATTCCTCAATGCGCTCGCTATCCGCATGACGATCTCCAACGCGCAGGGCGTCGGCGTCGATGAGGCGGTCCTGGCCAAGCTGCTGCTGTTCGAGCGGCTCGGCAACGCGAAGGCATTTGCCGAATTGATGGCACAGGTGAGTGCCAGCGACACCGGCAAGCCTGTCTTCCTCGCCGAATGGGAAGAGAAGGCTATTGCGGGGCAGGTACAGGCTCTGCCAGCACCTTTCGATGAGCCCTTTTTCGCTGAGTGGCTGACGCTGCCGCCGACACTCGCTGACACGGACCTGCGGGGAGCCCTGTATGTGAGCCGTGAACATGCGCCGCTGATCACACCCGAGGACCGCCTTTCCTCGGAGGCGGCCGAACTTTTAACGGCGCTCTTGCAACATCCGGAGATGGCGTCGAGCCTGAAAGACCGACTTCTGCGGGTGCCTCGGACCGAAACCACCGTGATCATGGACCGGCTTCTGGATCGTGCGCGACAGGAGCAGGAGTGGGGCGTGCCAGCCGTTCTGGAAGCCTGCCTCGTCGTGGCCGACGCCGACCCGCCGCAGGGTGCGAGGCTTGCCGCTTTCCTAGGCGAGCGTCCCGCCGCGCAGATCCAGGCGAATATCGTACCGAAGATCGGGGACCAGCCATGGTCGAAGGGGGTCTTCGACATCTGGGATCGGGGGCAGGTGTCCAGGCCGGTTAAGGCGGCGATCAAGAGGCAGAGGGAAAATGGGAACGTCACAATCTAGTGGAGGCCCGGGCAGCGGCGTCTCGATGGTGCCACCCTGGACCCCGGACCCGCCTGCGGGAGAGGCGTCTGGCAATGGGGCGGAGGGCGGGGACGCTCCAGCCGATGACGGTGTTGCGGTTCCCCAGGTGCCGCCGCCGGCGCCCGCACCACTTGCCCCACCAGCCCGCTTCCTCGGTGCGCGTCGTGCGCTAGGCGAATTCGCAAAGTCAGGCGATGGTGGGGACATGCGGCGCAGCATGGGTCACTACGTCCGGACCGGCTATGGCGGATCGGCAACAGCGACTCGGCGCTTCGGAGGTACGGCGGCGACCGCCGGTGCGCTTGGCGGAGCGCTGGCGCGTGTTGCAGCGGGACAGCCCGCCGAGCCAGGCAGCCCGCTTGATCCGGCGCTCCTCGCCGGCCGCAATGTGCAGGAAGTCATGAACGCCGTTGTGGAGGCGGTTCGGCCGGTCGACGGGACGCAGGACGCAGAAGCTGAGCGCGCGGCAATTCGGGATGCCTTGACCGAGCTCCTTACCCGGTTCCCAGATGCGGATCTGCTAAATCTCGACCCTGAGCAGCGCGCCTTCGCCATCGAGCGTTTCACGGCAATCGACGTCTTCCGTCGCTTTGAACTCGATCTTGGCAAGACCATCGTTGAGAAGGCGCCGAGTGCGGTGACAGCTCTGTCTCGGCTCAAGGAAGTGCGGGACTATGTGAAGCAGAGCGTGGCAGCGGCATTCCGCAAGCTGCGCGATGCCGGACGCAGCCTTACCAGTGGTCGCATCAGTCAGGTTGTTAGGGATGCTCTGAGGGAGACATTCGAGGTGTTTGAAGGATACGCGGAATGAGGCTGGCCTGCGGTCCAGACGGCGCCGATCTGCCCGACGGTGAAGGTATCATGCGCGTGGTCCTTTACGGCCAGCCACAGGCCCAAGGACAAGGAAGCGCTGGAGATGCGGCGAGATCCGAGATCCAACGCCGACGACTTGACCCGGCCCCGCGGGCCTGGGACTTGTTGTCGATCGCGCTGAGTGTCGTGACTGCAGATTTCGCGGTCTTGCGCGACAAGAGCCCGGACGGGTGGACACGAGAGATCGAACTCGACATTGCCGTGGCGGACGCGCCGTTCTGGAACGGGCAGGCCCGGGCCTTGGCCGAAGCGCTCGCATTCCTCACGACCGACCGCTGGACCTTGCGATTTCACGAGGGTGGGATGCTGCCCACGCCGCCTCGTGAACCAGTCCGGCCGCCTGAGAGTTGTGTGGTACTTCTGTCCGGCGGGCTAGACAGTTTGATCGGAGCGATTGACCTAACCGCGGCGGGCCACAAGCCATTCGCAATCAGCCAGACAGTTCGAGGCGACGCGGACAAGCAGGTCGACTTTGCCGCAAAGATCGGGGGCGGTCTCGGACACCTGCAACTAAACCACAATGCACATACGCCGGGTGTGCAAGAAGCCTCGCAACGGGCGAGGTCGCTTGTTTTCATCACCTTTGGCGTGATCGCTGCCACGGCCCTCAAAGCCTATCGGGAGGTCGCGGAGGTGCCGCTCTTCGTGTGCGAGAACGGCTTTATCGCCATTAACCCACCTCTGACTGGCGGGCGGCTCGGAAGCCTCAGCACTCGCACGGCACATCCGGAGTTCCTGGCTCGTCTGCAAAAGGTGCTGGATGCGGCAGGTCTTCGTGTCAAGATCACCAATCCTTATGCCACGAAGACCAAGGGCGAAATGCTCCAAGAGTGCACCGACCAGAATTTGCTTCGCGCCGAGGCTGCGCGCTCGACGAGCTGTGGTCGATTCCAACGGTTCAACTATCGCCAATGCGGGCGATGTGTTCCGTGCCAGGTCCGACGGGCGGCGTTCCTCGCGTGGGACGCCAGCCAAGATACGACAGATTACGTCTACGAACCGATCGGAAAGGATGATGCGGATCACTCGGGGTTCGACGACGTGCGCTCAGTCGCGATCGCGCTTGCTGCCATCAAGGCAGATGGCCTTGAGGGGTGGCTCGGTCATGCGATGGCGTCCCCGTTCATCGCTGATCGACCGGTTCTTGTCGGTATGCTTGAGCGCGGTCTTGAAGAGCTTCGCGCGCTTCATCAGGCTTACGGCGTCAAATGATCGATTTCCACGCGCACCTAGACCTTTATCCTGATCCACACACCGTAGCGCGCGAGTGCGTCGTTCGCGATCTCTATGTTCTTTCTGTCACGACAACACCGTCAGCGTGGTCCGGAACGGCGGCGCTGACGAAGGATGCGCCGCGTGTTAGAACAGCGCTCGGGCTGCATCCGCAAATCGCGCATGAACGAAAAGGCGAGCTTCCGCTGTTTGAGCGCCTGTTACCGCAGGTTCGGTATGTTGGCGAAATCGGCCTGGATGGCGGTCCGGAATACCGGCGACATTGGCTGGATCAGGAGCATGTTTTCTCCCGCGTGCTCAGTCTGTGTGCTCGCGCGGGGGGCCGCGTCATGAGCATTCATAGCCGTCGCGCGTCCACCCAGGTCCTTGACGCGCTAGAGATGGAGGCCGGTGCGGGCATAGCGATCCTACACTGGTTTTCGGGAACACAAAGGGAGCTTGCGCGCGCGGTCGATTTGGGGTGCTGGTTCAGCGTTGGCCCGGCCATGTTGGCCGGTGACAAGGGGAGGGCACTGGCGGCCAAGATGCCACGGGACCGAATCCTTACCGAGACGGATGGCCCTTTCGCACAGGTTGATGGGCGAGCGGCATGGCCGTGGGATGCAAACCGAGCAGTAGAAGAGCTATCGAAGATTTGGTCAGAACCCATCGACACGGTGCAGCGCCAGCTTGATGGCAACCTCCGTAGATTAAGCAGCCAAGGGGTTGCCGGCGGCTGACCGTCAAAAGCTTGGCATGACCTTCGCGCGGTTACTGAGAGGCTCGAGCGGTCTGAGATCACGCGGCTGCCTTCAGGTGCTTCTTCTCAAGCATCGCCCGGACAAATTTATCCCATTTCGCCATTCCGGCCCGCTTCTCGGCCATGTAGTTCCAGCGATCGTAGTGTTTGGAGCTGACGTCCTGCAAGGCGTGGTTTTGCAGCCGGTCGCGGATTTCCTTCGGAACGCCCGCCTTGCCGGCCAGCGTCTTGAAGGTCCGGCGTAGGTCGCGATTCGTCACATAGGGGATGACGCCGCGGTCCCGCTGACGCCACATGAACGAGTAAAGCGTGCCGTGGCTGACGGGCTTCGACGGATCATGGGCCGACGGGAAGAACCAGCCGTATTCGTTGACGTTGATCGAGGCGAGCAACTCCGCCGCAAGCGAGGGCACCGGAACGGAATGGGGCTGCTCGTTCTTGGTCTTGGACCAGTCGATGATCTTCTCCTTGGCATCCCACTGGTCGATGTGAAGGCCGGCGATCTCCTGCACCCGCTGTCCGGTCAGCATGATGAGCCTGACTGCACGGGTATAGGGCGGATGGACCGGCGTGTCGGGACATTCGAGCCAGCGGTAGAGCCGGACGAACTCGTGCTCGTCGAGCCAGCGCGTGCCCTTCACCTTGGGCTCGGTCGGGATACCCGACGCCGGGTTGAAGGGGATGCGGAAGCGACGGGGGGACTGCTGCCGATAGTCGTTGTCGGATTTCATGCCCCAGCTAAAGGCGGCATGGAGATAGGAGCGCACATGATCCGCCATCGACTTCGCGCCCCGCTCGTAGATCGGGCGGATCAGCTCAATGACTTCTTCGGCTTCGACTTCGCGGGCGAGACGGTTGCGCCCCAGCGTGTCGGCAATCTTGTTCAGCCCTTTTTCCGTCTCCTTCCAGGAGGGCTTCCCGGCTTCCTTGAGGGCGGCGACATAGCCCTCGAACAGATCGGCGACGGTGCCGGGGCGGGTGTCGGTGGCGATCTTGATGCTCCGGCCCTTCTGGATCACGTCGGCAAAGTCGCGCTTGAAGATCTCGCGTGCCTGGGCGAGCGACATCGAGGGATAGGAGCCGATCTTCTTCTTGGTGCGCTTGCCGTCCCGCCACTGCTGGGCCATCCAGTCGGCGGTGACGCGCTTGGGCATAGGCTTCAAGACGAGAAGGAGGCGGCCGGTGCCGCGCCCTTCGCCGTCGGCGAGGTTTTCCTGTTTCTGGCTCGTCTCGACCCGCTTGAGGGCATGGCGGATCGTGGTGTCGGTCAGGGCGGGCATGGTGTTTCCTCCTGTTCCGCAACTGGGATCGGTCAGGGAGAAACGGGGATCGCTAGGTGGGATCGGGAGGCCGTTTTCTACCCCTTTTACAGCCCCCAATTTGCCATAACCGCCCCCACTACGCAACGCAGAAAAGTGCCAAAATCCCTAGTGTTTCAACGTGATTGAGCGGGATCGTTCGTGATCATCTTCAATGAGTGGGGTGGTTGTGCACGAGGATGAGGGCGGTCGCGGACAGTTCCAGCGCCCGGCGCACCACCTCGCGCGGATAGACCGGCGTATGGTCGACCGTGCCGTGCCCCTGCACCTCGTCGGCGATCAGCGTGTTGCGCTTGTCGAGGAAGAGGATGCGGAACTGCTCGCGCGGCTCGTGCGCCATGGCGGCGTGGCAATACTGGATGAGCGAGGACCAGGAGGAGAGGACCGTCTTGTTGCGGATCTCGCTCTTCAGCGTGCGCTGGGCGACTGCCGAGACGAGCTTCAGGTCGAGCGCCACGGCCTCGCCGATGCCCTTGACCTCCTGCAGCAGCGCGGGCGTCGCACCGAAGACGCCGGAGAGCGTGCCGAAGCGATCGAGCAGGGCCTTGGCTATCGGCTTGGTGTCGCGGCGGGGAATGAGGCGGAAGAGCAGGAGTTCGAGGATCTCGTAGTCGGCGAGCGCCGTGTCGCCATTGTCGCGGAAACGGGTGCGCAGGCGCTCGCGGTGGCCGTGATAGTGCTTGTCGTCCGCTGCCGGCAGGGGCTTGGCGGGCGTTGTGCGGGCGGGGTGTTCGAAGAAATGGCCGCGCTCGTCCGCTTCCTCGAAAAGGTCGTCCGCCGCACCGGCGGGCGATATCGGCTCGTCTCCTGCGCGCGGGCGCGTCATGGGCGGCCTATGCCGGCAGGCCGGGACGGTCGAGGCCGCCGGGCGAGAGCGTGAAGATCTCGCAGCCCTCCGCCGTCACGCCGACGGTGTGCTCGTACTGGGCGGAAAGGGAACGGTCGCGCGTCACCGCCGTCCAGCCGTCGGATAGCACCTTCACATGCGGGCGGCCGAGATTGATCATCGGCTCGATGGTGAAGATCATGCCTTCCTTCATTTCCGGGCCTTCGTTGGCGCGGCCGTAATGCAGGATGTTCGGCGCATCGTGGAACAGCCGGCCGACGCCATGGCCGCAAAAATCGCGCACGACAGAGCAGCGCTCGGCCTCCGCATAGGTCTGGATCGCCTCGCCGATGGCGCCGGTGCGTGCGCCGGGCCTGACGGCCGCGATGCCGCGCATCAGGGATTCGTGGGTGACTTCCAGCAGCCGCTGGGCGGCGCGCTTGATTTCGCCGACCGGATACATGCGGCTCGAATCGCCGTGCCAGCCGTCGAGGATGTAGGTGACGTCGATATTGACGATATCGCCCTCGCGCAGCGGCTTGTCGTTCGGGATGCCGTGACAGACGACGTGGTTGATCGAGGTGCAGGTGGATTTCGTGTAGCCGCGATAGTTGAGCGTCGCGGGCAGGGCGCCGTGGTCCATGCCGAATTCGAGGACGAAGCGGTCGATCACGTCGGTGGCGACGCCCGGCTTGACCAGCGGGTAGAGCTCGTCGAGGCAGCGCGCCGTGAGCTGGCAGGCCTTGCGCATGCCTTCGAAGGCCTCGGCGTCGTAGAGGCGGATCACGCCGGTGTTCTTCAGCGGCGCGGAGGTCGCGTCGATATAGGTTACCATGGTCGAGCTTTCACTGGTCTTTGCAGACCGTTCATAAAACAGCCGGGCCGGGTTCGTCCATGGCGATCGACGCCACGGGTTGAATTTGCCGCGCCGTCACCGCGCATTTGACGGCATAGGCCTCAACGCCGCGCGATAGCGCCCGCCGGAATCCGGCCGCATAGAACGGGTCGAGATCGCCGCAGATGCGGAAGAGATCGCAGTCCTCGCGCTGGACGAGATAGAGCATGACGGCGCGGAAACCGGCCTCCGCCATGTCGCCGAGTTCTTCGAGATGCTTTGCCCCGCGTTCCGTCACCGTGTCGGGAAATTCGGCAAGGCCGGGCGAGCGGCGGAAATGGACGTTCTTCACCTCGACGTAGGCTGGCGGACGGCCATTGCCGGAGAGCAGGATGTCGATGCGGGAATTGCGGCCGTATTTCTTCTCGCGTTCCGTTACCGGGTAGCTTGCGAGATCGGCAACGAGGCCGGCGCGGATCGCTTCTTCCGCAAGGCGGTTCGGCAGGCCCGTATTGATGCCGACGACCGTGCCGTCGGCCTCCACCAGTTCCAGGCGATGGCGGTGCTTGCGTGTCGGGCTGTCGCTTGTCGACATCCAGATGCGCGAACCCGGCGTCGTCAGCCCGCGCATCGAGCCGGTATTCGGGCAGGAGCCGGTGATCGCCGATCCGTCGTCGAGGACGGCGTCGAAGAGGAAGCGCTTGTAGCGCTGCACGAGCGTGCCGGAAACGAGCGGCGGATCGAAGATCATTGTCGCTCACCCTCCATGCAAACCAACCTGTCAGGCCCGCACGCGCACATAGGAGCCGGGGGCCTCCTCGATGGAGTTCATCGTGCCGCCGGTCTTGCGGGCCGGCACCATGCGGTCGTCTTCGGCCTTGATCCATTCGTGCCAGTGCGGCCACCAGGAGCCGGGCGTTTCCTTTGCCTTGGCCGCCCAGTCCTCGAATTCGCCCTTCACCGGCCCGCCGGTCCAATACTGGTACTTGTTCTTGTCCGGCGGGTTGACGACGCCGGCGATGTGGCCGGAGCCGGCCATGACGTAGGTGACCTTGCCGCCGAAGAACTTCGAGCCGACGAAGACCGATTTCGCCGGCGCGATATGGTCCTCCTTGGTGGCGAGGTTGTAGATCGGGATCTTGACGTCCTTCAGCGACACCGGCGCGCCGCCCAGCGTCATCTTGCCCTTGGTGAGGTTGTTGTTGAGATAGCAATTCCTCAGGTAAAACGAATGGTTGGCGGCGGGCATTCGCGTTGAATCTGAATTCCAGTAGAGAAGGTCGAACGGCATCGGGTCCTGGCCCTTCAGGTAGTTGTTGACGAAATAGGGCCAGATCAGCTCCGAGGCGCGCAGCATGTTGAAGGCGGTCGCCATCTTCGAGCCGTCGAGATAGCCCGTCGCCTTCATGCCGCGCTCGATGAGGTCGATCTGCTCCTCGTCGGCGAAGACTTTCAGGTCGCCGGCAAAGGTGAAGTCGACCTGCGTGGTGAAGAGCGTCGCCGTGCGGATGCGCCTGTCGCCCTCGCGGGCGTGGAGCGCGAGCGTCGCGGCGAGCAACGTGCCGCCGACGCAATAGCCGATGGCGTTGACCTCTTCCTCGCCGGTCGCCTGCTTGACCGTGTCGAGCGCGAAGCCGATGCCCTCGCGGGCATAGGATTCCCAGTCCTTCTGCGCATGGCGCTCGTCCGGGTTCACCCAGGAGATGACGAAGACCGTGTGGCCCTGGTCGACCGCCCATTTGATGAAGGACTTCGCCGGGTTGAGGTCGAGGATGTAGAACTTGTTGATCCACGGCGGGCAGATGAGGAGCGGGCGCTTCAGCACCGTCTCGGTCGTCGCGTCGTACTGAATGACCTGGCAGACGTCGCTCTGCGCCAGAACCTTGCCGGGCGTCAGCGCCATGTTCTGGCCGATGGCGAACTTGCTGGTGTCCGTCTGGCGCAGCTTCAGGTCGCCCTGGCCGGCGGCGATGTCCTCGGCCAGCATCTTCATGCCGCGCACGAGGTTCGCGCCGTTCGAGGCGACCGTCTCGCGGTAGAGCTGCGGGTTGGTGGTGACGAAGTTGGTCGGCGAGACGGCGCTTGCGATCTGCTTGACGTAGAAGCCCGCCTTGTGGCGCGTGTGCTCGTCGAGGCCTTCGGCGTCCGAGACGAGCTTTTCCGCCCAGTCCGAGGTCACGAAATAGGCCTGCCGCAGGAAATCGAAGAACGGGTTCTTCACCCAGTCCTCGTCGGCAAAGCGCTTGTCCTTGGCGTGCGGATCGGGCGCGTCCTCGACATCCTGCCCGCCGAGGCGGTTCAGCGTGCGCGACCAGATGTTGAAATAGCTGCCGAGCAGCATGGTCTGGGCTTCCAGCGTGCGGCGCGGGTCCGCCAGCCAGTATTCGGAGACCTTCGAGAGCGTCTTGACCATGTCGACCATCGGCTCGGAGACGGTGTCGACCTTCTCGCCGCTCTCGCGCGGGGCAAGCCAGGCGGAGGCGGCCTTGCCGAGCTGCTCGACGGTGCGCGCAAGGTTCACCGTCAGCGCCTCGGGGTCCTTGACGATATAGGGCTCGATCGCGGCGGGATCGAAGGGTTGAAAACCGGGCTTCGCTCCGGCTGCATCGCGCGCTCCCGCTTTGCTGTCTTCGGCCATCGCTCCCTCCCGATTTTATTGTTACTTTTGTATTTTTACATTCTCTCCGAAACAGATTACAAGGGCCTGACAGCCTTTCCCGGCAAGACTTGGAACCCGTCGTTTCGACAGGAGCATACAGCCATATGGCGTTCGAATTCAGGCGCGCTGCCGCCGCTCTTCTCGTTGCCGGCCTGCCGGCGGTTCTGGCCTCCTGCAGCCCGGCAACGCGGGACCCCTCGATCAATGCCGGCGCCAACCGGGCAGAGGTCTATCCGGACATCACCGCCATCGTCACCGCCGAGACGCAGCAGATGAGCAACGAGGAAGCCGCCGCCTACAGCGCGCGCCTGACGGCGCTTTCCAACCGTCACAGCTCCGGCGAGATATCGGATGCGGAATACCGCCGCCAGCTCGCGGAGCTCAGGGCGCTTCGCGACGGGCACGGCAAGGCCACGCTGGCCGAGATCGAAAGCCAGAAATAGCGCTTGCCTTTCTTGCCGTTTGGCAGCAAAGCGAAAGGTGGCCGCAAGGCCGCCGACGCGGGCGAAGCGCCTTCTTTTTGAACGCTTTCGCCCGTACTTGGTCACTTGATTCGCGCGGGGTTTCGCGCCCTTTGGCAAAGCCGCCCGAGGGGCTCCGCGCCTAACGGGGTAAAAGATGGAAGAGTTTCACAAGGTCAGGCGTCTGCCGCCGTATGTTTTCGAACAGGTCAACCGTTTGAAGGCAAGCGCGCGAGCGGGTGGCGCCGATATCATCGACCTTGGCATGGGCAACCCCGACCTGCCGACGCCCAAGGCGATCGTCGACAAGCTGTGCGAGGTGGTTCAGGACCCGCGCACGCACCGCTATTCGTCCTCCAAGGGCATTCCCGGCCTCCGCCGCGCGCAGGCCGCCTACTACGCCCGCCGCTTCGGCGTGAAGCTCAACCCGGAAACGCAGGTCGTCGCGACCCTCGGTTCCAAGGAGGGCTTCGCCAACATGGCGCAGGCGATCACCGCGCCGGGCGACGTCATCCTCTGCCCGAACCCGACCTATCCGATCCACGCCTTCGGCTTCCTGATGACCGGCGGCGTGATCCGTTCCATCCCTGTCGAGCCGGACGAGAGCTTCTTTCCGCCGCTGGAAAGGGCCGTGCGCCACTCGATCCCCAAGCCTCTTGCGCTGATCCTCAACTATCCGTCCAACCCGACGGCGCAGGTCGCAACGCTCGATTTCTACAAGGACGTCATCGCCTTTGCGAAGAAGCACGACATCATCGTGCTCTCCGACCTTGCCTATTCGGAAATCTACTTCGACGACACGCCGCCGCCATCCGTGCTGGAAGTTCCCGGCGCCATCGATATCACGGTGGAATTCACCTCCATGTCGAAGACCTTCTCCATGCCCGGCTGGCGCATGGGCTTTGCCGTCGGCAACGAGCGGCTGATCGCCGCCCTGACGCGCGTGAAGTCCTACCTCGACTACGGCGCCTTCACGCCGATCCAGGTGGCCGCGACCCATGCGCTGAACGGCGACGGCTCGGACATCGCCGAGGTGCGCAACGTCTACAAGCGCCGCCGTGACGTCATGGTCGAGAGCTTCGGCAAGGCGGGCTTCGAGGTTCCCCCGCCGGCCGCCACGATGTTCGCCTGGGCGAAGATCCCGGAAAAATTCCGCCATCTCGGGTCGCTGGAATTCTCCAAGCTGCTCGTCGAGAAGGCGGATGTCGCCGTGGCGCCGGGCGTCGGCTTCGGCGAACTGGGCGACGATTATGTCCGCCTCGCGCTGGTCGAGAACGAGCACCGCATCCGCCAGGCTGCGCGCAACATCAAGAAGTTCCTCTCCACGGCCGACGAGACGATGCATAACGTCATCTCGCTGAACGCCCATCGCTGAAAATCCGCCCTCCGCGCGTCTGCGGAGGGCTTCTTCCAAAACGTTAGGACATGACCATGGCTGATGCCCTGAAGATCGGCATTGCGGGCTTGGGGACCGTTGGTGCCTCGCTCGCGAAGATTCTCGTCGAACGCAGGGATATGCTCACGACGACGTGCGGCCGGCCGATCGACATCGTCGCCGTTACCGCGCGCACCAGGGGCCGCGACCGCGGCGTCGATCTTTCCGGTGCCGAATGGTTCGACGAACCCGTCGCGCTCGCACGCGAGGCGAAGATCGACGTCTTCGTGGAGCTGATGGGCGGGGCGGGCGATCCGGCCCTTGCCGCCGTCAAGGCGGCGCTGTCGCGCGGCGTCCACGTCGTCACCGCCAACAAGGCGCTGCTCGCCGCCCACGGCGTCGAGCTTGCCGCCCTTGCCGAAAAGCACGGCGCGCTCCTCAACTACGAGGCGGCCGTCGCCGGCGGCATCCCGGTCATCAAGGCGCTGCGCGAATCCTTGACCGGCAACACGATCTCCCGCGTCTACGGGATCATGAACGGCACCTGCAACTATATCCTCACCAAGATGGAGAAGGAGGGGCTGTCCTTCGAGGCTTGCCTGAAAGAAGCCCAGCGGCTCGGCTACGCCGAGGCCGATCCCGCCTTCGACATCGAGGGCAACGACACGGCGCACAAGCTGTCGATCCTGACGACGCTCGCCTTCGGCACGAAGATTTCGGCCGACGACATCTATCTCGAAGGCATCACCAACATCTCCATCGACGACATCCGCGCCGCCGCCGACCTCGGCTACCGCATCAAGCTGCTCGGCGTGGCGCAGAAGACCGATACCGGCGTCGAACAGCGCGTGCATCCGACCATGGTGCCGCTCGACAGTGTCATCGCGCAGGTGGACGGCGTGACGAACGCCGTCGCCATCGAATCGGACATCCTCGGCGAGCTCCTGATGGTCGGCCCCGGCGCCGGCGGCAACGCCACGGCCTCGGCCGTGCTCGGCGACATCGCCGATATCGCGAAAAGCCGTCCGGGCGCGCAGACGGTGCCCGTCCTCGGCCGCCCGGCCGCGGCCCTTTCGCCCTACAAGCGTGCGCAGATCAGGAAGCATCACGGCGGCTATTTCATCCGCCTCTCGGTGGAAGACCGCACCGGCGTCTTCGCCAGCATCGCCCGGCATATGGCGGAAAACGGCATCTCGCTCGAATCCATCGTGCAGCGCGGCCAGCCGGCCGCCGATTCCGCCGATCCCAAGACGATCATCCTTGTCACCCACGCCACGATGGAGGATTCGGTCCGCAAGGCCGTCGCCTCCATCAAGAGCGAAGGCTACCTCGTCGGCGAACCGCAGGTGATCCGCATCGAGCGGCCGAAGGCGGCTTGATTTTTTGCCGCGGGTTGGAGCCCCCCTCTGCCCTGCCGGGCATCTCCCCCTCAAGGGGGGAGATCGACAAGAGGCGGGACCTTCGCTCGAATCGCATCATCAGAGGTGAAGCGAGGCGGCTCTCCATCCAATCTCCCCCCTTGAGGGGGAGATGCCCGGCAGGGCAGAGGGGGGTATAACCGCAAGGCAGAACGCGTAAACAGCAGGAGCGCCCATGAGCATGCTGGAAAACGCCGACCCCGTCAGCCGGGCCTTCCTCGGCGTCGAGCGCTCGGCGACCGGGCAGCGCTGGGTGGCGCGGCTCGACCAGGCGGGGGAGAACCGCGCGCTGGCGATGAGCCAGACGCATGGCCTGCCGGATCTCATTTCCCGCGTGCTGTCCGGACGCGGCGTTCCCTTCGAGACGGCGCTGGAATTCCTCGATCCGACGCTGCGCCGCCTGATGCCGGAGCCCTACAGCCTGATGGACTGCGAGGCGGCTACCGAGCGGCTGGCGCGCGCCATCGAGCGCGGCGAGCGCGTGGCGATCTTCGGCGACTACGACGTCGACGGCGCTGCCTCCTCGGCGCTCCTCTACCGCTTCCTCACCCATTTCGGCGTGCCGGCGGAAATCTACATTCCCGACCGCATCTTCGAGGGCTACGGCCCGAACCCGAATGCCATCGGCCAGCTCATCGATCGCGGCGCGCAACTGATCGTCACGGTCGACTGCGGCTCGACCAGCCACGAATCGCTGGCCGTCGCGCGCGAGCGCGGCATCGACGTCGTCGTCATCGACCACCATCAGGTCGGCGAGGCATTGCCGCCGGCGCTCGCACTGGTCAATCCCAACCGCGAGGACGATCTTTCGGGGCAGGGGCATCTTTCCGCCGCCGGCGTCGTCTTCCTCGTGCTGGTCGCTCTCCAGCGGCTTTTGAAGGCGCGGGGCGATGCACGGGCCGCCAGCTTCGACCTTCTCTCCATGCTCGATCTCGTGGCGCTCTCCACGGTCTGCGACGTCGTTCCGCTGAAGGGCCTCAACCGCGCCTATGTGGTGAAGGGCCTCGTCGCCGCGCGCCATCTCGGCAATGCCGGCCTGACGGCGCTTTTGAAGCAGGCGGGCATCGGCGGGCCGGTCACGCCCTATCATCTCGGCTTCCTCGTCGGCCCGCGCATCAATGCCGGCGGGCGAATCGGCGATGCGGCGCTCGGCAGCCGGCTGCTGACCATCGACGAACCGGGCGAGGCCGAGCGCATCGCAAAGCAGCTCGACGAACTCAACCGCGAGCGGCAGGCGATGGAAGTCGCCATGCTGGCCGAGGCGGAGGCGGAAGCCCAGGCCGAATACGGCACCGGCGAGGGTGCGGCGGTGATCCTGACGGCCCGCGAGGGCTGGCACCCCGGCGTCGTGGGCCTCCTCGCCTCGCGCCTCAAGGATCGTTTCCGCCGGCCGGCCTTCGCCATCGCCTTCGATCCTTCCGGCAAGGGGACAGGCTCCGGCCGCTCGATCAGCGGCTTCGACCTCGGCCGCATGGTGCGCGCCGCCGTGGAGGAGGGCATCCTCGTCAAGGGCGGCGGCCATGCCATGGCGGCGGGCCTGACGGTGGAGCGTGCCAATCTCGGCCGCCTGCGCAGCTTCTTCGCCGAGCGTGCGGAAAAGACGGTGCGCGACCTGGTGGCCGTGGAGACGCTGAAGATCGACGGCGCGCTCAGCGCTTCCGGCGCGACGCTCGCCCTTGCCGACCAGCTCGAGCAGGCCGGCCCCTACGGCTCCGGCCATCCGCAGCCGGTCTTCGCGCTGCCGGCGCACCGCATCCGCGATGTGCGGCCCGTCGGCGTCAACCATCTGCGCGTCGGCCTCGAAGGCCCGGACGGCGGCCGGCTCGACGCCATGGCCTTCCGCGCGGCGGAAGCCGATCTCGGCCTTTTCCTGATGAAGGAACGCGGGCAGGCGGTGCATGTCGCCGGGACGCTTTCCGCCGATAGCTGGCAGGGCAGCCGGCGCATCCAGTTCCGCATCGTCGATGCGGCAAAGGCGTTCTGAGCAGCGATTCGCAAGGGAACCGTGGCACGCCCTAGGGGAGTCGAACCCCTCTTTCCAGAATGAAAATCTGGCGTCCTAACCGATAGACGAAGGGCGCGTGCGGTGGGCGTCTTCTAGTTTGGCCTTGCGATTTGCGCAAGCCCCTAAACCGAGGAAATCGCAGTTTTTTCCGCGCAAGCGACACACGGGACGATGGCGCGCGAACGGTTGGGCAGGCTCAGCGATGCAAGGGAAGGGTGGCACGCCCTAGGGGAGTCGAACCCCTCTTTCCAGAATGAAAATCTGGCGTCCTAACCGATAGACGAAGGGCGCGTGCGGTGGGCGTCTTCTAGTCGGCGCGGCGTGGATTCGCAAGACGGAAAATCGCGTGGCGCGGAAGTTTTTCAACAGCGAAATCAGGCGCTTCGCAGCGCAGGAGATTCGGCGATGTCGGGAAGGGGACCGTGGCACGCCCTAGGGGAGTCGAACCCCTCTTTCCAGAATGAAAATCTGGCGTCCTAACCGATAGACGAAGGGCGCGTGCGGTGGGCGTCTTATAGAAGGGCGATTGCGCTTCCGCAAGCAGGAAAAGGACGTTGCGGCAAAAAAATGAAAAGCCGCCTTCCTGGCGGCTTTCATCGGAATAATCCTTTTTATTGCAATGGCTTAAGCGATCGGTCATTTCTTCCGGCGGCAGCGCCAGTTCCAGTCGCGCTGCGTGCCGATATCGATATGCACGGATTCGGTATGGCAATAGGTGCCGACGCCGCCGCGGCCGGGCATGCTGCGCAGGTAATCGGCAAGCTCCCATTTGCTGACGCCGGATATCTGGATGTCCGCGGCCTCGCAGCGCGTGTGCAGCGATTGCTTGGCGCGGCCCGGCTTGATGGTGCGCAGGCCCGACGTGACGATGATCGGCTTGCCGTAGTGGTTCTCCACGGTTTTCAGCACCTGAAGGAGCTCCGGCTTGAAACAGCCGGTCTTGACCTTCTCGGTCTGTAGCCAGAGGCCGCTCGGCGCAAGGCGGGCGAGCCCGGCGATGGAGGCGACCTCCTTGAACTCCGGCGCGTCGTCGTCGCCTTCGTCGGCTTCGGAATGGTCTTCCGAGGCAAGCGGGCTCGCTTCCGAAACGCGGGGCAGCACGCCGAGCGAGGCGACCTTCATGGCATTGGCGGCATCGCGGTTCAGTATGCGGCGCGGCTTCTGGCCGGTGCCCGCGGCATCGGCGGTTTCCGCCTCGGCCGTGCCGGCGAAGAGCGAACCCTGCATCGCATTCTTGCGTGCGCCGCCCGCCGCGCCGTCTTCGGCGGTGCTTGCGAGCGCCATGCCGGCGGCATTGCCGGCCGTATTCTCCTCGACAAGCGCCGTGCGTGCCGTCGTGGGGATGGGGATATTCGCCGGCAGGTCCGCCGTGTCCTCGCCGTCTATTGCGGCGGAAGCCTGCTGCTGGCCGGTGGTGCCGACCGGCGGCATGTCCTCGACCGGCAGGCGTCCGCTGCCGTCCGCGCCCTGCGCGGCGGAGCTGGTGGAATAGAGACTGCCGGCGGAGGCCGTCACGCCGGCGCCCTGCGCCGCATAGGCCGTGCCCGTCGGCACCACCTGGCCGCCGTTGGAATAGATGCTCGCCTGACCGGCATTGAGCGAGGCGGGCTGCATGACGAGGTTCTCCGCGTCGGCGCTCGCCGTTAGCGCGTCGCCGGCCTGCTGGGCGTCGGCGCCTGCCACAGCGCCGGCCGTCTCCGCCGAGGCCGCGTCCGTCGTCGTGCCGGCTGTGGCGACTGCGCCCTGGCCGTCCTGCGCGCTCTTGTTCTCCGCGCTAAGATCCGTGGTGACTGCGGAAACACAGCCCGAGATCGTGGCAACCGTGACGGCCAGCAGCAAACCATGCCGCAGCGTCTTCAGGCTCGGCCACTTTCCTTGCATGTCCTGCAAAGGCTTTCCCCCGCTTTCGACGTTCGGGCCCTCGGTCTTGCCGCCGATGAGGCCGATTCTGCAAACAGTCGCAACCGCAATCGAGAAAGCCTGTCGGGCCGGTTTACGGTTGCTGCGATGTTATCGCTTCGGCCCGAGGTGTAAAGGGCCGAGGCGCACGAGGCCGTGAGACGCAGAACGAAGGCCGCCCGGCCGACAGGGCCAGGCATCCTCACGCTGGCAATCGACCGGAACGGCAAGAAAATCCCGGTCGAATACGGCGAAACGATGGTTCGTCACCCTCGCTATAAGGAGCGACCTTTGCCCGGAGCTTGCGTGCGCGCCGGCTTACCAGGCGCCGGTATTGCCCATCGAGGCCCAGGGCTCGGCGGGCGCAAGGCTCTCGCCCTTCTGGAGGATTTCGATGGAAATGCCGTCCGGCGAGCGCACGAAGGCCATGTGGCCGTCGCGCGGCGGGCGGTTGATGGTCACGCCGTTGTCCATCAGCGTCCGGCAGGTCGCATAGATGTCGTCGACCTCGTAGGCGAGGTGCCCGAAATTGCGCCCGCCCGCATAATCCTCGCTGTCCCAGTTGTAGGTGAGCTCGAGGCAGGGGGCGGCGTTGGCGCGGGCGGCCGCCACATCCCCGGGCGCGGCGAGGAAGATCAGCGTGAAGCGGCCCTTCTCGTTCTCGGTGCGGCGCACTTCCTGAAGGCCGAAGAGCGTGCAGTAGAAATGCAGCGACTGGTCGATGTCCTTGATGCGGACCATCGTGTGGAGATAACGCATGGAAATGTCCTCCGGTGGGAATCGCGGGGAAGGGTAGGGTTTTGTCAGCCTGAGGCAAGCCTTGAACGCTATCACTGGGACCAGCAGAACAAAGGGGCTTGCACAGTCGCATCGGGACAATGTTATTCTTGCTTTCAAGAATCAGTTAACCGTAACTCATGTGACGCGTAAACGAGGGGCTGGCAGATCATGGCGGACAGGGCGTCTTCAAAGGAAATCACGACCCGTGATGACCAGGCCAACGATGCCGTCGATCTGGTCGAGATCACCGGCGTCATCAAATGGTTCGACGTGGCCAAGGGCTTCGGCTTCATCGTGCCGGACAACGGCATGCAGGATGTGCTGTTGCACGTCACCTGCCTCCGGCGCGACGGCTATCAGACCGTTCTGGAGGGAACGCGCGTCGTCGCGCTGATCCAGAAGCGCGACCGCGGCTATCAGGCCTTCCGCATTCTCTCCATGGATCAGTCTACGGCCGTGCATCCCTCGCAGATGCCGCCGGTCAAGACCCATGTGCAGGTCACGCCCTCGAGCGGGCTCGAGCGCGTGCTGGTCAAGTGGTTCAACCGTACGAAGGGGTTCGGCTTCCTCACGCGCGGCGAGGGCACGGAGGACATCTTCATCCATATGGAGACATTGCGCCGCTTCGGCCTGACGGAGCTGCGGCCCGGCCAGGTGGTGCTCGTCCGCTTCGGCGACGGCGAGAAGGGCCTGATGGCGGCGGAAATCCATCCGGACATGCCGGCTCCCGGCAACAGGCCGCACTGATGGCCGGCCTTGCGCGGACCTTCGGTATTGCGCGCCTTCTGAGCGCCGTTCTGGCGCTTTTCCTTCTTCTGCCCCTGGCGGCCTCCGCCGCGGAAAAATTCGATACCCAGCCGCTCAGGATCGTCACGCGCAACGGCAAGAGCCATGCGTTCACGGTAGAGATGGCCGTCACGCCGCGCCAGCGCGAGGAGGGACTGATGTTCCGCCGCAAGATGGCGCCCGACCACGGCATGCTGTTCGCCTTCGGCGAGACCCGGCAGGTCTTCATGTGGATGAAGAACACCTACCTGCCGCTCGACATGCTGTTCATCGGCAAGGACGGGCAGGTCCGTTCCATCAAGGAAAATGCCGAGCCGCTTTCCGAAACGATCATCGATTCGAAGGGGCCCATCGATTTCGTGCTGGAGCTGAACGCCGGCACGGTGAAGCGTCTCGGCCTGCGCAAGGGCAATCGCGTCGAGAACGCGCTGATGGAATCGCTGCGCAAGGCGCCGTAAAACTCCCTCCATCCCCATCTTTTTCCAAGGGACCGAACCGCCCATTTCCTATTGCGGCAGGCCCCGGATACGTGTATCCCGGCAGCGCCGGAACGGACGGAGTGTAGCGCAGCCTGGTAGCGCATCTGGTTTGGGACCAGAGGGTCGGGAGTTCGAATCTCTCCACTCCGACCACCGGCGGACGCTGAAAAGCCCGGAAAACCAAGGTTTCCAGTGGGTTCGGCCCGGTTCTTCCCCTTCATCGACGGCAGGCCGGATGTGGGCGCGTTCCTTTGCAGTATTCGTGCCCGCGGAAGCACCTTGATGGATGCGCGCCGGGTGGCGAAAGAAGAGTTTCCAGGGCCGGCTGGGATGGGCCTGAATCGGACAGGATTCTTCGGGGCGGTGTCTGTATTTTTCTTGAAATGGCGAAGATGGACCCGAAGATCGCGGCGGGATTTGTCAGGTTTTGCAATCGGAAGGTCCTGAAATGGTCGGATGCCTCGGGTTCTGGACTTCAGGAATGATGGACTGGAGAATGACGGGTATCATCGCCCTGTTCGCGGTGGCCGCCATCTACGCCTACGAGGACATCCAGTTCAGAAAGCCGCTCACCGCTGCCGAGATCGAGGAACTCGCGACGATTAACGTGGGGCAGAGGGAATGCAACTTGCCCTATGATCTAACACGCAAGGGCAGGCGGCTGCGTCTCAGATTTCTCGCTGCGCGAGAAGTGGATGCGACGCTCCAGGCAAGGTTCATGGCGGCGCAGGAGAACTACCGCGGGCTTGATCCGGACGAGCAATGCGCGCTGCTGCACAAATTTCCAGGCATGGTTCGGCGGTGGCATGATTAGGCCCTGCCTGCCGTGTCGCGCCTCCGCAAATTCCGATTGCGCCCCAAGGCAATCGTAGCTATAGAGGCCAACGGAATTTGTAACGAACGGTAAGCCGGTCCGACGTTGCAAAGGGCGGAAATTATCATTGGATATCAATGATATGTTCGATTTCGAAACCTCCGCCTCGACCACCGGCGGATGTGGCCCGGTCATTCCCCCTTTACGAAATCCGGGTTATGGATGTGCAGGTGCGCCGATGAAACGGTGCGCCCGTTTTGAGAGACTTCTGGAGCCGCTTCGATGACCGCGAAGATCTATCGTCCCACAAAGACCGCCATGCAGTCCGGCAAGGCCAAGACTCATCTCTGGGTTCTGGAGTTCGATGCCGAAAAGCCGAGGACGATCGACCCGATCATGGGCTACACCAGCTCCGGCGACATGTTCCAGCAGGTCAGGCTTTCCTTCGAGACCTGCGAGGAGGCCATCGCCTATGCGGAACGGAACGGTATCGAATACCGTGTGATCGAGCCGAAGGAATCGACGCGCAAGCGCGTCGCCTATCCCGACAATTTCCGCTTCAACCGCATGCAGCCCTGGACCCATTGAGGTTTCCTCGGCCCCTTAGCTCAACTGGATAGAGCAACTGCCTTCTAAGCAGTAGGTCGCAGGTTCGAGTCCTGCAGGGGTCGCCAACCACACCTTTCAGCGTTTGACTGATCTTGCGGTGCCGATGATCGGGGGCGGGGACTTTGCCCTTGGCGTGTGCGTCGCCGATGCGCTTGAGCGCTAGGTTCTCTCCGGCACGACGAGAGCCCCGATCTTCGAGACAACCAGGTCGAACGTTTTGCGTTCTTCCAGCAGAGCCATGTCGATGGCGCCGTTCTTGAGGGATGCCAGCAGGTCTGCCTTGTAATTTGCCGCTGCTTCCGGTCCCTCTGCCTCCGCGATATGTTTGATTGCGTGATCTATGCACAGGTAAAGCGTGTTCAGGGCGATCTTGATCTGCTCCATCCCGGTTTCGGTTATCGCGTCGGTTCCATCGGTCATTTTCGGTCCCTTCAAATCGGGCGATGTTCGGCCCCACCCTGAAATACGACGTCGGGTATCCTGCAGGTTCGCGGAACTGCGGCGGCCGTCAATATTGCCTTGTGGAAAGGGACAGCCAGACGGCTGCCCCTTTGCTTTTGCCTATCGGGCATAGGGCGAGATGCATTGTTTGCGCGGCCCATGGTTCGGCTGGAACGTGTTGTCGGAAGTCCGGTACGAGCGATAGCGGTTGGCGCACCAGTTAACATGCCGGTTGCCGTAGTGGCGGTCGTTGGAGATCGCGCCGCCGATCGCCGCGCCGAGGCCGAAGGCGGCGAACGGATACCACCAGCCGTCGGAATGGCGGCGATAGCCGGGGCGGGCATGGCGATAGCCGCGATGGCCATGATACCAGCCGCGATGATCGCGATACTGCACCTGCTCGACGGCGGATGCGGACGGCACCGGGACGCGCATGAAGGTGACGGCCTGGGCCGGCACGACGGAGGTAAGGGCGAGGGCGGCGGAGAGGACGCCTGCGGCAAGGCCGGTCTTGAGCTTCAACATGGGACAACCTTTCTGCTTGTTCGCGAAGGAAACGCGAACGGGGGCAATAGGTTCCCGCGGAAGGGGCAGGGTACGGCGGTCAAAAAAACGGGCCGGTCCGCCTCCCGGCTCGCCGGCCCGTTCCGGCAAGTGCGGATCAGGGTCTTTCGGGGTACAGGGGCTCTCACCGCGATCAGGCTGCATCTCCTGATCTCCTGTCCGGCGATCATGCCCGATTGCACGTTTCCCGATTGACAGAATACGCATCTTTTTTGACAATTTCTTCATGAGCGAAGAAGCGCCGCGGCAGAGGCCGCTCGACGTCACCATCGTGCTCCTGCCGGAATCGTCGATCATGTCGCTCGCTTCCGTGCTCGACCCCATGCGCGCGGCCAATCGCGTCGTGCCGGAGCCGGTCTTCCGCTGGAATATCTTCTCGCCGCAGGGCCGGCCCGTGCTTCTGACCTGCGGGGTGGAAATCCGTGCCGACGGCGCCTTTGCCGACGTGACCAGCGGCGACGTCCTTCTCGTCATTGCCGGATTCAACCAGGATCGCCATGCGGACCGCGCCTTTATTTCGCGGCTCAAGAAGGTGGCGCAGCGGTTCGGCATCGTCGCCGGCATCGAATCGGGGTGCTGGCTGCTGGCGCGCTCGGGCCTTCTCGACGGGCGCGACGCCACGGCGCACTGGGAGGAACTGGAGGATTTTGCGGCGGCTTTTCCGGCTCTCAACGTGCGTGCCGACCGCTTCGTCACCGACGGGCCGCTCTGGACCTCTGGCGGCGCCTCGCCGACCTTCGACATGATGCTGCATCTGGTGCGCGCGCGCTTCGGCTCGGCGGTGGCGCTGGATGTGGCGAGCGTCTTCGTCTATGACGAGACCCATGCGGCGACGGATGCACAGCCGCTCGTCTCGCTCGGCAGGCTCGGCGAGCGCGAGCCGGAGCTTGCCGCCGCCATCCGCCTGATGGAGCGCACCATCGACCGGCCCTTGACGGTCGCGGCGCTCGCCCGGCGTCTCGGTTTTTCCACGCGCAAGCTCGAAACGCTCTTTGCCGGCGGTCTCGGCATCGGGCCCGGCGCCTATTACTTGCGGCTGCGGCTGACGGCGGCACAGCGGCTGGTGCGCGATACCTCGCTTTCCATCCGGGATATCGCGCTGCGCAGCGGTTTCGATAGCCTCTCCGCCTTTTCCCGCGCCTTTCGCAACCATTTCGGAACGAGCCCGCTGAAGCTGCGGGTGGAGCTGCGCGGAAAATGAAAAAGGCGGGCTTTCGCCCGCCTTCCGTGTCTTGCCGCCGGTCCGCTCAGTGGAGGATCTGGCTGAGGAAGAGCTTGGTGCGCTCGTGCTGCGGGTTGTCGAAGAATTCGGCGGGCGAGTTCTGCTCGACGATCTGGCCCTGGTCCATGAAGATCACGCGGTTGGCGACCTGGCGGGCGAAACCCATTTCGTGCGTCACGCACAGCATGGTCATGCCTTCCTCGGCGAGCGAGACCATGGTGTCGAGCACTTCCTTGACCATTTCCGGGTCCAGCGCGGAGGTCGGCTCGTCGAACAGCATGATCTTCGGCTTCATGCACAGCGAGCGGGCGATGGCCACGCGCTGCTGCTGGCCGCCGGAGAGCTGGCCGGGATACTTGTTCGCCTGCTCGGGGATCTTGACGCGCGTGAGATAGTGCATCGCGATCTCCTCGGCGTCCTTCTTCGGCATCTTGCGCACCCAGATCGGGGCGAGCGTGCAGTTTTCCAGGATCGTCAGGTGCGGGAAGAGGTTGAAGTGCTGGAACACCATGCCGACCTCGCGGCGCACCTCGTCGATCTTCTTCAGGTCGTTCGTCAGCTCGATGCCGTCGACGACGATCTGGCCCTTCTGGTGCTCCTCGAGGCGGTTGATGCAGCGGATCATGGTGGACTTGCCGGAGCCGGAGGGACCGGCGATGACGATGCGCTCGCCCTTCATGACCTTGAGGTTGATGTCGCGCAGCACGTGGAAATCGCCGTACCACTTGTTCATGTTGATGATCTCGACGGCAACGTCCGTCGCGGAGACGGTCATCTGCTGCGCCTGGGCTTGGTTGGCCATTCTTGTTTCCTCTCAGTTATCTTTTGTGGCTCGTGTCGAGCCGGCGTTCCACGAAGGCCGAGTAGCGCGACATGCCGAAGCAGAAAATCCAGAACACGAAGCCGGCGAAGATCAGGCCCGTCAGCGGCGTGACAGGCGTGATCCAGCCTGAATCCCCAAAACTCGCCTTCACGATGCCGAGCAGGTCGTACATCGAGATGATCGTGACGAGGGAGGTATCCTTGAACATGCCGATGAAGGTGTTCACGATGCCGGGGATCACGAGCTTGATGGCCTGCGGAAGCACGATGAAGGTCATTTTGTGGAAGTAGTTTAGACCAAGGGCATCGGCCGCTTCATATTGTCCTTTCGGAATGGCTTGAAGACCGCCGCGAATAACCTCCGCCATATAGGCGGA
>Ga0222423_1000227_pt1 | contig 48401 bp, 71 predicted proteins | sample 3A0metagenome_FD_182472 | JGI IMG/M metagenome (GOLD analysis project Ga0222423, IMG submission 182472) | Enriched microbial communities from leaf-cutter ant dump, University of Wisconsin, Madison, United States - 3A0 (version 2) | ecosystem: Environmental > Terrestrial > Nest > Insects nest >...
GTGTCTCCTTGCGTCAGGATGTACCATCACAGACGTGAGGCCCGTTGGGATTTCAGCAAAACCGGGCCTAATACATCCCTCCTCTTACACCGCAGGTGTCATCGGTTCGAGTCCGGTAGGGCCCACTAAGTTTCGTCTTGCCCACGATGTGCCTGGTAATGGAGTACGACGCGGCGCGCGTGCCCAGCCCATCCGCGCCTCTTGGCAAGGCAGTAGCCCCCGAAGTAGCCCCACCTGGTCTCAGTCGCGACCACCCTCGGCGCCCTATGCCTGCATAGAGCCAGGTATGGAGATCTCTCAACTCAAGTCAGCACCTTCGGCAAGAGTCGACCTAGGGCCGGCCGCTACTGCGATTGCCGAAGCAATGAGGCACGACACTGAGCTTGCAGCTCTCGTGCTGTCACGCGTGGTGCGTGCGCCGCGCGAACTCGTCAGTATGTCGACCGCATCGGTAATGCTCGACGTCTCACGCTCAACGCTCTATCGGCTGATCGCTGCAGGTGAACTCAAGCGTGTGCACATCGACAGGTCGGCGCGAATCACCGCGGACTCGATTGCGGCATACGTCGCACGCCTCATCGCGCAGAGTGAAGCGGAAGAGGTTGCGTAGCGATGGCCAAGCGCGGACAGGGCGAGGGAAGTTACCGGGAGATCCGCCCGGGGCTGTGGCAAGGCCGGATCGGTTTTGTTGACCCGATCACTGGCAAGTACACCCGCAAGTCCGTCTACGGTCGCACGCGCAAAGAAGCGCGCGACAAGGTTGAAGCACTTCTCGCAAGGGTGCGCGCGGGCGGTCCAGCCACAGACGCAACTGAAACTGTCGGTGCATGGTGCACGCGCTGGGTCACAGGGTCTCTGCCCGCTTCTCGGCTCAAGGAGTCGACGCAGTTGAGCTACGAGTCGGTCGTTCGACGCCAGGTACTCAGAGCACCAATTGCACAAGTGAGCATGAGGAAACTTAAGCCGTCAGACATTGACGCCTGGATCCTGTGGATGCGGGAGGCGCGAGACGATCGCGGCCGGAGGGCGGTAGCCGAAACCACTGTCCGACGTGCGTTCTACGTCCTTCGCAAGGCTCTCCAAGGCGCAGTTCGTGATGGCATCATCGCGGCGAACCCACTTGCGCGAGTCGATCCCCCCGTTGCGCGCGCTCCCGAGGCAGATCACTTCACGGTCCGCGAAGTCGCGGACATCCTCGATTCCGCTCGCGACACCTATTTGTACCCCCTGCTCCTTGCGGTCGCGTCGACCGGGGCGCGACGTTCAGAGCTGCTCGGCCTCCGATGGCAGAACATTGACGTTGAGAACAACTCCATACACATTCTCAGTGCGCTCAACGCGACGCGGGATGGCCTCGTTCTCGCTGACCTCAAGACGCAAGGTTCGCGGCGTCGGGTCCCAGTGCCACAGGAAGTGATCGACGCACTGGTTGCTCTTCGCCAAGTCACGGCACAGGGCTTTCTTGGCATCGCTCGCGTGGTCGGCGACGATGAGTACGTGTTCCAGCGCCGTGACGGACGCCCGCTGAGCTTCGACACGGTCAACCGCCATCTCAACGTGGTTGCCCAGGCGGCGGGGGTCGGCAGGAGGGTCGGTCTTCACATGTTCCGCCACTCGGCCGCAACCAGGTGGCTGGATGGAGGACTCAACCCCCGCGCCACCTCGGAACTGCTGGGTCACGCATCTACGCGAATCACGATGGACATCTACGGACATCGCACTCGCTACGCCGATGAGCAGGCCGTGCAGATCACTCGAGCAGCGGTAATCGACATTCGGAGCGCGAGATCAGCCGCGCCGCGCCCAGAACAAAGCGAAGCGTCGGGATGATGGCGCGCATTGTCGCCGCAGGGCGCGTCCCGTTGACCATCCTGGTCCTGTTCGTACCCTAGAAGCATGGCTACTGTCGGATATGCCCGGGTCTCCACGCGTGACCAGAACCCCGGCTCACAGATCGCGCTCCTCGAGGCGCAGGGCGTCGAGAAGGTCTTCACCGACCACGGTGAGTCCAGCCGCGTGCGCGACAGACCACAGTGGACCAAGTGCCTCGAATACTTGCGCGATGGTGACCTGCTGGTGGTCTACGCGATGGACCGCATCGCCGGCTCCGAACGGATGGCCATCGAGACCATCAATGACCTCGCCGATCGTGGGATTTCGCTGAAGTCGCTCAGCGAGCCGGACATCGACACCACCACACCCCAGGGCCGCGCAATGCTGGGCATCTTCGCCGTGTTCGCCCAGCTGCGCGTCGACACGATCCGCGCCAACACCCGCCGCGGCCTCGCACACGCACGATCCAAAGGCCGGGTAGGTGGCAGGCCCACCGTGATGACGCCAGAGCTCGTCGTCAAGGCGCGCGAGATGCGCGACGAACGGGAGATGTCCTTTGACGAGATCGCCAAGATTCTCGGAGTCGGCTCAACCTCAGTGCGTCGCGCCTTGGCAGGGGAGCGCAAGCAGGACCAGGCGGCAGCCGTCTAGGAGCAGGGACACTCCCTCCGGCCTAGTCAGGAGTCCTGGCGTGCCAGCAACTCCGCCTCCGTATGGTCAGCCCAGTCGCGTAGTTCCCGTGCGTGGATAGGCATCCCAACCGATTCTGCCGTGGCAGCGGCCTCGCGGGCGTACTCGACGTCGGAGTTGTCCGGCGCAGTGCTGTCGACGACATCCATGTCGATCACCGTCACGCCCGGCGACTCGTACTGCACAAGCCCGCCCTCAACGACAGCGAACTGGCGGCGCCCGCGCTCCACATACCTCTGATGGCTCTCTTCTGCTTCGGCGCGCATAGCGTCGGTGATCTCAATACCGTGCCACGCAATGTGCTCCTCGAGCCGCTGAGCGTCGTAGTCGTGACCATGCTCACGCAGCACCTGCGCATCTGCCAACAGGATCGGAAACACCCAGTCCTCCTGGATCCTGTCGTCGAGGACGTCAAGGTCGATGATGCGCACTGAGTCGTTGGACTCTCCGAGTCCTCCACGGACAGTGACGACGTTGTCGGGCAAGACTTCCCACTCCGGTGGCAGTGAAGACGCTTCCCTCCCCACGGCGGAGGTAAACTGTCCACCCTCTGGTGAGCCGGCAGGCTGTCGTGGCTGGTCAGTCATCGTGCGCTCCTACTAGTCGGTGCTCCACTGTCGGGTAGAAGCAAGACGGAACCGCCAAGCAGTAGGTGCCCGCTCGAGCGCTTGCCCTTCTCCAGCACCATCAGACGCCCGCGGTTCTTGACCAAACGTGCCGACTCGAACTGCGTCCACCCGGTGTCGCCCACGTAGAAACCGCAATGGACGACGGTGCCGCGCAACTGTTGCCCTTCGTGGAGGTCTGAGGGGCGCATCTCGCGTCCGCCCGCGGCAAGGAAGTCGTCTCGCTTCGCTCGCATCGCGTCGCGGTCGCCCATGCCTTGGAGCAGGTAGATCGCTGTGTCCTCGTCAGGTCCTTCGATGCCCGGGATGTGCCCCTTGAAGGAGTCGTTGTAAGGGTACTTTCCAGCAATTTCGAGGGCCTGGAGGCGCCGGAGGTATGCAGCGAAGTAGGGGCGAACCTGCTCGTGGTTGTCGTAGTCCTGGTCGAACACGAACGGTTCGGGTTCAACGCCTGTGTGGTGGGGGTCGTTCAAGTCGATGATGACCTGCTCTTCGCCCTCGCCCGGGCTGCCAGGGCTGCTGTAGCAGTCGAGAGCGTCTTCCTCGCACAGGCCGTCTACAAGTACCGAATCAAGGGCTGTCGCCGCTGCGGCCGCGCTGGGGTAAGGGCCGACGGCAAGGCTTGGGCCGTGCTGTCGTTCGATGTGGATCCAGTGCTGGCCAGCGTCCTGCGGGGCGTCGAGCACTGCAGCTGCTTCACTGCCGACAGTGCCAGCGTATTGGCCACCCTCGGGCGACCCTGCAGGTTGACGTGGTTGGTCCATCAGTCGACCCTCTGCCCCCACTCGTCCACTGCGGTCTCCGCGTCACGCCAACGCTGTTGGGCCGCAGTGAGCGCCTTCGATAGCCGGCGATGCTCTCGCTCAAGGGCCTCTGAATGGTTCGCACGGCGTCGGGCCTGGTCGTTCAAGGCCAGTGATCGTTCGATGCTGCGCATCTGGTCGTGCGCTGCCCGCGCCTCGCCGAACAGCCGGTCACTGTCGGACGTGATGTCCGGCACATCGCTGCCCAGCGCCTCGAAGGTCGCTTTCGACACGCGCATGTACGTGTAGTCCGAGTCGCCCACTTTGTCGTGCTGCACGAGGGCGTAGGTGTACTTGCCGTCACACGTGTACTGGCTCTGACGACCGCTCACCCCATCGGTGGCAAGGATCTCCCGCAGACTCCGTACGGCACCGTCCTTGTCGCGCCACAGTTGGTCAAGGTCGCGGGTCACGGTCTGGCGCGTGCGGGCTGAGGAAATCTTTCCCAAGTCAACATCCGTGACTCGATACCGTGGCGCGTCGGCGAGAGCTTCACGCTCGGCTTGGTGGCGGGCATCGGCATCTGCATGCCGTTCCTCCTGGTCGAGAGTCTCTTGCGGCACGGGGTTGCCTGTCACCGCCGCCCATTCGCGCCCGAACCAGCGCTTCGTGCCGTCCTCTCCCGCTCGCAGCACCTGGTCTGGTGTCATGCCGCCAGTCGTGAAGCCGGGTGCGGTGGGGAACGTGCGCAACACGATGTACGCCTCGCAGTCCTCCTCATACCAGCCGCCAGGGCGCCGCAGCGGCTCAGGGACTTCACGGTTGTTGTCGGCCGAGAGCTTGTACCCGCCGTGGCTGGCGGTATCCACACGGGCGATGCCGTTGCCGATCTGCTCGACCTGCTGCGCTTCACCCCAAGGCGTTCTAGACCCGACCGACACGTTGGCGTCACCGCGCCCCGAGTCAGATGCGAGCCGTTGTGCGAGTTCGCTGGCGGCGGCCTTCTCCCCGTGGTCGACGAGCGTGCTGCCGATACTCGCGACGTCACTCGAGTCCAACGCGATGAGTGTGACGCCTGACTCGCTACCAGCAACTGCGGCGTATTGGCCGCCCTCCGGGGATCCCGCTGGTTGGCGGGGCTGTTCCGTGGTCATACCCACTCTGTGTGCGGCGGAGAGTCCGGATGCCGGTGGACGTGGCATGAGACTTCACACGTGGGCACGACATGTGAAGAACAGTGCCGATTGTTTACACGTCGCGCGACCCCACGTTGGGTATTGCCTAGGCGTGGTCGAACCACCAGCGGCACTCACCGATCGTCCTCTCCAGGTGGCGCAGTCGCAGTTCGAGCCGCGCGAGCTCGTTCAATTCGCGTCCCCGCTGTAGCATCACCTGCCGAGCCGTGTCTGCCGCAGTTCCGTCTGTAGCACCAGCGAACATGTGAGCCGGGACACCACGGTCGAGAACGGTGACGGTGACCGTTGCCGCATCGTGATTGGAACCGCCAACGACCATCGCCACAGCGGGCTGATCGGTATCACCCTTCCACCACACGCTCGCGAACTGCATCGGCATGGTGGGGCTGACTGAGCGAACCTCCTCCCGCACGTAGGGGATCAGGTCTCGGGTGATCTTGCGGCGCGCCACCTCTGCCTCGACAAGTTGCCCAGCCTTCAGCCCGTCATCCGTGTCGGGATAGCCTTGCGGCACCCAGTCGGACACGTGGGACACGTGCACGTGCTCGCCGTTGACCATGACACCGCGCGTTGGAGTGTTGGTGGTGACGGCCCGCACAAACTTGTCGGCAGATGCGCTACGCACCAGCACCTCAGCGCCCTCACATTGCGGCAAGTCAACGAACCAGTAACGCACGGCATTCTCGCGTGCCTCAGACTGGTCGATACTGTCAGGGTCGAGGCCGCCGCCGGACTCAGCACCTGCGGACGCGGCGAACTGGCCACCCTCGGGTGAACCGGCCGGGATACGGGGCTGCGTACTATTCACGACCGGCCCCTGACAGCTGTGGCGATCGCCATGATGTTCTCTCGCGCAGCTTCGAGTGCGGCATATCGCACGGCGGACTCGGCTTGCATGACTCGACGATGGAGGTCGACACCGTAGCGCACGAGGTCCTCGGCTCCGTCGATCTCGTCATCCCACGCTTGCTCACCGTCGCTGTAGTAGGTGCCGTAGGTGCCGGCTGGGGTGGTGATCCCGATGATGGGGCCGTGGTCCTCGTCTTGGTCCACGATCTCGACGACAACCTCTGTGCCATCCGTGGTGCGGAAGGTGGTCATTACTGCTCCGGAGTCCGCATAGTCCACCGTCGTTTCCGCGACCTGGCCGAAGCGACAGTCAGCAGGCAAGTCGACGAGCTCGTCGTCAAGGACGGTGTCGAACCTGGCCGTGGTGAAGGTGCCATGGATGTTGCCGGATGAGTCGAGTTCGGATCGGTTCTGGGCGAGCACAGCATCCGCAATGGCCTGCGCAGTGCCCTCAAGAGCTGGATCGTCACTGAGCGGTAGGTGTGCGCGGACGATGGATCGCACGCTCGTCGCACCATCGGCGTCACGTAGACCATCAGCGAGGCGGGTGGTTGACTCGGCACCGGACGATGGGGCGAACTGCCCACCCTCGGTGGAACCGGCTGGCTGGCGGGGTTGAGATGACGTCATACCCGTTGTGTGTGCGGGAGATGAGGCTGTGGCCACCGGTACCTGGGGGCGAACCGTTCAGTGCGTATGCGGTGGCAGAGGCGTGAACCTGCCAGTACGCTCCCAGTACACCGCGCTACGTGATTGGAGGGCCGCATGGCTGACGAGAAGGTCCCGGAAGTCAAATGGGGACAAGTCGTGCAGGGACTTATCGTCGCCGCGGGGCTCGCGGTCAATGTCACCCAGGCGCAAATCTCCAGCGCCGCGGCCAGCCTGTCAAGGCAGTACGCGCAGACGACAGCGCGCGAAGCTGAAGCTGAGATCGCCCGGCGACTGCGCAATCGGGGGTAGGGGCGGTCATGGTTGCAGACCAGGCGGCACTCAACAGCGCCCTCAATGAGGGCATGAACGACGCGATGACAGCATGGGTCGTGTCCGGACACTACGAGGCCCAGTTCCTCGTCGACAAGTTTCTCGCCGGAGTGCCTGAGTTCTCTGACTCAGTCTGTCGAGATGACGGCTTCGCCCATAGCGGCGGGGCCGCATGTCGATGGACGGTGGTAGATGCCGACTGGGGCTCGGCAATCTTCGTGTTGCCTGACTCGCTCAGCGTAAGCGAGGACGTGCGCCTTGCCATCCTTGACCTGCAACCTGAGTTCACCGTGAGCCCCAGCATCTACGGAGACGTCGATCCTAAAGCGATCGCGCTCCTGGGCGACAACCGAATCATCTTGCGCGCCGACGAGTACCTCAAGAGCTGACGCGGTCAGGAATCCTCGTAGCGAGGATGCTCCTCGCGCCGAACTTCCTCATGCCGACCGTCGAGACGTCGCGAACCACGGAGCCGTACTCTTCGCGCGCCGCTGGCTCGACGACGATCCCAGTCATGGTTTGCTCGCCAGGAGAGCCAACTCGAGCGGTATCGGCAAGTCATCCGGCAGCTGGACGGCGACAGTGAGCGCACTCACATGCACCCACATGCTCATGGTGGGTGTTTCGTCGCGGGTGTTCGGACCGTTCACCATGAAGGTACTCTCGTGGCCCAGAGGCCGCATGAACTCCTGGAGCATGGACGGCCGGATGGCGGTGGTGACACTACGGAACGTCACCCATGCGGACGCGAGACGCTCGTCGCTGTGTGGAAGCCGATCAGACGGGGGCGCATCGTCGACCAGGTGTACCCGGACCCGGGGTTCCGTGTTGAGCGGACTGTGCACCAGCCATTGAGCGCACTGGGCGGCCACCGTCGCCGCGTCCGTGATCGACTCAAATACGGGAGGGGCCCCCACCGGGGCTGTGCCGAATGCGGAAGCGAGGATGTGAGCAGCGGGCGACCCGATGGCGAGTGGCGCTGGAGGCAGGACCGTAGTCACGAGCCGCTGAACAACCTCGTTGCGCCGTTCGAGCGCCGCACGTTCCATGTCCGCCGCCGAAGGCATCCGATCATCCATGCTGACCTCCTCTACCCCCACATGTGGGCGCACGCTCGAAGTCATGCCCACGCAGGGGCGCGAACCTCGCCGAGCCAGCGGACCGAGTTCGCTACGGCGAGTTCGTCAAGACCAACCCACTGCAAGTTGTCGGACAGAACCGCATACTCCGTCGCGGTGCGGGCCCGGTTGGCGGTGTTGCCGATCTCGTAGGCCAGCACTCGGCAGTCCGGGTACATCGTGAGCACCCGTGGCTCGTTGTCATAGGTGAGCAGCCAGTGGCACGGACTCGCGTTGAGCGCGCCAGCGAGACGTTGGTGGTCTGCGCCGGTCATCCCATTTGAGTACAGGCGGTTGCCTTCCCGAATGTACGGCGGGTCCACGAACACGAGCACTTCGTCTTCGATCCCTGAGTCTGAGAGCTCGACGATGTGGTCGATGCCGTCGCCTTCCCAAAAGCGGATCCGGTTGCTGAGAGCACCAACGTGACTGATTCGCTGCGCGAGGGCACGCCCGTTCCACCTAGATGCGACATGCCACCGACCTGACTGATTCTTGCCACCGATGGGACCGGCCGATGGGGTGACGATGCCTGACCGCGAGCAACGGTTCACGATGAACGCTGCGAGGGCTGCATCAAAGTCGGGCATGGCCTCGCCTGCCATCGACGCTGCGACGGTTTCTCGGGCCAGTTCCCAGTCCCGCATCGTGGGCACCAGTGCTGCTACGCGTGCCGCCAGTTGCGTGGGTTGCTCGAGCATTGTGCGCCACATCGCCGCTAGAGCCGGATGCTTCTCGATGAGCCACACCTCGCCGACGCGTTCCCTGTCGAGCAGAGTGAGTCCAGCGCCGGCGCCACCCGCGAACGGCTCTACCCACACCTCAACGTCCAGCCAACCCGTTTGCGCATCGAACACCTCCGCAAGATGCTCGGCCATGCGGGCCTTGCCGCCGGGATAGCGCAGCGGCGACACGTAGCGCCGGTGGCTCTTCACGCGACCGCCTCAACAACGGCGGATACGACCTCCCGGCCTACCGGTGGGCACACTGAGTTACCCAGGCCGCGAGTGACTTCCTCGACGGTGAGGTCGTCGTCCCACGTGTACGTGTCGGGGAACCCCATGGCGCGTGCGAGCTCGCGTCCGGTCAGCGGGCGGTAGCGGTCTCCGTCGACCAGGTTCCAGTGACTCGATGCTGTCGTGATCGTCCGAATGGGTTCAGTGAGTGCGACACCACTGTGGCCAGTCACGTGTTGGGTGAGGAAGCGGGCGTGTGTGCGCACAGCGGTCGGCCAGTGGTTGCCAGCCCACACGACGTTCACGCCTGCTTGCTCGGCGCCGAGGGTGAGGCCGCCGAAGCCAGCAAAGAGGTCGATTGCGTCCACCCGCACTCCCAGTCGTCGTCGCTTCAACCCCTATGTGGGCGGCAGCGTGTGGTCGCGCCCGCTGAGATCGGGCTAGCGGTGGTCCCAGCGAGTCCGCAGTTGGTCAAGATCCACGACGATGAGTGGCAGCTGGCGACGACGGATGACGTTCACGCATGCCGCCGTCCCGCCTTTCGACTCGGAGGGCGACCACACTGCGATCGCCACGTTCGCGTCCCGCACCATGTCGGCGTTGCGGGCGTGGAGCGCCTGGACCCTGAAGTGGTCGGCCGTCACGTGCTCCCGTACCGCGGCGGCGCGCAGTCGCGCCCACTGCTCACGACTCGCTTCCGGCCAGCGATCCGCCTGCTGCGGGAACGGCAGGTATGCCCACAGGTCCAAGCCCGCATCGAGTATCGCCTCGGCCCACACAGTGTCGGCACCTAACGCCATGCCGGAGATCGCCGTCGTGGTTCCGTGCTGGTCTCGAAGCTTGATCGCGATGCGCACCAATTCTGCGCGGACGAACGCGAACTGGGCCGGAGACAGGCGCCGGTGACCGGTGAGCATCGCTACGGGATACTGGACCGGGTCGCTTTGGTGCCCGCCCGTGCCGGTCACGCTGTGGCCCATTCACTCTCGGTACGGGCGCCGGCCAACGCGAGCCACAGGGGCACCCCGTCAGGGTGCGCGGTGTAGCGGCTCACCATGTGCGCTTCGACGGCAATGGTCGACACAGTGTCGCCGGGGTGGAACCGCACCGCCAGTCCCCACAACTGCTCCACTCGACCAGGGTCACGCAGGGCGAGGGTGGTGTGCCGTGGGTAGTGTTCGCTCGCTATTGCGTGCCAAATGCCGGGGCTGATCGCGCTGGCGATGCGTGCGACGTGCTCTGCGGAGTGCGGCAGGGTCGAGTCGATTCGGACTGAGAAAGGGGCGGCAGCGTGTGCTGCATGAACTGCGATCGCTGCCAGTTCACGGTAGACCTCGCGCAACGCGTCGGGTGTCGCCACAGGGCCGCGAATCCAGTGCAAGGTCACGGCGCTGCGACGCCCAGCAACCACGTCGTACAGCGCGCGAGCGGTGGGGGAGCCAGCGACCAGAGTGTCGGGTGTGTGCCAGCGCAGCGCGGACATCAGAAGGTCCCGTAGTTGACTTGGAACACTGTGAGACCCAGGGAGCGCCACATGGCGACAACAGAGTCTCGGTCGTCGAAGACGCCCAACACTGAGTACCGGGGCGCGATGATCGTGGCGTAGATCTCCGCCTTGAGTTCCGCGTCCGGTCGACCATCACCCACCGGACGCATATGCAGCTCGAAGTCGTCGGACAGGCCACCATGGAACACATGCTCAGCGAGCCACCGGCGAGTCGCATCCTCGCAGCGTGCCAGTCGGCCTGACACGACGATCGGCGTGCACCCACTGGCCACAACGGTGCGGACAACCTGGATGACCGGACCATTCGGGGTGTCCTCGTGGACTCGCGCCCAGTCGTACGGGTCGCGGTCACCCATCAGCGCGACGGTGCCATCAACGTCAATGATGATCGCCTGCGGCAACGTGGTGGTCACGCCTGGTCCTCCTGTTCGTGGGTGTAGGTGATTGCGGCTTGCGCTGTGCGGTGGGGCTTGCAGTGGCAGTTTCGGGTGGGGTGTGGCCCCAGTGGACAGCCAGGGGTTGTGGCCATCCACGGGTGGCTGATGTTGTAGCGCCCCCGGATGCGCGTGACCGCCCAACCAGGGGCGGGTGTGTCGCGCACGAGTTCCGCGGCCATGGCAGTCTGTCCTCTCACTCCGCCTCGGTAGTTTCCACTCCCATATGTGGGCGGCATCGGAGGTTGCTGGACGCCGAGCCAGGAATCCGCGCCTGAGCGTTCTGGCTAGGACGGCTGGTCGAGGGTCGCCAGCAGTCGCTCGTGCAGTGTCGAAATCGTGTCGTCGTTCACGATTGTTGGCAGGTCAAAGCGGTCGAGGGCGGTCTCTGAAATGTCGGCGGCGTTGGTCACGCCGTCGCGCAGTGGGCGTTCGATGCGGAGCACGATGCCGCCAGCATCCTGGATCATGGCCACCTCGCCAGGGAAGCGCACGTCGGTGATGACATATCTGGAGTCGGCGTTGAACTGACGCGCGAGCACCTCCACCCAGAATGACGGCCACTGGTTGCGAAGCGCGAGGCCGACCGCCTGTAGTACACGTCGCACCTCAACCAACTCTTTCGCCAGCTCCCAGCCCTGAGCGTCGACGATGTCGGAAAGTCGCCCGCCCGGAACTAGAGGATTCACGTCGAGGGCCACCCTCTTGATCGTGTCCCCGAACGCGACACGCTCATACCCGTGCATTTCGGTAAGTACCGCTGCGGCCGTGTCTTTGCCGGAGCGCATCTTGCCGGCCAAGCCGACGATCCTGGGCCACTCGTTCATGCCGTGCCTCGTTTCGGGTTGGACAGTGTCGGTTCGGTGCTGTCTGTGGTGTCGGCACGCCACCGTGCGACTTGGGCGACACCTGCGGCCTCGCGCTCGTCGCAAAGCCGCCAGAACGCTTCCGCACGCGACCGGTGCCACTCGGCGGTGTCGTGCCCGGAAGGCCGACGGCATCTGCTGGCCGTGGAACCGCAGGTGGGGCACGGCACTTCTGCGAGGTGCGGCTCGACGGTGAAGTGCTCGGTACGGCACGGAGCACAGTAGGCGTTCACGAGTGGGTTGCCGTGAGTGTCGATCATGCCGCCGCGTTGCTCGAGGTAGTCAGCGACGAGCTCGGGGCGCGAGAACGGCTGATACACGACGTCGGCGGTCACGGCTCAAACCTTCGTTTGGTCTGCGATGTGAGCACCCCGGACGACCTGCGACGCATCTCGTCTCGGCTGCGCCCGTGCTGGTGCCCGACGTGGAATAGTCCGCATCCGTCGCACAAGAACGCGTGCACTTCGCCTTGCGCGCGTGCCACGGCGCGAGCGTCCTTGCGAGACGCATATTGGCGCTTTCCCGTCGTGGCGCACGTTCCGACGTACCGGTTGCCTGGATGGGCACCCATCACATACCAACCCCGGTCACGGTGAACTCCGACCCGCAGTCCTCACACCGGTGCGAGCCTTCCGGGTCGGCGTCGCCCAGGTCGCACACTCCACCGCAGGATGGGCAGTCGGCGCGGTACACGACGTAGGCGATCGTCTCGAACTCATCCATCACGACACCTCCGGCTTGCGCATGAGAGCACGACGAACCTTGACTGCCAGTTGACGCTCACCCACGGGCACGTCCTCGTGCATCAGCGACGCCTGCCACGTGTCCGAGTGCACCCAGGTCAGGTGGGCGATGTGGCGCGACAGCATCACGCACAGTCGCCCGTTCGAGCGGGAGTGCGGAGACGCGACAGCATGACCGATCAGAGGATCCACAGCCACCACGGCCAGCCACTGACCCCCCTGCAAAGAGTCCGCGGTGCCGATAGTGATTTCACCGTCCACAGCGTGCGCACGGGCATACTCTGCGACGTGCGACCGCACGGCCGTCACCTGCGAGTTGTGAGACACGACAACCGCGACATCCTTGCCAGACAGAGCCTGCGTGGTGCCGTCAGCGACCCGCATCGTTGACTTCGCGAGCTTCACGGCACGCAACGCCACCCGCCCCATCACATCAAGGTCATGCGGCGCATCCGGGTCCGTGACCTCGATACGTTCCACTTCTCCCAGCGGCTCGCCGCCGTCACCCATCAGCGCACAGTCGGGGCGTTCGGAGTTGAACGTGAACGGGTACAGGGGTGCGATCACGGCGACCGTCGCGGCACCCAGCCGGTAGGTGCACGGCATCGCCAGTTGCGCGGCGTCAGGGCGCGAAGCGAAGTAGTGCGGCGCAGGGGAGGCGGGCCCGAGACTGCCCAAGTAGTCCCACGGGGAAGTGTCCGCCGTGACAACAGGACCGATCTGGCCAGGATCCCCAACCATCACCACTTGCCGCGCAAATGCCGCCGCCTGCACCACATCAGCCAGCGAGGTCTGATACGCCTCGTCAAACACGACCACATCAACCATGTCAGCGCTGGACTGCAACTTCACCGATGCAACGGTCTTGACGCTCACCGCGCATCCGGCCGTCGCGACGCCAACCCCGGCCAGTTCCACGATCTTCTTCGAGCCACCAATCCGGGCACCGTCGAGGCGGGCGTGCAACTTGACGAGCAGCGATGCGCCACCCAGGTTGGTGGGTGCCGCCACGAGAATCTTCATGTTCTCGTCGTAGGCGTGCAAGCGGGCGACCATCTCAACCACGAGCGTGGTCTTTCCGGCCCCAGGGGGGGAGTTCACGACCGTCACGCGCGTGCCCGACATGACTTCGTACAGTGCGCGAGCCACGGGGCTGCCGATGGTGAGGCCGTTGGTGTCGGAGTCGGCAGGCGCGTCGACTGCCGGTGCGAGAGGAATCTCGCTGTTCGTCACTTGTAGCATGCTGCCTCCTGGTCGCGTTCAACCGTCTTGTGGGCGGATCGACAACTTGCCGCCCAACTTCAGGCGGGAGCACCGGCGACAATGACCTCCAGTGGCACGTCCCGTTCGGGGATGTCGGGCAGGTCTGACCCGTCACCAAACCACTGGGCGCCCTGGGACTTCACCGGTTGCGACAGGTACGGCTCTTCGCGAATCAGCAACGGTTCCCGCGTCCGCGCCAACGGACCGACATGCTTGGCTGGCACCTGCACGATCGCGAGCAACCGCGTGCCCTCGACCACGGAAACGCCCGCGAGCGTGCCAGTCGCCACAGGGATCGTTGGCTTCGCCGCGGTGGACAGCGTGACGGAGCGCCCCTCCTTGACGACGAACGGTTGCGACACTTCACCGCTGACACGGTTACCACCAGACGCCAGCAGGTCAAAGGTGGCGACCGCGCCGGTGAGGAGGTTCCTGTCGAGCAGTGCGGCATCGGCGAGCATGATGCGGGACCACAGTGCGTCGGCACGGTCCAGCGCACGATAGGCACGCGCCCCAGACTCGCCAGACAGTCCGTATCGGGCAGACTCGAGTGAGTGGTACTCGGCCGTCGAGTAGGCCGGCAGGTCGCGCGCGAGCCCGTTCCGGTCGTCCACGTCCTCACCGTCGTTGGCGTCTGTGCGACTCACCCGGTCGACGAGTGCGTTCATCACGTCGATGGTGGACCGGCCGGACAAGCCGAATGCGGTAGCCCACTCGTGAAAGGTCACGCGGGGAGCCACGTAAGGGGCGTAGAACTTCGCGTTGAGCGCCTGTGTCAGTGTCGCGATCCTGCCCTGCGCTGGCATGGCCGCACTGACGGACAGAACTCGCGCCAACTCGCCCAACGCCGGATCCACAGCAGCACCTCGGCGCGCGTCGGCAACGAGCATGTTGAGGTTCGCTTCGTCCGCAAACACCACACCGGCGGGAGATTCCTCGTCCTGCACTAGCGCCACGACGTCGTGGGGCCGCATCTTCTGACGCTCACCCGACGCTGGGTCCACAGTCGTCAGCAGCCGATCCTTGCGGCTGTAGTGCGCCGGGAAGACGGTCGCCGTCGTGCGCACAGCCAGGCCGGGGGCATTGGTGCGAAGTGACGGCGTGCGGTCCTTCGTTGCGGACTCCCGGCGCGCCGCATCGTATGCCGCGATCGTGCTTGAACTCATCGGTGTCTCCCTTGCCTGCCGTGATCGGCTTCACCCTCGTATGTGGGCGGGGAGGGGGATTCACGCCCGACAGGTGGCAGTGCGGTTAGCGCGCTTCGTCGCGTCCCTCACTGACGTCGTGCGCATACTGGTGGTTGATGGCTTTCATCTCCTCGAGCGTCGCAACGCCAGACGCCACCACAGCCTTGCATCGACAGGAGGTGGTCCCATCCCAGGGACGCGTCGTGTTCGGGGCGAACGCGAAACATGCCCCGTGTGCGCGCCAGTTCGATCGTGGCGTCGAAGGCCACTCGCTGCTTCACGAGTCCTCCATGCCCGGCTCGTAGTTCTCTGGCAACGCCAACCCATCAAGCGCGGCGGCGCCCTTTGTCGTGAGCACATACCCGACACGATCCCCGTGCCGCAAGCCGGTGTACTGGCGATCTACGAGGCCGCGCCTGCTCAGCCCGTCCAGGCGAGCACGCTCCGCAGTGTCGGTGCTCAGCAGGCTGTACGCGACATCGCGAGCTGACACGGGCGCGCGCTGGCCGACGACAAGGAGGGCGTCAACCTGACGCGGCGTCAATGAACGGTTCAACATGTTCATGCTCTCCAGCTCTAGCGCAGCAGTAGGAGCCAGCGCCACAGCACTCACCCACACAGCACACGGGGCCCTCGTGTTCAGCCACTGCTCACACCCAACGCCGCGAGGATGACGGCGCGGGCAATCTCCTCGGCGTCCTCCCGCTCGTCATCGTTTGCTACGCCGTAGTCATCGAACCCCTGGGCATAGTGAGCGGCCTCAGCCGCCCGCTCTACCGCCTCGTCGCTCATGAGGTGGGCGAGGATCGCGTCGGCCAGAGACTCCTCCGGCGTGATGAACTTGTCCCCTTCGTGCCATCGAGGGTTGGCTCCCCACGTAGCGATCACCTTCGCCAAGTCGTCCCGCGCGTTCACGAGTCGGCTCCTTCCACGATGCGCGCGGCGGCCTTGTAGTCCATCGAGGTGATGAGAGGCATCGCCTGCTGCTCTTGGGGAACCTCGTCGTAGGGCCGGGAGAATCTGTCGCACAGTGCGATGAACTCCGCGGCGATCTTCTTGCGCTCGTCAGCACGTATGGTTTGCTCGTCGATCATTGGCTCACCATCTCGCGCTGGGGGGAACGAACAGCACGCGACCATGTGCTCGACCCCAGGCATCGCGTGGCACTCGCACCCACAGCCGCCAGCACGAGGAAGAGCCTCGCTTGCTTCAGCGGGCGCGGAGGCGAGCCGCTTCGCCGCCTCCATCGCCAGGGTGACGGGTGTGTGGTCGCCAGTGTCCGAGCCATATTCCTCGCTGTGTTCATAGCCGAGTGCTTGGGCCAGAATCTCCTCAACCTGAGCATGCTCCTCCGCATACCCGCGTGCCAGATACTCGTAGTCCGGGTAGTCCGGGTAGACCGGAGCGGGCGTGATGACGGACTTCCGGAAGTCACGGAGCGCGTGGATCTCAGGCAGGCCATCGGCGATGGCGCGCGCGAACACGGCTTCGGCCTTGCCCACGGTCGTTACCTGGCGTGTAAGTTCACTTGCAGAGTCGCCGTCCAACTCCAAGTCAGACGGCGTTTCACTTGGAGTTAACTGCGCCAACTCCAAGTCCTCGCGTTCCTCGGAGTTGGCTTGGCGTTGCTCCAACGCGGTCAAAGAGACGAGACGGCCAGCCACGTAACCTTCGCGCAACGCGATGAGTCGAGCCAGTTGTGCTTCGGTCTTGCCGTGGCCGTCGTGCGGATATGCCCCTTCGGCCTCAGCTTCCAACTCCGTGACGTTCACGGTCATGCTGCTGCCTCCGATGTTGATGCGATCCGTCCGGCGCGGACCAGCAGGTCGGTGAACGCGTCGCGGACGCTGTCGGGCAGGCCCTTGGCGACGTGCTCACGAACATTCACGAGGCGCGTAGTGGCGGGGACAGCCACATCAGCGCGGTTCGCTTCTGCGGCCGCAACCATCACACCGAGTGCCTTAAGCCACGTGCCACGGTCGCCGCGCATCAGCGCGAGGTCGGCGACGCCTGACAGTACGGCGAAGGTGCGGTCGATCCGGTCTGCGAAGTCCACGACAGACGGATCCTCGACAACGTCGGCAGGGTTGGGCAGGTCAGCGGCGAGCAGCCACGCGACGAACTCGGTGTAGGCGCCCTCACCTACGAGGCCCTTGAGTGCGAGGTCGCGTGCATCGTCGTCGTCCTCCCTGAGCCACGTCAACACGTCCACGACGTTCGTCCACGAACGGGCGGACGGCCAGGCACGGCCCTGTGCCGTGAGGTCGGACGGAACCTTGTTCACCAGTTGGGGGCGGGAGTGGAGGAAGCCAGCCACCATCGCCGAGACGTGGGCGCGACGCTCAGGGGAGCCATCACCAAGATACGTGCGCGGGTCAGGCACGGTATCGTGAGCGAACCCCGTGCCCATGCCGCCGATCCACTGGTCGAAGTCGAAGTGCCAGTCCAGGTGCAGGAAACGGTTCGCGACCGGCGCGGGCAGGTCCACACCGTCAACGGCAATCTCCGGTGGGTTGGCGAGGGCCACGATGGAAACGGTGTCCTTGAGGGCAAGTTCACCGACGTACCTCTCCTGAACGATTCGCAGGAACGCCTTGAACGTCGATGCGGCGGTCGTAATCTCGTCCACGACCAGCAGGCCACGCTCGGCGCCGTTGAGGTTGAGCGCCCAGCCCAGAGGCGAGTACACGACACGTCCGTCGACCTCCATCGGCAGACCCATGAAGTCCACGGCGTCGCGGCTGGATGCAGAGATCGTGCACACGTCACGGCCCCACGCCGCGCCGTACGCTTCAAGCTTCGCAGTCTTGCCGACACCAGGGTCGCCCCAGATCAGTGTCGGTACGTTTGCCTGCACTGCGGCGGCGAGCACCCGCATCATCGTGGGAGTAGTTGTTGCCATGGTCGCACCTTTGTTCGCGTCGAGTCGGTCACTTCCTGATGTGGGCGGAGCGGCACCTTCCCGCCCACCTACGCCGCTTGGGCCACAACCAGGTGCCCCGGCCGTGACGTGACCCGCACGTGCCGCGCGAAGCCACCGAGTATCTGTGACACGGTCAGATCTGTTGGCAGGCTCGCTGTGGGGACCACGACGGCGGTGCCGTGGTGACTCATCACGAACACGGCGGCGTCCCTGAGTGGTTCGCGCAGCTGACTGGCGGTGCTCACGAGGGTCACTTCGACGACGCTGGGACTGACTTGTGTCGCTCGAAGCAAGGATCCTTCGATGCCGCGGAGGCTGCGGGCAGCGTGGTGCACCTTCCTGACGGGGTTCGGTGCGCCCACGACGACCACGGGCACACGGTCGATATCACCGGCGACCAGCGCCGCGTATGCCTGCCGCAGCGCGGGCGCCAGTCCAGTGCGAGTGCCGCTGGCCGTCATAGTTCCGCCCCATTGCGCGCGCGACGCCGCTCCGACTCGGTGAGCCCACCCCAAATGCCCGTGAGCTCCTTGCGTTCAAGCGCGTAGCCGCGGCACTGGTTGAGGACCTCGCAGCGGTCGCACACTCGTTTCGCCATGCGGGCCGAACCACCGCCCTTGGCGTCCGGATGGAACAGCTCCGGGTCCACCTGCGCACACAGCGCGCCGTCCATCCAGGCCGTGTCGGTGAACAGGTCAAGAGCGATCGGCATGCCAGTCACGCACCCCTCTGGATTCGTGCAACGTCCGTCACTCCATCGGCAATCGCGCGCGCTGTTCGTATCTGGCCGCGCAGCACGGGGTTCGCTGCCGGGACTGGCACGGGGCCCGCCTCGAGGTTCTGGGCTCGCTCTGTCACCCACACGGCGATCGCGTCGAGCGCCTCGGAACGGGAGGCACGCACCACTGTCGCCAGGATCGACAACCGATGCTCGCCAGCCAGTCCGGGGTTGCCACAAGCGCACGTGTCGTCGCCCGTGTGGCGCAACAACTCTGTGTCGATCTCTCTCAGGGTTGCATCAAAGCTTGCAGTCTCACTGGTGGATGTCACATCGGTTCCTTGTCGCAGGGATTCACTGCGTGTCCTATGCGGCAGGCGTGTTGGCAGGGTGGGGCGAAGCATCGCGGTTGCTCTAGTTCTCGTCGACGCGGACAACTTGAATCCAGTCGGGGACCGATTCAGTGGTGGCCCCACCGCGCGTGATGCACGCGATGAACTTCGTCTTGCGCGACGGCGCAGAGCCGGTAGGCCATGGTGTGTAGCCGTCCGTGACCACCACTACTGCGGTGGGGCGAGGCTTCATCGCCATGGCCGCTTCAATGCCGGCAACCATGTTGGTGCCACCGCGGCCACTGGCCATCGCGAGAGTTCCGGGTCCGCTGTAGCGTCGGGCGGCCGCGACCTCCGTGTCCACGTCCAACACGACCAGGTTTTCGTTCTTGACTCGCAGGCGGCGGGAGATTGCGTCAACCTCGCTGGTCACCTGGTTCAGTTCGTCGTCGCTCATGGAGCCTGACGTGTCGCGGACGACCACGATGCGCGGAATGTAGTCCACGGCACCGGGCACGACCACACGTCGCCCTGAGCCACTGGGGGTGAGGATGCGCTCGTTGTGGCGACGGCTGTCGCGACGCTGATACGACTGTTCCATCTGACCCTTGGCGGAAGTCACCGCACCCCGCATTGCTCGAGCGAGCAACTGGTTCCACGGGATCTTCGACGGTTCGAGGGTCTGCTCCGCCCACGTCTTGAGTCCGCCAGGCACACGGCCAGCCGCCTTGCTGGCAGCATCCTTGATCGCGGCGGCGGTCTGGATGCGAACACGCTCAACTTCGCCAGCGCTCGCTCCTTCGGTGGCGGGTGTGGATCCCGCCTGGCTGGGCAGTTCGTGGTCGCCCGCAGGGGCACCCGCACCGGAACCGCACCCACTACCGCTGGCGGAGGGGGGCTTCATGGTTCGCTTCAAGTGTTCGAAGTAGGAGGCCGGGGGCTGGTAGTCCGGCATGCCGTACGTGCTGGGGAGGAGGCCGTTGTTGGCGATGTGGGTGCATCCGGCGTCGCGGAGGTCGTCGTTGATCGCGCAGTCGCCTGCCATGTTCCACAGCATCCGCTCGTGGTCCTTCACGCCTAGCGCTTCGGCTTGCGCGGCGTGGTCTTGGAGTACGTGGGAGCACTCGTGCAGGAGTGCTTCGGCCTTGTAATCGGCGGACCAGTCTGCGACGGCGTCGAAGTCAATGTAGAGACGCAGGTGGGGGTCGACGCCGAAGGTGCCGAGGCCGGGAGTGTTCACTGGACGCATCGCGTATAGGACTGAAGCGAAGTACGGCATCTTGAGCAGCGCCTGGAATCGCCAAGCCGCTAGTTCACGGTGCTGTTCGTCGGTCAGTTCGCCGGTGGTGACCTGTGTGGCGGTCATGGTTGCTCCCTCGGTTGCTTCTCTGTCCTGTGTTGTGGGCGGGGAGCATCGTTCCGGGACGCTACGGGGTGCGTGCCCGCCAGTCGTCGATCGCGGAGCCAAGCACGGCGCTCGCTCGGAGCCTCATTACGTTGCTTGCACGTGAGTGCGCTAGTTCGAGCACAGCGCTCGCAGTGCGGAGGTCAACGCTGGGCGCGGCGAGGAAACCAGCCCGGACGAGGTCGAAGGCGTCGTTGACGAGGTGTTGTGCCAGCCGGTGCAGGGCGGTCTCGGACACGGGTCCACGTTGCAGGGCGGTGGCGACTTTCGCGCGGAGCTTCGCTTCGACTTTGCTGGCGACGTGCTCCACCAAGTAGTCGATGATGCTGTCCTTGGCCATGTGCTTGCCCTCTTTCACCAGTGCGGGTTGTCACTGGTGTTGTGGGCGGCCGGGACCGTTCCGGCCTAGGTGCGCTGCTCGAACCTGGTCGGGTCGATGCCGAGCTGTGAAAACCGGGCCGGGTCTTCCAACATGACGTCGTATCCGCCTGGCCCTTCTGGCCCGTCGACGACGCGCCAGTGAACGGCCACCAGGCGGTTCGCGCGGGCTTCTGCGGCGGCACGGGCCTTCATCGTGCTGCGTGTGTGTTCCACGCTGGCCCTGGTCTTGGTAGCCATCACAGTGCCTGTCCACGTTCGGCGATGTTCGCTGCGGACGCTGCGACGATCGCGTCATAGTCCATGGCGGGCATCACGTCGATGAGGATTGCGCGCAGCTTTGCCTCGACCTCGGTGACGCGCCCTCCCAGGGGTGCGCCGGGGATCTTTGCCAATTGGCCCGTCAGCGTACGCCACAGCTTCACGTCAGCGGTGTTCAGGTCGACGCCCTGGGTGTCGTGCCGCGCGGACGATGATGTCCAGTGGCATTCGACAGCGAGCAGGGAACGAACAAGATCGTTGAGCAGTTCTCGATAGTCGGGGTCCTGCGACATAGCGGCGAGACGGATACGCAGGGTGCGGCGGTCTGTCCGGTTGGGCAGCGGATAGTCGCTGACTGCGGCCAGAGCAACAGCGTGGATCATGTCGGGTCCGCGTACGAGCAGCACGCGTATGTCCTCAGTGGTGTAGTCGCCCCACAGGTCGACCAGGTCCGTCAGTTCCAGGTCTGACTGGTCGCGGCCGGCGGCTCGCAGTGACGCCTCCGCCAACGCCACTCCGGACGGACCTGTCAGGCGTCGCAGGAGCGCTTTGCGCTTCGCGTACGCGGTGGGGCGAATCGCTTCAGGCACGCCGGTGACGGCCCGGACGATCGCCCCGTGGTAGTGCGGCTGGTGCTCGGGCTTACGCATCAGGTGCGAGGAGCCCTCAATAACCACGTCCACCTCAGCATCGGAATGGGTTGCATCCTCCCGTGCAAGGAGTGCTTCGTCTGCGCCCATTGTCGGGGTGGTACCAAAGACTATGCCGGAGCCACGCTCGAGCAATGCGTTCATGTTCTCGAAGTTGTTGTTGTCCCCCGAGGCGCTTCCGACGCTGCGGGAGTCACCGGGCGCAACCCACATGGGGGTCGCTCTGGCCATTGGCGCGTGAACCTCGTCGCGCACCGCGGACCGGGTAGCGATCTGCTTTGCTAGTTGACGGATGAAGCCCGAGAAGGACCGATTCTGGCCGGACTCGAAGCTGTAGCCACCGCTGGATGGCACCATGATCTTCGTGGTGACCGTCTCATAGATGTGGCTGGCGACGTCGTCCTCGCGGCCGCGCAGAATCCCGGGTGTGGCTCGCACGACACTTTCGATGATGCGTGATCGTCCGGCAATCTCTGCCAGCTCGTGGCGGCCATCAGCGTCGGTGATGTGGCCGTTCAGGACGGCGTCCACGACAGCGGCGGCCTGCTCGTCAACCCCAAGTTCTGTTCTCACGCCCGGTCTGTGGGCGGGGGACGTAGTTCACGCCCCCACGCGCCATGCGTGGGCGTTGCGTCAGGCTTGGGCTGGTGCGCTCACAGGGGTGGCAGTGCGGGCCGCGACACGTGCGTCGATGTCGGTGGCGGTGGTGGAGATCTCTCGCAAGAACGCCGGCGGGATCATCACTTCGACCGGGATGGCACGTCCAGACAAGTCCACGTACAGTCCGATGGCGCCGCGCCGGAGTTCGTTCGTGTCAGGGTCGCGCAGCGCTTTGAATGATGACCAGTTCGGGTGACGGGTGCCCTCGAGGAACTGCGACGCGGACATCCGATGCAGTCGCTCGTCGGTCTTGGCGATCCGGAACAAGTCCAGTGCGGCACCCGCCTCGCCGTAGTCCGTGCTGCCGTCCTCGAGTCTGCCGCGGCCACTTTCCAAACTCAGGAGAATGCCACGCGAAACGTAGCCCTGCAGTTCGGCGCGGGTGAAGTCCACGATTCGCTGCGAGGCGAGCACCGGCAGCACTTGCATGGACCGGGCGAGACGTCCGAGGCGTTGCACCTCGGCGGCACCCGCGGTGCCCTGGACGAACTGCCACGCCTCATCGAGCATCACGACACCCTGACGGCCCTGCACGGCAGCGGCAGAGCCGTACACCATCATTCGCAGCACCCATTGGGAGATGCGCGGCACCAGTTGCGGTGAGGTTTCACCCGGCTGTGGCAGCGTCAGGGCTTGCGCGCCCACTTTGATGAGCGTGATGCCTTCCGCTGCTCGCAGCGTCGCGGCATCGTCGCGAGTGCCGAAGATTGCACGGAACAGGGGAGAGGCATCGAGAAGGTCGAAGATCGGCTTACCAGTGGCCTCTGACACTTGACCGGCCGCGGCCGCGAGCCTCAACGCGTGCCCGATGGAACGAGCGCCGTTGTCCACCCCGAATCTCAGGGCCTTGAGCAGCTCAACTTCGTGTGGCTTGGAGCCGTCGGGCCACGGCGAAATCTCACCTAGCATCGCTGCCGCCAGATCTAGTCCGTCGGCAGGCGTTGCCATGACCCGGAGGGGGTCGAATACGCCGTCAGCACTGGAGAGGTCGTCGAGCGAGTACACAGTGCCGCCCAAGGCAGTGACGGCATCTGCGAAGTCCGAATGTGGCTTCGGATCGACGAAGATCACGGGTGTGCGCTCCCCGCCTCGGTTGCGGATCGCCGTCCACTGTCGGGCCAGGTGCAGCATGGTCATGGTCTTGCCTGACCCGGTGGAGCCGGCAATGAGCATCAGCGGAAGTGCGTCCTGGTCGGACACGGCCGAAGGGCTCACATAGGCGGGCTGACGGTCGATCTCCGTCACGCCCAGCATGGCGCCACCGTCAGGGTCACCAACCGTCGATAGCGAGTTCAACCCCGCGGACGTGATGGCTTGCTCGGGCAGGTCGTGGAAGGACGGGTTGGCGCGCACGTGAGACGCGAGGAACTGCTCGGCCATCGCAGCGCGCTGACGGAACGCGAGCGAGTCAAGCTCGATGTAGTCGGTGCCAGATGCTGTCGACAAGTCGGGGGCGATCTGGTCGAGTGCAACGGTGATTTGCGTGTTGTGAAGGGTAGGTGGGCCACCGCTGATGGAATATTCGGCTTCCACTTGGCGCAGCACGGCCAGGTCGTGGTCCTGTTCCGCTTTGGTGTGCTTGCCTTGCGCGACCCGCTCCGCCATGTCCGATTCGTACTGCTTGATGTGGCGACGCATCTCGCCGGCTGTGACCTTCGAAGGTTCGACGAGGGCCCGCAACGACACCGCCAGCGCACCAGCAGCATGAAGGTCGGCGCCCCACAGGACACGACTGTCCGTGATGGGAAGCCACTCGTTCTCGAACGAGGAAACGGCCGCAAAGGTCACGGGGTACTGGCCTGGGATGCGCCACGATGCACATTCGTCCTGGCTGGAGCGCGCCGCTGTTTGTGATGCCTGAGTGGTGGTGAACACGTGCAGGTGGTCGGCGTGCACCAGGATCGGGGTGTTGGGGCCGCGTCCGAAGTTCCACCACGAGCTCACCAGATCCATTTCGTCCGTGGATGCAGGAAGGAGTCCGGCGCGAGACATCGCAGCGTCGACCGCCCGGAAGTCATCGTCGAACTCCACCAGCGGTATCCCGCCCGTGGTCAACGACTCTGCGATCGAGTCGACGGCCGACCGGATGGGGCCCACGCCTTCGCGCCTGATGTGCGACACCAGCTTCACGCCGAGCACGACAGCGCGGCGCTTCACCTCAAGGGCAGAGAAGTCCTTGTCGAGAGCCTGCGCGTTGGCATAGCGCCGCGGAGCCTTGAACTTCGCTGGCACGCTTACAGACAAGACGTGAATCTCCCGGTACGAACCCTTGTTCACGAGTCTTCGACCAGCCACCGTTTTCGCCATCGCCGCCAGCGATTCGATGCCCAGTGTGAGCGACGAACCGGCCTCGACGCGCTTGTGTTCGGTGCGGGCGTCGACCACTGGGACCAGCGGCACAGTCCGGTAGGCCCACACGGACCCATCCACTCCGACGACACGGCCATTGGTGAGTCGCATCTTGGTGGTGGTCGGCCACCAAGGAGCCGCATCCAAATGTTCGACCATCAGTCCATCCCCTCCCCAGTGCTGTTCGTCGCCGTGGGTGTTGGTGACTGCGGAGCCGTTGGGGTGGGGCTCGCCGGCACCTCTGGCGTCGAAGTCGGCTCAGTGTCCGGCTGACCTTTGACGCGGTCCGCAGCGACGGCGTTCACGTACGGGGTGAGCAGCACGCCGTAGCCAGGCCCCGACCACGCGACGACTCGAGGGGCGCCGGTGGAAGCGTCGGCGACGAGGAGATCCAAGTCGAACGTGGACACCGCGCGCTCGGACTGCTGGTCGTCGTTGAATGACCCTGAACGGAGGAACGCCACGGTGACCCTCACAAGCGCGACATCGGTGCCCAGATTGGGGTTTGTGGCTGCTGGCGTCGCCGCTGCGCCCACCGACACTTGCACGTCGGTGATGCCAGTCAGCGGCATGTACGCGTGGGAGTCGTCGGGGTCGCCCACTGCGAGGCGCAGAGCGGTGGCGTCACCTGACGTGTACGCCTTCACCCACTGCGTCACCGCATCGGTCAGCGACTGTGCCGCTTGGGACGTTCCCCAACCGGGCCATGCCACGGTCGTGGGAAGGTCACTGCTGGGTGGAGCGCCAGGAATCAGTGAAGGGTTGCCGATGACTCGCACCCCGAGGGACTCCGACGACGCCACCTGCACCGAGGCCGTGTAGATGATGGTGCCGCTCGCGTTCGACACCGTGAACGTGTGCACCCACAAGTCGTAGTCGGGCGTTTCCTCACCGATCCGGTCGGCGGAGTCTGGCCACGGTGTCGTGGTCGCTCCCACCCACGTCAGCACGTGCCCGCCAGGCAAGGGGGAGTTGTCGCCGGCGATCCACGCCGTTACCGCAAGCGTCGCCTCGGACTGGCCTGGCGCAGACGTGAACTGAGATGCCACATCTCCTGGGGTGGCATCCGACCGTTGGGCAATCAGAGCTGCACCCGACAGTGTCACGAGTGGCGCGAAGATGAGTGTGGCAATGATGACTATCCGCCACACCCGAAACCTGCGAACCAACTTGTCCGTCGACGTGGCCTGCTCGGTTGGTGCCTGCTCGACGTCACTCCACCAGTTGTCAGGAGTCTTGCCGCGCTGCTTCGGCATCTTCGACCGCCAATCGTCGATTCAGTTCGCGTTGCGCGGGGTGCGCAACCGAAATGTCCATGTCGCCCGCTAGGGCACGCAATTGAGAGACAGTGGCCGACTGGTCTCGGACCAGAGCAAGCCGCACTTGTGGGTTCGGATGCGTGAGGAGCGCGGTCGCGCACTCGGGGCACCTTGACTCACCTCGGGCCACCTTGTTTCGGCACGGACGCCACTGACGGGCACGCCCACCGGGGGCTGTGCGCCCGCTCATCGTGGCGCCAGCCAACGGACGCCAACTGCGGCACGTCACGGTTACCCCTTGCGAGCCAAAGTCCGCACCGCATCAATCTGCCTCGCCGCACCGGACCCCATCGCCTGGATGCCTCCGGCAAGTGCACGCACGATCTTCATCTGCTGCGCTGGTGGACGCTCCGGAAGGTCCGCGCCGAACTGACGTGCCAGAGACCACAAGGACCGCATCTTCGGGCGGTCCTCAGCAACGAGCTGCATGACGAGTGCACCCAGACCGAGCCCGTCCGCAGTGAGGGCCTCCTCGAGCAGGTCGAGGTCAGCGAGGGCTGCACGGTCTGCGGTGAGCACCGCCATGCTCAACGCCACGTCGTCGTTGTCGACATTTAGCAGCACCGCGAGACGTTCGCGGACTGCTGCATCGGCGTTGACTACCTCCACGGTCTTCGCAACGGCCTTGCGCAACCGGGCACGATCCATGCCGGCGCGATGCGCCGCGGCGCGCGCTTCGTCGTTGCCTGTCTCGTCACCGTTCCCGTCAGGTGACGTGTCGGCACTGTCGCCGTCGATGGGCTCCTGCTCGAAGGGATAGTCGAGAAGTTCGCTGTCGGACTCGATCACGGCTGTGTCGGGGGCCGCGGCAACGTCAGTCATGGTGGTGCTTCCCTTCGCTCGGAGCGGGCCGCAACGTGCGACCTAACACCTAGGAAGATGCGCCAACTCGTGACCTCAACTCAGGCGGTACTTGCGGCGAGCAGAGTTGGCATCGCCCACATGGCCGTGAACACGATCGACACTGCGCTGAGCCCTACCAGCACCTTCTCGAGGACGGAACCGGTCGTGCCAAGCACGGGCAGGCGGAGCGGCTTGGTCGTGAAGGGCCACAGCAGTGGAACCCCGTTCACGGTGAGCATGTCGCCCAGGATGTGGGTTGCGACCCCAATGGCGATGGCGACCGGGAACCAACTCGCGCTATGCGGGTCTGCGGTCAGAAGGATCAGCAGGCCGGCGCCTAGCGAGGCGAACCACGAAACGGCAGGACGGTCCCCCAACCGGAGGACCTTCATGGCGAGGGAAACCATGACAACCGCACCGATCGCAGGGCCCGGGTGGTACACCGTTCCTGAGACTGTGATCTCCCACAGTGCTGACGCCCAGGCGGCCAGAGTGAACGCCACGATGCCCACCATCGAGTGCGTGCCCTTCCTGTGGCCACCGCTCAGTGCGCCAATCAGGACTGACAAGAGGGTTGTGACGGGCGGAAGTGCGCGTGCGATGGTCGCGCCGCGGTGGTCAAGGTCTGGAAGCAGCGCGGCGCCGGCCGACACGAGGGCACCTGCGACATAGCCGGCAACGGCGGTAGCGCCTGTGCCGTGGATGATTCCGGTGGGTGCGGCGACAGCGCACCACACGGCGGCTCCGGTCACGGCGTGGGAGTAACCCATCATGGTGTGCAGTCCGTTCAATGCGGCCCGAGAAGGTGGGGCGGGATCGGTACCGAGGGGGTTGGTCCAGATCCCGCCCCTTGAGGGGAATCGGCCGCATCTGAGGGTTCTGCGGCGGAGGAGCCTCTACACCTCCACTGCTACCTGTGGGCGGGGATTGCCGTTCGTGCCCGCCGCGGCCAACAAGAACTCCCAGATCTCTTGCTCGAGGTCTTCCGAGAACCCGTCGTAGTGCCATGGCTCCCACAGCAAAGGCATGCCAGCTTCCTGAGGAGTGCGGTTGGCCTTGCGCTGGTTGCAGTCGACACATGCTGCCACCAGGTTCGTCCACGTTGTTGGGCCGCCACGTGACTCGGGGAGCACGTGATCCTTCGTCGTGGCGCGCTCCTCGCAGTACGCACACCGGTACTGGTCGCGTTGAAGGATTGCTCGAGTCGACGCCCGCTCGCTGCGTGCCCGCAGGAACGACGCATACGGATCGGACACGAACCGCACCGTCGAGACGATGAAGGGCATCTCCAGTGTGCGCGACGGCGAACGCACCATCACGGGCGAGCTCGACCCGTCAGGGCGCCGGTACATGTACGGAGCAAGTGTCTGCACCGAACCGGCAACGAGCATCGTCACGGCACGCTGCCACGCGATCGTGTCCGTGAGGCGCATGTTGACGTCCAGCAGCCAAGTGTTGACCGACACGTCTGCAGTTGGGCGCGTCAAGATCGCCCGCTCACTCATCGTGCGAACTGGCATGACACACCTCCACTTCCAACAACTCGCGCTGGACGGTGGAACGAGATGCACGTGCCCCCACCAGGAGTCGAACCTGGGACGCCCGGGGTAGAAGCCTGGGCTGCGTGTCCGTCGCTGAAGGCGAGCCAGCGGTTGGCGTGCGGTGGGCCCAACTCCACACGTCACCCGACGGTGAACCGTTCCCGGTGCCGGCCTCCGGGACGGGTGAGTGCTCGCCGAGGGACTCGAACCCCCAACCGACTGGGTGTAAACCAGGTGCTCTGCCAGTTGAGCTAGACGAGCTTGGCGTGCCCCGCCCCGGATTCGAACCGGGAACCGTCACCATAGGAGGGTGCTGCGCTGTCCGATTGCGCCAGCGAGGCAGATCTACAACACGAGAGGCGTGCACAATGAGCAACTGGCCGTTCGACTTTGTCCTCGTGGCTGTCCACCATGGGAACGACGCCCGCTGGAGGGACGATCCCGACTATCGGCACGACGTGAAGGCGAACCTCGCATCCGTCCTCGGGTCCGATGAACCGGTTGGCGAGTTCGAAGGGTGGCTGTGGTCGCGGGAAGGCGAGCGCGTTGCAGAGACGATCCTTGTGCTCGACAGGGTCTATCCGAACGACTACTGCCTGGACAATGCGCGGCGTCTGGTATCTACGACGTCCCTGCCGCCCGTCAGCCTGCTCATAGAGGGTGGCCGTGTGTCCATTGAACCTGTGTAGCGCGTACCGGGTTCGAACCGGCGATCTCCGAGGTGAAAGCTCGGCGAGATGACCACTACTCCAACGCGCCATTCAGCGACCTACTGCAACGCTGTTCCAGTAGGTTCCAGTTCCCCCACCGGGGCTCGAACCCGGACGACACCAAGCTTCGGACGCCCGGCTGCATTCCAGTTGCTGGAGGAAAGAGTGGGCCCCCAGGGACTCGAACCCTGCACCCGCGGATTAAAAGTCCGCTGCTCTACCTGATGAGCTAGAGACCCCTCGAGCCACGAGTCGGGATCGAACCGACGACCTGTCCCTTACGAGGGGACCGCGCTACCAACTGCGCCACCGTGGCCTGTCTCGCCCGGGAGTGACCGCACCAGTTGGGCTGGCCGCCACCTGTGACCTGCGGGCCGTACGTGCCCCGGCCCGGACGAGTTGGCGTGAGCTGACCTCACGCTGGTGTTCCCGGTCGCGAACCGGGTCCACGTGACGCATGCGAGGTTCGAACTCGCGATCTCCACCTTGAGGGGGTGGCGTCCTGACCAACTAGACCAATGCGCCGAAAGTTATGGCCCCAGCTCTCTCAGAGACGGTGTCCATACATTTGTGCCCGCCGGGGGAGTCGAACCCCCATGACCGTTCGGTCGCTGGTTCCTAAGACCAGTGCGTCTGCCAGTTCCGCCAGGCGGGCGAGTGTCGCTGCGGTGCCCACTGAGGGGATCGAACCCTCACACCTTCACAGGTACACGGGTTTGAGCCGTGCGCGTCTGCCAATTCCGCCAAATGGGCCAGGCCATGATGGGGTCATGGGTGTTGAGCGGGTGGTGCGTGTCGTGTCACTGGAGCAGACCGGGATTCAGACCAGGTACAGCGCGGCGGTCAATGACCGTGCCACGTTCGTACGCGTCGTCAGTGAGGCAGAGATGCTCGACGCAGTCGCCGTTGAGTGCGACCTGCTCATCATCAGCACCCACGGCCACAAGGACTCACACAATCGGCCACGACACGACTCACGTCAGCGCCGCCGAGGTCGCAAAGTGCTGCAACGCCACAGCCTTGTGGATCAACGCGTGCTACCAGGCAAGATCCGTCTGGACCCAGTCGTCTGCACGAGCCATTGTCGGAACCTCGGGCTTCTCCCCGACTTGACCACCATCACGGCCGCAAGACGTCTGATCGGTCAGCCAGCCAGCTGGGCAACAGGCGAGACGATGCGCGCCAAGATCCTAGATACGACCGCGCACTGCCCAATGTTTCGCGATGCGGGCTGGTGGATCGTCCCTGACTCGGCCAGTTAATCGACGAAGTGTGAGCGGAGTGTGGGGGAGTCGAACCCCCACGCGGGGCAAACCCGCAACCGGTACTCAAGACCGGCGCCGCCACCAATCGGCTGGACACTCCAAGAGCGGATAGGACAGGGGTCGAACCTGCACGCCCCCGAAGGGGCAACCCATTTTCGAAACGGGCACCGCCGCCATCTGTCGGTTGGCCTATCCATAAGCGGAGCCGGAGGGATTCGAACCCTCGCGCCGAAGTCGACCTACCTCATTAGCAGTGAGGCCCCTTCACCAGACTTGGGTACGGCTCCAAAATCAGTCCCGTGTAGCGCTGTCGCTCCACGGAGTCCAGTTGCCCTCTGCGTCGCGACGTTCGACCAAGAGGTTCTCGGAAGCCATCGCTTCGTCTACCTTCTGCTCCACGGTCTTGCGTCCGTCCAGCCTGCGCAACTCTTGCTGGACCCAGAACCTGAACGCGGGTGTGTCCGCCATCCTGCGCAGGGCGGCGCGCTTGTTCTGCAGCTGACTGCGCTGCTCGCGAGACTCGGCGCGCGCTCCGGACGGTGGGTGAATGACCCTCACGCCGGTGTCACGCTTGTTCTGGTTCTGGCCACCGTTGCCGCCCGCACGAAACGTCTGGAACACTAGATCGTCAGACGTGACGGAGAACGCGGGCTCACGCGTGCTTGACATGCTCATGGGGAACGTCCCTTCTGGCCGATGCGGGTTGGTTGAGTACAGACACCGGATCGCCAGGTTGGGCGTCAGTTGGGGCGACTGACGGGAATCGAACCCGTTACGACCTGATCCACATTCAGGTGCCTCATCGGTCGGCTTCAATCGCCATGTGCCTGCCGAGCGGATTTCAGGTCCGCCGCAGGCTCTCGTCGCGCTTCCCGGGCCGGCGCGCGCAATGCGTCCCTGTCGGACCACTCCGAGGCGGTCGTGCTGGGTGGACTTGAACCACCGGCCCTCCCGTTATGAGCGGGGCGCTCTGACCGTCTGAGCTACAGCACGTCACGCCCTCGCTTCCACATCACCTGTTGCCCGGCCGGACCAGATGATGCGCGTCTCAACTCCACACGGCGGGTGCGGCTCGTGGCCGAGGCGAGGGCTTCCCGGCAGTTGAGACATGGCGGATGGCGGCGGGGTTGAACCGCACCGGGGGGCCCGGCCACACGCTTTCCAAACGTGACCCTTCACCGTCAGGGGTCACCATCCAAGTGGTCGCGCGGGCAGGATTCGAACCTGCGATCTCCGGCTTATGAGACCGGCGAGAACGACCGAGCTTCTCTACCGCACTGAGTAGCCGTGGGTGGGCTTGAACCACCGACCTTCGCCTTATCAGGGCGACGCTCTGACCAACTGAGCTACACGACTGCGGGCCCGCGACGAGCCGCGGCAACCAGGCTCCGGGAGTAGGAATCGAACCTACGTGGGTGAGGTTCAGGGCCTCACTGGCAAGCCAGCACGCCGTCCCGGAATGGACGCGTCCGCGGGAGTCGAACCCGCCTGAGCGGTTTTGCAGACCGCCACCTGGCCGCTCGGACAGGACGCGAAATGGGGATGAGCGTTCGGAATGGGTCACCACGAGGTGGCCGTTTCCCACCGGCAATCTCTTCGATTTGGCTTCACGGTGCACCGTGTTGCACGGGTGCTCGCTCCCCGGCGAACCCCACTCGAGCGGCAAACCGGTCTCGAACCGGCGACCTTCACCATGGCAAGGTGACGCTCTACCAACTGAGCTACTGCCGCATGACGCACGCCGGATGGGCCAGTGTGCGGGAGTTGGTTCCACTGAGGCCGCCCATCGACCACTGAGGCTATGTCCCAGACTCCACCTGGGTCGGCGCCCGCGGAGGGATTCGAACCCCCAACCGTCGCGTCCGTAGCGCGCTGCACGATCCGTCGTGCTGCACGGGCAAGTGGGGCGAGATTGACTAGCGCGACCCCAGGCCGCACCCACCCCTGTTGGGCGGAACGCTCTCGCCAAGCGCGTCCGGTTCCTCTGAGCTCAGTACCGGCAAACCTCTGCTTCTGTGGGATCTGCAGCGCCCACATAGAGCCACCTGCGGGACTCGAACCCGCAACCCTTCGCTTACAAGGCGAACGCGCTACCAGTTGCGCCAAGGCGGCATGTGCCAGTCTCGGGCTGGGGGAGCCCTCTCTGGCTCAGCGGCTCCACCGGGCCGACGAACGCGCCGCACCCGGCAGGCTAGGTCGCGCTGCCAACCCCGATGTCTAGCCAGCTATCGAGTCCCTTCCGTCGATGACGCCCGACGTGGCGGTGAGCCCGCACCCGAAACGTGTCCCCACACGTTCGCGACCCAGACGGGGATCGAACCCGCGACCTCCGCCCTGACAAGGCGTTGCGCTACCGCTGCGCTACTGGGCCAATGCCGTGCACACCGACGCACGCCGCGCGGGACCATCCAAAGCCCGGCGCGGGAGACGGTGACATGATGCGGCGACCAGAGAAGCCAGCATCATGCGCGGCCTGCGGCACGGCGTCGCAGACCAACGTGGGAGTGACAGGACTCGAACCTGCAATGCCGAAAGGCGACTGGTTTACAGCCAGCTGAGCAGCCAATTGCTCAACACTCCCAGGAGCACCCCGCCAAGGATTCGAACCTCAACTCACGGCACCAAAAACCGGTGTGCTGCCAATTACACCAGCGGGGTATGCGAGCCACTGTCGGGGGTCGAACCCGAGACCTCACCCCTACCAAGGGTGCGCTCTACCAACTGAGCTACAGAGGCATTCGGCCGTGCGCACCCTCAAGGCTGCACGGCCGCGGCGAGTGTTGCCCCAAACGCGGTGCTGCGTCTCGGCTCGCCGGAGTGCACTCGAACACGCCACTACGTGCGTGGAAGCACATCGCATGGGCAGAGGGACTCGAACCCCCAACCGGCAGTTTTGGAGACTGCTGCGCTACCAGTTGCGCCATACCCATATGCGTCAGATGAGGCTCCGACGGGCCACGAGCGAGTGACCAGATTCGAACTGGCGTCAACTGCTTGGAAGGCAGCGGTCCTAAGCCACTGGACGACACTCGCAAAGGGATTCGCCAAGGCGCGCGGGTTCGAACCACGGACCACCCACTACAGGCCGCTCTACCTTGGGTCGACGTCACACATGAGCTAGGAGCTACCCAGCCGCGCGACGATCGGCCATCCGAGACGTACACCTCCGACGTTCACACCTGGTGACGGTGCGCGACGCCCACGCGCCGCAATCCTCGACACCACTCGAGGAAGCTTGGTGGATCGGCCGGGCTTCTACCGGCGCCCCGGCAGCACTCTCGTGCCCCGGATCTCGCGTCCGCCCACCGTGCCCGCACCACGCGAACCAGGCTCGACCCGAGCCGGACCTGCTGGTTTCGAACCAGCGACCTCACGCTCTTCACGCGCGCGCTCTACCACCTGAGCTAAGGTCCGTGGTGGATGCACGCGGGAATCGAACCGAACCAGCACGCAACTGGAACCAGGCTCACAACACCTGCGAGGGCCGCACCAGCACACACCCATGATTTGTTCACCGGACAGGGCAGGCTGGAGGCACTGACTCCTCCAGTTAGGCGTCCCGCACCCGTTTCTCCCGTCCGTCGCCGGCGCATCCGACCCGGCAGAGGCACAGTGTGCCCGTTGGTGAACATGTGAGGGCACGATCCCCGGGACATCCTGCGATGACCCTGCACCCATGCGTTCACACGGCCGCAGGTTTGCCCCCTGCCACCGCCTCGCCCGTACAGGGCGTTCCTTCCCTGTGAGGTGAAGTCTGACGTGCCCCGTGAGGGTCTCGAACCCCCGGCCCGGTGATTAAGAGTCACCTGCTCTACCAGCTGAGCTAACGAGGCGTGACAGTGCGTCTCGGACAGGCCCGCAGACGGAGCCCCCAGGGAGTCAAACCCTGAACACCAAGTCGGGATGACACGATTCGAACGTGCGACCCTCCGCTCCCAAAGCGGATGCTCTAGCCAAACTGAGCTACATCCCGTGAGTGGACTAGCGGGGACTCGAACCCCGAACCTTCTCCTTGCAAAAGAGCTGCGCTACCAATTGCGCCACAAGCCCGTGAACCCCCTAACGTCAACCACTTACGGAGACGCGAGAGGGCTACCCGAGGGGATGGCGCCCTCGGAACACTCGTTCCACTGTCCAGTTCTCAACCGCGCCGAAGCGCACAAACAGGCGTAGGCAAACATCACCTAGCTGCGCTCCTCGACCAGGAATCGAACCTGGAACAACCCGGTTAACAGCCGGGTGCTCTGCCAGTTGAGCTACCGAGGAATGGTGTCCACATCGTCTTGTGGGCGGGGGTGGCGGTTTACGCCCGTGAAGTTCCGCTGAGGCGGAGAACTACGCGGTGTGCGCCGGCTTGCCTGCGAGGAACGACGTCACGGATTCGGCTTTGCCGCCATCTCGTGATTGCCAGTTCCCCGAGTGCAGGCAGGGGTAGGTGGCGCCACGTGTGACGCTGCGGGAGGCGATCTGCTCGACCACACCCACCCCTTTCCTCGGATAAAGATTGCCGTTCGGCAACACCACAACCATAGGGCAAAGCACTGACATGTCCAGGGGTGCGTCGGCGCGTCGCAGTTGCGCAGGCTCTCTCGTTGTCAGGAGAACGCTTGCGGGCCGATGACGGCGACGAGGCGACGGAGCGCTTCCGCCATCGCGTCCAGCCGGTCCGCCTCGGACGCCGCTCCACGCTCACGACGCCAGTGCGCGATCGCCTCGTAGGTGCGTGCATGTGCCAAGGCGATCGCACCCGCAGAGGGTTCCCGGTTCGGTACCCGTTCGGCGGTTTGCGTCTGCCATCCTTCGAGCTCGGCCGAGCCGAGATCGTCGCAGCGCCCGGAGTGCAAATGCAGCAGGTGGCAGCGGCTTGGCCGTCCGTACGGACCCGCAATGTCCACAACCCTTCCGCAGATGGGCCACGTCATGTTGGTCGGTCGTGTGTGCGTGCGTATGGGCAGCGGCGCGATCTGTTGTGTTTCAAGCACGGACGCGTGGCCTTCCTCGACGGGTGGCGCTGCGATTGGTTGCAGCCCCCTCACCGTGGGAGATGCGCCAACCCTGCCGATGTTCCCCGAAGTGGTCAAGGGACCATGTCCCAGACTTCTCCGAGCGTGACGTCTTGTCCGTCGACTGCTGCGAGACCGAACCTGCGCAGTTCACCGAGATACGTGGAGAACGTGCCCGAACTTGGTGCAAGTTCCGCCGCATCGCCCAGTTCAGCCTTCGACAGTGGCGCCGGCGACGCGGCAAGGAGGGCGTCGAGCATTCGAACAGCGCCCGCGCGAAGCCCCCGACCGGTCCACAGGTCATACACCTCTTGCCTGCTGGTTGGCTTCGACGCGACGATGCCCGCAACGGAGGCGCCGAGGTCGGTCGCGACAAGGGTTCGACCGGGCCCATCCGCGACCAGGCCCGATCGCTTTAGCTCTCCGAGATACGTGGAAAACGTGCCCGACTTATGCTTCATCCTGGCCAGAGTGCCGACTTGCACAGGGGTGAGCGGGTCCGGGTAGTACGTGGTGAGGGCCTCCATGATGCGTTTGGCTCCCGCCCGGAGACCGCCGTACGTCTGCTGCGCATCGCTGGACGTGACCGCCGGCGCGGTGGTTGGTGGTGTTGGTCGGGGCCGAGACACGGTTGGTCTCGAGCCTCGCTGCACTGTGCTGGCAGGTCGCACTGGAGCCTGCTCCGACTGCACCGCGGTGAGTTTGGCGAGCAGGCCCTCTGCGACGTTGTCCGCATGACGGGCTGCGGCTTTCAGGGTCTCGGCGGCATCGTGAAGTTCGCGAACATGGGCATCGGTCAGGACGGGGACCTCGATGCGAACCTCTACGGGTTCAACGGGTGGTTGTTCCGGCTGGGACGCACGGGCTGCGGCTTCGCGCTCGAGTTGTGCAATGCGGCAGCGGAGTGCCTTTGGGTCGGAGTCCTTCGCGCGTTCCACCAGTGCGGACATCTGCTGTTCGACAGCGCCCAAGTCCACCTTTGCGTACTCGCGCGGCAGAGACACGGTCTCGCCGACTCGAGGTGTGCGCGAGGAGTCGAAAGTGCGTCGCTTGCGCACCGCCACCTTGCGGAACAGCCCGAACGTTCCTGGCGACCAGAACCAGGCGGTGCCCACGGGAAGCGACGGGAGGGAGTCCAGGAACTCCTTCCGCTGGTTGTCGATGTCGTGCTGACTGATCCACGCGTCGAGAGCTTTGGTGTCTTGCGGGCTGACAAGGCGCAACGCGATCAGTACCGCGGTCTGTGACAGCACATCCTTGTGCAGCACCGCTGGGCGCTGGGAAATCAACGTCAGGCCAATACCCCGAGCGCGGCCGCGACGCACCAAGTCCTCCATGGCGCCCAGGAGCCGCTCGGCGCCCTTTGGCGGCCGTTGACCTGCGTACAAGTCCGCTTCGTCAACGATCAGGTGAAGTGGGTCGCGGTTGCGGTGATAGAGCGTCTCCGCGAACGACGTCATGAAGGTGCGCTGCTCGGCCTTGCGCATGTGCGAGAGGTCAATGATGCAGGCGATGTGGTTGTCGACGATGAGGTTCGCGATCAGTTCGCCGGCACCGGGCTCAAGCGGCAAGTCGGCGTGATCGCCACCGAAGATCACAACCGGGTACCCCTTGCGGTCACCGTCGCTTGAAGACCGCAGCCCCCACCACACACCGATCGGGTCGACGATCGCCACGCGCTGGCGCTGCTTCAACATTTCTTCCGCGATAACAGACGCGGTGTGGGTCTTTCCGACTCCACGCATGGCAAGTACGGAGAACGTCGTCGTGACAGCGTCCACGGGCAGGCGAAGCCCATCTCCAAGGTCGATGTGTGGATCCGCGCCCATCGGGGCCTCCCTTACTTTCCTTACTTGGATCTATGCGCCAACAATTGGGCCAGGGTGGTCCGGCTACAGGTCCCCGAGGCGTTCGAGCAAGCGATAGATCCGGTCCCACTCGGGACCATCGTCAAGGCCGCGATCCGTCAGGGAACGGACGTAGTCGTCGCGTTCAGCCTGACTAAGTTCACGGATTTCCCTGTTGCTCTTGTAGGCGTCCCCACTGGCCACGTCACTTCACCCCGAGCTCGCTCAGCCGCTGCAGGTACTTGCGTTTCGCGACCCGCGGCGACCAACACCGGTACTTGACGTCGAGTGGTGCAAGGTGCTCGATGCCCCACGAATGGTCGGTGGCGGTGACCGCGATGCGCCGTTCGTTGACCAATGCACGTGTATCCGCAAGTTTCACTTCGAGCGGCATGTCCTGCTCGAGTCCGAATCGGGTGGCGATGGCGGACTGGACGCGGTGTTCGATGAGCCGATACGCCGTCAACTCGTCTGTGTGCTTCAGGGGACGGATCATGTCCCCGACATACGCCTCGGATGCGTCGTGAAAGAGGGCCCACACGGCATGCTCGGGTGCGACTGCGCGCGAGACCATCACGCAGTGCTCGGCGACGGAAAGGAACCGGCGAGCGTGGCCGCCGTAGCGACAGATGTTGGCCAAACTGTGTGCGATGTCTATGGGGTCAATGTCTGCCGGGTTGGGGCTGAGTGGGTAGAAGCGCCGTCCTGTGAAGGTCTGCATCCAGGCATCCGCATGTGGCACGCCAGGTTCGATCGCGTGCGCCGGAGCGATTTCCGATGCGTCGACTTGCACTGCTCCGGTGCCTGCTGCGGGTCCGTCCAGGACCTCCACCAGCATCGTTCGCTGCGCCCGGCTGTCGACGCGGCGCTGCCGCTTGACGATCGTGGCCCGCGAACCTCGCCGGGCTACCAGTGATGGACCAAGCCAGATGTCGCGGGTGAGGACCACGGTGTTGGTGGGGTCCGACGTGGGGATGTTCATGCTGCGATCCGATCTGCACTCTTGGGGTACGGGGCAGTCGCCACCGTGGTGAGCAGCGCCTTGCGGTCGTGGCGGTTTGTCGCCATCAGGTACCTGAGACAGCCCGCGTGGCGCACTTTGCGAGCCCCAGCGGCGTCCAGCGCGTCGGTGAGCCATCCGGCGGGGGACTGGTCTGCGGTGCGCGCTCTGGCACCAGATGCGACGAGTCGCGCTTCGACGTACTGGGCGCCCTGCTCCTGCGCACGGACCTTTTGAAGGGCACGCTCAGAGACGGTTGTGCCGTCCGGCAAGACGATCACGGTGCGGGCAGTGGATCTGCCAGAAAGCACAGCGTTGGAAGCTTGGTAGATGAAGCCCACATGACCCGGGAACAAGACACGTCCGCCCACCGCGCGGGGAACCGGGTCGGAGAACGCGACCACGCCACGGACCCCGTCTTGGTGCAGTCGCTCGAATGTGCGGGCAAGGAACCACGATTCAGCGTTGGCCGGGGCCACGACACTTCCACCGCGCGGGCCATCAAGGACGAACCTGGACAACTCCAGCGACTCCCGGTACGGCTCAAGGTCAGGGAACGGACCAGTCAGCACCTTCGCCTGTGCCGGGATGCCGAACACGGCTACCCCGACGAGTTCGCGCGCGTCCTGCGGATCCAGAAACAGGCCGAACCGTCGCGCCGCGGCGGGGTAGGTCCCCGAATAGTGGCGATCCAGCACGTACGTCTTGGCTTGCGTCTCGCTGATGGGCTCCACGCCGTATCGATTCGAATCGAATCCTCCGTCGGAACGGCGAACCCATGAGTGGTTGCCGGACGTCCAACGTTGGCACGCGCCGCGCGGTGGAGCAATCACGTTCCCGCCGTTCCACACGCGGCGATCGCCTTGTCGAGCAGGCGGCGAGCGTCCTCCAGATGTGTCCGAGCCGCCTGAGGGCGATCACCCAGCAGGGCTTTGTAGGCACCCGCCACCTGAATGTCGACCTCATCGACAAGCCGCAACGACTCACTGCAGGCGACAGCTGCTTGAACGGAATGGGCGCTCACGCGTGCCCCCAGACGTTCCACCCGAGCACACCGACCGCAAACGCGACGGCAGCGACTACGGCCAGTTTCGACCAACGGGGCGTAGCCACCTGGGTTGGCTCGCTGTCGAGATCCATCACCTCGACTCGTTCGTCACAGACCGCCATGCCATGCCTCCTGCTCGTAGCGAAGTTGCTGAAGTTCGAAACCCTCAAGATCACCGATCTCGTCGTCGAACGAGGAGGGGTTGCCGCGCCAGTCGTCGCGTAGACGCTGACCGAATCCGTTGAACTGGGCACCGCAGTTGGCGCATGTCACGTCGCCCTGGCCGCGGTAGCGCTCAACGGTCGCTCCGCAATCGCACTCCTTGGACCAGTCAGGTTTCTCGTCGTCCATGCCTGCTCTGTGGGCGGGGGCGACAGTTCACGCCCCGGCTGGCACAAGCGCTGACGTGTGCAAGTGGACTCGAAGGTCCCCACCCAACGGCGCCGGAAGCCCGTGATCGCTGACTTGCTGTGTGAGGATCGCCCAGCCGTCTCCGTCGATTTGCTTCAGCAGGACCCGGTGGACCCAACTGCTTGGAGTCGCCCAGTCGGTGGCGCACTTCTTCGCGCCGCAAGTGTGCGTAGGGTGGTCCAGTCGTCGTACGCACGCGGCATACCCCTGGTTTGGGTACACCCGATAGCCTCGCTCTGCCGCGAAGTCCACGAGCGCGTGAGCGTATTCGGGCGACGCACTGTCGAGTGCCCGCAGCGCGGCCAGTGTTGGCTGGTCGACGCGACGTGCGACAGACTGCCAGGCGCGGTCGTTCCGCAGTTGCCCCATGACCATCGCCTCCAATGACGGCGGCAACGGCACTTTGGTCAGTGCCGAGAGGTTCCGGGAGGGTAGTTCGCCGTCAATCGGCGCGCCAACGATGCGGGCCGCCATGGCCGCGATGACTGCCGCGTCGGCAATGTTGTCGTCCGTGAGGCGCGCATCCCCGTACAGAAGGATTGCCGCGGTGACCACGTCCGCTTTCTTGGCGGCACCCGAGCCGGCCGCGTAAAGGGCGCGGTGCATCGGGTTGATGACGATGGGATCGCGCCCCATACGCCACAGGTCATGGGAGAGGATGCCAAACAGCCCGAACAGGGCGCCGGTAGCTGCCGACCGACGAACACCCAACGACGGTCCTTCAAGCGCGACGACGTCGCATGTCGCGGCAAGTTCGAGGCACCGAGCGGCGATCTGCTCGAGCCTCTCGTGCCCGGTGGACTTCGGCTTGACGACCTCAAGGACCTCGAAGGCGTCGCCGTCGATCACCGCCAGCCCTGTCGCGGACAGTGACTGGTCGATCCCCAGCACCCTCATGCGAGGCCCCGTATGCGCAGTTGCTCCGAGAAGTTGTCCGAAACGGTGTCGACTGAACAGGCGACGGCCTTAAGGTGCTCGACGAGCTCTTGTGGGCTCATCGTCGTGTCGCCGCGCAAGTCGAGACGAAAAGCGTGGCCACCGGGTGTCGGCATCAGCTCAACATGCCGTACCCCTGCGACGGCGCGAAACAGGGCGCCCTGCACCTCGTGGAGGTGGCGCGGGTACGCGTCGCGGGCGAAACGTACGTCGTGGATCAGGAGATCAAGCTTCCGTTCGATGTGCGCCGCTTCCAGATTCTCTTGCTTGGTCATCGCAGGATGCACCCCCTATGTGGGTTCGTGTGGGTCTTGCACGCTCGGCAGCACCTATCCGCGTGGTTCGCGACGCACAACGGACCTACCGGATCTGCTGTCGTGGCGCTGAGCCTGAAAGCAACGCCGGCTTGCTCCAGTGCCTCTGCCTGTGCGTCTTCCGTCTGCATGTCCCACAGGTAGTCGCTATCGAGGCGGAGGTTGGTGGCGTCCTGGCCCGCGGCCGCGGCGATGATCGACTTGGCGACCGGCAGAAGGTCGTTGGCCTCCGGTGAAGCTGACCGGCTCGCGATCGTTGCCAGCGCGGCTTGGGCCTGAGCAAGCATCTCGGCGCGCACCTCGTAGTCCTGGACATTCCACGCGTATGTCGCGCTGACAGTGACCTGTGGTGCAGCGGTGTGCCGGCGCTGTTGCACCATGAGCATTTCGCGAGCCACGGTGGTGACAAGCAACCCTGTGCCCTCGCCGTCGGGCAGTCGTCGGTACGTCACTTCAAGCTCCAATCGGGACTGCTGACACGTGGTGGCTGTCGAGCCACTGACGTTCGAACACTTGTCGGGTCTTGAGGGGGTTCGATTCGGCGAAGTCGTGGAGTTCTCGCGTCGCGTAGGCGCGGAACTTCATGTGGTGGCCCGGACCGGACAACAGTTGCTCGAAGGTGATCCCCAGTTCGCGAGCCGTCTGGGTCACGAGGGCGCCACGCGTCGCCTCGATTGCTTGCGCCTCCCAGGCGGCAAGGTACGCGGAGTAGGCTTCGCGGCACTCTCGGTCGAGTTGCGCCGCGAAGTTGTAGATCGGGCTGCGTCGGGTCACGGCTTCACCTCACTTCAACACCCTTGTGGGCGGGGCTTCGAGTTCACGGCCGCGATGCTGGCGGATGGTGTTCCTCGCACGCCGCGCTACCGCGAGAGTTGAGCACGACCGGACTGCCTACCGTGATGGGCACGATGAAATCGCGCGCGCCGTCGTTCGTCTGGCCGAACACGGTCACCTGACAGGTCTCAGCGGAGACCGCAACGTCGATGGACCAGCCTGGTCCGCTGACGCGGGACATCGCTGAAGCGAGCGCGTCCGCAACTTCAGTCGCTGAAGGTACTGCGCCTGGCGCGTCCTGTTGGGGCGGTTCTCGGCGAAGCAGTGCGACGATGCGGGCCATCGGGATCACCTCGCGCCGCTCATTGCGGCAACGCGTGCAGGCAGCCTGACCGTGGCCTCTTCGCCTGTGCGTGACAACTCGGCGGGGATATGAACTGTTCGTTTGCCTGCCTCGAGGGATGCCATCACTCCGTCGACCCATGCGCGTCGTCGCTCTGACAAGGCGGCAGAGTCGGCCCCGTCTCGCAGTTTGTCGGCAAGTATCGTCGCTACGTCTGCATACCAGTCGCTGGTTATACGGGTGGTCACCGCGCTGGCTCCTTCGGCTCGTTGCTGGTGGTGAGTGGTGGTTGGTAGACGCGCTTGCCGGGACGAGCGAATCGGTCGAGGACCTTGACTGCACCTTCCAGCGCTGTGCGGATCGCATCGTGGTCCACGTCGCGCGGATGTGTCGCCTGATTCCTGTCGAGGTACGCGAGCCGCTCGATGACGGCGGCACGAGAGTGAACGGTCCGCGCCTCCGTCAGTGCGTGGCAGACCCGGTCAGCCACCGTCGACTACTTCCGCGCCGGACGCCTCGAATTGGGACAGCATTGCGCCCACCTCACGCAGTAAGTCCATGTCCGATTCGTGCCCCTCGGCCCCGCCTGACATGGTGACCTCGAGGGTTCCGACGGCGGGGTCGATCTCCACGATCACTGTCACGCGGCCCGACAGGATGCCGATCGCCACCTCCTGGATCCGCACAACAGCAGGGTCAACGACCGTGAGGTCGATCTCAAGGGTGGTGTCGTCGGCCACTAGTTTGCCTCGTTGTCATCCTTGGGTAGACCGAGGTCGAGCAGGTGACGGAGCACCTTGCCCTTCTTCGTCTGGCCGTCCTTCTCGAACTGCTCAACCTGCTTGAAGATGAGAACACGGTGGCCCTTGAGTTCGCGGGCTCGAGCGATCATCGCCGCACCCTCCGGGAAATACTCAGGCTCGGTGCTGATCGTCTCCACGCCGTTCTCGTTAGCCTGCTGTCCGGGTCGGTCGGCCTTGAACCCAACGATGCCGCGTCCATTGCGGTCGTCCCGCTTCACGCCAACAAGCACCGCGGGGAACGGCTGGGATTGCTCGATCTGGTTGATGGCACCGCCCAAGCGCGAGCGGTCGTTCGACACGTCCAGCGCCGCTACCGTCAACTCCACGACCTTCTGGCGGATCTGCTCAGAGAGCTCAAACCCCGACTCGGGGTCGCCGGTGCCGACAGCCGCATAGGCGGACAGCACGATCTGCTGCTTCGTCTCGATTGTCAGTGTGCTCATGGTGACAGTCCTTGTCTCTAGTTCGCGGCGCCGACAGGTTCGTCGAACGGGTCGGAGTCAGCGGGGGCGTCGTCAGAAGCGAAAACGGACCACGGGTAGTTCGTGTCCGGGCCGTTCAGGAGGAGGTCGTTCGCGGTGTCCGCGATCGCGACCGTGCGGCGGACGATGATGTTGGCCCACTCATTCCAGGTGGCCAGCGTCTGACCAAACGGAACAGGCGTCACCTCGAGCGCACTGCGAAGAGCACCCGACATGCGTGTCGCCGCGCCAGCGTCAACCAGGTCATGTCCAGTCACCTTGCGCTGTGCCTTGCGGTGAAGAGTCGACAGCGTGTTGGCCATCGCAGAGATGTTGGTGCGGTTCAGAGGCTGACGAGCCTCAGCGAGGACCTCAACGGCGAGAGCCACCAGTCCATACGACGTGGACGCGGCATACGACGCGAGGTTCGGGTGTGGGCCATTGGCGGTCTGGATCAGCGGACCGTCGTACGGGCGGCCCTCAGCCCACGCCTGTGAGGCGGGAGCCTCAGTAGTTGCGGTCATGTCACTTCTCCATTCATCAGGGAGGTCTTCATCAACGAATGTGGGCGGCTCGTGCAGTTCCGGCCCGTCGCCAGCACGAAGTTGCGGGATCCCGAGCTCAACCGCAGTCGGAGCAGACCCTGTGCGGTCCGTTCGCCCTGCAGCGCTCGACGTCGGGCACGAGTTCACAAGGGGGCACCAGCCGCACAGTGGCGTGGCATTGGTGCGGTAACGGCCATCGTCCATGGCCAGCACGAACGTGCCCCACACGGAAGCCAGCCAATCGAGCGTCTTCTTGGTCTCGGCGCGCGACACTGCGACGCGGCGGGCACCTCCGCCGGCTCCGGTGTAGTACAGGGCGCCCACCTTCGGACGCTCGCCAAGCATCTCAACGCAGGCTTCAACGTAAATCTTGATCTGGTCGCCGTGGGTGTCATCGAAACCAGCCTGTGGCTTCTTGAGCTTCGGCTTGCCGGTCTTGTAGTCGATGACGCGCAGCACTTTCTCGCCGCGCAGATCGACCCTGTCTACCCGGTCGATGAACCCCTTGAAGGGCACCCCGGCCAGTTTGATGCCGGAGATCTCCATTTCGGTGGCGACCACATCAACCTCGCGCGGATCCTCGATCGAGAAAAGTCCGATGTAGGCCGCAGTTACCGCCGACACCCACTGGGCGTACTTGATCGGGTCTGTGCCGAGGTGTTTGGCGTAGTCGACGTCCCCCGGGGCTGGGTCTTCTTTGGCGAGCTCAACCAACAGCCGCGCAGCGTGAGTGTCGTCACGACGGACGGCGGGCATTTGGAGGAGCCGTTCCATGACCGTGTGCGCGGCGCTGCCAATCTCCGCGGCCCCCATGAGGTCGAACCCGCCGGAAAGCACGCGGTCGGCCACGAATCCGGCGGCGCAGCGGTCAAAGGTCTTGGCGGTTGACACGGACAGGTGTGGCCGGGTGAGGCGTTCTATCGCGTGCTCGCTTCGCGCGACCAGGACGTCCCCGTCCCATGCGACATGCTCGCCTATCGGCAGGCCAGCGACGAGCAGTTCATTGGGAGAAGCCATACAGACTCTATGCGCCGATGCGCTGGCCAGGGTGGTCGTGTGAGCGCTCGTCCGCTACAGCACCGATCCTTCGAGCAGCTGTGTCCGGTCAAGCACCCAACCTTCGCTCCACGTGCGGGGCGGATCAGACAGTGCATCCTCCGCAGATCGGGGCAAGGCGTCAGAGTCGAGCAGGGTTCGCAGCACTGCAGCGGCAAGCAGGGGAGCGTGGGTCTTGCTTCGTTCGGTGGCGAGCACGTACTGGACGATGTCGTGCTCATCGGTGGCGACGACAATCATCGACTTGCTGCCGGCCGCGGCGTGAAGCCTGGCCCACGGGGTGGCCTCCTGGCATGGTGCCACCGGCACATCGTCAGGTAGGAGCAGGCCGCCGGCGGGCGTGCACCACGACACCCAAGACTCGAGTGTGGGCACCACCATTCCGCCGAGCGGATTCATGTGGACCACCGCTAGCGCTCGTTCGTCCTCGACGTCTGTCAGCACGATGCCACCGGGCCAGGCGTAGCCAACAGGCGCCATCGCCTCGTCGACGGCTGCGGCCAGGTCGTGCGGGATCACGGACGCATTGTCTACCAGTTGGGTGCGGACACTTCGCATCGGTGTGGCGGAGTCGTCACGCGACGCCTTCGTGATTGGAGGGTGCGCGGGCCCATCCACTTCCCACCCCCATGCGGCCCTTGTCACAATCGCTCCATTCCTTCGTCGGCGTCGTCATCCACCAGTACCTGCCAGACCTTCAACGGGATCGAGATGGTCGGCAACACCGTGCCGTTGACACGCGCGTTGCGCAGCCTTCCGTTGTTGCCGGGCAGTGCGTATCCACTTAGTGCGCGGATGACTGCCTTTTTTCCCCCGGGCCAGCGCGTGATCTGTTCGATTGCCGCTGGAATCAGGTTGATGACATCGATGCGCTGTCCGTCCTCGAGACGAGCCTTGCCGGGCGCGCCAATCTGGGTTTGTCCTGCGCGAGGCTCCGCCGTGGTGGCGCGACCTGTGGCGATCGACTCCCTGACGGCGTGGAGAATCGTGTCGCCGTCAGCGGCGTTGTCGGCCATGATGTCTCGCGTCATGGTCGCGGCTTGTGCGAACACGGAGTCGCGAATCGCTGCCGACAATCTCTCGTTTTCACCTGTCGAGATGTACTCGGATTCTGCCGCGAACGCGAGGAAGCACGCGTAGCCGGCAATGAGGCGAGCCGCGACGCCTCGCGCCCGCGAGGTCATATGGACGTTGGTTTCCTCAGCCCGTCGGGATAGCCAGGTGAGCGCCTTGTTCGTGTTGACGTCAGTGATTTGAGTGAGGCGGTCCTTCGCGGCCTGCGCGCTCACGCTGCCGAAGTCCTCCCTCTCGCCAAGCCATTGCATGCGGCTCGCAAGCCAACGCACATAGGCGGCGGTCACGATCGGGAAGTCCTTGAGGCGGCCGTACAGTTCCTGCAACGACGCCTCACCGTCATCGTGTCCGCCATCGGGCTGCGCCCGCCGACGCATGAGTCCAAAGTCGGGCGTCTCGACAATGAACATGCGGTCCAGGCCCGATTCGGCAAAGTCGCCTCCGGTGGGTATCTCTTCACCAGTGACGATTAGTAGCGGCGCTGAGTCGTCCCGCTCTCGCAGCATGACCTCTCGGGCGCTCGTGAGTCCACCACGGGCACGGCCACCAGAGCCATGGGAGCGTCGCAGCAGTTCGTCCAGCATGTTGTTGACCTCGGCGCGCCTGCGGGGGTCGTGCTCAGGCTTGAGGTCATCCACGTGGAGGAAGCAGTTGGACAGTCCTGCGGCGACGACATCCATCGCGACGACAGTGGAGTTGAAAGTCATCATGGCGGTGCCGTTGGGGCTCCACCGTGGCGACAGTGCGGACGCCAGCGCCTGCGCCAGTGTCGACTTTCCGGACGACTTTCGGCCGAAGTAGGCAAGCGCCGTCTTGGGGGGTACTGGAAGGAACGCGAGTCCGAAGGCCCCAATCGCCGCATCCCACGCGAGTTCGTGGCCTGGCTCAATGAGGTCTCGTACCCCGATGAATGACCGCACGGCTTCTGCGATCACCTCAGGGGCCAGTTCGTTCGGGTCGGGTAGGTCCATCGAGTCGAACATGCTCGCGGACGGCGCGCCACGCAGGTTCTCAGACACGTCGTGCGCGCCGATCGCGCCATGCGGGTACATCCACCGCCACTGGCCTCCACCGTCGGAGGACCTGTCGAACATCCAACCGGTGCGGTTGATCTTGCGCACAATCTCCGGCTCCGGCGAGCTGGCTCGGATGATGTTCGCGACGGCGACCTGGTCGGACGGCTTTGCGATTCTCTCGACGTGATAGGCGACTGGCCCTAGCGCGCTGAGCCAGTCGTTGACTGACTCGAACTTCGTGTCGAGCACTTCGTGCTCCGTGGTCACCAGCGTGCCATTTGGCTGCCGGATCGCAACCTCCAGATGCAGCATCGTCTCAACGAGACTGAAGCGCCCGCCGACCTCCCTCTCGCGCGGCTCCACGGCCACGATCTGCGCCGCCCAGGCCAGCAGTTCCGTGGAGGTGGTCTCGCCGTCAGGCCCGCGAGACACAACCATCGTGCGGCCTTCGTCCATGCGGACTTCGTGGACTGCGTCCTTGAGGATGTCGTCATCTTTGGGTCGGGCGGGCCTGCGTCCTAGCTTGCCGGTCGCCTCGTTGCGCAAGCGCTGCAGCAGGGCGAACCTTTCAGCCTCAGGCTTTGCCCCAAGTGCATCGTCGATCCCCGCCTTGCCTCCATACCCGCCGGTCGCGAGTCGGACGAACACAACCTGCGAGACACCGCCCACGATCCGCATGGCGCTCTGAATGCGCTGCGCAGCCTCGTAGACGTTCGCGTTCTTGTTGACGTCTGCGTCGAACAGGATCTCCACTCGAGTGACGTTCGGTGTCTCACACAAGGCGATGAGGTCGTCGACGGGCACTCCGTCGTGTGACCAGTTCGACGAACCCTGGACCCCCACAACGAGAGTGTCGTCTGGCACGTACTGACTCACCGCGATGGTTTGCTTGGTCCCCTCCACGATGAGGACCGTGGGGGCGACGCCAACCCTGTCGGCCATGCTGGCGGGCACGTTGATGACGGAGCCGACGCCTGACTCTTGGATGTACTTGCGGGAGTTTCCGCGGTCGGCGGCGATGGGGGTGTCTGGCCGCAGCTGGTAGGTGACGGTGCCGTCGAGTCTGCGGATGGGAAACACCATGCCTGGAAGGTTGTCTACAGCGTGGGGGTTCTCCCGGAGTGCGGCAGGTAGATCTGTGTCGTCGTGTGCCGACGTCACGCCCCACGCAGTGGCGGCTTGCTCAGTGATCGCGGACGCGGCGAGAACTTCGACGTGTCGTTTCGCGAGCTTGCGCGTGGTCATGGTGCCTCCTTGGCGCCTGAAGTGCTTGAGAGCAGTCACTGGTCTATGCGCCGTGGGTCGTGGGAGGGTGGTTATCGGAGCGTTCCAGGGCCGTGGTGTGGTGTTTACCAGGGGTTTCGTCCTTGGAGGGGGTGACTGTTCTGGCCGGTAGAACGTCACAAGAACAAGTCCGATTTGTC
>Ga0222423_1000228_pt1 | contig 48205 bp, 43 predicted proteins | sample 3A0metagenome_FD_182472 | JGI IMG/M metagenome (GOLD analysis project Ga0222423, IMG submission 182472) | Enriched microbial communities from leaf-cutter ant dump, University of Wisconsin, Madison, United States - 3A0 (version 2) | ecosystem: Environmental > Terrestrial > Nest > Insects nest >...
ACGGCTAGCCCTAGTCTCTGAAGAAGGGATGGATGGCGAACATCGCGTTCAGATCGGTCCACGATCCATCCTGAATGCGCTCCGACGCGATCTCCGCGCGGCAAGCTTCGATGTCGATCCGCTCGTTTCCAGCTAGGCGCTCTGCCCGGGTAAACCAGGCGAAGGCACTGACACGGAAGTACGGGTCGTCGCGGCCGATGTATATCCGTCGGCGCCACATCAGCCAGATGAGCGACTGGACGGCGATGTCGAACACGTGGCTCCCACTGTGACGCCCTGCCAGGTCCTCGAGGACCATCCTGGGCTTCGATGGCGACTCGAAAGCGAACGCCAAGACGATCGCACTCGCTGTAGGGAGTGGCTGTGAGACTGCGGCGAGCCCTGCGTCGACACTCCGGTCAGGGTTCGACGGCTTGACGATGTCGGTGATGTGGCCGTCGGCGCCGAAGTCCACTCCCGCGAGCTTTGCTCCAACGAATGTGTCTAGATCACTATCGACACCCTTGCGCAGTTCCGTACCGTCACCAAGTACGACGCGGGCACTGATGTGCTGCCACGGGTCATCGTTGGGCAGCGTGCCGGCCAACTGCCATAGCAACCCGCCGAGCCACGCGCACGCTACGGCAGGATGTTCCGAGGCCCACTGCGCCGCGCGCTCGAACGCGACCTGAGATCGGGCCGGGGTGGTCAGTGGCTCCTGGAAAGCAATCACCCATCGAGCTGGGTCTCGAATTGTCGTCACTTCCCCCCTGTCACAGGTGCCCATCAGGCCCGCTCCGTTCGCACGTCGTCCCACTCCGACAAGGACACTCCCAACACCCCTTACGCCACGTGAATCTAGCACCAAACCTGTGGCAGACGCTTGGCACATTCCGGGCATTTCGCCGCAATGCCATGCTCTGTCTCCCGGCAGTGACAACCCTGAGGTGAACGTCGCCGCATAGAGGTCAGCGTGAGCGACACAACCTTGGCACGTCCTGTGGGGGCCATCGGCCTCCCCCACATCTCTGCAGCCCTGAGCGACCTTGGGTTCGACGTCATTGGCGGAACCGACAGCGTATCTACCGATGTCAAGCAGGTCCGGGACGCGCTTGCCGATCGTCAGTTCGCCGTATTCGTCGCCAACCCACCAGAGCTGATCCCCGGACTGCTTGGGCTGGTCAACAACCTCGCACCACGTCACCCGGTCGTCATCGTCAACTTCGCCGACCCCGGTCCCGTGGTACACGCCAAAGCACTCACCATCGACCTGCCTGACAGCCTTGGTTCCTTCGCCCGCCTCGTCAACTCCACCCTGAGCCCGACAATGCGAGTCGAAGTCGACACAGCTGCCGCATCGCGTGTCGTCACGGGGGATGCGGCTCTCGCGGCCGTTGATGACGAGGCGTTCGACGAGGTCGATGGCGTGTCGCCGTGGGATGCCTTCGGCCTCGCGGACGCCGCGGAGCACGAGCAGGTCGAGACATCGACGGTCAGCCCCGCCGACGACACGGTGCAGCAGCAGCACGCCACGGCGCCCATCGCGGACGAGCCCGAACCGCAAGCATCTGCCCCGTCCGCCGACCAGGTCCCCTCCGAGACGACATTCGCGGAAACCACCCCACAGCCACAAGCCACACCAGTCGCGCGTCCGCTTCCAGACTGGATGAACACCCCAGCTCCAACGGCGACACCGGCAGCAGTTGAGGTCGCACCCACCACACAAGAGGTTGGGCCCCCTCACATCGAGCCACCAGTGCCGGTAACCCAGACCCAAGAACCAACACCCCCTCCACGCCGCCGTAGCGAAGAACCGCCGGCGCCGCCACGCAGACAGGGCGTCGTCATCGCATGCACGGCCGCAAAAGGTGGCGTCCTGAAGACGACGATGTCGCGCCTGCTCGCGCAATACGCCGGAGCGCAAGGACTCAAGGTCGTGCTCATCGACGCGAACGGCGGTCAGGACGGCCAGCGAAAGATGATGCGCGTCGGTGACCGGCTACCGTCCGCATACGACTATGCGGTCGGTGCCACCAACTGGCAGTCCACCATCTGCATGCCCGAAGAGATCAACGCATCACGTCCCGACGCTCTTGCCCCAGTGTCGTTCGCCACGATCTTCGCGCCACCGTCCGATGTCGCAGACCACGACATCGTCACACCCGACGTGTATGCCGACCTCACACGCCATGCCGCAAGCGTGGCCGACGTCGTCATCGTCGACACCCAGATGATCGAAGCGCCGGCGATGCGTGATCCGAGCTCGTTCGCTCGCGGCTACCTCGTGCCGATCCTGACGGAGGCTCCGAACCGGTGGCTGTTGAGCCTGTTCGACAACAACAAAGAAGCGTTCGAGAACCTGATCGGCAATGGGACCTCCACTGGCGTCTTGGCTGACTTCATCGACCTTGGCGTGCCGCGCAGCAACAGTCTGATCCTCGCGACTCTCGTACCTGAGTCCGTGACGTTCGACGACGCCGAGTTCGCTCCGGCCACCGCGGCCTATGGCCGCTTCCTTGGGCACACCACAGCGTCTGCCTCTTTGAGCGGAAGTCTGAACGCTGGCTTGAACGACTACACAGACCCGGCCATTGCATCCGCCCTGCGGGCAGTGCTACGCACCGCCACTGGTCTGCCACAGTTCGAAGCACCAGCCACGCAGGAGCGACGACGACTGTTCCGGCGAGGTGGCAAGTGAGCCTGCACGCCCCGCCCGCCGCGGACACATCGTCGCTCGAGCACGCCACTGAGATCGTGGGCGCATACCTGGTGCCAAGCAACGATCCGATTGAACGTCAGCGGCACGACTGGCTGGAGAGGTTCTGCGGCTACCTGCACAAGATGAACATCGCCACCCAGGCGATCGAGACCACAAGAATGCTTCAGCACCGCAATGGCGCCGCGGTGGTCGTGCTGCCCACCTGGGTGTGGCTTGTGCCGCTGGCAAACGTGGGAGAACGAAAGAGCCAGTTCCTGCTGCCCGCTCGCGTCACCTGGGACGTGCCTCAGGTGCTTGCGCTCGAGTCGGCGCTCACCGCGAACTGGACCTGCGAAGGGCTCGGCTACACGCAGAGCGGCACGTTGACGATTCACCCAGTCGACGCGAGCGACTTCTCCCAAGGAGGATCTCAGGACGGTGCGACACCACTGCCGTCGTCAGTCGCTGCCGTGCGCTCATCGAACGCCGCTGCGCGTCGCGTCGTAGGCGACCTGTCGGAGATTGGCACCAGTGCAAGGTGGCTTGCGCTCGAACTGCTCAAGCCGTTCGTGCAGAAAGCGACGGACTCTGCCCGCTTCTCGGTCGCGTCCGAGATTGCAGACAACCCGGCGGCTCCGCCAGTCTTCGATGAGATCGTCCGTGACCGTGTCGTCACCGAACTGCTGTATGGCTACGACGGCGACATTGACGGATCCACATCGCGAGTGTGGCGAATGCTGGACCGCTGCCTCGAACCTGGCGCGTTCACCAAGGTCGACCCAATGCGGTACGTGCACGTGGCAATCGGCCGCGACGCAATCGACGCCACCAAACGCCACCTCGGCGATCCACGCATCGGGAAGCGAGTACGTGACCTCGCACGCGAGATGAACTCCCGCGACGTGAACCGAATCTTGGAGCGGTACCGAGATCTGTACCCACAGGACCGCATCGGTCTGCGACGCGCCGAGCAGGCACTGTCCGCGGGCGCCGACGTGTCAAGCCTTACCGTCCCGATCTTCCCGGACGAAGCGGAGGCAGACAGATGACCACCCTGAGCCACCCCGCAACGCATAGAGGGCGTGTGGATACCTTGCGAAGGAGAGGGCAGTTGTCCTGTGGTGAATGCCACATAAGCCGCCCGCCGGAACATGCCGATAGCGACCCTGAGGGGGGCGACCCGTTTTGACTGACAACATCATCACGGTAGAGCCCACATATGGGCTCTCGACTGCGCGAGTGACGCGCTCCAAGGCACACCGCCAGCGCTACGCGTACCTTGAGGCAGTCGCCAACGGCGAGGTAAACGCCCAGGACGTCATCTCCGCAGCATGCACCCCACGCGGCACCTATCTCGGCCGCATCAAGTTGACGCGCCTGCTAGCTACCCAGCCTGGCTGGGGTGACAAGAACGCCACAGCAGCCGTTCGGCGCATCATCGCTGTCATCTACGGATCACACCCATCGGTCCAGCCAAAGGACCTCGACATCTCTTGGCTTGTCGATCCACGAGCCGGCGGTCGCCGCCTGACCGCGTGGGCCAGCTGTGTCGGGGACATCAACGCCACCTGGAGCGGATTCCCCTACGCGCCCATGCCTGAGGGAGTCCGCTGATGGACCCACTGTTCACTGACTACCGCGACGAAGTCGCCCGCATCGCCACCTTGGCCGGCGAAGAGCGCCGCGACGCCATCAACGACTTCCTCAACTCCCAGGCGACACTCATCCGAGAGATGTCGTTCCACTCGTTGCGCCACCACTCCCAGGGTCAAAGGGACTCCGAACTCGTCAACGACGTCATGCAGGTGTACGCGATGACGGCGCTCCGGCTCATCGAGCAGGAAACGTCAGAGCCCGGCTCCATCAGTGGCCTGGACCACAGGTGGGAAGCGGTCCTCACGCATCGAGGCAAAGTGGAGGCCCAGGTGTACTTGGACCACTCAGCCAACGCCGCCCCAACCGAGCTTCGACGAGCACGGTATCTGCGGACGCGCCGCAACGAGCTCGCTGCACAATTGGGACGTGACCCGGAGAACTCGGAACTGTTGGCGTACGCGAATGAGTGGGCGGCGACACGGCGTGCAGACGCAGCCCGTCAGTCGCTGCAGTTCACCCTTGACGACGTGACCACGTTGCTGGCGCCTCTGGCTGCGGCGAGCGACGTCGACGAGCACCTAGCGAACCAACCAGTCGTCGACGAGGACGTCGCATCGGACTACATCCTGAGTCGCTTCGAGTCGCCAAGCTTCGTCCGGGCCGTTGTTGACCGGGCGCAGGATGTCTCGGTTCGATGCGGGCAGGTAGCTCAGGCGTGGTTCGGAGAGTTCCTCGACGGACGGGTTGGGCGCCGGGTGCTTGAGTCTGACGAGATCGCGCACGCGCTCGGCTTGAGCCGCAAGCAGGTCAACCGCACTCAGGCCAGGATCCGTGAGATCGCGATCATCGTCGCTCAAGACATGGGTATCACCAGTTCGGAGTAGCGCTCCTGATAGGTTGCGGGGCATGAATCCTCGACCGTTCGTCGTGATGCTCGCTACGGTTGCGGCCCTGTGTGTCGCTGGATGCAGTACCAGCCTCCAAACGGTGACTGCCGAGACCGTAGCCAACGACGACTTGCAGGCGGCATTCGATCACGCCGCCGGCGCGGGCATCGCAACCGACGAACAAGCGCACGACTTCTTGCTCGTCGTTCCGTCCTTCCAGACCGCAGACGGTCAGGGTTACACGCTAGACGTGCTGCGCGAACTTCAAGGCGAGATGTCCGAGTGCCCGCAGTCCACGGATCGAGACCGCGCGCTCGCCGCGCTCGACAGGTATTTCGAGGCGGCCGCCACCGCGAGCAACCTGCTCGCCGACTACACGCCGCAGTCAGACGCGTCCACCTACGCTGCCGTGACCGACGTCCGCAACGATCTCCGCAAGCCTCCGGTGCGCAGCCTCGAGTCCGATTTTGCGTCGGTGGCGTGCAGCGAGGACTTCCTGAGCATGACGTCCTGGACCGTCAACTAGATTCCGTCGAACTGGTCACTGACGGCACGCCGGGTTTGCGTCTGGCGCGTTCGCGCACGTCGGGTGCGACGGTCGAGGTGCTTCACGACCGCATTGGAGCGACGCAGCTCACGCATTGCAGCGGCATACGCCGAGTTGCCCATACCGGGGATCCCCCGTCGTTTGGCCATGTCAGTCACCTCCAGTCGTCTTGTGGGCGGGCAACGGCGGTCATGCCCTCAGTCGGCGACACCCAACTGTCCGTGCACGACCTTCCTGTAGTTCCCATTGCGCTCCGTCGCGGGCAGTTCAATTCGTTTCCGCCGACCTGCCACGCGATGCTTTCGGCGCGGCTTGACGCGAACCGGCGGCCGCGATTGTTCCTGTGGCTGCAGCCACCAAGGTGGCCACGGCTCGGGTTCTGGGGGGGATGACGATGATGGGGAACATGTGGGTCCCTACCTCGCTTCCTCTCCTGCATCGGATAGTGCCACTTCAGGCTCGCTTACCGTCAAGTCGGCCCAGACGCCCAGTTTCGTAGCGTCAACCTTGTAGCGTGCCTGCTCGGTCACGAGACCTCCGTCAATCTCCACCAACTCGGTGACGCTCTTGCCCCACAGCGTCACCCCCGCGCGCACGAGTCGATCTAGGGCTTCGTCGAAGTTGCGCGGATAGGCCGGAACCTTGTTCTCCAACTTCAGGGTGGCGAGGTGGTGCTTCCACAGGTCGGGACGGTCCATGGCGGACGTACCGAAGTCCACCTCGAACTCTGCTCGCGCAACGGCCTCGAGGCCACGGACGTATGCGGCGTGAAGGGCCTTCTTGTAGTCATTCACCACCGCACGGATTCGGTAGTTGTCTTCTCGGAGGGCGTCGGAGTCCACTTTGTACCGCGCCTTGTGTGCCGCAAACACAGTCATGGCGCGCCCCATCTGAGCGTCGTCCTCCCAGACCTTGATCTCGTCGTAGTCGGTGACCCTGTACTTGTCGCCGTGGCGGTAAGGACGCCCTACCTCGTTGCGGTCCTCATAGTGGAAGAATCGCGCCGACTCGCCACCTCGATAGTCCCGGATGGCTACCTCGCCGCCTTTACGCGTCCACCTGACTGTCTCCGCGAGCATGAACGGACCAGCACCCCTGCCCCACGAGTTGCTCCTGGCGTAGTCCGAGTACGTGCCGTAGTCGGTGATGTCGGCGTCGTTCAGCCACGCGAACATGGTGACGGTCTGGTTGTCGTGTCGCGACGTTGCTGTAATCGGGGTGGACGCACCTTGGGCGTCGAGTCGTGCGGCGAGAGTGTCGAGCACGGTCCTCAACTCTGGACCAGACAGCGCCATGGATGTGTCCGGATACTTGTCCCAGGAAGCCCACTCGGGCGCGGACCACAACGTCGTCATGGTGGACAGCACTCGAGAGTTCGGCGTGGTCCACTCGACGGTCGACAGAACCTTCCCGCTCTTGTCCAGGGTGTGCTCGTTGACGTACCGCTTCTCCCCTGGCGCGGCGGGTGCGAGCACGATGAACTTCTTCGAGCGTGTGTATGCGGCCACGAGTGCGCCCTCGATGCGCTGGGCTGCCGCGACCACTACCGCGACCGCTTTCGGGTTCGGCTTCGCCTTCTGACGCTTGCGCCACTCAGCGGCGATCGCGACGGCAGCCTTCGCTTCGGTCTCCGCGTCTCCCGCGAGCGGGCCGCGTGACCACTTGTTGCCCGTCTTCCACCAGGCAATGAGATCCGCGAGTTCAGCCTCGGCCTCGGCGGTGTCCGTCACTTCGTTGGCGATCGTGGACAGCAGCAGTGCGCGCAGCGGGGCCTCTGCCTCACTCTCGGCCGCCTTCGCGCGCAAAGCAGAGTGGATGACCGGCACCATCGACTGATAGTCGCGTCGCGCACCGCGGTGGCCCAGGTAGTAGTTGAGGTCCTCGACGGTTGCCAGGTCGAACGGGAGCACCCATTCGTCGGAAGGGTAGATGCGAGCCGATGCGCGCTTCTCGGGAACGACCTCGTCGTGGGTGTAGTAGCCCCAGCCCGGTTTGGTCTCCACCCAGACCTTCTTCCAGACCTTGTCGGTGCGCTCATAGCGGACCACGAGTGCACCATCTTTGTCGCGTCCCTCCACCATCAGCGGTACGCCGGTGGGCGGGTACGACGCCTTCGGGGGACTGACGCGCGAGTTTTCGCCGTACTTGCTGTCGTAGTGCTCTTTGATGCCGTTGCCAAGAACGACCCGCACCCCCACGCGCAGGTCCTTGTTGAGGTCCGCTTGCCACCGTCGGAACGAAGGACGGCCGTCGGTGAGCACATGGTCGTTCTCATTGACCAAAACCACCGTGCCGAGGTCCTGGGAGGCGACCGACATGAGGTTGACGCCACCGTCTGGCAGGGGGTGGAAGGCTACGGTACGGTCCACCAGTCCCTGCAGGAGCAGCATGAGTCGCATGTAGTGGCGCTTGACCTTGTCCGCCTTCTCCTCAGCCTCGATCCACTGGGCAGAGCCCGGTTCGATCGGGCGGCGCTCGCCACCGAACGGCGCTCGCGCGTAGAAGAACTCCACGAACTCGTCGCGCTTGGGCAGGATGCGATCGCTCACGCGCAACTTCTCGTCGTCGGTGACCATCAAGTAGATGCGATCGCCGTTGCGAATAAACCAGTGAGCCTGCGTGTTCGCGGCGCTCTTGGCGGCGTTCTCGAAGATGTTGCCGTAGTCCCTGCGCTGGCGTGTTGGGATGACCACGACGACGCCCCGGAGATCAGGAAGCACCCGGTCGCGATTGGCCGGCGATGCGGTCAGCCACTTCACGAACGTGCCCATGTCTTCGTAGTCGAACGTGCCCTCCTCGCCCAAGATCAGGGACTCCTCATCGGCCGCCACGACATCCTGACGGATGGTGATCGGGGTGTCCACCGGGGCAGGCTCTCCGTCCTGGATGAGGGTCACATCTTCGTGCCGGCCGAGGTACAGGTCAACGGTCCACGACAGTTCCTCGAGACGTTCCAGTTCAGCCTTGAGCGGCGCGATCTGGGCCATCAGTGCTTGTTCACGCTCTCGGAACTCGCGCTCCAACTCTTCGCGCTTGGCCTTCAACTCCGCCTGCGCGCTTTCCTGTTGACGTTCAAGGTCGATGCGGCGCGTGGCGAGGTCGCGGCGTTGCTCCGCGCTTTGGGCACGCAGCTGCTCCGCGGTGCGGGTGTCGATCGTACTGGCGTCGGCCGGCACAAGATCGGGACCGGTGGACTCTTCGTCAGACATGAGTGTTTCGCCTCCTACCCATGTTTGTGGGCGGTAGGTGCTGTTCCGGGGCGTCTAGAGCGGACGTGGTGCTCCCGCTATGATGAGTTCGAACGGGGATGAGAGCTCTGCACTCCGTGGCGCAGTGGACGGTGACTCGCTGGCGAGTGAAGCGCACCTCAAGTTGCCCCGCTCCCGTCAGTTCCGCCTCGTGGTCCTCCAACATTTCAAGCAATTCCTCCAACACCTCGCTGGAGCCATAGCGGAATCCACTCCAACGGACTTGCGGTGTGCCTCGAAACAGAGATCTGAGGCGCGCGGAACCCAACCCATGCGACGTCACCGAACCGTGCCAGTCTGCCCGGGCCAGCACATGCAGTGTGTCCGCGACCAGTCGCGCGCGCTGCCACCACCATCCGAGGAACTCGACCGAGCCGCCCTGCCACAACCGGTAGGCCGAAGCAGTCGCGGTCCCGTGTATGTACGCGTGGATCACGTGGGCGCTGGGCTCGGTGGTGCCGACGGACAGACCGGTTCGCAGCACTTCAAACTCAAGCCGCAGTGCGCTGTTTCTCCGCGAACCAGTTCGCGACGTGCCGCAACGCGAGCATCTTCCATATCGAGTGGAACCGCAGCTGCGTGCACTGCCACTCCCATGCGTCGTCGAACAGGTCGGGCGCGGTCGATGACCGCCAGGACCTCAGTGCCTCCATGGACTCGAACTCAGAGTCCGACTCGAACAAGACGTCTGAGGTGACCTCCGCCATGAGTGCACGGTGCGTGTCGCTGCCGACCATGATTCCCCGTGCTTCGCAGTGGTCCTCGACCGCTTGGCGTACGTGCTCGGTGAACAGTGTCGCCGACCACTCCCGCAAAGGTCCGTCCGTTGCAACGGCCTTCTCGGCCCAGTAGTCGAACGAGGGAACCTCGCAGCCGGGTTCCGCGGCCCAGGCGAGCATGTCGGACTCGCGCTGCAACAACAGCGCCCCCATGTCGCCGGTGACTGCCACATGCCCCGGCCATGCGGTCACCTCGACGGCGTACATGAACGTGCCGGGCTTTGCGAACAGGATGCGTCGGAATCCAGCATCGTTGTGCAGCACGGTGGCCACGTGGTCCCTGGTCTGCTCCTTGAACAGGTCGATGGCGCGCTGCCGCACAGTCTCCTGATCCGACTGTTGGTTCGATTGCACTGCAGTGCTCATGGTTGCCTCCTGAAGACTGGACCGGAAAGGGGTTCACGTTCCATGTGGGCGGGGCTGACCTCTCCCGCCCACAGAGGGGTTGGAGGCAACGATGAACGATCAACCCCGCACCGCGGCTGGATCCCCCGAGGGCGGCCAGTACGCTGCCGTGACGGGAGCCGAGTCGACCGCCACCCTTGACGCCGAACCGCAAACGCCCGAACCCCGAGTGTGGGCGGTCGGCGACAAACGCCACCTTCCGACGGGAACGTGGCGGATGGTCAATCCCGACTGCTGGATGAAGCTGTGTGGCAAGTGCGGTGGTACCGGATACCTGCCCGGCTACGAGATGATCGACGGCGCACGGTGCTGGGGGTGCATGCGCCGGGGCTACGCGCCTGGGGTGAGGATGCGATCCACGAAGGAGCTCGATGCGAAAGAGTCGGCTGATGCTCGGCGTGCCGCACAGCAGGACGCTGAACGCCGCGCACGGATTGAGCGAGCAGCGGAGGATTATGCCGCTCGTGCCGAAGAGCGGCGCGTTCTCGAGGAAGCCCAGGCCGCCGAACGCCAAGCCCGCTACGACCGGTCACGACACCTTGACGCATCCGAGGGCGCGAAGGTCACCATCGCGGGCACTGTGGTGGTCGCACGGGACATCGACGTGCCGTCGTACTCCGGGTACGGCTTGGAACGCAAACGCGTCATCGTGATCGAGACGCCAGACGGTGCGCGCGCCAAGACATTCACCACTGCCGCATGGGCGTGGAGCATGTCCGCCGGAAACCGGGTTGAGGTGAACGCCACCGTCAAAGCTCACGGCGAATACGACGGGCTGAAAGAAACTACCGTCACTCGGGTCAAGCCGACGTCGCCCATTGCCGATAAGGTGGGGTAGCGCCCCACCTCTCTATCACCCCCCGATGGAGGTGGGGCGCCCACGCTTTTTCGGATGCCACAGTTCCCGTAGTGGTCCACTCCGCCGGCGAAGAGTCCACTCGCCATGTTCCCGCCCACGGTGAGGACATGAACGCACAGCAACCCCGCACCCCAGCCGGCTCCCCCGAGGGTGGCCAGTTTGCCGAATCATCGGGCGCAGAGTCGCAGATCGGACTCCTCGAGGTCGTGTCCGGCGCGCAGTCCGCAACCGACATTGCGATGACCATCCAAGACCGTCAACGCTCGCGCTACGACCGGATCCTCGCCCTCCAGGACGAACAGACCCACGAGGCCGTGGACTCCACTGTGTGGGCGGTACGTGGACTGTGCCCCCACGTGCAGTCCGTCCAATGGGAATGGTGCGGGGACAGCGACGCCCCCACCGCACTCGGCAACCCAGCCGTCACATGCAAGCACGTCGAAGTCGACGGAAACGAAGGCTACGCATCCACAACGCTGTACGACTTCGCTCACGCCCACGGCGTCACGAACCCCGCCGCGCTCGACGCGATCGACAGCCTCGGCGCAGACATCGACGAGAACCACATGCGACGCTTCTGCGCTGCGAACTCTGATCGCGCGACCGAAGACCACGGCCGCTTCACGGTGACCACCGCCATCCCGACCTACAGCTTCGAAGCCGCGAGCATCGACACGAACTGTGACGACGCGGGACTGCCCGTCATGTCCGGAATCCTCAACACCCTCACCGACCGCGGGGTTGCGAACGTTGCCAAAATGACACCCCGCCAGATTGAGGACTACTACGCCGCCTACGTTGGACCCGCCATCGACCGCATCGAAGACTCCTACGGTTCACTGCGATGACACACCAGCCCCGCACCCCTGCCGGATCTCCCGAGGGCGGCCAGTTCGCCGCGACCACAGGTGCAGAAGGTACGTCGCACCTTGAGACACCGATAGCAACCATCGACGACATCGCCGAAGGCCGCGCCACATTGTCCAGGAATCCAGCCGACACGGACACGCGCGACTGGCTCCTCGACGCGGAGGCCACCCTCGCCACGCGCATGGGGACGTCCGTACCCGAGCTTTCGATTCTGGCGTCGTCACAGTTCTGGGTCGTGCGCCACGCGGTTGCCCGGCACCCCGCAACTTCAGACGCGGCCCTGCTTGCCTTGGCGGAAGACAAGAGCCCGGATGTGAGGGGCGCGGTCGCCGCGAACCCCAACACGCCAAGCACCGCTCTCGCGGGGCTATGCAACGACAGTGTGCCGTTCGTGCGTGCCACAGCCTCGCTCAACCAACCACAAGGCTGACCACAATGTCCGATCAGCCTCGCACCCCGCCCGGCTCACCAGAGGGTGGCCGGTTCAGCGCGAGCGTCGGCGCCGAGTCGTCCAACGCACTGTCAGCCGGAGACACGTCTGTCGCGAACATCCCGCCCCTGCACGTCACCGGTGGTGATATCTGGTGGGTTGCCACTGAGGCCGACGCAGCGGACCCCACCGGCCAAACCCCAATGCCCGTCCAGGTGCTGTTCGCCCAGACCGACGCAGACACAGCCCCACGGATCGTGCACGCGATCGCGGCGGCACAACGACTCGAGGAACTCGGCCCCATCGCTGGACAGGTGCTGCGCAGCGTTGAAGAGCTTGAGTCGCTGCCGGAGCTTTCCCTCGTGCGCGGTGGCGACGAAGTCTACGAGTCCCGCATCAACCGGCAAGGCGCGAAGGTGTTCCGTTGTTTGCACGAAGCGACCGACTACATGGAGTGGGCCGAGTACGACGCGAAGACAGTCCTGTGGCAGGAGTACGACGGGCCTCGGGCCACTGTGCTGTTCACGCCACCCGAGACCGTATAGGTGCGGCCGTGACCGACCGACCACGTACTCCCGCGGGCTCACCAGAGGGTGGCCAGTACGCAACCGCTCAAGGCGCGGAGGCGAGCAACCTCATCGCCACTCCCGTCAACGAGCCGGCATGGGGCGCCACTGAGGACGTCGACAGTGACGATACGCGCTGGGAAGCGACGGTGACACGCGGCCGCGGCGATGACGACTTCAACGTCCGTGTGCGTCTCCTGCTCGGCGCCAAGGCCAACGCCCGTGTCGCCGTGACGCTCGACGAGTCGCGCTACGACATTGGCGGCTGGGGTGTGACATGGGAGGGCGAAACCTCGGTCACGGTCACTGCCGGAGGGAAGCACCGAACGTTCGCCACCGTCGCAGACCTCATTCGCCGACTCGAGCACGTCGACCCCACAGGCAGCCACCCAGCGGTCATCCATTACACCGACGCCGACCTCTTGAGTCACCTTGGCAAGCCGGTCCACCTCGTGTTCAACGACGGTCACGTGTGGACCGGTCGCGTCGGCAACGCCCGCGGCAATCAATCACTCCTGATCGGCGACGAGCCGGTGCACTGCGCGACTAGCACCCAACGCCGCGAGCACGAGACATGGTCGTGGGTGCAGATCCCCAGTATCGAACAGATCAGCGGCGGCGTGGAGTCATAGGCCGAACGCAACACCTGGGTGTCTGCGAACACCTGTGACGTCCCCAAACACCCACGCGGCCGGCGCCTTCTCCGCTTTCCCCACGAGGTAATGCACTGCTTCGTCGGTGAACCGCATCAGGTTCTTCAGCTGGTGCAGCAACGGTTCGGGAACGGCCAGCCCATCGACGATCACCCCCACCGAGAACACACCTCGGGGGAATGTGTACGTGAATGTCTTCGTGCCTTCAGGGAGGTATGTCCTCAGCACCACGTCTCCGTGACGCACCACGCCGTAGCGGACGTCTTGTGAGTCGGTGATGGCGTCGTCGTTCGTGAGAGACTTCATCCACTTCTCCGCCTCCCACGGTGTCAACGTCACCTCGAGCTGACCAACTTCGTTGGTGCGCTTCGGGAACATGGTGAGCAGCGCCGGTTGCAGCGGTACCTGGTGCCGGTGACGATCGAACATCTTCAGCATCTCAAGCGGGTGCCTCCCTGGCCCCTTGACCCTCTGCTCGGGCGCCCACGCTTGAAGTGAGCGGACCCTGGCGCGAACGTCGTCGCCCACCACAGGTAACCGCGAGGACGCTGCGGCCGTCCACGTCTCCTCACTTGCAACGAGCGGGAAGGATGCGCGGTTGATCTCAGCGTCGCTACCGCCAGCCTCCCGCACCATCGCGACAATCGTGTTGTCCAGCGCTGACCGGCATTCGCTGACGCAGTTCGTCACCGACGACATCAACGCTTGCTGTATGGGGCGGTCCCATTCCAGTACCGCTTCCACGACACGGGTCAGGTTGCAGGCTCGCCCCTCCAGTCGCGCGCCGACGGCCGCGAACTCGGCATCCCAGTCACGCTCGAACCTTGCATACTCCTGCCGGGCGGCAGCCACACGAGCCTGGCCAACGTCGAACGGACCGAGCTCTGTGATTTCTCCAGCGGAGTGCATGATGCCCATGCCATCTATCATCCCCCGCACGTCCAGCCTCACGAGCCCCTAGTGCTGTGCCATCCGAGGTACCCCAGCCGGCGGCCACGCTCACACCGCAATCGTCACCCGCGCCTTGCAAACGGCACCCACAGCGGTAGCGGCCACTGGAGGGCGCCCCGCCCACAGGCAAGACATGAGCATCGACCAGCCCCGCACCCCCGCCGGATCCCCCGAAGGTGGTCAGTTCACTGCCACACCTGGTGCGGAAGCAGACGGTACCCTCACCGGGTCGCGGTACCAAACGGCCGCCGCACTCATTGCTGGCTACAACGAAATCCCCACCGACGAACGAGCCGACATCGAGACGTACGTGGAGCAAATGGTCGAACTTGGCCTGACCACCCCGGTGGTCGCCCAGGAGGTGGTTGCCAGCATGACGCCTAACCCGGAGACCACAACCCCCGCCTCGACGGTCCTCATGCGCGAACACTGGGGCTCGAGCATCTACCCCGACGGGTCCGGAACCCTCACCCTCGCGAAGGGCGGCCCGATCGAACTTGGAGTCGGTGAAACGGCCCGGCTTGTCACCGCGCTGCAGAACGCTGCTGACGAGGACTACGAGTACGACATGCGTGACGAGTGGGAGGCCGAGCACTACTTCGGCGGCGTCAAGGTCACGATCGAACGCAACGACAGCTCCTGCAGATCTAGTCTTGTCATCACCCGCCACTATCAGGTCGTCGACCTCGAAATCCAGGCCGTGACCGACTTCGACTCCCCCGCTGGTGCGCGCCGCCTCGCAACCCGGATCGCCCAAGAACTCCACCCACTGACCACCGCGACCTCGTAGTTTCACCGGTCCGCCAGGACCAGCCCGCGACCCGCCGGGGCGCCGGCGCGACAGCGCCACCCATCTCCACGCGAATCCCCCACACCCCCTATGACCCCTCGCTCCCGGCGCTTCGCGCCGTCCGCTCGGGGTTGCTCGCTTCGCTCGCTTGGCCTCCCTTTGGTCGGCGGGGTCGTTGCGTTGTTCGTGTTGTTGGTGCGTCGCGTTGGTGGGGGTGCCCAGGTGGGTCGCGCCCCGCGGGCGCTTCCTTGGTTGGTGTCGTCCGGGTTTCTGGTGGCTGGGTCGTGGCGTGGTTCGTGTCGTTGGTCGTGGGGTCGGGCCCCGCGGGCCCTCCGAAGGGGTGTGTGTTGGGTGACGTGCTCTGGCGGTGTGCCGGGTTGGCTGCATGCTGCTGGGTGAGGTGCCGTCTCGTGGTGGCGTCGTGTTGTTCGTCTGGGCGGTGTCCGGGTGGTGTGTGCTGGAAAGCTCGAGTGGAAGGTAGGGCCCGGAGGGTCGAATCGAAAACGCGAATTGTTCCTCGCAACGCCACCAACCTGCACCTGTTCATCGTCACTTGCGTCCAGACCAACCTGAGCGAGCGACCAGCGAGCGTCCCCGGACCCGAACCCCCGCATGGGGGTGAAGGGGACCGGACGTTGCAAGCACCCCTGGAGCTAGCCCGTAGGGCGGCGACGGTGCGCGCAACCGACCGCCCCGCAAACCCAGACAAGGCCGAAAGCCGAGCGAACGTGACGACGAAACGCAACGCCAGTATGCGGTGAGTCGGAACAGTGAGCGTCTGCGGCTTGAAGGCCCGGTTTGCTTGGGGCGGGAGGCGGCGCGGCTCGTTCGCCGCGGCTGGGCCTATATCCGCGTGTTGGTGGGTCGCATTGTTGGCGGCGTGGTGGCGTGGGTTTTCCGCAGGGGTTGTCGCGGGTTGGCGCATCTTGCCTGGCATGGGTGCTGGTGACGCGTTGCGGGTGTGGAGACTTGACCGGGCGGGCGAGTTGAAGATGGAGCCGGGCACGTTGGCGGCTCGCGCGAAGACGTTCCAGGCGTCCATTCCGAGGCGTGGGTTCGTCACGATGATCGTGCAGCGTTCCGAGGTTGGGTTGCTGTCTTTGGTGGTGGCCCCGGACACGGCACAGGCGTCCACGACGGTTGCGCATCTGGCCGCGGCGACAGCTTCTACTGCGGCCGACTATCCGCTTGACGGTCTCAACCTTGAGGCCCCCGTTGTGGGCCGCTGGGTGTTCGGAGGTGGCCGGGTCGCACTGCGTGACACCCAGGTGGGTGCGGACATGGCCGGGGTAGCGCAGGTGCTTGGTCGGGCATTGACGCCTGGCTCGTGGGTGGCGGTGACGGTGCGGTCACCGAGCCGGTCCGAGACGGAGCGTTGGGTTCGGTGGTTGAAGCACCGCATGGAGGTCGCCACACCGCATCATCATTCGGCTGAGTCCAACGCGGTGGTGATGTCGGTGCATGCTGGCGGGCGGTCCCGTAGCGAAGTCGAGTCACTTCTGGCTCAGGTGGCTGCTGCGATGCCGGGCTTCGATTTGCCGGTGCGCGCCGTCATCCCGTCAACGTTGGGGCCCGTGGTGTGGGGGACTCTCGCCGCGGTGGTGGCCGGCGGTGCGGCGGGGGTCTTGGAGAACTGGTGGGCTGCCGGTCTCTTGGCCGCCATGTGCGTGGCGTCGGGTCTGATAGTTCGCCAGCGTGCCGCAAGTGTTGGCGAGAGGTGGCGCGTGTTGAACGCGGTTGCCCGCAGGCCAAGCGCACGACTGATTCCTCCTCGACGTCCGGGCACGCGGGATCGTGGCGAGGGGCGGGTCGTTCAGTTCGATGGTGACTACCCGCTGGACCGCACGTCGTTCCTTGTTGGCGCTCACCTCCCTTTGGGCGTCGTAGCGCCACACTCGGGTGCGCTGGTGGGTGCGAGCCAGACAGCGATGCGTCCAGTGCCGCCGACCTTGCGCCACCGCGTAGGTCCACGTGTTGGCCGCGGGAGTGACGGCACCGAGGTCCACTTGTCTGCGCGCGACATGTTCGCTGGAACACTGCTGCTGGGCCAGGCCGGGTCCGGGAAGTCGGTTGCGGTGCGGCAACTGTTCGCCTGGCATCTCCTCGAACGCCTGCAGCCTTCCGGCATGCCCGGGGCTCCAGGTCGAGAGTGCGCAATCGTGGCGTTCGAGTCCAAGCGTGACGGCGCCCAGAAGTACCTCGAGTGGTCAGACCAGTTCGGCAAGCAGGCCCTCCTCGTGGACGTGATGGATCCGGCGACGTATGCGATCGACTTGGTGCCACCCGGTGACACATTGGAGTTGCGTGCCCGTGCACTGGTGGATCAGATGCAGTACGCGTTCGGGTCGGATGCGATCGGGTACCGCAGTCACGACACCCTGGTTGCGTTGGCGATGGGTGCCCTGGTGGTGGACGAGCCGATTGCACGTCTTGCGGGCGAGAAGCCTGGGCTGGGCGTGTTCCACTACATGGCGGTGTTGGTGGAGGCGTTCGGTGATGACCGCCAGGCGAGCCTGTACGGTGCGATCGCGTCCGAAGCTGTTCGCCGTGGCCCGTCCGCAAACGACCTGCATGCCGCGTACGAGTATTTGCGAGGGTTCTTCGATGGCCCCACTCCTGCGCAGCGGCGCGCCATCACGGAGGCACCTCGGTCCAAGATCAAGCCCCTGCTGGCGTTGGGATCATGGTGGGAGGATTCACGGCCGCGAGTGACGTGGTCACAACTGCTGCAACGTCACGGGGTTGCTGTCGTGAATGTCGGCGCGTCGATCGCTTCGAGCGCGTCAATCGACAGCCAGGTTGCCGAGCAGCTGCAGGCGATGATGATGTCCTCGCTGCGCGCAACCATCAAGACGGAATGTGACGGCTGGCAGGACCAAGGGCGTTCCATCGCGATCTTCTCGGACGAACTATCGCTACTGGCCGGCAACTCTCCAGAGGTGGTGACGTGGCTGCGTGACCAGGGACGGTCGTATGGTGTGCGGCCAGTGTTTGCGCTGCAGTACCCGGAGCAGCTAGATCAACGTGTCAGGACGTCGGTGCTGGGGTTCGCGAACCTGTTCGCGTTGAAGCAGTCGAACCCGCAAGTGGCGCGCGACCTGGCCGCCGATTTCGCCGCCGACGGGACGGCGTGGGACCCGTCGGATGTCGTGAACCTGTCGAACTATTCGGCGATCGCTCGGCTCGCTGATGGTCAGGCACGCCAGCCGGCGTTCACTGTCGCGCTGGACAGCTGGGAGTCCACTGACAGGCGGGAAGGGTTCGCCCGCGACCAGGGGTATGCGCTGTGAGTGCCACGCTGAAGAGCCGGTCGGTGCTGGTGGAGTCCCCTACGGAAATCGACCCGTACTACGACGGCGTTTGGACTCGCGGCACGCAGATTGGGTGGCTGTCGCGTACCGGTGCGGAGCATGCGAGAGTTGCCGGCTTGGGAGGGTTGCCTGCCCGCTGGTCTGTCGACCCCGTCACCGCGCTACAACGCCTCACATCAAGCAGGAACCTTCCTGCCACCGTGGACGCGCTTGGAGCGATCAACCAGTGGCGGACCATCTCCGTTGAACAGTTGGCGCGCGTGACCGGGAGACCACAACTCGGGCGCATCGGCCGTCGGGGTGAATCACTCGTGTCGTCCCTGTTCGCTGCGGGCCTCGTGGACTTCGGATTTCCCGTCGCCCCCCTGCGGCGCCCGACCATGCCACATCCCGGTGCGGTGCTACTGCGACCTGCAATGGGTGCGGCTTTCGCCCATGACATTGCACCCCTGCTCACCCATGCGGAGCTGGTGAGGATCACCGCGGGCCAGGGGTACCGGCAGGCGCGACAGGCAGACCGGCACAACCTGTTGGCCGTTGAGTTCGCCATGCGCGCCGGTGAGCACTGTGAGGTGTCGGCCGCGTTGGGTGAGCTCACCTCGAGTGTTGACCTCCTCGCCTACTCAGGCTTGGGACGCACTGCACCACCTGGGTTGCAGGCGTCCGCCGACGCGGTCCTGGTCCGTCCCGATGGGATGCGTGTCGCCATCGAGATCACAGCGACAGTCGGAAACCGGTTCAAACGGAAAGTTGACACGTGGGCGAAGACTCTCGCGGCGTCACCATTCGACATGTCGGGCTTGATGGTGCTGTTCGTCGAGGCCGCCACTCTGGAGCGTTCCGAGATGACGGGCCGGTCCGTGATGTACGACGTGCGCAAAGCGGTGCAGGGCGCATCACGTCGGTTTCCTGGCCGTCATGGGGACAGGGTTGCGGACCGTATGGCGGTCGCGTCGTGGCACGACTTCTTCCCCGCCCGCCACCTGGTCGACGCTGAACAGTTTCCGTTGCTGCGTGCCGAGCGACCCTCGGGAACTGGTGATGACGTTTGGCATCCGATCGAACTGTTGGACCCGTTCTCCTGCCCGTTCACATCAGAGCATGCGGAGCGACTCCAGTCGGTCATCTCGAACTCGAGGACCCTCGCGGGGGTGCCTGCGTCGATCGTCACGCGTGAGCACGTCGCCGCACCCGATCTTGCGATGCGTCGCCTGCGTGAGGTCGGGTTCGACCCTCTACCTGTTCCACCGTCCGCTACTGGCGCGCGGCGCCGCGTCGAGGTGGGCATTGGGGTTGGGGCTGCACGTGAGGCGACCGTGCCCGCACGACTGGTTGCCGGGCGTCGCTGACGGCGCATCTTGCTAGAGGTAAGGAGGCTGACATGAGTGAACGAGATGGTGACAAGAAGTGGTTCGACTCGTCGCGTGAACGGGACCAACTGAATCACGTGCTTGCCGGTGGTGGTGGCCTCGTTGCCGCCATTACGCTCGGCGTGCTCGTAGTAGTTGCGATCGTGCTTGGGGTGATGGCCTGATGGCAGCCCTCGAGCCACCGGGGCAGGTCGTTGGTACTGCCGGTGCCTCGCTGCAGCGTGGCGCAAAGACGTGGGCTGCGAATGACGATGTTGTCCGTGTGGGACGGACCGGAGAGCTACTAACTGCCGTGCGTCTTGGTGACTTGGCCGCACGCCCTGGCGGGCCGTCCGTGGTTCACGACCTGTCCATGCCAGGTACCAACGCGAACATCGACCATGCTGTCGTGTCGGGCCGCACGGTGACGATCATTGACTCGAAGACTTGGGAGCCCGGCACGTACTTCGCGCTGTTCGGGCGGGTGTTTCGGGGAGGCCGCCGCGCCAAGCATGCCGACAAGGCCGCTGTCGCGTGGCAGCGTGCGCGTGCCGCGAAAGTCGTTGGCGCTGCGGGCACGGTCGCGCGACCCGTAGTCGTGGTGTGGCCCTCGAACGAGTCACGACCAATCAACGTCAGGTGGCTGCGCCTTCGAGGTGTGAAGATCGTCGCCGGTCCATCACTCACGATGGGTCGCCTCGCGCGTCTCACCGGAAGCCGCAGTGCTGATGTGTCCACGTTTCGCGCCGTAGTCGCGATGCGGCCCACGGCTGACACCCCCACCCCAACACTTCGGGAGACCGACCTGCCACCGCAGGGCGACGAGCTTCCCGCGACCGACCAACTCATCTAGCTTCCCGGAGATCCACGATGGCTACTCGACGCACACAGGCGCCCCCGCCGAATCCTGCGACCCCACTACTGGTGCTCGCGGTCGGCTCAATCGCCTCAGTTGCTGCAGCCATCTACTTCCTGCCGTGGTCCGTGGTGACATTTGCGGCCGTGCTCGTCGCCGCCTACATGGCTCCAATGCCGGAACTGACTGGACGCAAGGACGCATCAGGAAGGCCCACCGCTGCCGACCCCGGACAAGAACGGGCACTCCAATCGTTCGGCGTGTGGAGGGCGCTGCGCTCGACACTCATCGCACCCGGGGCTCACTGGTTCCCTGGCACTAACCTGCGGGTGTCGTGGATGTACGGGGTTGCCGTCGCACTGGTCGCATACGCGTGGCCCGTCCGGGTCGAAGTGGCCACCGCTGCGCCGTGGGCTCCATTCGCTGCAGCGTTGAGCGCGTTCCTCACAGTGTTGGGTGTTGATGCGGCGCACCGCACCGCACGGTACGCGTACGACCCCTGCCGCGGCGTCGGGGTCGTGGACGTGATGCACCTGTCGGGGCGGTGGATCCGGGTTGGTGCCGCCTGCCTGGTGGCCGCCGTGGCGGCAGTTGGCGGGATCATTGCTGCGGGCATGCTCGCCTTGCCTGTCGCGGCGTCACAGGTTGTGCCTGTCACTGTCGGCGTGCTTGGTGTCGCACTCGGCGTCGCCACTGCGGTCCTTCACCTTCCTGCTCGCACCGAAGTGCTGGAACCATGGCGGGACACGGTCGCCACTCGGCAAGCTTGGGCGACGCGTTGGGCGCAGTCGAAGACGTTCGCTCAAACCGCGCCCGTGTTGGTGTCGCATGAGCGGGTGGGCCCGATGGCGGTGGACCACTTCGAGATTCCCGTCGTGCTCGGTGACGCATCAAGTTTCGTGTTGAACCAGCAGCGGCCCATGGCGGCACTCGTTGGGGCTGGCACTGTGGCTGTCGTGTTGCACGTTCCGACGATCGACGCGAACACCGGCAACCCCATCCCTGGTACGACCCATCCGACGAGAGTCAAGGTTGTCACCTGGATTGACGGGGATCTACCCGCAGTCGACGCCCCCGACACGTCACCCGAGGTTGCGGCGTTGATGATCGAGTGTGCGGTGACTCGAGCAATCGACGCATTCAACCCCGCCTGGCATCGGCCCGTGTGGGTCGGCGCAGAACTGGTGTCCGATACGGATGCCGAGCAGACCGGGCCGCAAGTGTGGGCGGCACAACTGGCATTGACGCCGACGTCGGTGAACTGGCGCCACTTGGGTCGTGAACTGTTCGGCAACCTTCAGCAATTCTTGGGCACCACTGTCGTTGTGGCGCGACGCAGCCCTGAACGCTTGTTCGTGGGACCGGTAGACTCTGCAGCCCTCTCCCCTGACCTGCCGCGGCCCGCCGCCTACGAGAGCAGGAGCCCCGAACGCTATCTTGATGACCTTCGCGAAGAGGTCGCATGGGATGTCCGCTGGGGTGCCGTGAAGGGGGTTGGCGGCAACATTCCCACACCACAGTTCGTGGTGCGGCAGACGGGAAGCCTGGTTGATGGCACGGAGGTGCACTTCGTGCCGTTCATGTGCCGCGACGGGTTCCCCCCAGACGTTCTGGGGCTGTTCAGTCCGGGCGCCGAATCGCAGATGCGGGCAGGCATCGGTTCGGCCCCGTTCGTGTCCATTCAGGCGTACCCCTCAGCTGCTGCGCGCACACCCTCGGGTGAGCGGCATCCGCAGGCCGTGGTTGTCGTGCACTCAACCAAACCGGTTCCCGTTTCTCCAGCGGGGCTGTCACCTTCGCGAGGCGTGACGAAAGAGCCGGCACAGAGCTCCGCTCCATACTGGGTGCTGCGCGCGATGTTCGATCGGGCGTTCGATGCGGCGAAGTTGCCGCGCCCCGAAGTTGTTGAGGCTACCGGCCTGACAAAGCCGTCCTCGAGTCAGCGGCACGTGTGGAAGGTGCGGGTTCGCCTGTACGGAACCACATTGGATGCGGTGCGGGCGAAGGAGTCTGTGATCGCTTCCACCTTGTCCGTTCCGTGGCTCCGTTTCGGTCCAGATGACGCTGAAGGTTTCTTGGTCGTGTACGTCGGGAACCCGGTGCGGGCCGAGTTCACCGACGAGCGTACCGAACAGCTGATCGCGTCGCTCGACTGGGAGCAGGCGTGGGTTGACGCTGGCGTGCTCGGCACGAACGGCCGCACCCCGAGGTTGTTGTCTCACACGACTCTGGACAAGAACCCTGACGTGTCAGTGGACCAGTTCGAACTACCGGCCCCCGTGTCAGTCGAGTCGATCCGTGCACGCCTCGCGAAGGTGAGGTCTGCCACCGGCAAGATGTACGTCGACGTTGTCGAGGGCGACAAGTCCACGATCGCACGCATCACGTCCTGCCCGCATGATCCGATGCCGAACTCTGCACAACTCGACTGGGATGTGGTCGACACGGAAGCCGCAGGACGCTCGTTGGCGCTGCCGTTCGCAACGGGTGTTGATGGTGAACCAGTCGCGTGGGACATTCGTTCAACACCACACCTGATGGTTGTGGGTGCAACCGGGTCGGGCAAGTCTGTGCTGATGCAGAACCTCGGGGTTGGTGCTGTCGCGCATGGCTGGGATCTGTATGTGGTGGACCCGTCGAAGGAGGCGGCGGACTTCCGCTTCTTGGATGGGTTCGCGCGAGCGATCGCCACCACCGTGGAGCAGTCAGCCCAAGTCTTGGATCACGTTCTGGCTGAAGCGACACGCCGCAAGGCAGTCAATGGGGCGCACGGTGTCGGCAACTACCGCGACCTACCCGAGGAGCTGCGACCCGCGACGATGCTCGTGATGATCGACGAGTTCACGTCCCTGATCGTCCCCGACAGCGTCTCGTCGAAGCCGTCCGACAACCTCGAGGTGGAGCGCGCTCGGGAAGCGACGCAGCGAACAAACGAGTACCGCGCTCGGATTGCGGCCGCGGTGGCGCGTCTGGCCAGGGAGGCACGGTCTGTGGGGATCGCTCTGGTGTTGGGTACCCAGAAACTCGCTGCGAAGGACCTCGAGAACCTGCCGGGTGCTTCGACCCTGAAGGTGAACCTGGGAAGACTGATCCTTGGCTCCACCACGTTCGGTGATCTGCAGTCGGCGTTGCGTCAGCCAGAGCGGGCACCAGCTTTGGGAAATGTGATCCCGCAGGGGCGCGGCGTGTACGAGCCTGCCTCCTCGGGACCTGTGCTGATTCAGGCGTGGTGGGACCCCCAAGGAACTGAACACACTCGCAGCGAACTCGAGTCCCGGCGCACGCCGCTCGTGGAGGCTGAACGACTTGAGTTCACGTCCGTTGAGGATGCGATCGTCGCTGGAGAGGTGGAGGACCTTGGCGAGGTGGACCTCGACTGGTCTGACGTTGACCTCAAAGTGGTGGTCGCGGACGATGTGGAAGAAGTCCAGCCGCCGGCAGGAGCGCACGATGAGGAGCTTTCGCCCGCCCGATTGGTGGCCGTTGATCCTGGGCCGCGGATGATCGTGGCGCTAGGCGACGATGCTTCCGCGGACGCTGACGAGGAGGCCGTGGTTGTCGACGTCTCAGGCGCCGATGACGTGCACGAGCGGATCCGGCTTGTCCTCACTGCCGTGAACGCCAACCCTGAGATCCCGTACCTCGTATGGCGTGACAGTACCCTGCAGCGGGTCGACGAGGCTTTCGACATGTTGTGGTCTGAGATGGCGAGCGAGGCCCTGTCCCACACCGGCATCGACTTCGACCTCGATCCGGTGGCTAGCGTCGATACGGACGACGGCGACGAGGCTCCAGCTCCGCCATCGGACCTACTCCCCGTGGCTCAATCGGCGAAGCCTAAGCGCCCGCCCGCGGTGGCGGGACTGTGGGACGAGGCGGCTGACGAGTTCTAGCTGCCAGCCAGTCGCGAGCGAACCGCGTCAACGAGTTTGGGCCAGGCTGAGTCCACCTCGGCACGGCGATCGTCAACCCACGACGCCATTTCATGCCACTCGGGGAACGCCAGGTCCTCGCCAGACCACAGCAGGTTCCATTCGTCAGGGAAGTCGTCGCCATGGAATCCATCTCCGCGGCTGCCCATGACGATCGCGTTGTTGACTTGGGTTGTCAGCATCTCCGACAGCGCAACGAGCCGCTCACACGGACGCGAGACTCCTCGAGCTACCTCCATGAAGTCGGGACCAGCGACCACTGCCATCCGATTGACAGCCACAGCAAACCCTTTGAGGTCACGAGCGCGTGTTGCTCGCGCGCTGCTGTCCACCACGAATCGGTTGATGTCACGCGTGATATCCAGTTGCATCACCCGAATGTCTAGTGCCACGGCATAGGCATCCCCGGCCACATCTGGGTAGTCGTTCCACAACGCCTGCAAGGCGTCCGCTTCACGCTGTTTCTGGTTGTGCTGCAGTTGACGGCGGGCCGTGGCCGCCAGGTCGTAGGTTGCGATCACGTAGGAAGTCGTCACTGCAACCAGGACCAGCGTGCCTGTCGCTTGGGCAAACGCAGCGAAGTCCGCCCCGAAGGGCTCATCGAGGGTCAGGGCTAGCCAGATCGCAACCAGTAGGGCGCTGGCCGTCGGGATCCACAGACTCGGCCTCTTGAGCACGACTCACCTCCTTGGTGGAGCGTACTGAAGCGCCCTGTGTCGGCGCATCTGTCTAGGTAGGAGGAGTGGCATTGAGCAAGCAGCAGATGATTACCGTTCGACTTCCTGACGGCTTCACCGACGCACACCGCGACAAGCTTCAGAGCCTCGTTGCCGGACAGCACGGGGACGACTACGAACTGTCCTCCATTGACTGGACGTCACGCAAGGCAACGTTTGTGCGCCGTGTCGAAGTAGTGAGCGTCGCCGACGACGTGATCGAACTGCCGCGGCATCTTGCGACCGCGGCGATGGGCGACCGGGTGGCCACCATGATCGCCGAGCACTACCCCGGGATGGTGATGGTCGAGTTCGACCCGCACCGGGCAATCGCCAGGTTTGCGGAGTTGAGTGAAGACGAGCGGACCGCACGGGATGCCGTCGCTGGGGTGTTTGGCGCGAAGCCGTGGGAAGTTGGGGTTCGCGCGCGGGACGGGGGTGGGTTCGTGCTCACGCGCCTGCCGAAGGCGTACACGCCATCGCGTCACGACGTGCGGCTCGCGGAAGTCGCGGAAACGAAAGTCCCTGGTGGGCGTCCCGGATGGTTTGTTCGCGTCGACGGAGTCACCAACACTGGTGAGATCGTCCCGGCCGACCTGCCCACCTTCCCTCCTCTGCTGCCGTACGACATGCGGCGCCTTACTCGCGCACACCGCGACTTGATTCCGGTCGGCCGTGACCTGCCGGCGCCCGGCAAGGAGCTTGGCGAAGAGTTCCACCTTGACTTCACTGCCGGAGCTTTCGGCATGGTTGCTGGCCTCCCCGGAGGGGGCAAGTCGGTGGCGCTCAATGGCATCATTGCCGGGTCCCTTGCCGGCGGCGCGCAACTTGTCATCGTTGACACGCCAGACAAGGCCGTCGACTTCCTGTGGTGCAGGGACTTTGTTCGCGACGGCGGGTGGGGTTGCGAGTCACTCGAAGCTGCGGCGGCAGCCCTGGGCATGATGTACGAGGAGGGGCAGCGTCGTGCGAAGACGTTGCGCGAGCGTGGTGCTACGAACTGGCTAGAACTGCCGCCTGCCGAACAGTTCACGCCGATTCTCGCGGTCATCGACGAGTATGCAGCCCTCGTTACTCCCGAGCGCATCCCGTCGGGTTTGCCGAAGGGTCACGCCCTTCGGTTGGAGGTGGAGGAACGCAACTATCATCGCGCGCTCATCGAACGAGCCGTGTCGAAGATCATGGCGGAGATGCGCTTCACCGGCCTGAGGATGGTGGTCTCCAGTCAGGTCGCAAACAACTCGACGGGCCTGGGGCCATCCCAGAAGACCAAGATGGGGCACCGCATTCTTGCTGGTGCGAACCCGTCACGGGCAGCACGCACACAAGCATTCAATGACGAGATGTCTGTGCCGAACGTGCCTGGCAACGTTCGTGAAGACGCCGCGGTGTCGCGAGGTACTGGACTGTACGAGTCGGAGGGTCGCGCACCCGCAGTGTTCAAGTCGTACTTCGCGCGCGCCGACCAATACCGAGACGCCCTCATAGAACTCAAGTCGCCTCGCACCACCCGGCCTGAACCGACAGAGGCGGAGATCGCGAAGTACGTGCCCAGCATGGACGGGGACGATTTCCCAGACGACGGCCCCGTTGCATCCAAGCTCGATGCAGGCGGCTGGGGTGAGCAGGACGGACGCGACAGGCCGGACCCCGTGCTGCGGGGAGCTGCGAAAGCAGCTCACGACCTGCGAGTCGAACTCGGCGGCGCGTGACCCGCCAGTTGAATTGGGCACAGCGTCTACCAGGAATGTCGAGCCGTTCGATAGCGTCCGTCCAAGCGAGAAGGAGGCGCCGGTGAAGGTGCGCATGATCGTCGCAGCAATCGCCGTCATGGCGGTTTCGCCCCTTGCCGCCGTGCCAGCGTTCGCGCTAGCAGAAGTGCCTGTAGCCGCGGCAGTGCATCCGTCATCCGGAGCTATCCGAGAGATCGACGTTGCAGTGAACGACAACCCAAACACCGGCTACACCCAACTCACGAACAACCAGGTCTATGAGCTCGTGCAGGGCGTGAGCGCGTACTGGATTGACAACACTGCAGGGCTAGTCGGCGGGATCCACGTGCGCACCATCGTGCACTACGCCTCTGCACTGCCATGCAACTCCTCAACCCTTGCGTTCGCCGACGAAGCAGCCCAGCAGGTTGGCATCCACGACAGCGCATGGGACTACTACACGGCCGACGGAACCCCATCCCCCGAGCACCTGTTGATGCTCGGCGAATGCACGAACGCCTCCGGTTCAGCGTCGGCGCCAGTCACCGACGTTGACAACGGCGGCTGGATCGTGGCCCGCGCAAATCTGTTCACTCCCGTGTCGTGCCAACTTGACTGCGGGCAAGTCACCGCGATCGCACACGAGCTCGGTCACAACCTCGGGCTGCGGCACGCCAACAACACCTCTTTCAGCGGCTGCACCATCGTCGCGGCACCGAACACCGAGATCGCCGAGTGCGCGATGGACTCCTATGGCGACCACTTCTCCGTCATGGGCATCGCCACGCCCTACACGGCTCCGCGTCTCGACATCGCCCGCCGCGACCAACTCGGCACACTCACTGCAAATCAGCTACTCGCACTCGAGGGGACTACATCTGGCACGTACGTGCTGGCACCAGTGGGACCAGGTGATGTGCTGTAAGGACTGCGGATCACGTCAGGGGATGGCACCGTCTACTACGTCGAATACCGCTCGGCCACCAGCGAGCCAGGAACGTGGGGGAACCGGCTCGCCGGCTACGGCTACACGCCACGAGTTCGTGTCGTCCGGGCATATCCGGACGGAACCACCAAATACCTTGCGACACGCACGGCGGTCGGAACGTCACCCGACCACGGCCTCCCCGCCAACAGCCAGTTCACTTCTGCAGACGGAACGGTACACATCTCAACAGCGTCGCTCGGCGACAGTGCCACCATCACAGTCACCACCGGCCCACTGCCAGCCATGAGGTCCGTCACCAGCGCCTCCATACAGGGAGCCGCTGAAGTTGGAGCAACGCTCATCGCAGTAGCGCCGACAACCAACCCGGTGTCCATCCCGATCGCGTATCAGTGGCTCACCAACGGAGTCGAGATCCCAGGCGCAACCGCGGACACCTACCTGGTTCCACTCGCACAGCACGGGAGCACCCTGACGGTGCGGGTCACCACAACCGCGCAAGGCCATCAGAACTTCGTGTCAACATCGCCTGGCGTGGTAGTGAACGCCGGGGGCGCCCTGTCGCTCACCCCACCGACAATCAGAGGACAGGCACGTGTCGGCACCAAACTTGCACCCACGGTAGGTCAGTGGGTGGCCGGCGTGACCCTGTCATACCAGTGGCTACGCAACAACAATCCGATCGCAGGCGCCACCGCCAAGACCTACACGCCGACCGCCGGAGACCTCGGGGCGCGACTGTCCCTTGCCGTGACTGGCAGCCATCCCCACATCGCCTCGGTAACGGTAGTCACGCCAGAGGTGACCGTCAGTCCAGGGCTACTGTCGACTTCGACGCCGACCATCAGCGGATCAGCGGTTCCCGGGAAGACACTGAAAGCCATCGCTGGCGCGTGGACTTCAGGCACCGCACACACCTACCAGTGGTACGCGAACGGCGCAGCCATCAAGGGGGCCACGAAGACCAGTTTCAAAGTGACGTCTGCTCAGGTCGGCAAGAAGGTCACTGTCGCAGTCACGGGCAAGAAGTCCGGCTACACGACAGCCGTCAAGACGTCCGCGATGCACGGCGTCCTCAAGACAGCCACACCCAAGATCACTGGGACCGCGAAGGTAGGCAAGACACTGACGGCGAAGCCCGGAACGTGGACGTCGGGCACCAAACTCACCTACCAGTGGTACTCGAACGGCAAAGCCATCAAAGGGGCCACCGCGAAGACGTTCAAGGTGACGAGCACTCAGCGAGGCAAGCGCATCACCGTCACGGTGACCGGCAAGAAGTCCGGCTACACGACAGCCGTCAAGACGTCCGCACGAACCAAGGCAGTCGCGCGGTAAGCCCCTGCCGAAAGGTCCCGTGGGCCTGCGGGAGGGGACCATCGTTGGACCCCCGCGCACGACTGAGGCATGAGCAATGAGCACCACAGGGCTGTGCATGCCCAGGCGCGACAACCTGCGGGCGCACCAGACGGCGGCCAGTTCGCATCGAGCGAAGGTACAGAGTCGGCGACGACACTCGCGCCCGGCGCAGACGAGCGTCGAGTCGCCGTCGACATCGACTGTTTGAACAGCGCCCGAGAACTCGTCGCAGTCCATGTTGCCGACGTCGGGCCGTACCTCGATTCGATCCATCCCTCACGCCGGCTGGCACTACTGAACCCCTCCGTAGATGACATGACGGCCCTGCTTGGCTACTTGGTCGAGTCCCATCAACGGCCCGACTTCGAGCACACACGAATCAACGCGAAACTCGCACTCAACGAGTACGCCAGCGCCGGCGGTTCGCTCCGATTGACTGGCTGGGACCGAACAGAGCATCTGGTCCGCAACAACTACCACCTGCAGTCCCTGGGCACGCGGATCCACGCCATGACAGACCAGGAGCGCGCAACGCTGAACGAGCCGGGCGTCCCCACTGACCCGAAGTTGTCCGAGGCGCTGACGATTGCGGCCGAGGAACTGGCGCGCTGCCGTGGTGTCGGAGAACAGGAGATGGACGACTTCTTCCGGGACGTCTACAACATGGGTTCCAGCCCACAAGACTCTCTCGACCCTGACTGGTGGGACCCTGACGCTGAAGTCAGCGAACCTGTCGCGATCCGGTTGGGTCACGCCGCGATCGGGGTGCTCGCTCGGTCGATCATGCGTGACCGTCACATCGACATCAACAGGGCCGCACTTGACGGCACGACCACTCGGTTCACGCTCGAGCACTACGACGCGCTCGTCGGCCGAGTGCGAGACGTCTTGGGTCCGCTGACCGACATCGACTCATCCCCACACGTGCGCGACCGTTACGAAGGCAGGTGAACACCATGGAGCAGTCTCGAGTCCCCGCTGGATCACCGGCAGGTGGTCAGTTCGCGGCCGGTCAAGGCAAAGAGGCCGCAGACCTTCCAGCCCTCCCCATCAGGGGTGTGCGCGTAGGTGAGCTCGTTGCAACGGAGTACGGCGCGGCAAGGGTCCTCGCCATCTCGGAAGCCGCTGAGGGCGCGTACTCGCCGGGCACGACACAACTGGTCGTCTCCCCCGATGGCTACGCCTCACCCCGAACGATCACCATCGGCCCCTACGGCAGCATGCCGAAGGTTCTTCGCGAGTTTCGCGTCGACGCATTCGAAGACGCGCCCTTGCGCACTCTAGCGCCGACACAGGACGGAAGCGTTGGCTATGGCGTCGAAGGGTGGAACGGGTTCGCGGTGCCGCGGCCGACAGCGAACGAACTGGCGGACTGGGTGAATCGGGTGAACGCCACCGCAAACAAGCCCATGCTCGCCATCGGTTTCGCTCAGCATGACACTGCCGTAGGCGAGGAACCAGGCTGGGACGTTCAGCTGGACTTCGTATGCCCCGACGGAGACGCATGCGAAGGAATCCACGACGAGCACGGCTGCCACGACGACGAGTCGTACATCGTTGCGGTCCGATCGCTCGACGAGCCGTTCGCACTCCACGCGGGCATCATGTTCGAGGAGCAGTGACGTGACCGCACAGCCACGCACCCCTGCCGGCACTCCTGAGGGCGGCCAGTTCGCCACATTCGAGGGACTTGAGGCGGTGACTGAGCTCACTGGGGCCGACGCGTTCGGCCCTGCGGCACCCGCGTCCCGCAGTGTCGATGCGCAGTCGCGCGAATACATCGCCCTCACCGGTGGCCCGAACAACGTAGAGCAACGGCGTTGGGTCGAGGGCTTTCTCGACGTGGCCAGGCTCGACGTCGCCGACATCCCCGGGTGGCACGCATGGGCGGAGTCGGCTCGAGGCTTCGTTGACGATGCCGACCTTGACGAGATGGATGACGACGAGATGGACACCGTGGTCGAGATCCGCCTCGAGAACATGTGCCTCGAGCAGCGGCTGCTCGCTGCCCTCGCCTGACCACAGGGGCGTCAACACTGCCTGCCGCACACGTAGTAGGCATGATGACATCACAGCCACGCACCCCGGCCGGCTCACCGGAAGGCGGCCAGTTTGCGGGACTTGAGGGCGCCGAGTCTGGGTCGGTGCTGACCGCTCCCGATGACAACGCATTCACGCGACGCTACGACAGCCTTGACGAGAAGCTGGCCGCGTTCCAAGGCGAACTGTCGGATGCGGTTGAGCGTCTCCAAGACGACGACGAGTGGCTCGACTACCTCAACACGATGAGCAAGTTCCACTCGTACTCGCCTCAGAACCAGCTGTTGATCTGGATCCAGAAGCCTGACGCGCGTCACGTGGCTGGCTACCGCAAGTGGCAGGAGATGAATCGCCAGGTCCTCAAGGGCGAGCACGGGATTCAGATCCTCGCGCCGCGGATGTCGTCCCGGGAGTGCGACCGCACCGAGATTGGCGCCTACCCCGACAAGAAGTCCCCTACCGGATACAAGCGACGTGTCGTGACGGGGTTCACCACCGCGAGCGTGTTCGACATCTCCCAGACCGACGGAGACCCGCTACCCGAGGGTCGCCGCGACCTGTCGGGCGAGCCGCCAGAGGGTTTCGTCGACGATCTTGAGGCAGCGATCGTCAACCAGGGTTTCACCGTGGAGTACGGGGACCCAGGCGGTGCCGCCAACGGGGCCACCTCGCCTGGACGAAAGATGGTGACAGTCGCGTCTCACCTGTCCCCTGCCGACAAGGCATCCACTCTGGCTCACGAGCTCGGCCACATCATGGCCGGCCACCTTGACCGCCTGGACGAGTACCACACGGGCCATGACGGTCACCGGGGTCGGATGGAGGTCGAAGCGGAAGCGATCTCCTATGTGCTGTGCCGCGCCAATGGCATGGACATCGAACGCGGCGGGCATCACGACCGCTACATCTCCGGGTGGGGTGGACTGAACACGGCCCACGATGAGGTGAAGGAGGCGGCGGGAGTCGTCTCGAAGGCAGTCAAGCAGGCATTGACGTCTACGGCGTGGTCGAACCTGGGCTAGAGGTTGCGTCGTTGACACCCGCGAAGGGTCGAGAGGCGTGCCACGTGAGGATTGTGGATGCGCGCCAACCGCGTACCGTGCGCGGACCCGTGCCGATTGCAACATCCGGTTCGGGGAGGTCGTACCGTGACAGGCTCGCGGGCTTGACGCCAATGAGCTCGGCAACTTGGCTGCGACTGAGATAGGTGTCGATCAGGGTGTCGTCGAACGTCACCGTTGACACTTCTCCTCGCGGACGTCCGGGGATGCTGGATACACCGTGCCAGTGCATGCGCGCGACCATCGCGTCAACAAGTTTCGCGATGTCCGTTTGAGCCACTTCGTCACCGACCAGGCTCCGGACTGCCTCCTCAAGGCGCGGTTGACTCATCCGGAACTCTCTACTGACGGCTCGTACATCGTGGCGATTGGCGCTCACATCGGCACGATGTTTGTGAGCCCCATTCCTTTGACCACCAGGGGTTTTGATGGCGCCCGCCGCGCCAGCGGGATGCTGCTCGCCGGGCCGGGAGGCGGCATTGCGCGGACTTTCGGCGCCGTCAGGCACATCGGTGAGGGGCGCACGATTTGCGGGCCGCAGACGGCCGAAAATCGAACGTTGTTTTCGGCCGTTTTCTGCCACCACATGCTCCTATCTCTCCGCTGACACGCTTTCCAGGTCACCTGCCCCCACCCAGACTGATGCGCCAACCGTGCCATCTAGAGGACTTCGGTGCGCGCCCCGCATACATGCGGAACATGACCACTGCACACCTGCGTCAGCCCGCGGGGTCCCCTGACGGTGGACAGTTCACTGCCAACACGGGCGCCGAGTCATCAGCACAACTCGGGAGCCCTCCAGTGGGACTTCCACCGAAGCCCCACGTCGCTCCTGCAAATACCTTGCAGGTCGGCGACATCCTTGCGGACGGAGAGATCTATCGCCGGGAACGCATCACGGCAGTCCAAACCCTCGCCGATGGCCGGATCGAGGTTGAGACCAATGCCACGGTCCGCGAGGACTTTCCGCCATACCGGTACCAGCCCGACGACCACATCTTCGCCTCCCAGCCACGGCCGGCGGACGAACAGGGTGCGCCGTGACCACTCAAACACGTGTCCCCGCTGGCTCTCCCACCGGCGGCCAGTTCTCGTCCACCGCGGGCGCTGAGGCGCCACCGCTCGCAACGTTCGGCCCCTCTGACGACTTCGGAGCTATGCCCGCAAACGTCGCGTCGGCGTTGATCGACCGTCGCGTGTCCCGCGGCGGCAGGTCAGACGACTCGGAGTCGCTACTGCGCCAATTACTGGACCGCCATCGCGGCGAGAACCTCGTTCACGCACTCACCTACGAGGCATTCGGCAGTGAAGCCCAGTGCCGCAAGGCCGTATCCACACTCGAAGGAGTCAAGCCGTGACCGAGCAGCCACGCACCCCCGCCGGGTCCCCCGAAGGTGGGCAATTCGCGACCACCGCTGGTGCCGAATCGACCGAAGAGCTGGCCGAGCGACCTGCCGCGCCACAGCGCACGCCAGAACAGGTGGCCGCAATCGTTGCGAAAGCGCAGCGCGCTTCGGAACGCGGCAGTCACCTCGGGATGCTCTCCTACTACAGCGACCTCGCCTACTACGACAATGCACTCAACGACATGGCTCGCCTAGCGAAGTTCGTGTGCCCTGAAGCGACCACGCTGCACTTCTCCACCTCAGACGACTGGGAGAGCGCAGGCACCGTCCGACTAGACCGAGTGTCGTGCCCTCACGTGTCCGAAGATGACGGCACCGACGAAGTAGACGGCTACGACGGCGACTTCGCCCGCACCCACGGCGTCGACGCGGACATCTTCGGTGACATTCGTTACGACCTCAACGACGGCCAGATGCAACTGCACAAGAGCCTGCAGCTGAGCCTGACCGACAACGGCTTGGGGTACACCGCCGACCTCACCACGTTCACCATCAGAACTCCCGAGCCGATGCTTAGAAGTGAGGCGCGCAATGAACTCGAGCTCCGCGAGCGGTCGTACGCGCAGATCGGGCTCAAGGTAGCCGCACTGCTCGGCTCGAACCGCGAGTGGAACGGAGGCGACATGCTTGAAGCCATCGGTGAGATCACCCGCGAGCATGGCCTCCAGGTCGGCGATCAGGACGACGCCACCCTCGCCAAGTGGCGGGCCCTCGCCGACTCGCTCGGCTACGCCCATGACGGGGACGAAGCATGAACTCGACACAGCCACGCACCCCAGCCGGCTCCCCTGCAGGTGGTCAGTTTGCCGCGACCGCAGGCGCCGAATCCACCACCGGCGTGCCCCCAAGCGGGCGCATCAACTCCCTCGTTGACCAGTTCGAAGAACTCGACCCAGACGTTGCGCTCGACCGCTACGAAGAGTTCGACTTTGACCAGGACATGACAGCGGTGTACCGCGGAAGCACCCCGGACGGACTCGACGTGTTAGTCGTGTTCAGGGCAGACGTGGCCGGCTACCCCGATGACGGCAGCGAGGCACAGGAGGGCCTGTCCTACATCGCTACGTCGTGGGAATGGTCGGTGCGTCGGGACGGGCGGCTCGTCGGCGAAGGCTCGCGCAACTTCGGCGTATCAACGTTCGAGCTTGATGATGATGCGGCGATGGAATCTGCCATTGGACAGTGGGGTGGCGTGGACGACATCTACGATCCACGGGTCGCGGAGGGCATCTGCGACACCGTCGACGCGGCACGTGCGGCAGCACTACAGGAGACTCGCCCCTGACTCCCGCACACGGCAAGGGCATGACAAATGACCAGCCACGCACCCCAGCCGGATCCCCCGAAGGTGGCCAGTTCGCTGGCTTCGCGGGAGCAGAGTCCACAGCCAGCCTGATCGACTCAGTCGGCGCTCGAGTCGACAACGAACTTAGGTGCATCCTCGAGCAGGTCATGGTCGAGCGTCATCTGGGCGACCCAACGAACCCGTCCGACGAGGAGACGATTCGCGCTGCGATCGACTACATGGGCCTGCCGGACTTCGACACCCCCGAGACGCAGGCTCGTTGGGCCCTGGAAGACGTGAAGAACGCCGCCGAGGTCGATCTGCGGCAGGTGCGCGGCCAGTACGCCGACGAAGAGTTCGTTCACGAACGCCTTGACCGCGGCGAGATGGTGCCCGTCGAATACCACGACGGCACTATGACGATCGAGGGTGAGGCGTTCCGCTCCTCCACCACGGGCAAGGTCTGGTTCGTCGCAGACAACCCGTATCCGGACGCCTACCGCGGCGACCGCAGCATCCTGAGCGACAAGCTGATGAACCTCGCGATGAAGAGCCGTGCAGCCGATCTCAACACCGACCCCAACGACGAGGACAACGACTACGACCTGATCCATGAGGCCGCCCAGGGCGACGAAGACGTCTCCCGCATCGCATGGGACTATGCGCTCACGTTTGACGCCTACGAGAACAGTGAGGCCGACACCACCCTGCGTACCGTGATCGAGCGGGCGAAGGGCGCCGTTTCCGTGCCGATGGCCTCACTCCCCCCGATCGGAGCCGGCGGGTCAACCGTGACCTTCAATGGCCGCGAAGTATTCGCATTCCGGAACTCCGCACGCCCCGACCACGTGTGGGTGATCGGCGCTCCCACCGTCTAGTCGCCCAGTTCGTATTCACCCACGCGTCGTCTCGAGGCGACAACCGCGACACCGCCGAAGATCAACAGCGCAAGGGCAATCGCCGCGAACTTGGCCGCATCCGCACCCGTGTGCGAAAGGGTCCCCGGCGTTGATGGCGCGGCGGGGTCAGTGCCTGTCGTCGGTGTCACCACAGGGTCTGGCGTCACTGCGGGAGTCTGTGGGTCTTCCGGGTCCTGGGGATCGTCAATGGATGCGTCGTACGTGGCGAACGCTGTCGCAACCTGGTCGCACTGGTCTTCCGGGGTCGTGTCGACGTCCGCGGAACAGGTCGCGTTGCCGAGGATTCCACTCGAGCGGAGGCTAGCTCCTGGGTCGACGGGCAGGTCTGGTGTCGTCTTGCCGGCAGTAAGAAGTGCTGCGATCGGTGTCGACGCGCCGGTCCACCATGCCTGCACCAGCAGGTTGTGCTGCGAGGTGCTTGGTGGGGTGACGTCGGGAGTTGCGACTTTCGTCACGACGGGAATGGAGAGCGTCTCGCCCGGCTTGATTGCGCCGGGCAAGTCCAGGGTGATGAACGTGTGTGTCGTTGACCGGGTGATTGTGGGGGTGACGGTCGTTGACTGGTGCTCGTCACTGTAGCTGAGCATCGTTCGCGGTGTGGAGAAGTTCAGTAGAGCGGCGGTGTCCTTGCGGAAGACTCCGTCGTAGTCGTCGAAGTACACGTCGCGGGCGTAGCTGGACATGCCCCAGTAGTGCAGCACTCCATTGCGGTCAATCCAGCCTGCGGCGGTCGGTCCGCTGCCATTGGAGAACGCCTCGGCTTGCACGGCGGTGTTCGTGGTCGTGTCGCGCAGCACGGGGTTGTCGGTAGTGGTGCCGTAGCCGCCGAACGTGGTGATGTAGCCACTCACCCAGGAGCCGGAGTACAGCACGGCCCACACCCCCGTTGGGGACACGGCATACAGGCTGTAGCCGGAGTGGGCGATGCGGGTCGCGCCAGCGTAGGCAGCGGAGTTGTCTGCTGGGGTGACGGTTAGGCCACCGGTGGAGTAGTCGGTGGTGACCGTGAAGGCACCACCTGATTGGAGCATGTATGCGGTGTCGGTGCTCGAAGCGCTGGTGTTGTCGACCGCACTGGCTCGAACCTGACCACCGTCGCTGGTGGCCCAGGGTGTGATGCCGTCGTAGTTCACCCAGGACGTGGAGGTTGCGTCATCCCATGTGGAGGTGTTGGACAGTGGGATGCGCCACACGTTGCCGCGGGAGTCGACTGCGATGGCATTTTGAGAGCCTGCTCCGGCGAGTGAGGTGAATCGTGCGCCGTCGGAGTTCTTCACCTTCCTTGGCTCGTACGCGTCGTCGTAGGGGTAGGACACGACGTCCCTGGCGATTCCTGAGTAGGGGTAGCCCCAGGACCAAATGCCGTCGTTGGCGTCGGCCGCGAAAACCACTTGGCCGTAGTTGGCGCCGGTCATGGCGGTGGCGTGGATCGCGGCGCCGTCGTTGTCGAGAACCGGCGCGAACTCGTCTGTGCCGGCAGCTTGGGTGGGCCGGCCGAGTTCGCTTTCGGACGCGTAGCCGGAAATGGGCGCGGACCACAGGGCTCCGTCGCGGTCGAGCGCAAACAGTGTGTTGTACGTGTTCCACAGGCCCCTGGTGAGGTCCACGGGAGTGTTGTCGGGGCCGGTGAACGGTGTCAGTGTGCCGGAGTAGGAGTCGAGCCTGTAGACCTGGCCGGCAGTGGTGAACACAAACATCATGTCCGAGTGCTGGGACGGTTCATACAGTGATGCGACCTTCATGCCCGTCAGAGGCGCGTACCTGGTGGGGGTGCCCGTCCACGTGTAGTTGCCATCGACATAGGACGACCCCCACGCCCACACGTCGTTGTTCGCGTCGATGGCGTACAGGCGGTATGAGTCACCTGCGATGGCCTTCCAGGAGCCTACGGCTGGGATGGTGACATCGGAGTCGTCACCAACTTGCACGTCGGGGCTGTTGACATTCATCGTGACGGATCCAGTGAGGTCCTGGTTGCCGGTGTTCGTGATGTTGACATTCCAGGATGCGTCGCACACGTCCGATGCGGCCGCAGCTTCACAGTCCGACGCAATAGGGGTGACGTCGAACGTGAGATCGGTGTCGGGCTTGTCGAAGCCGAGGTAGATCGTGTCGCGCTCGAAGTGGTCGACCAGCATGTCTTCACTGTCTGACCACACGGTGTCGCCGAAGGGCCCAATGTTGGGGTCGGCGTAACGCTGCTGCGACGAGTATGCGATGCCGACGCCCGTCGTGTTTCCCCACCGGTCGACCGTGGCGGCGGTGGCCGAGTTGCGGCCAATCTTGACGGTGTACACGCCCGCGGGCACGACGGCCTGGAAGTAGCCGAAGGCGTTGGTCGTCGTTGACATGAGGGGGGTTGCGTCGGTGGGGATGACGCCACCCGTAAACAGCCCCTCGTACACGTCGACTGGCATGTCTGCGATCGGCTGGTCGTCGCTGTCGTAGTCGCCCGATGCGTTCGTGTCCCACGTGACGTAGCCGTCAAGGTAGGACTCGGACACGGTGACAGCTGATGGCCATGGCCGGGCGATAGCGGAGGGGCCACCGTTGAGCAGCGTCGGTCCGGTCCACACGACGTAGTCGTCACCGGTGACGGCGTCACCTGGTTGGGCCAGGGTGAGCTCGAGCGATCCGGTGGTGTTCCTGCCGGGCGTGGAGGGCACCACGATGCGTAGCGCGGTTGCGCCGGATAGATCAGGCGCGGTGCTGCCAGCGTCGGCAACGGGATACCAGGTGGAATCGGAAGCAGTGAACGTCGGGGCGGGGTTCGTCGTGAAGTACAGGACTGCGCCAGTGCTGGTCACCTCGCCGATGAGGTTCGCGTCGGCCAGTTGCGGGCGCGTCGTGAACGCGGATGCGGTGGGGCCGTCGTAGACGTCCATGTTCGCGACCCCTGAGGTCAACGTGTCGTCCCCGGCGAACGGCAAGATGAGCACGGTGTCAGTGCCGAAGGAGACTCCTCCGGATGCGATGGCCGCCAAGTCGAACCGCCAGGTGGGGTTGAAGCCACGGTCCACGTATGCGCTGGTGGTGGTGGCTGCCGAGTTGTCGGTCTTTGCGCGCACAGTGACGGGTGCCGTGGTTGAGGTGACGGGGTCCCGGTCGGAGTCCGCGCCCCACGACACCGTGACAGTCGACAGGAGCGTGCCGCTCGAGGCGTTGGGGTGGACCAGGCCATCGAGGTTCGGCAGTGTCAGGTTCGCCGACAGATCCGTCGCAATGTCGGGTGCCCACACTCCGGTCTTCAGGGTCGCGGTGACGGTCATGCCGGTGGAGTTGGCGGAGCCGCAGATGAGGCCGTCGGTTCCTGCGGTTGGGGGGGTGATGGTGAAGTTCCACAGGTAGGCACTGGTGATTGCCTTGTTGGTGGGTATCTGTACGGTCGCAATACACGGGTCAAGGTTCCACGTGATGGTGGGGCGGAGCACCTCGGATTCGTCTACGCCGCCGAGGTTGACGTATCCGGCTGGGAACAGGCGCTGCCCAAGTTGGGTGCCAGCATCAACGATGCGGCCCGTGTAGTAGCTGGTGGGAGTCACCTCGAGGGACTGGGTCTTGTCGACGTTCCTGTAGACGACCACGTTGTGGGTTTGGGACACCGTGTAGGCGTTCGCCGCGGCCACGAAGATGCCGAATGTGGACCGGTAGCGGGACGCTGCACTGGAGGTGACACCGGCGCTGTCGAGTTCACTGGCGGTGCGGATCGAGACGCCAACACGCCACGTGACCGTTGACGATGTGGCGAACTGATTCAGGACTGCGCGCGGCACAACCACACGCATCGAGACCGCGTCGTCTCCTGGCATCCCTGTCACCCAGCCGCTGGTGTCGGCTAGGTTCGCAATGTCGGTGTCGCTGCGCGCGGTGGCAGACCACTGGATCACGAGCTCGGACACAGGCACGGCGGTGCCGCCAACGGTGACGAGATCTCCCACCTTGTAGTGGTTGTTGAACCGCTCGACCTGCTCATCGGTGAGCGTCACACCGTAGACGAGGTCGTACGTGTCACGCGCGTATCCGTAGGCGGACAGGTCGTTGCGCACCGATCCTGTCTCCACACCGAGCGTCGATGGCGCAACGGTCGGCCGATACTGCCACACGACGCCTTCAGCGCCGTTGAGGTTGCGGTCGTTGAACATCGACTTGGTGTTGTCATACGGTGCTTCGAACCCGGCAGTGAACGGGGGCGCGCCCGTGTAGGTGGCCAGGAGCGACCTGATGTACGTCCAGTCGTTGTTCGCGGCGTAGGTGCCGGCAGTCGCGCCCGTGGCGGCGTTGGCGGTGCTCGTGTCGCGAGATAGTCCGTCGCCAGGTTGGGTGCTGTCGCCGTTGTTGGGGTTTCCTGGATCGACGGTGAATGAGGTGGGGTCGACGACGAGGTGGACGTCGAATTGGGAACCATCCGCCGGTCCCTGCCATACGACATACATGGACTGACCCGGCTGCCCGGAGACTGCAATCAGGCCGTCGTCGTCGGGCTCGAGTTGGTTGCCGACAATCCAGCTGCTCGTTGCACGATAGGTCGCAGCCCACCAGGAGGATCCCGCCGGTGCGTCGGAGACGTCAAGTTTTGCGGTCCATGCGCCACCAGCTGATGCGCCGTGAGTGTTGGGGAAGCCGTTGGGACGTAGGGCAACTGGCCGGATCTCGATCTGTGAGCTGCCGGTCGCGGTCGTTCCCCCACCGATGAGTTTCAAGTCGGCGAACGGTGCGGACACCACGGTCAGTGGCGTGAAGTCGACATGGTCTGACAGGACGCCGTCGACGTAGATGTTCGCTCGTATCCGCTGCCCGGTCTTGGCGGTTGCTCCAGAGTCTTTGGCTTCGACGTCGACTTGCATGGTGAGCGTGCGGGTCTCGCCCTTGACCAGCGTGCGCGTGTAGGTCGTGTCCGACAGGACGTGGAGGTATGCGGGCTCAACGAGTTCGATCGTCACTGTGCGCGCGGCGCCTGGAAGGAACTTCGCGGCCATCGTGTATTGAGCAGTGTCACCACTAGAGACCACGCCGTCATGGGGGCTGTCGTCAGCGACAGCGAAACCACGCGCAGAGGTGATGAAGGACCCCTGTGACGTTCCGTGCCCGCTGCCGTCAAAGTTCAAGGTGTCTGTGAGCTCGACGCCCGCCGAGGAGTCCGCGGAAGCTGCGGGCGCGGACAAGGTTCCCGCGATCACAATAAGTAGGGCCATGACAAAGGCGGCAAGGCGCGACATTCAGGTCTCCATCGCATGCAGGCGTTCGTGATAAACGCGGCTCTTTCCCTCAACAGGAGAGATGCGCCAACTAGGCTCCATACCGGCGGCGCACCAGCCGCGGCGAGTTCGCGGGGAAGTAGCGGCGGCGGCGGCGCTCCAGCCGCCACACGTACAGCAGGCCGGGCACGTGGTTCGACTTGCGGAGATTGTGGCTGACGCACAGCGCCTGCGAGTTCGCCAGCGTTGTCGCCCCACCCTTGGAGTGCGGGTGGATGTGATCGGCATGGGTGGCGCGACCTGAGCAGCGCATCCACAGCAGTGACTTGTGCTCGCAGCGGTAGCCGGCCCGGGAGAACACTTCGTGGCGCTCGGAATCTCCCAGCACTCGCCGGGGGTCTATTGCGGGTGTCGTGGTGCTCGCAGCGAAGGCGACGAGCCATACAAATGCAGTGATCGCACCAACCACCTTGAGCCACGTGGGTGGACTGGCGATGTAGCCCTGAATGTCGGCTGTGACTTCGTTCACGAAGGTGGGCACATCAACCCACTGTCCCCCGCTGCTGAGTGCGGCGATGCCCGCCAACGCCAGCACGGTCCACGTCTGAGCGAAACGCATGGTCATGTGATGTCTCCGGCGTTGCTATGCCGCCGCAGTCAATGCCGTCAGCCACGACTCGTTGGCGCCGCGGACAGCCGCGAGCTCACTGCGCACCGTGTCAGCCACCTGCAACACCGTCTCATCGGCCGCCACACCGTCGATACCTAGCGCCGCCTCACAGGTCGACACTGCCTGCAGCCACATTCGCATTGCGAACTGTGGGTCATGCGAACCGCGCGCCAACTCGAGGGCGTCGCCGATCTGTGCAACCGCCAGTAGGTCTCCGCACTCGATGTGCCCTCCGCTCACAGTCGCTGCGTGGTCCAGTTTGTCCAGCAGGTCTCCCGCCACGGCCGCGAATGCCGCGTGGCGCAATCCGCCTGCGTTGGCTGCGGCTTCCTTGAGCACCCACTCGGCGTCGGGCATGAGGTAGCCGGACAGGTCGATAGCGTCGAGCACGCGATCAGGGGCGCCGTTGAGCCATGCCTGCACTCGTTGCTGCACTTCCACCTGCTGGATGTCGAGACCAGCTAGTGCCAGCACATCGACCCACATGCCGCTCTCCTGGTCGTAGAGGCGCGACTGGGTCAGCTCAATGGCGACGCGCACGGCCCAAATGTCGTCCGGTTCGACACCTTCACGAGGCGAACCGCGGCCATCGTCGATGCTGACGGGGAATCTCGAGGCCAGCACCTCGGGCAGCCACAGCAGTGGATGCCACATTGCCTCGGGCTTGACTGACGGCCAGCGGCGCGCACCACCGTCGAACGTGGGCGGGTAGATGGGAAGAGGGATAGAGATGACAGGCGTAACGACGAGGGCGTCAGTGGGCACTCCGGTCGCTTCGGGGAACTCGACGAGTCTGGCCATGAACTGGACGGCATCGCGCGCCAGAAGCAGAGACTCGCCTGGCTCCAGCATCAGGGGCCGGTAGATGGGCAGGTCGCCCTCTGCAATGGTGGCCTGGTCGGTCATGGCGTCCCTTCAATCCTTTCGTGCCCTCACCAGGAAAGATGCGCCAACCCTGGCATGGTGTCGCGCGTGCCTATGGGGCGACGGTGATGCCGTGCTCGGCGAGTATCGGCACGGGGTCGACAGGAGTGCCCCCGATGACGATCTCGAAGTGGAGGTGTGGGCCGGTGGAGTTGCCGGTCGAGCCGACGTAGCCGATGAGGTCTCCCGCTTGGACGGTGGCGCCATCGTCAACCGCGAACTTGGACAAGTGGAAGTAGTGCATCTGGTTTCCGTCGGCCAGAGTCACCAAGATCGCGTTTCCCGCGCCACCATAGTTCGGCTTCGTTTGCACCGTGCCCCCCAAGACCGCGTACACAGGGGTTCCGAAGGTTGCATGGAAGTCGGTGCCATTGTGCGGCATGACGACGTGCAGAACAGGATTGAAGCGGCTGGGGTTGAAGGGGCTGGTCACCGCCAAGGGACTGTTGGGCAGCGGGTAGAACCACTCGCCGTCGACCGAGATGGCGTTCGACGCGCATGAGTAGCCAGAGGTCGTGCCGAGGGCCGCAGCCACGAGTCGCTGTGCGTCACCCTCCGCTGCGGCAACGGCCTTCGAATCAACGGGCAGTACCGAGAACGCTGCTTGGGACACGGGTTGGCGCGCCCAAGTGGTGTTCGATGTCAGGCCACGCAACTGCGCAGACGGAACACCGGCGAAGAACACGGTCGCCGCATATGTGGGGTCCGCAAGTTGCTTGGTGGTGCCCCAGCCGTCTGCAGGGTTCATCGCGAACAATCCCCTGCCGCCATCCCCGCTGTCGTAGTGGGGGTCCAGTCCGCTTGCTGCAATCGCTGTAGCAACCGCCACCACGGACGCGTATTGGGGAAGTCCCAGGTTCGTTCCAGCGGCCACAATCGTGTCGACCGCGGCACTTTGGGAGGCCGTGAATGTAGGGCTGTCCGCATCGGTCGCTGTGACGGCAGTAGCCCCGCATTGTGTCTCGGTGGCCACGGAGTTGTTGTGCTGTGCTGCCGAAGCCAGCACCCCTCCGACGGCCTGAGCGGTCAACATGCCCGCGGCGAGCGGCACGCCGATGACGCCGATGAACAGTGTCGCAACGGCCGCGAGGATCCAGCGCGCGGTCCGCTTCGGGTCGGAGACTGCGACCTGGACCACCTTGTCGGCAGCCTTGCCGAGTGCAGCATTACCGGTTCCGGAGACAACGGCTGTAGCTGCGGCCTTTCCTGCTGCTTCTTGCGTGACGGCCTTCGTGACGGTCTTCGCGCGGTCGCCGACTGTGCCCTCTGTCGAGGTGGCGGCGTTGAGTGCAGTTGCCGCGGTCGCAGCCACTCCTCCTTTGGGTGTCGGCTTGGGTGTAGGGGTGCCCGTCGTCACGATGCGCACCTCCTAGACTTCTTCACTTCGCTTACCGACAGGGACCGGGGCAGGCGAGCGGCACCCGCCCCGGTCCGAGAACTCACGACTGAGCGCGAGTCCGACCAAACCTCCGCCCAATGACGAGCGCGACGCCGCCAGCGGCAATCAGGGCGCCGGTCGCGAGGAGCAGAGACTGGACGTTTGCACCGGTCTGAGACAGTCCCCCACCGTTGCCTCCTGAACCTCCACCCGAAGTCGGTGGTGGCACCGACTGAACGGACAGAGTTTCGGATGCCTCCCCACACGCGCCTTCAGCGAGCACGTTGCCATCAACGTCGCGGACCGTCTCGACGAACCCGACCGCGGGAGCGTCGGGAACGTCGATCGCCAACAGTGGCGATGCGACCAGCAATGGGCTCTCTGCTGGCGCGTACGCGTGGGTTCCGTCCTCGGTGATGAGGACAGCGTCGGTGGTGTCGATCAGCGTTCCCGGGGTGCAGATCGGATCTGCGGCGACGTTGAACCAGTAGAGCGCGAACTCAATCGTCGCGCCTTCTGGGACATAGCCGAGGATGCTTGCTTCGTCATGGAACTCGACAGCGTCGCCTGGCTGGAACGTGTCGACTGACGCGTGAGCCACCGTAGCGACCGTCAACGGGGCCTTCTCTACGGCGAGGGTTTCTGAAGCTGCACCGCACACACCGGAGTGGAGGATGTTGCCGTCCGCGTCACGCAGGGTCTCGACGAACCCGATCGCACCTACATTCGGCACACGGAACACGATGGGCGCCGAGTCGATCTCTCGTGCCTCCTCGTAGTAGGCGTGACGGCCGTCGTCAGTGACAAGGACTGGATCTACCGAAGCAAGGAGCGTGTCGCTTGTGCACTCAGGAGCTTCGACGTCGGCGAACTGGTACAGGTCCCACTCGATGGTCGTGTCTGCGGGAACGTAGCCGGCCACGAACGCAGTGTCGAACACGGTTGCCTGGTCTGCGGCGAGGACCGTGCCGCCATTGACTGCGGCTGTGGTGTGTACCTCGAGGGGTGCCGTGAACACTTGCAGGGTCTCGGATGCTTCACCACAGTCACCAGCTTCGATCACGTCACCGCTCGAGTCTCGGACTGTAGCGATCCACGACAGAGCGCCGATGCTTGTGAGTTCGATGTTGACTCCATCGGACACCACATCGGTAGGCGTGTCGAAATACGTTGCCCCAGCGGGGTTGATGGCAGTGCGTGGCACGCTACCTACGAGCGTGTCTGCCGTGCACTCGGGAACGGTCGCGTCCTGGAACTCGTACAGGTCCCATTCGACGGTTGCGCCCGCGGGAACGTAACCCGCGATCGACGCCGTGTCGGTCACCTCAATCGCGGTGCCGGCCACTGGTTCATTGTTGGAGTGTGCCGTCGTCGACAGTGTCAGCGGGACGACGGTCACATCGAGAGTTTCGGCTTGAGCGCCGCAAATACCCTCGAGGACCGCGTCCCCTTCAGCGTTCCATACGGTCTCCACGAAACCGATCGCACCGAGCGCTGGTACGGTCAGGCTGTACGGTTCGGACGTGTATTGGTCCGCTCCGGTGAGTGGCTGCCGACCGTAGGTGTGGATCAATGTGTCGGGCGTGCACACGGGGTTCTGCGCATCGGCGAATCCGTATAGCGAGAAGCCGATCTCGAAGCCTGGCAACTGGTCGCCGGTTACGTCGGCGACGTCCCAAACGTCGATAGTGGTGCCCGCGATGACCGCGCCAGAGGAGTGGGCGGTTGTTGACGTGACAAGGCGCTCGACTTGGACGTCGATCTGCTCGGTGACTTCGGTAACTGAACTGCTGTACGCCAAGGCGCGGTCATCGCCCGTGAACACGGCGCGGAACGCGTAGGTGCCTGGCACGAGGAACCCGTCACCGTCTCGAACGGTCACCCACGTGGGGTCTGTGCGGGTCACAGTGCCGTTGGTAGCGGGGAACGTGACAGCGGAACCAACTTGGCGGCCCGTCAGGTTCGAGTCGGACACCGTGACGCCTTCGGGGAAGAAGTACAGGCGAAGGGTCACGTCTTGCGCATCGGCCCCGAACACGGAGTTCCCGGTGAAGGTGCCGTGGTTAGCGGGGAATCCGGAGGCCGTGAGGGTGTCCGTGAAGTGCATGTCGCCGTCACCGTCGGTGGTGGATGATGCGACTGACGTGATGCGAGGGGCGAAGCGGACGGACGTGACTTCGTCTTCGAGCCCGTAGCGGTCCGCCCACGCCTGGTCGATGAAGAACGGCCGGTTTGCTGCCGGCTGGTTGGCTCGCGAGAACGACCAGACGTACACATAGAACCCAGACTGTGGCGCTGCACCCATGTTTGCGGTGACAGTCACCCCAGGCCCTGATGCGGTGACTTGACGTGTTGCGACGAGGGTGGCACTTCCCGGTACGGTCGTGCTCGAGCTCGCTGGCGGCGTCATGCCCGCGTAGTAGACGGCGACGTCGTAGGTGACGGGGATGTAGGGGCCGCCGGTTGCGTACTCATTGCGCAACCACGTTCCGCTCACGGCGGCCGTAGTGAACGTGTCGGTGAGGTTCTGGCCCACGTTGATGACGGTGCTCGTGACACGTGAGTCACCGCCGGGCAGGAATGGATTGCCCACCGTGACAAAGCTCGGTGCCGCGCTCGTCAAGTTCGTGAATGCACCACCAGCGACCACATCTTGGTAAGACGAGTTGGAACCGATGTAGACGACATCCGCCCGCTGCGCGTCCGGGTAGGTGATCGAGATCGACACAGAGCCAGAGCCGGTCGCGGTCCACGCGTGTACGGCGTTCCTCACCGAGGACGCGGTGGTCCCAGTGACCGTCTTGGCACCGTTCGAGTTGAAGGTCGCCGGTCCGCTGATCGTGAGCGTATAGGGCAGGCCCGAGATGTAGTCGCCCCATGCGTCTCTCACTCCGATGCCAGAGACAGTACCGGCGCCGGGCACCGAGTTAGCTGTTCGGTTCACGGTCAGTGTCGCCGCCGTGTTCGAGTACGAGGACAGGCTGTTGAACTTGGTGACGACACTCTTCGCAGTGGCGGTGAACTCCGAGTGCGCCATGATGCGGGAGGCGTACCTGTCGTTATCCCCGCGTGTCGCGTAGATGCTGTACAGCAGGTAGGTGGTGGCGCCGCGGCCAGCTGAGGTCGTGAAGGTGGGGTGCTTCTCGGTGAGCCACATCAGGTAGCGGGTGCGCGCGGTCGTGGCAGTGGTCCACGAATACGAGGCATTCGTAGCCAAGTCGGTGCCACCTTCGATGCACCACAGGTCAGTCTCGATCGCGGACGGTTCGTTCGAGGCCACGTTCGGGTTGAGGGCTCCGAGCCACTTCTGAAGGTAGGCGGCGTTAACGCCGTACGAGTAGAAGTTGTTGAGGATGATGCCGTTTCCAATGCCCCTCTTGATGCCCGCGCCGTTGGTCCATCCGTTGGAAGACAACGTGGCGTCGGCGCGATCCGAGGCGACAGAAAGTGGGAGTACTAGCGCGACGAGCAGCGCGGCGAGAACGCCTGCCACCATTCGCTTGGGACTCAACACGATACGGGTCATGGGAGTCGGTCCTTCGTAGTGCCGTGAAGCCGGGCCGCTCCCGACTTCGTCGCAAGGCAAGATGCGCCAACTCGGCACGCAGAGCTTCAGGCCCGAGATCCCAGCCCTCACGGGCGAGGCATTGAGGCAAGCCGTGACGACCTCAGTCGCCCATCGGCCACCACGCCGCGACGAGTAGGTCCAGCTCGCGTTCGAGTCGCTGAAGGTCCTTGAGGGTCGGCATTGTGCCGTCTTCAGAGGTCAGATCGGCGAGTGGAGCGACCTCAAGTTCGGGATCCATGGCGCAACCTCCTGCATCTTCTATGTACGGAAGATGCGCCGATGGCCGCTGGGCGGAGCATGCGGGTGGCGCGGCGATGAG
>Ga0222423_1000229_pt1 | contig 48166 bp, 41 predicted proteins | sample 3A0metagenome_FD_182472 | JGI IMG/M metagenome (GOLD analysis project Ga0222423, IMG submission 182472) | Enriched microbial communities from leaf-cutter ant dump, University of Wisconsin, Madison, United States - 3A0 (version 2) | ecosystem: Environmental > Terrestrial > Nest > Insects nest >...
AGCCGGTGGTGGGGACCTTGAGGTCCGAGCGCTCGGCGGGGGTGAACAGGCTCAGGGCGGGCCACCGCAGGGACTCGTCGCCCAGGTAGGTCTGGGCGCCGGGCTCGACGTGCTCGACGACCGAGCCGCGCCACAGGTCCCGCTTGCCGCTGAACACGAGGCGCACGTCCACCGGAACCGACCAGTTGAAGCTGTGCAGGTGGATGGTGGCGTGCACGTCGGTCTTCGTGCCCGTGCGCGGGGCGTCGAGGGCGAAGGAGTTGAACCGCACGACGACGTCGTAGGAGTCGATCAGCGGTCCGGCGTCGTGCTCCAGGAGGCGTGCCGAGTTGGCGACGAGGCACACCGACCTCCCGTCGAGGTACTGGCGCAGGCCCGACATGTCGAGGGTCCGCAGCGCGACCGCGTCGTCGGCGGTGAGCCGACCGGGCCGCGGCGCGCGGCGCGCACCCTCGACGGCATCGACCAGCGGCGCCAGCGGGGCGAGCGGCTCGCCCGCAGCGACGGTGCGCGCGACGAGCGCGTCGAACGCCGACCCGAACCCGTGCTCCCGCTGCGCGCCCCGCGTCGCGGTCAGCGCCGTCGCGAACGTCGCGAGCGAGGGGCGACCCGCCGCGGCGAGGGACTCGGCGTGCACCCAGGTCCGGGTCGCATCCACCCCCGCCGGCTCGGTCGCGGAGTCGTCGGCGCTGTTCGTCAGCTCGGCCAGCACGGCGTCGAGCTCCGCGCTCGCGGCGGCGTCCCAGCCCCGGGCGTCGTCGTTCGGCAGCGTGATTGGTCGGCCGGTCAGGGCCGTGTACCGCTCGGCGGCCGATCGGGCGTCGCGGTACTCGCCGAGCGCGTCGAGCGTCGTCGCGAGGCCCAGCCAGCTCGCCTGCGAGGCGGGGCGAGAGTCGGCCAGCAACCGGTACACGTCGAGCGCGAGCCCGTTCTCACCGGCCGCCTGGGCGCGGCGCCCGACGTCGAGCAGCGACGTGAACAGCGACGGCCACGCGGCGTGCCACGGCTTGGCGCCGGACTCGACCGCCAGCGACCGCCAGGGGTTGCGCCGCAGCTCGGCCAGAGCCTGCGCGTGCGCCAGGACCGCCTGGGTGAGCAGGATCCGCTCCCACTGCGAGCTCGAGGACAGGCTCGTCGCTGTCGCGGACACCGAGGCGACGACGGCGGCATAGCGGCGGTTGATCGGCAGCGACGGTGCTACGACGACAGCCGTCCGACGCACTCCTGCCGCCGCGGCTCGTCGGGTTCTGCGCTTGAGGTCCGGCACGCGTCGTCCTCTCGTGGGTGGGGGCGCTCGGGAGTCGAGGCCGATGACCGGACCCTAGGAGGGGCAGGTGACCGGCAGGGGGCGCTCGGATGTCGAGTCCGACAGGTGGCCGAACGCCAGGTGAACATTGGTCGCCCGCCTGCGCAGGGCGTCGCGACAGACGTCCGCGACGCGGCACCCTCGACGTCGAGGACGTGCGCACACGGGCGCCCCGGACGTGGACGAAGGACTGATGACGCTGCTCAACCCGCCCCTGACCCTCGACGGGCCGGTCGTCGACGATACGTACGACATCGCGTACCTGACGTCGTACCTCGGCAAGCTCGACACCGGGATCGCGTTCACCGACCGCGTCTACCTCGAGGGTCTGGCCCGCTCGGCGTACTCGACCCTCGTGCTGGGCAACGGCGTCCCCGCCCGGTACCCGGGAGACGGGCTGGCCTACACGTCGAACGTCGCGGAGTACCGCCGCCGCGACCCGTTGCTGCACGTCGTCAACGGTCTCGGCTCGTTCGTCGGGCACCTGCGCGGGGCGTACCTGCCGGAGCACCGCGCGGCCCACAAGGTCGCGATCATGCACGACGAGCCGGACGCGCTCGACTTCTACGGCACCGACGTCTGGAACCGCACCCACGTGCGCGACACCCTGATGGCCGCGCAGGACCGGCTCGTGTTCGTCTCCGAGCGCAGCAGGGACCTGTGGGTCGCCGAGGGCGGGTTCGACGACGTCCCGCTGCACGTCCTGCCCAACACGTGCGCCGAGGAGCAGTACATCTCGGACGTGCTGGCGGGCCCGGGGCGCGAGGAGGTCGCCGCCCGGCTCCGCCTCGCGCCCGACGCGTTCCACGTCGTGGTGCTCGGCACGGTCCAGCGACGCAAGGCGCAGCTCGACGTGGTCGAGGCGGTCCGCCGGCTGCGTCGCGCCCGCCCGGACCTGGTGGTCCACCTCCACGTCGTCGGTAGGCCGCGGGAGCGGGACTACGGCGACAGCTTGCAGGCGTACGTGGTCGAGCACGGGCTCACCGGCGTCGTCCACGTGGTCGGCGAGGTGAACAAGCGGCGGGCGCTCGAGTACGTGGCCGCGGTCGACGCGCTCGTGCTTGCGTCCCACTCCGAGGCGATGCCCTTGGTGCTGCTCGAGGCCATGCAGCTGGGCACCCCGATCGTCGCGACAGCCGTGGGGGGCGTCGACGAGCTCCTGGGCGCGGGCTACGAGGCCACGGTCCCCGTCGGCGACGCGGATGCGATCGCGGCGGCGCTCGAGCGGCTGGCCGACGACCGCGGCTGGGCGGACCGGATCGCGGCGGGGAGCACCGCCCGGTACTGGGGCGAGTACTCCAACGCACGCTTCCAGCAGCGCTTCGACGTCCTGCTCGCCGAGATGGCGCGGGCCGCGGGCCTGGCGTCGCAGGCGTCCGGCGCGCCGGGCGCGCCCGGCGTTCCGGCCGACGGGCGTGCCTGGCGGGCGGAGCTCGCCGAGCACGGTGCTCCCGACCGCGTCGAGCTGACGCTCCCGCCGCAGGGGCTGCTGGCCGCGCTCGACACGATGGCTCCGCTGGCCCGGCTCGGTCTGGGGGTCGCCGAGGTGGACGCGGCCGCGGGCCTGGTCGTGTGCGCGCCCGACGAGGGCACCCTGTTGTCGGCACGGGAGGTGCGCGAGGTCGTCGGCCGCCCGAGGCACGAGGCGGCGTACGCCGAGCACGTCCGTGCGGCGGGGCGGCGGCAGGCCCGGGCGCGCACCCTGGCGAAGGCGGCCGCCGAGCAGGAGGTCGCCGAGGCGCGCCGGGCAGCCGCGGCTGTCACGCCCGTCCGCACGCCGTTCTCGCGTCGCGCTCGCCGATGGGTCGCGCGCGCCCGGCGCCGGCTGACGTCCCCGCCCGCGACGCGGGCGCCCGCCGCGCAGCCTCCGACGCCGGTCGAGCCCGCGGTCGTGCTCGTGCTCAACAGCCCGATGCAGCTCATGGCGGGCCTCAGCCTGCTCGACGCGAGGCTCGCGGCGACCTACCCGCGGGCGCGGCTGGTCGCCCTGGTGCACTCCACGAACGGCGCACCCGGGTTCGCCGAACAGCTTGTCGACCTGTGCCGTCGAACCGGCCGGTTCGACGTGGTCGCCGACATCACCGCCGCGTACGGCGAGGTGTACGCCGACAAGCCGTCGACGGCCGGCATCGAGCGGTTCGGGAGCGCGCTGGCCGAGGTCTGGGGCCCGCAGCCGCGTGCGCTGCTCGTCGCCGGGTACGTCTCCGCCCGGGCGCAGAAGTACCTCTACGAGGTCGCCGGCTCGACCCCGGTCCATGTCTACGAGGACGGGCTCGGCTCCTACGTGCCGAAGTCCATCAGGCTGCACGACTCCGGCGTGGTGGACCGCGTCGGGTCCGGTGACTGCGCGGTGGCGCGGCACATCGGCGCCCTGACGTCGGTCGACCTCATGCTGCGCTCCGTCCCCGTCCCGCAGCAGTACGACGCGCCCGTCCCACGCATCGCGTTCCCGCCCGTGCGCGTGGGCGCGTACCGCATCGACTACACCCGCTTCGCGGCCGTGCTGGGCGCGGTGGGCCGGCGGTTCGCGCCCGACGAGGTGCTGCTGGTGGCCCAGAACTTCTGCGACCACCTGCGCCCTCGTGAGGCCGTCCTGGCCGCCGAACGGGCCGCGAACGACCAGGTCGTCGCCGCGCTGCTGGCCGCCGGGCACCGGGTGGTGATCCGCCCGCACCCGCGCGCCGGCGCGATCACGTGGGGCGAGCGGTGGGCCGACGACCCGCGCGTCGAGGTGTGGCGGGACGAGCCGCTGCTCCCGGTCGAGGTGCTGCTCGTGCCGGGTGCGCTGCCCGCGTTCGCGGTCGGCGCCACGTCGTCGTGCCTGTTCTACCTCGACGAGCTGACCGGTCTGCCCGTGCGGCGGTTCGACGACGAGGCCATGGCCCTGCTGCGCGCGCACGCGAACGCCGAGCACGGCTGGATGATGGACCTGGCCGCACAGGTCCTGACGCCGCTGGGCGAGGCGGTCGGGCGCGCGGGCGTGCACGACGACGAGCGGGCGCTGGCGCCGTGACGCGCGCGGTCCTGGCCGTCGCCGACTCGGACTCGTACGTGAAGTGGGCCGCCGCGACGCTCGACGCCCTGCCGGACGTGCGCCGCCACCTCGTCGTGCTGCGCACGCGCGTCCGCCCCGACGACGCCCAGACGACGTCCGCGCTCGCGGGCACCCGGTGGGAGGGCAGCGTCGTCGACGACCACTCGCTGCTGGGGCTGGCTGCCCGGCTGCGGCGCACGCGTCCGGACGTGATCCTCGTCGCGAGCACCGGGCCGGCCGCGGAGCTGGTGATCCGGCTCGTGTCGACCCTCCCGTACCGGCCCGTCGTCGCGACCGGGCTGCCGGGCATGTCGATCCCGGCGACGCCCCGCGCTCTGCGCTTCCGTGCGGGCGCCGACGTCTTCGTCGTGCACTCCCACCGTGAGCGCGCGGCCTTCGAGGACGTGGCGGCCGACACCGGCGTGCGGCCCGCGTTCGCGGTGAACCGGCTGCCGTTCCTGCGCGGGAGCGCGGGCGAGCACGCGGCCTTCGACGACACCCCGGTGCGCCGCGTCGTCTTCGCTCCCCAGGCGAAGTTCCCGGTGACGCCCGAGCAGCGCCGGGCGGTGCTCCAGGCGTTGGCCACGCTCGCCCGGACGCGCCCGGACGTCGAGGTCGTCGTCAAGCTGCGGGCCCGCGCGGGACAGGCACAGACGCACGACGAGGCCTACCCCTTCGACACGTTGTGGCACGAGCTGGGCTCCGACGCGCCCGTGCGCCTCGTGGCGGGACCGCTCGCAGACCACCTCGGTCCCGGCACTGCGCTGGTGAGCGTGAGCTCGACCGCGCTGCTGGAGGCGCTCGGCCATGGGCTGCGCGCGCTGGTGCTGAGCGACTTCGGCGTCGGGGACGCCAACCTCACGGGGGTGTACGAGGGCAGCGGCCTGCTGGGGACGCTGCGGGACGTGGAGCAGGCCCGGTTCTGCCACCCCGACCGGGCATGGCTCGCCGACAACTACTTCCACGACGAGCCCGACGAGCTCCCCGCCGTCCTGGCCGAGGTCGACGTCAGAGGGCCGGTACGGCCGGGGCCGCCCGTCGGCGGACGTCGGGCGCAGGCCCGCCGGTACGCCCGCACGGCACTCCCGCTGCCCCGTCGGTCCCGACCGCGCCGGGGGGCATGACCGTCTCGCGAGGCGGGCCGAGGCGGGGTGGCGTGTCGGGCGCCGGTAGCCTGGCCGCGTGAGCACCCCCGCGCGCGTCGTCGTCCTCGACTACGGCTTCGGCAACGTCCGGTCCGCGGTCCGCGCCCTCGAACGCGTCGGGGCGCACGTGGAGCTGACGGCTGACAAGCGCGCCGCGACCGAGGCGGACGGCCTGGTCGTGCCGGGGGTCGGGGCGTTCGCGGCGGTCATGGCCGGCCTGCGCGCCGTCGACGGGCACCAGGTCGTCGACCGCCGCCTGGCGGGCGGTCGGCCCGTGCTCGGCATCTGCGTGGGCATGCAGGTCATGTTCGCGCAGGGGGTCGAGCACGGTGAGCAGGCCGACGGGCTGGGGGAGTGGCCCGGCGTCGTGGACCGGCTCGAGGCACCCGTCGTCCCGCACATGGGCTGGGCCACCGTGGACGCACCCGACGAGTCCGCGCTGTTCGACGGCATCGGCGACGAGCGCTTCTACTTCGTGCACTCCTACGCGGCACGCTCGTTCCCGCTGACCGACGACATCCCCACCGACTCGCCGATCAACCGGCCGATCGTGACCTGGTCCGACCACGGCGGTCGCTTCGTCGCCGCCGTCGAGAACGGACCGCTGTCCGCCACGCAGTTCCACCCCGAGAAGTCCGGCGACGCCGGTGCCCAGCTGCTGACCAACTGGGTCGCGTCCCTGCGCTGACCCGCCCCCACCTCCTGGAGACCATCGCATGACGAACGCACGCCTCGAGCTCCTGCCCGCCGTCGATGTCGCCGACGGCCAGGCCGTCCGGCTCGTGCAGGGCGAGGCCGGTTCGGAGACGAGCTACGGCGACCCGCTGTCCGCCGCCCTCGACTGGTACGAGGGCGGGGCCGAGTGGATCCACCTGGTCGACCTCGACGCGGCCTTCGGGCGGGGCTCGAACGCGGCGCTGCTCGCCGAGGTCACCACCGAGCTGGCCGCCAAGGGCGTGAAGATCGAGCTGTCGGGTGGCATCCGCGACGACGCGTCGCTCGAGCGCGCGCTCGCGATGGGCGCCACGCGCGTCAACCTCGGCACCGCCGCCCTCGAGAACCCCGAGTGGACCGCCCGCGTGATCGCGGCCCACCGCGAGCAGGTGGCCGTCGGCCTCGACGTGCGTGGCACGACCCTCGCGGCGCGCGGCTGGACGCAGGAGGGCGGCGACTTGTGGGACGTGCTCGCGCGCCTGGAGGACGCCGGCTGCGCCCGCTACGTCGTCACCGACGTCACCAAGGACGGCACGCTGCGCGGCCCCAACGTCGAGCTGCTGCGCGAGGTGTGCGCACGCACGGACGCCCCTGTGGTCGCGTCGGGCGGCATCTCGAGCCTCGAGGACCTGCGCGTCCTGCGTGAGCTCGTGCCGCTGGGCGTCGAGGGCTCGATCGTCGGCAAGGCCCTGTACGCGGGTGCGTTCACGTTGCCGCAGGCCCTGGACGTGGCCGGACGGCCGGTCGAGCGGTCCTGACCGTGGCCGGCCGCGAGCTACCTCCCACGTCCCCGTTCGCGGGCGACGACGGGAGAGCCGACCCGGGCGTCGCGGCCGCGCTCGCGGCCTACGGTGCCGGCACCGGCGCTCTGACCGACGTCGTCGCCGCGCTCGCGGGCACCCGTGTGCTGGTGCCCGTGCTCGCCGAGCTCGAGGTCGCCGAGACCGTGGTGCACGGCGGGCACGAGCACACGGTCGACAAGGAGGCGTCGGCGGGGATCGTCGCGTTGCAGGCTCCTGACGGTCGCACCGCGCTGCCCGCCTTCACCAGCACGGACGCGCTCGCACGGTGGCGCACGCAGGCCCGCCCGGTGCCGACCGGCGTCGAGCGTGCTGCGCTCTCCGCCGTGCAGGAGGGCTGGGAGCTGATGGTCGTCGACCCGGGCGGCCCCGTCACGGCGCTCGTCCCGCGCCCCGCCATGTGGGCCCTCGCGCAAGGGCGTGCCTGGCTGCCGGCCGTCGACGGCGACCGGGTCGACGACGCCGTGCGCGCGGCGGTGGTCGCGGCGCTGACCCCGATCGGCGAGGTCGTCGCAGCGGACGCCGTCCCCGGCGGCCGGGCCGAGGTCGCGGTCGTCGTGACGCTCGTCGGTGGCCTCGACCGTGACGCGCTCGACGTCGTCCTGGCCCGGATCAACGCCGCGCTCGCGGGCGATCCGACCGTCGCTGACCGGGTCGACGGTCTCGAGCTGCGCCTGCGCGCGGCCTGAGCCGCGAGGTGGCGCGCGAGCGCTACGACCTGCTGAGAGCGTTCGCGATGCCGCGGACCGCCCATGCCACCGCCAGGGCGGTCACCGCGGTGGCCGCCGCGGCCTGGCCGCCCAGGATCGCGCGGTTCAGGTCGACCGTCGGGTGCCACCGCACCCCCTTGTCGTTGATCACGACGACGCCGACGGCCTTGACGTGCACGCCGTACCCGCCGCCACCGCCGTGGCCACCGCCGTGGCCGCCTCCGACGCCGCCGTCCTCCAGGCGTGCCTTGTAGGTGGGCAGGTCGCCCTCGCCGTCGCCCAGGCCCAGGCCGGTGGCGGCCCAGGCGCGCGCGACCGGGATGACGGTGGAGCCGTGGGCCTCGTAGGACTCGCCGAAGACGCGGCGCACGGTCGCGCTGTCGCTCGCGGCGTTGGTCAGGTGGGCGGGGTCGAAGCGCGGCGTCTCGGTCATCGTGTCCTCCGGGTGGTTCGGCGGACCACCGTGGCGGCCTAGTCGCACGCGGTGGTGGGGACCAGCGAGTCCTCGTCGTCCAGCATGGCCCGCAAAGTGCTCACTGGCACGAAGAAGGTCGTGTCGTTCGTTCCTTTTGCGTAGACGACACCCACCACGGCGTCGGCGTCGTCGAGGACGGGGGACCCCGACGAGCCGGGCTCGACGGTCGCATCGGCGACCAGGACGGGGTCGGCGTTGACGTCGAGCGGGTCCTTGCGCTCGCCCGTGACGTGCCCGGTCGTGACCGTGAGCGCGTCCCCCTTCGGGTAGCCGATCACGTGTACCGCGTCCCCGACCTGCGGGTCCGCATCCGCGAGCGGCAGCGACGCCGGCAGCGTCGCGTCCGTGGAGACGATCGCGAGATCGGCGTCGGGTGCGGTCGCGGAGCCCGACGACGTGAGGTCGTGGCCGTCGTACGTGCTGAGCCGCACCTCGCGCGCGTCACCGACCACGTGCCGTGCCGTCACGAGCGTGTGCGCGTCGATCGCGAACCCCGTGCCCGTCGCCAGCTCACCGCACCGGATCGACAGCAGCCGCACGGTCGCGCGGTGCGCGTCGTCGAACCCGTCGGGGGACAGGTCCGCCGGTGTCGTCGGTGCCGCGACGGGGGCGAGGACCGACGACGGCACAGGCGCCGGCGGGTCGGGCAACGCCGAGCAGGCCCCCAGGCACGCACCGGCGACGACGAGCGCCAGGCAGGTCCTCGTGCGCATGCCGTGTCGTGCCATGACGCTCACGACCCGAGCGCGCTCTGCAACGCGTCGTTCGCGTCGGCCGCTGCCGCGCACAGCTTCTCCACGTCGTCCCGGTAGCGCGCGACGTCGTCGGCCGCGTACCGGTCGGCGTCCTCGACGTAGGTCAGGAGCTGGCGCTCCCCGTCGACGCACCGGCCCAGTGCCGTCGTGACGTCGGTCGCCGCCTGGGAGAGGCGCGCCTCGGCGTCGCTGCTCGCCTGGCTGGTGGCCGCCTTGTCGCCGAGCTTCGCCTTCTCGTCCGCCAGCGCGGTGATGCGCTTCTTCGCGGTCGCGAGCTGGCGCTTCGTCTCGTCGAGGTCGGCCTTGAGCTGTTCCGCCTCGCTCGTCGCCTCGGACGCCTGCTCGCCGTGCTCACGGGCCAGCGCCTCCCACTGCTCCGACGAGTCCTGCCAGCGCTGGTTGGTGTCGAGGAGCCGGGCGGTGACCAGCGCACCCGCGGTGACCGCGGCGACGAGCGCGACCGCCAGGAGCGTCACGGTGACCCGTGCGGACGTCGGCCAGCGTCGGCGCGCGCGGTGCACGGGTGCCGGCGGGCGGCTCTCGTCGGGTGGCGGTCCCGGGGCGCTGCCGGCGTCGGTGGCCATCGAGCCAGGATAGGCGCCGCCCCCTGGGGGCGGGCGGATCGGTAGGGTGACCCCCGTCGACGACGAGGGGGCACCGGTGAAGCGATCCACCATCACGGACGTCGCGCGCGCCGCCGGTGTCTCGGTCGCAGCCGCGTCCTACGCGCTCAACGGGAGGCCGGGCGTCTCCGACGCGACCCGCGAACGCGTGCTCGCTGCGGCCCGCGACCTGCAGTGGCGTCCCAACGTCGCCGCCCGGTCGCTGTCGTCGACGACCGTGCGCGTGGTGGGCATCGCGAGCGCGCGGCGGCCCGAGGACCTCGGCCTGGAGCACTTCTTCATGCAGTTCCTGTCCGGGCTGCAGCGCGAGCTGGCGGACCGCCAGATCGGTGTCCTCCTGCAGCTCGTCGCGGACCACGAGGCCGCCGTGGAGACGTACCGGACTTGGCGGGCCGAGGGGCGCGTCGACGGGGTCGTCGTCATGGACCTGTGGCCGGACGACGTCCGCCTCGACGCGCTGGCCGAGCTCGCGCTGCCCGCCGTCGCGGTCTGTGACCCGAGCGCGGCCGGTCCGTTCCCCGCGATCTGGTCCGACGACGCGACCTCCCACGCCGAGGCGGTCTCGTACCTCGCCGGGCTCGGCCACCGCCACGTCGGCCGCGTGACGGGCATCAGCGAGCTCGCGCACACCGCGATCCGGTCGCAGGCCGTGCAACGGGCCGCGGACGACCTGGACGTGCGGCTGACGGTCGCCGACGCGGACTACTCGCCGGAGTCGGGAGCGCGCGCGACGAGGCGTCTCCTGGAGCTCGCGGACCCGCCGACGGCGATCCTGTACGACAACGACGCGATGGCCGTCGCCGCGCTCGACGAGCTCCGGCGTCTTGGCCTGCGCGTCCCGCAGGACGTCTCGGTCCTGGCCGGCGACGACTCGGCGATGTGCCAGCTCACGATGCCGACGCTGACGGCCCTCTCACGCGACACGGTGGGCTACGGGCGCGATGCGGGACGCGTGCTGCTCGACCTGCTGACCGACGGCGAGGCCGCGACGTCCGAGTCGCCGCGCTCGACGCTCGTCGTCCGGCAGAGCACGGCGGCCCCGCCCGTCCGCTAGACCGAGTCGAAAATCACGTCGAGTGCACGGCCTGCGTCGTCGGAGAATGGTCGGATGCTCTCCACCACCTACGGCCCCGTGCTGCGCCTGCCCGGCGTCGCTCGGCTGTACCTGGTGGGCTTCGTCGCGCGCATCCCCGCGTCGATGGTCGGGGTCGTGCTGACGCTGCACGTCGTGACGTCGCTGGACCGTGGCTACGCGCAGGCCGGCGTCGTGGCGGGTGCGGTCACCGTGGGCGCCGCGATCGGCGCACCGTGGCGCGGACGCCTCGTCGACCGGTTGGGCCTGCGTCGCGCTGTCGCGCCGTCGGTCGTCGTCGAGTCCGCCGTCTGGCTCACCGCGCCGCACCTGGGGTACGAGGCCCTGATCGGCGTGGCCTTCCTGGCGGGGCTGTTCCTGGTGCCCGTGTTCTCGGTGACCCGGCAGTCGTTGTCGGTGCTCGTCCCGTTCCCGCTGCAGCGCTCGGCCTTCGCCCTGGACTCCGTGTGCGTCGAGCTCACGTTCATGCTCGCGCCCGTCCTGGGCGTCCTCCTGGCGACGCAGACCTCCACGACGACCGCGCTGACGGTCGTCGGGTCCATCACCGTGCTCTCGGGCCTGCTGCTCATGTGGGCGAACCCGCCCACACGTTCGGCCGTGCCGCAGCAGGCGGGTGCGCCCGTCCAGGAGGCGGCACGCACGCGGGTCCTGAGTCCCGACCTGGCGGTCGTCCTGCTCTCCGCGCTCGCCGCCAGCTTCGTGCTGATCGGCACCGATGTCTCGCTCGTCGCCGCGCTCAACGAGGTGGGCCGCACCGACGACGTCGGTTGGATGATCGCGCTGTGGGCCGGTGGCTCCGTCGTCGGCGGACTCGTCTACGGGGGCCGCAAGCGCGGCCTGCCTCCGCTCCTGCTCGTCGCGATCCTCGGCGTGGCCACGGTCCCGGCCGCGTTCGCGCCGGCACCGCTGTGGCTCGCGCTCGCGGTGGTCCTGGCCGGTCTGCCGTGCGCGCCCGCGCTCTCGGCGATCAACGCGACGCTCGTGTCGCTGGTCGACGAGCGACGTCGGGGCGAGGTCATGGGCTGGAGCGGGACCATGTCGACCGTCGGCAACGCGCTCGGGGCACCTGTCGTCGGTGCGGTGATCGACGCCTCCCACCCAGGTGCCGGCTTCCTCGCGGCAGGCGTCGTCGGCGGCGGGATCGCTGTGAGCGGGCTCGTCGTGCTGCGCGTCGCGCGGTCACGGCGACCTGCCGCGACATCGCCGGTCCGGGCCGCCGGCGAGCTCGTGGTGCCGCCGGGGGAGCACCGCACCGACCTGCCGGTCGCCTGACGGGGCGACGCGACCCTAGACGACGGAGCCGGTGAACTTCTCGCCGGGACCCTCGCCGGGTGCGTCCGGGAAGGCCGACGCCTCACGGAACGCGAGCTGCAGGGAGCGCAGCCCGTCGCGCAGGGAGCGGGCGTGCTGGTTGCCGATGTCGGGGGCGCTGGCGGTGACGAGGGCGGCCAGTGCGGTGATGAGCTTGCGGGCCTCGTCGAGGTCGAGGTACTCGCTCCCGTCCCCGTCCGGGCCGTCGGTCGCCAGACCGCACTTGACGGCGGCGGCGCTCATGAGGTGCACGGCGGCGGTGGTGATGACCTCCACGGCGGCGACGTCGGCGATGTCGCGGGTGGCGTCGGACGTGGGGTCGGGCGTCTCGGTCATGCGGTGATTCTCCCACCGGCCGAGCGGCGGTCGTGCCGAATCGCCGCTGCCGGGACGTGACCCAGCAGACACCAGGTGCGGACCGGCCGGGAATGGATCGGGGCGGATCCTCTGTTAGGCTTCTCGACGACTGATTCGGTCAAGCGTGTCTGCGCGTCCTCGGACGGGTGGTCACGTGGGCCGGATGCACAAGCGGAGTTCCTCCCACCTGGGTTCCGACTGCTGATCTCGGCCATGGCCGAGAGAGCGACTGGGACCGGGTCACGGTCCGGCTCGTCGGGGTGTCTGCCCCGTCGGGTGCGTGCGATCGACCTTCGGGTCGGCCGCCCCGGACATCTGGGCCTCCGCTCGTGCAACCGCACGGCGGAGGCCTTCTTCGTTCCGTGCGTCGTCACCCGAGACGAGAACCGAGGAGCACCACATCAGCGAGCCCCGCATCAACGATCGGATCCGCGTAGCCGAGGTCCGCCTGGTCGGCCCCAACGGCGAGCAGGTCGGCATCGTCCGCGTGGAAGACGCACTGCGCCTGGCCCAGGACGCAGACCTCGACCTGGTCGAGGTCGCCCCTGACGCCCGTCCTCCCGTGTGCAAGATCATGGACTACGGCAAGTACAAGTACGAAGCCGACATGAAGGCGCGCGAGGCACGGCGGAACCAGACCAACACGATCCTCAAGGAGATCCGTTTCCGGCTGAAGATCGACCCGCACGACTACGGGACCAAGAAGGGTCACGTCGAGCGGTTCCTCAAGGCCGGCGACAAGGTCAAGGTCATGATCATGTTCCGCGGCCGCGAGCAGTCGCGCCCGGAGATGGGCGTGCGTCTGCTGCAGCGGCTCGCGGACGACGTGACCGAGCTCGGCTTCATCGAGTCCATGCCCAAGCAGGACGGCCGCAACATGGTCATGGTGCTGGGCCCGACGAAGAAGAAGGCCGACCAGAAGCTCGAGCAGCGGCGCGCTGCCCAGGCTGCCGCGGCCCGCGAGGAGAACGCCGCGAAGGCCGCCGCCAAGGCCAAGGCCGCCGAGGAGGCCGAGGCCGAGGAGGCGACGGCCGCCACGGAGGCCCCCGCCGAGCAGGTCGCTCCCGAGGTCGTCGCGGAGCCCGCGGTCGTCGAGTCCCCGGCCGAGGAGGCCGTCGAGGAGTCGGCCCCCCAGGTCGCCCCGAAGGCCGCTGCTCCGAAGCCGGCCGCAGCCAAGCCAGCCGCAGCCAAGCCGGCCGCAGCCAAGCCGGCCGCAGCCAAGCCGGCCGCAGCCAAGCCGGCTGCGACTCCCGCTGCTGCGACCCCGGCCTCCGCGCCGCGGCCCGCGGCACCGCGTCCGGCCGCTCCCCGGCCGGCAGCCCCCAAGCCTGCGGCAGCGCGCACGGCGGCCTCCACGGCCTCCAAGCCCGCTCCGCGCCCGGCCCCGAAGCCGCGTACCACCGGCTCGGAGCCCACAGCCTGACCTGCGAGAACTGAACACCCGGACGGGTCGGCCGATCAGACCGGCCCGCACCACGAACGAGTCGCACGAACCCGTGCGATGCGAACGACAAGGAGACACGGCAGCCATGCCGAAGAACAAGACGCACTCCGGTGCCAAGAAGCGCTTCCGGGTCACCGGGACCGGCAAGGTCATGCGCGAGCAGGCCGGCGGTCGCCACCTGCTGGAGCACAAGTCGAGCCGCCAGACGCGCCGCATCGCGGGCGACGTCGTCGTCTCCGCTGCCGACGCCCCCAAGATCAAGAAGCTGCTCGGTAAGTGATCCGGCGGGCGCACTGCGCCCCCGGGGCACCTGAGCCCTAGACCAGCAAGGAGCATCACGTGGCACGCGTGAAGCGGGCGGTCAACGCCCAGAAGAAGCGCCGGGCAACCCTCGAGCGCGCCGCCGGTTACCGCGGACAGCGTTCGCGCCTGTACCGCAAGGCGAAGGAGCAGGTCACCCACTCCCTCGTCTACGCCTACCGCGACCGCAAGGCGCGCAAGGGCGACTTCCGCCGGCTGTGGATCCAGCGCATCAACGCGGCCTCGCGTGCGCAGGGTCTGACGTACAACCGCCTGATCCAGGGCCTCAAGGCCGCCGGTGTCGAGGTGGACCGCCGTGTCCTCGCCGACCTGGCCGTCACCGACGTCGCGACGTTCAACGCGCTCGTCGAGGTCGCGAAGAAGGCCCTGCCGGCCGACGTCAACGCCCCCAAGGCTGCGTGACGCACCAGCACCCGATCGAAGCCCCCGGAGCCCGCAAGGGTGCCGGGGGCTTCGTCGTCTCTCGGCGGTGTACGTTCCGCTCATGACGGGTGGTGCCGGGCGGCGCGCGGCGGCTGGGAGGGCTACGAGTCCGTGGCCTGCCGCCGAGGACATCCCCGTGACGGCATGGGACGCCGCGGAGGAAGCCCACGAGATGCTTCAGGGCGCGGGCGAGCGCGTCTCCCGCGGTCTCAGCGTGCAGGAGCGCGAGCGGGTCGAGCGCCGGTTCGGCTTCCGGTTCGCGACCGTGCACCGCGCGTTCCTGGCGATCGGTCTGCCGGTCGGCCCGATGTGGCCGAACTGGCGCGCCCGGTCGTTGACCGCGGTCGCGGTCGCCGTGGCCGCGCCGGTCGACGGCGTCGTGGCCGACGTCCTGGAGCACGACTTCTGGCCCGCCCGCTGGGGTGCGCGCCCCGACGACGCCGCGGCCCGGGAGGCCGTCGCGCGCGCCGAGCTCGCACGGGTCCCCGCTCTCGTCCCGTTCTACGGGCGTCAGTACCTCCCCTCCGGTGCGCGCAGCCCGCACGCCCCCGTCCTCGGCGTCTACCGCACCGAGGTGGTCGAGGTCGGTGACCTGAGGAGCGTCGTCGACGCGGCTACCTCGTTCGCCTGTCCGCCCGGCGGCGGGCGGCGGCTCCCGCGGGTGCGGTTCTGGTCGGACGTCGCCGACGTGCTGCCTGCGTCGGCGCGCGGTCGCGGGATCATGGCCCCGTGATCCGGACGGCTCAGAAGTGCGGGAGCTCCTTGCCGCCGATGCGTTCCCGCCGCCGGTGGCTCCGCCGGAACCACCGCCACAGCAGGCACGGCCAGGCCGCGATGACCGGCAGCCAGACCCACCAGGGGATCCCGGAGCGGTCGTCGAGGGTGACGGCCCCGAGCGCGAGCGCTGCGCATCCCACGATCCCTGCCGTGAACCAGTTGCGTTGCTCGGTGAACCCCCGGTACGTCCGGGGGCGCTCCCGCAGGTGCAGCACGTACTCGTTGGAGCCCAGCGACTCCCAGACGGCACGTGCTGCGTCGATCACGTCGGTGTCGTCGAGCACGCCGCAGCGGAACAGGCGCGTCTGCCAGCGGGTCCACGAGGTCTCGGCGGGGCACGCCTCCAGCTCGCGCAGGTGCTCCAGCAACGTGGCGTCGTCGCCGGCTCGGGACCAGACCAGTGCTCGCAGGGAGAGGTAGCGCTCGGCGACCACCTCGTCCGTCAGGCCGTTCAGGCGGAGAGCGATGCTGACGAGGGACGTCGGTCGAGCGACGGCGAGCGCGCCGCCGACGAACGCGTCGGAGTCGACCGGGACCTCCCAGGGGAAGCGGGGCTGCACGACGCGCACGGGTCGACGATAGCCACGACTGCCGAGCGCGAGGTCGACGCACGGTCGGGAGCAGGGATGATGGGGGAGTGAGAGAGCTGCTGGACAATCCGCGGGCCGATCGGGTCAAGGCGGTCCGGGCGTTGGCCGGTCGGTCGGCGCGTCAGCGGGCCGGGCGGTTCCTCGTCGAGGGGCCGCAGTCGGTGCGCGAGGCGGTGACCGCGGACCTCGCGGTGCACGACGTGTACCTGTCCGAGGCGAGCGCTGCGCGGTACCCGGAGATCGTGGCTGCCGCCGACGAGCGGGGGATCCGGGTCCACCGGGCCTCGCCCGAGGTGCTCGCCGTCATGAGCGCCGACGCGCAGGAGGTCGTGGCCGTCGCCGACCTGCTGGCCACGCCGCTGGCCGCGGTCCTGGTGACCCCGCCGCGGCTCGTCGCGGTCCTCGCGCACGTGCGGGACCCCGGCAACGCGGGCACCGTGATCCGCGCGGCCGACGCCGCAGGGGCCGACGCCGCGGTCCTGACCAGCGAGAGCGTCGACATCCACAACCCCAAGGTGGTCCGGTCCACCGCCGGCTCGCTGTTCCACGTCCCCGTCGCGACGGGGGTCGACCTGGCGGGCGGCATCGACGCGCTGCGCTCCGCGGGACTGACGGTCCTGGCCGCTGACGGCTCTGGTGAGCACGACCTGGACGACCTGCTCGACGTGGTGGGCGGCGCGCCCGACGGCGTGCCGGATCTGGCGCGTCCGACGGCGTGGGTGTTCGGGAACGAGGCGTGGGGCCTGAGCGACAAGGACCGCGCGCTGGCCGACGCCGTCGTGCGCGTGCCGCTGCGCGGGCGGGCCGAGTCGCTGAACCTCGCCACCGCCGCGACCGTGTGCCTGTACGCGAGCAGCCGCGCCCACCGGTGACGCCCACCGGCGACCCTCGCCGGCCAGGTGCTGCGGTGGATGTCCGCGACAGGTGACAGGGTGGCGGCATGAGGCTCTTCGCCGCCGTGTGGCCGCCCGACGACGTGCTCGACCACCTGGACCTCGCGCTCGCCGGCATGCGCGGCGGACCGTCGGGGCGTTCCGCGACGTTCCGCTGGTCCGCGCGTGAGACGTGGCACCTGACCGCGGCGTTCTACGGCGAGCTCCCCGACGGTTCCGTGCCCGCGCTCGTCGCCGCGCTGACGGATGAGGTCGGCAGCCTGGCGCCGTACGAGCTCGCGCTGCACGGTGCGGGTCTCTTCTCGCACCGCACGCTCTGGGTGGGCGTGGGTGGTCAGGTCGACGAGCAGCGCAGGTTGAACGCCGCATGTGTGCGTGCGGGCGACGAGGCTGGCGCGTGGCGCGACGAGCGCGTCCGTGACCGCCCGCACCTCACGGTCGCCCGGGTGCGGCCGGGCAGCGGGCCGCCGCGGCGTCGCTCGTCGACTGCCTCCACCGCCCCGGCCGGCCGGCGCGCGAGCGCGTCGCAGGAGGAACCGGCGGCCGCGTTCGTGCGTGCGATGTCGGTGTACGACGGGCCGTCGTGGACGGTCGACAGCATCGTGCTGGTCGAGTCGCGCCCCGGCGAGGGGCGCGGGGGAGGGCCGCTCTACACGGTCCTCGAGCAGGTCCCGCTCCGGGGCGACGGGGCCGACGAGGCCGACGGGGCCGACGCGGTCAGCTGAACCCGCACCGTCCGGGCGTTCACAGGACCCTGGCCAGGTCCTCGAGCGCGGCCAGGGGGTCGTCACCGACGGGGAGCAGGACGGAGCTCGTGACGCCGGCTGCGGTCAGCTCGTCGAGGCGCACGCGGATCGTCGTCGGGCTGCCCACCAGGGCGAGGCTGCGCACCCAGGCAGCGGGCATCCGCTCGGTGAACTCCGCGCGGGTCGCGCACTGGGTCCGTAGGGTCGCGAGCTCCTCGGCGAACGGCAGCGCAGCCAGGTGCGGGGCCGTGTCCGCCTCGCCGACCCACTCGAGCGCGGGCCGCGCGGCGGTGACGGCGGCGGCCTCGTCGTCGTCCACGACCGCGAGGTTGTACGCGACGAGCCGGTGCGGGCGCGTCGCCGCGACGTGGCCGAGCGCGACGCGGGCGTACTGCGGGGTGACGGGCTCGGCCAGGATCGTCCCGTCGGCCTCGGCGCCGGCCACGGCGAGCGACCGCGGGCCGCGGACACCCAGGAGGATGTCGGGCACGTGCGCGGGTGGCTGCTCGAGGGCGACGTCGTCGAGGCGGACGTAGCGCCCGTCGCCGCTCACGTCGTGCCCGTGCAGCAGCGCGTGCAGTGCCGCGGTGTACTCGCTCAGCAGCGTGACCGGACTGCCGGGCCAGGCCCCGACAGAGGCCATCCATGCCGGCATGCCATGGCCGATCCCCACGTCGAGCCGCCCGGGGAACAGCTCCGCGAGCGAGCCCAGCTCCATCGCGGCGAACGCCACGTTGCGCGCGCCGGCGGGCAGGATCCCGATCCCCACGCGGAGCCGCGTCGTGCTGGCGAGGACGGCGGCGGCCTGGGCGATGCCGCCGCGGAAGCCGAGGTCCTCGACCACCCACAGCTCGTCGAACCCGAGCGCGTCGGCCCGGCGCGCGTACGGGAGCACCTGCTCCGCGGGCAGGTCTCGGGGCAGGACCACTCCGACGCCGGAGCCACTCATGGCACACGCTCCTCACCGCACGGGACGCGACACCGTCGTCGCGACGGGCGGTGCGACCGCCCACACCCCCACCTTCCCGCGTCAGCGGCCCGAGGTCGACCTCGAGGGGGCGTACGGTCGCCGGCAATCAGGTCGAGGCACGTCGTCGGGCGTGGCAGGATCGAGGCGTGCCGGAACGTCGAGATGGTCGCCGATTTCCCAGGCCCGTCGTCGGGCCGCGCTGACGCGCACGTGAGCACGGCCCCGTCGGCGGTGTGGACACGGACCAGGCACGACGACGGGCGCCGATAGACTCGTCCGCTGGTCGGCCGCTCGTTGCGCGCCGGCCTCGGCCCCGCCCGTGCCGCACGGGTGCGGAGCCGCCCAGCACCTGCATGGAAGGTCCGGATGTCCGACGACACCCCATCCCTGTCCCCGCTCGACGAGGGAGGCATCGCCGCCGCCGTGGACGCTGCGCTCGCCGCGGTCGCCGCGGCGGGCGACCTCGACGAGCTGAAGTCCGCCCGCCTGGCCCACACGGGTGAGCGCAGCCCGCTCGCGCTGGCCAACCGCGGCATCGGTGGGCTCGCGCCGGCCGACAAGGGCACCGCCGGCAAGCTGCTCGGCGGTGCTCGCGGCCGCGTGCAGCAGGCGCTCGCCGCGCGCCAGGAGGTGCTCGAGGCCGAGCGTGACGCACGTGTCCTCGTCGAGGAGACGCTCGACGTCACGCTGCCCGCGCAGCGGCACCCGCGCGGATCGCGCCACCCTCTGGAGACGCTGCAGGAGCGCGTCGCCGACATCTTCGTGTCGATGGGCTGGGAGATCGCCGAGGGGCCCGAGCTCGAGGCGGAGTGGTTCAACTTCGACGCGCTCAACTTCGGGGTCGACCACCCGGCGCGCCAGATGCAGGACACGTTCTTCGTCGCAGACGACCACGGGCAGGACGCGGGCCTGGTGCTGCGCACGCACACCAGCCCGGTCCAGGCCCGCACGTTGCTGCAGCGCGACCTGCCGGTGTATATCGCGTGCCCCGGCAAGGTGTTCCGCACCGACGAGCTCGACGCGACCCACACGCCGGTGTTCCACCAGGTCGAGGGCCTCGCGGTCGACAAGGGCCTGACGATGGCGCACCTCAAGGGCACGCTCGACCACTTCGCGCGCGCCATCTTCGGTCCCGAGGCGCGCACGCGCCTGCGCCCGAGCTTCTTCCCGTTCACCGAGCCGTCGGCCGAGATGGACCTGTGGTTCCCGCAGAAGAAGGGCGGCCCCGGCTGGATCGAGTGGGGCGGCTGCGGCATGGTCAACCCGAACGTGCTGCGCGCGTGCGGTGTCGACCCCGACGTCTACTCCGGCTTCGCGTTCGGCATGGGCATCGAGCGCACGCTCATGCTGCGCCACGGGATCGCGGACATGCACGACATGGTCGAGGGCGACGTGCGCTTCTCCACCCAGTTCCAGGCGGTGATCTGATGCCTCGCATCCCCCTGACGTGGCTCGCCGAGCACGTCACCGTGCCCGCCGGCCTGACGGCCGAGCAGCTCGCCGCGGACCTGGTCCGCGTCGGGCTCGAGGAGGAGGCGATCCACGCCGCCGCCGTGACCGGTCCGCTGGTCGTCGGCGAGGTCGTCGAGCGCACGCCCGAGCCACAGAAGAACGGCAAGACGATCAACTGGTGCCGCGTCGACGTGGGTGCCGAGCACAACGAGCCCGGGGGAACGCCCCGTGGGATCGTCTGCGGGGCGCACAACTTCGACGTGGGTGACCGCGTCGTCGTCGCGCTGCCCGGCGCCGTGCTGCCCGGACCGTTCCCCATCGCGTCCCGCAAGACGTACGGCCACGTGTCCGACGGCATGATCTGCTCGGCGCGCGAGCTGGGCCTGGGTGAGGACCACGCGGGCATCATCGTGCTGTCCACGCTCGGCATCGACGCGCCCGTCGGCACCGATGCGCGTGAGCTGCTGGGGCTGGGCGAGGAGGTCCTGGAGATCAACGTGACCCCGGACCGGGGCTACTGCTTCTCGATGCGCGGGGTCGCCCGCGAGTACGCGCACTCGACGGGCGCGACGTTCACGGACCCGGCGCTGCCGGTGCCCCCGAAGGCGCCGCAGGGCGGGTTCGCCGTCGAGATCGACGACGACGCGCCGATCCACGGCGTGCCCGGCGTCGACCGGTTCGTCGCGCAGGTGGTCCGGGGCGTGCGCGCCACGGACCCGTCGCCCACGTGGATGCAGCGCCGCCTGCAGCAGGCGGGCATGCGTGCCATCAACCTGGCCGTCGACGTCACCAACTACGTGATGCTCGACCTGGGGCAGCCGCTGCACGCCTACGACCTGGCCAAGGTCGCCGAGCCGATCGTCGTGCGCCGCGCGCGTGCGGGCGAGACGCTGCGCACGCTCGACGACCAGGTCCGCACGCTCGACCCGCAGGACCTGCTCGTCACCGACAGCCCCGACGAGCGCGGCGGCCGCATCATCGGCCTCGCGGGCGTCATGGGGGGCGGCGACAGCGAGGTGGGGGAGACGACCACCGACCTGCTGGTCGAGGCCGCGCACTGGGACCCGATCACGGTGGCGCGGACCGCGCGTCGGCACAAGCTGCCCAGCGAGGCGGCGAAGCGGTACGAGCGGGGCGTCGACCCGCAGCTGCCGCACGTGGCCGTCGCGCGCGTCGTCGCGCTGCTGGTCGAGCACGGCGGCGGCACGCCCGACGAGGCCGTCACGGACGTCGACCGCACCACGGCGCCCGCGGCGATCGAGCTGCCCGCCGACCTGCCCGCGCGTCTGGTCGGCGTGCCGTACACGGCCGACGAGGTGCGCGAGACACTCACCCAGATCGGCTGCGAGGTCACGGGCGACGATGACGTGATGAACGTCCTGCCGCCCACGTGGCGCCCGGACCTCACGGTCGGCGTCGAGCTGGTCGAGGAGGTCGCGCGCCTGCGCGGCTACGACGCGATCCCGTCGATCCTGCCGTCCGCCCCGGCCGGCCGCGGCCTGACCGAGGCGCAGCGCACCCGGCGTGCTGTCGCCCGGGCGCTCGCGGACTCGGGCCTGGTCGAGGTGCTCAGCTACCCGTTCGTGGGCGTCGACCAGCTCGACGCGCTGGCGCTGCCGCCCGACGACGAGCGACGCCGGGCCGTCCGCCTGCTCAACCCGCTCGCGGACACGCAGCCGCTCATGCGGACGTCGCTGCTGGTCACGCTGCTGGACACGGCCCGCCGCAACGTCAGCCGCGGCGAGCAGGACCTGGCGGTCTTCGAGGTCGGCCTGGTCACCCTCCCGGTCGTCGACGCCCTCCCGGCGCCCCGGCTGCCGGGTGGGGTCCGCCCGTCGGACGAGGAGCTCGCGGCGATCGACGCGTCCGTCCCACCGCAGCCGCGGCACGCGGCGGGTGTGTTCACGGGCCTGCGTGAGGCGGCGGGGTGGTGGGGTGCCGGTCGGCGGGCCGACCACACGGACGCCATCGCGGCCGCCCAGCTCGTCGCCGGGGTCGTCGGCGTGCCCGTCACCCTGGTGGCGGACGCCGACCACGCGCCGTGGCACCCCGGTCGCTGCGCGCGTCTCGAGACCGCGGACGGTGTCGTCGTCGGCTGGGCCGGTGAGCTGCACCCCAACGTGGTCGCCGCGCACGGGTTGCCCGCGCGTGCGGCCGCGTTCGAGGTCGACCTGGACGCGCTGCTCGCGGCGGCGCCCACCGAGCCGCTGCAGGCCGTCGAGGTGTCGACGTTCCCGGTCGCGAAGGAGGACGTCGCGCTGGTCGTCGACGCCGCCGTCCCGGCGCAGGACGTGCTCGAGGCCGTCCGCACAGGTGCCGGTGCGAGCGAGGCGGGCGACGTGCTGGAGGACGTGCGCCTGTTCGACGTCTACACGGGGGAGCAGCTGGGCGACGGGCTCCGCTCGCTCGCGTTCTCGCTGCGGCTGCGGGCGGCGGACCGCACGCTCACGGCCGCGGAGACGGCCGCCGTGCGTGAGTCCGTCGTCGCCGAGGCGGCGCGCCGGTTCGGGGCGACGCTGCGGGGGTGAACGCGTCCCCATCCTGAGACGTGACGTCCGTCACGTGAGCGGGCCACCGCCGACCTGAGCAGGTCGGCTGTGGCACGTTCGGTGCGTCCGGGCTGTTCACGCGGCGTGCGGCGGCGCGAGTTCACGCAGAAGTTACCGGGGAGTACTTGCGACGAATCGGACAATCCCGGAGGGTGGGCGACGGCCCGCCTCGAGCGGGCGTCACTGTTCCCCGACGAAGGAGAGCTCTGCCGTGCGCCGTGCGACATCGAGATTGACCGGGGGCGCCACGGCGCTCGCGCTGGCCACGGCGGGACTGGTGGTCGCCCTGCCGACGACCGCGTCCGCCGCGTCGGCGGACGTCGTGGTGAGCGAGGTGTACGGCGGCGGCGGGAACTCCGGCGGCGCGTTCGACCAGGACTTCATCGAGGTCGGCAACCGTTCGTCGGCCGGCGTGGACCTGTCCGGCTGGAAGGTCGAGTACGCGTCGACGACGGGGACGAGCTGGGCGTCGACGCCCCTGACGGGTTCGGTCGCGGCCGGCGGGCGTGTGCTCGTCGCCGAGGCCAAAGGTGCCAACCTCGACCTGCCCGACCTGCCGACCCCCGACGTCGTCGGGACCCTCGCGCTGTCCGGGACGGGCGGCAAGGTGCGTGTCGTCGACGCGGGCGGCACCGTCCGTGACCTCGTCGGCTGGGGTGCGGCGACGACGTTCGAGGGCACGTCGGCCGCACCCGCGACGACCAACGCCAGCTCGGTGGCGCGCGCCGCGGACCTGAGCGACACGGACCAGAACGCGACCGACTTCACGGCCGGCACGCCGACGCCGCAGAACAGCGCGTCCACGCCGACCGACCCGGGCACGCCGACGACGAGGACCATCGCCGAGATCCAGGGCACCGGCGCCGCGTCGCCGCTGGTGGGGGACACGGTCACCACCGACGGCGTCGTCACCGCGACCTACCCCACGGGTGGGATCGCCGGGTACGTCATCCAGACGGCGGGGTCGGGCGGTTCCGACGACGCGACGCCCGGCGCGTCCGACGCGCTGTTCGTCTACTCGTCGGCCACCGTCGGTGACGTCGCGATCGGCGACCACGTGCAGGTCACGGGTGCGGTCAGCGAGTTCAGCGGACTCACGGAGCTGACGGTCGCCGCGGGCGGCCTGACGCACCTTGCCGACGCCGCAGCGCCGACGCCGGTCAGCGGCACCTGGCCGAGCACCGACGCCGCCCGTGAGGCGCTCGAGTCGATGCTGTGGACGCCCACCGGCGACTTCACCGTCACCAACACCTACTCGACCAACCAGTACGGCGAGGTCGGCCTCGCATCCGGCACCAAGCCCCTGATCCAGCCGACGGACGTCGCGAAGGCCGGCTCGGACGAGGCCGCGGCCGTCGCGGCCGACAACGCCGCGCGCGGCATCGTGCTCGACGACGGCGCCACGACGAACTTCCTGTCGGCGGCGAACCAGTCGCTGACCCTGCCCTACATCTCGCTCGAGCACCCGGTCCGCGTCGGCGAGGCCGTGACGTTCACCGACCCGGTGATCGTCGACTTCCGCAACAACGTGTGGAAGGCCAACCCGACGCAGCCGGTCGCCACCGGCGGGTCGCCCGTGACGTTCGCGAACAACCGGACGGCCGAGCCCACCGACGTCGGGGGCGACGTCAAGGTCGCCTCGTTCAACGTGCTGAACTACTTCACGACCCTCGGGGCGGACACGCCCGGCTGCACGTCCTACAAGGACCGCACCGGCGACCCGGTGACCGTGAACAGCGGTTGCGACCCGCGCGGCGCGTGGGACCCGGCGGACCTGAAGCGGCAGCAGGACAAGATCGTTGCTGCGATCAACGACCTGGACGCGGACGTCGTCGGCCTGCTGGAGATCGAGAACTCGGCCGTCGTGGACGGCGTCCCCGACGAGGCGCTCGGCACGCTCGTCGACGCCCTCAACGCCGCGACGGGCGAGGACACGTGGGCGTACGTCCCGTCGTCGGCCGACCTGCCTCCGGTGTCCGAGATGGACGTCATCACCAACGCGATCATCTACCGCAAGGCGGCGGTCGAGCGGACGGGTGCCCCGCACGCGCTGGGCACGCTGAGCGCGGGCGACGAGGCGTTCGCGAACGCCCGCGAGCCGATCGCCCAGGCGTTCACACCCGTCGGCGGGGGCGAGCCGCTGCTCGTCGTCGTCAACCACTTCAAGTCCAAGGGCTCGGCGGGTCCGCTGCCGGGCGACGAGGACAGCGGCGACGGGCAGGGCGCGTCCAACGCGTCGCGCGTCGCGCAGGCCACGGCGGTCCGTGACTGGGTGCCGACCATCCAGGGCGACACGAAGGACGTCGCGCTCGTCGGCGACTTCAACTCCTACACGCAGGAGGACCCGCTGCAGGTGCTGTATGCGGCGGGCTACGTCGACGCCGCGTCCACGCTGGCCACCGACCAGTACTCGTACTCGTTCGGCGGCCTGTCCGGTTCGCTCGACCACGTGCTGCTGAACGCCTCCGCCAAGGAGCGGGCCACGGGCGCCGACATCTGGGAGATCAACGCCGAGGAGTCGATCGCGCTCGAGTACAGCCGGTACAACTACCACGGCACCCTGTTCTACGCGCCGGACGAGTACCGCTCGTCCGACCACGACCCGGTGATCGTCGGGCTGAGCAAGGGCGCGTCGAACGCACCGGTCGACCTGACGTTCCTCAACATCAACGACTTCCACGGGCGCATCGACGCCAACACCGTGAAGTTCGCGGGGACGGTCGAGCAGCTGCGCGCCGCGGCACCCGGTCCGGTCGCGTTCCTGTCGGCCGGCGACAACATCGGCGCCTCGCTGTTCGCGTCGTCGGTCGCGCAGGACAAGCCGACGATCGACGTCCTGAACGCGCTCGACCTGCAGGCCTCCGCGGTGGGCAACCACGAGTTCGACAAGGGCTTCGCGGACCTGACGGGACGCGTGAGCGACGCGGCGGACTGGGACTACCTGGGCGCCAACGTCTACGCGAAGGGCACCACCGATCCCGTGCTGGACGAGTACGAGGTCATCGACATGGACGGCGTCCGCGTCGGCGTGATCGGTGCGGTCACCCAGGAGACCCCGACGCTCGTGACGCCGGGCGGCATCGCGGACCTCGACTTCGGCGACCCGGTCGCCGCCGTCAACCGCGTCGCCGACCAGCTCACGGACGGCGACGAGTCCAACGGCGAGGCCGACGTGCTGGTCGCCGAGTACCACGAGGGCGCCGGTGCCGGTACTCCGGACGGCGCGACGATCGAGCAGGAGGTCGCCGCCGGCGGCGCCTTCGCGGACATCGTGACCAAGACGTCCGCGAAGGTGTCGGCCATCTTCACGGGTCACACCCACAAGCAGTACGCGTGGGAGGCGCCCGTCCCGGGCGAGGACGGGGTCACGCGCCCGGTGCTGCAGACGGGTTCGTACGGGGAGTTCGTCGGGAAGATCGTCCTGACCTACGACCCCGCGACGAAGAAGGTCACGGCCCACTCGCAGGTGGACGTGCCGCGCACGACGACGGCGGACGCCGACCTGGTCGCCGCCTACCCGCGCGTCGCGCAGGTCAAGACGATCGTCGACGCAGCGCTGGCCTACGCGAACGTCGTCGGCTCCGTCCCGGTCGGGTCGGTCACGGCCGACATCACGACGGCCTTCGCGGGTGGCTCGTACGTCGACGGGAAGTACACGGGTGGCACGCGCGACGACCGGGCCAACGAGTCCACGCTCGGCAACCTCGTCGCCGACGCGCTGCGCGCCACCCTGCAGCCCGCCAACCTCGGCGGCGCCCAGATCGGGGTCGTGAACCCCGGCGGTCTGCGCGCGGAGCTGCTGTACGCCCCGGACGGCGTGATCACGACGGCCGAGGCCAACGGCGTCCTGCCGTTCGTCAACAACCTCTGGACGACCACGCTCACCGGCGCCCAGGTGGTCACGATGCTCGAGCAGCAGTGGCAGACGAACGCGGACGGGACCGTCCCGTCGCGGCCCTACCTGCAGCTCGGCCTGTCCGACAACGTCACCTACACCTACGACGCGAGCGCGGCGCAGGGGCACCACATCACGTCGGTGACGGTCGACGGCGAGCCGCTCGACCCGGCGGCCGACTACCGGATCGGGACGTTCTCGTTCCTGGCCCAGGGCGGCGACAACTTCCGGGTCTTCACGGCGGGGACGAACACGAAGGACTCGGGCCTCGTCGACCGGGACGGCTGGATCGCGTACCTCGAGGCGCACCCGGACCTGGCGCCGGACTTCGCCCGGCACGCGGTGGGCGTCCCGGAGCTGCCGGGCTCGGTGACGGCGGGCGACGACCTCGCGTTCGCGGTGTCCAAGCTGGACCTGACCAGCCTGGGGTCGCCGCGCAACACGTCGCTCGACGTGCGGCTCGACGACACGTCGATCGGCTCCGCGACCGTGACGAACGGTGCCGCCGACGTGTCGGTGACCGTCCCGGCCGGCACGAGCGCGGGCGACCACGTCCTCACGCTCGTCGCCGCCCCCAGCGGGACCACGGTCACGCTGCCGATCACGGTCGAGGCGGCGTCCACGCCGACCACGACCACGCTCGCGGTGGCCGGCGGGACCAGGGTGGGGCAGTCGCAGAAGCTCACGGCGACGGTCACCCCGGACGTCGCCGGGTCGGTGACGTTCCTCGACGGCTCCGACGAGCTCGCCACGGTCGCGGTGAAGAAGGGCACAGCCAAGGCGACGGTCCAGCTCGGCGTCGGTGACCACACGCTGACGGCGGTCTTCACGCCCGCGTCAGCGGACTACGCCGCCTCGACGTCCGCCGCCGTCGACGTCAGCATCGGGCAGTCGCGCTCCGCGACCTCGCTCGTGCTGTCCGACGCGTCGGTGACGTTCGGCACGGCCGTGCGGGCCACCGTCACGGTGGTCGGCACCACCGCCTCGCCCACCGGGACCGTCCAGATCCTCGACGGCAAGACGGTGCTCACCACGGCGACGCTGACGGCGTCCGGGACGACGGCGACGGCCCGGGTCACGCTCCCGCGGTACCTCGCCGCCGGGACGCACCGGCTCAGCGCCGTCTACGGCGGTTCCGACGACGTCGCCGGCTCGACCGGGAGGGCCTCGCTGCAGGTCACCGCCGCGACGCCGGACGTGGTCCTGAACGTGGACTCGTGGTCGGTCAAGGCCGGCAGCCGGCCCACCGTCGGGGTGACGATCACGGGCGTGGCGGGTGCTCCGGTGCCGACGGGGTCCGTCGTCGCGACGCTCGACGGCAAGCGGGTCGCGAAGGCGACGCTCGTCGCCGGGAAGGTCACCCTCGTCCTGCCGAAGGTGACCACCACGGGCACGCTGGAGGTCACGTACAGCGGGGACGACGGGTACGCCGAGGCGTCGGCGAGCCACGTGCTGACCGTCGGCTGACCGCCGGCTGACGTCGCCGGGGACGCACCGCGACGGGCCGGTCCTCCTGCGGGAGGGCCGGCCCGTCGCGTGCGTCCACCTGCTGGTCGCCGGTTGCCGCGTGCGCGTGCGCGGTCGATAGCCTGGCCGGACTGACACGGGGTGCCCCGCCGCTGGGCGGAGCTGAGATCACACCCGTCGAACCTGATCTAGCTCGTACTAGCGAAGGGATGTCACGTCGATGACGTCTGTCCACGACCTGCCCGAGGCGGCGGCCGCCGCCCTCACGGAGCTGCGTTCGCGCACGCCGCTCGTCCAGTGCCTCACCAACGAGGTCACGACCAACCTGGTCGCCAACGCGGTCCTCGCGGTCGGGGCATCACCCGCCATGGCGGCGGTGCCCGGTGAGGCCGAACAGCTCGCCGGCGTCGCGAGCGCCGTCCTCGTCAACCTCGGCACACCTGGCCCGGACCAGCGCGGCTGCACCGAGCCGACCGTCGCCGTCGCGCAGTCCGCGGGGGTGCCCTGGGTGCTCGACCCGGTGGCGGTCGGCGTCCTGAGCGTGCGGACCGAGCTGGCGGAGCGGCTGCTCGCGTACCGCCCGGCCGTCGTGCGCGGCAACGCCAGCGAGATCCGTGCGCTGGCCGGCCTCGTCTCGTCGGGCCGGGGGGTCGACGCGGCCGACGAGGTGGATGCGGCCCGGGACGCGGCCGCGACGGTGGCGGCACGAACCGGCGGCGTCGTCGCGGTGTCGGGTCCGGTCGACCTCGTGACCGACGGAGAGACCGAGGTGCGGCTGGCGGTCGGCGACGTCCTGCTGACCAGCATCACGGGTGCGGGGTGCGCGCTGGGTGGCCTGGTGGCGGCCTTCGCCGCGGTGAGCGACCCCTTGACGGCGGCCGTGGCCGCGAGCGTCGCGATGGGTCTGGCCGCGGAGCGTGCCGCCGCCGACGCCCGTGGTCCGGCGTCGTTCCAGGTCGGGCTCCTCGACGAGCTCTACCAGCTGAGCGGTCAGGACCTGGCCGATCGCGTGGTGCAGAGTGTCGCAGGGGTCCACGCATGAGCGCCGTCCTGCCGGGCGGCGTCTACCTGGTCCTCGACGAGGATGTCTGCGCCGCCGCCGGCTGTCGGCCCACGGTGGTGGCGGCCACGGCGGTCGCCGCCGGGGTGCGCGTCGTGCAGGTCCGCGCCAAGTCAGCCTCCGCGCGGCAGTTCGTCTCCCTGGTGGTCGACGTGGCCGAGGCGGTGCGCGGCACGGGAGCCGTTCTCGTCGTCGATGACCGCGTCGACGTGGCCCTCGCGGCGCGGGCGCGCGGTGCCGTCGTCGACGGTGTGCACGTGGGCCAGCAGGATCTCGAGGCCCGCGACGCCCGAGCGCTGCTCGGTGCGGACGCGCTGGTGGGTGTCTCGGCCGCGCGCCCGCAGGACGTGATCGCCGTGGCGCGCCCGGCGGCCGACCACGTGGGGACCGGCCCGGTGCGCAGCACGCCGACGAAGCCGGACGCGGGTGCCGGCATCGGGTTCGACGGGCTCGCCGCCGCGGTGCGCGCGACCACGCTGCCCGTCGTCGCCATCGGCGGCCTCGGTCTCGACGACGTCGCCGCGGTCCGGGCGTCGGGCGCGCACGGCATCGCCGTCGTCAGCGCGATCTGCACGGCACCCGACCCAGGAGCGGCGGCCGCCGCGCTCGTCGCGGCCTGGTGCGCCGCGCCCGGGCCGTTCGCCGAGATGGTGGGGGCAGAGCTGTCGGGGGCGGAGCTGTGACGGGCGCTGCGGGCGCTGCGACGAGGCCCGCGCCCTCCCGCGTCCGCGCCCTCTCCATCGCCGGCACCGACCCGACCGGCGGTGCGGGCATCCAGGCCGACCTCAAGTCGTTCGCGGCCCACGGCGCGTACGGGATGGCGGTCGTCACGGCACTGGTCGCGCAGAACACCCGCGGCGTGCGCGCGGTGCACGTCCCGGACACCGACTTCCTGCGCGCGCAGCTCGACGCAGTCAGCGACGACGTGAGCATCGACGCCGTGAAGATCGGCATGCTCGCCACGGCCGAGGTGGCCCGCGTCGTCGAGGACTGGTTGCGCGCGCACCGCCCCCCGGTCGTCGTCCTCGACCCGGTCATGGTCGCGACGAGCGGTGACCGGTTGCTCGACGACGACGCGGTCGCCGCGGTGCGCCGTCTCGCGGCGCTCGCGGACGCGGTGACGCCCAACCTCCCCGAGCTCGCGGTCCTGACGGGCGAGCCGGTGGCGACGACCTGGGGGGAGGCTCTCGAGCAGGCGACGAGGCTCGCGGGGGAGTCCGGGGTGGGCGTGCTCGTGAAGGGCGGTCACCTGGACGGCCCGGCGTCCCCGGACGCGTGGGTCACCGCGGCGGCGCGGCACGAGCTGACGGGGGAACGGATCGCCACGACGGCCACCCACGGCACGGGGTGCTCGCTGTCCGCCGCGCTGGCTGCGCTGCGCCCGCAGCGGACGGACTGGGTCGACGCCGCCCGTGACGCGAAGGCGTGGCTGACGGGCGCGATCGCACGCGGCGAAGCGCTGCGTGTCGGGTCGGGTCAGGGTCCCGTCGACCACTTCCACCACGCCTCACAGCTCGGCGCACCGGCGTTCACGGCCGCTGCCTGGCGGGCCGTCGAGCACCTGCGTCGGGCGTGCGACGACGTTCCCTTCGTCCGCGCTCTCGCCGACGGCAGCCTGCCGGTGGAGGCGTTCGAGGACTACCTGCACCAGGACGCGCTCTACCTCGGGACGTACTCGCGCGTGCTGGCCCGGGCCAGCCAGCTCGCGCCCGACCGCACCGCACAAGAGTTCTTCGCGCGCGGCGCGCAGTCGTGCCTCGTCGTCGAGCAGCAGCTGCACCGCGAGCGGCTCGCGCGGGCGGGCCGCGCGTGGCGGGGGATCGCGTCCCCGGTGACGGTCGCGTACACGGACCATCTCGAGGCGATCGCGTCGCGGGGCTCTTACGCGGAGGTGGTGGCCGCGGTGCTGCCCTGCTACTGGGTGTACGCGGACGTGGGTGCGCGCCTGCTCGTCCGCGTCGACCTCGACGACCACCCCTACGCCGACTGGCTGGGCACGTACGGCGACCCGGCCTTTGCGCAGCTCGCGGACCAGGCGCGCGCACTGACCGACGACGCAGCCCGGGACGTGGGGCCAGCCGTGCGGGACAGGATGCTCGACGCCTTCGTCACCTCGTGCCGGCACGAGGTCGCGTTCTTCGGCCAGGTCGCGGTCGACCGGCGCGACGTCGACCGGCGCGAGCCCGTGCGCGTCGGCATCACGTAGCGAGGCTCGTGCATCGTGCCCGTCCCGTTCAGCGGCGTGTCCCGCTCGCACGGACGTGCATGCGCTCGCCCTGCGGGCCGAACAGCGTGAGGATCTCGGCGGGCCCGGGACCCGGGTTGAGAACGGCGTGCGGCGTGCGGGTGTCGAACTCCGCGACCTCGCCGGGTCGCAGCACCAGGTCGTGCTCGCCCAGCAGCAGCCGGACGCGTCCCGAGAGCACGTAGAACCACTCGTGCCCCTCGTGCGTGCCCAGGGTCGGCTCACGATCTGGCGTCGGCGGGATCACCTGCTTGTAGGCGCGCAGGCCGCCGGGCACGTGGCTGAGCGGGAGGAACGTGGAGCCGTGCCGCGTGAAGGGTCGGGCATGCACGCGGGGGTCGCCGGTCTGCGGTGCGTCGACGAGCTCGTCGAGCGGTACGCGGTGCTCGCGCGCCAGCGGCAGCAGGAGCTCGAGCGTCGGCCTGCGCTGCCCGGACTCGAGCCGCGACAGCGTGCTGACCGAGATGCCCGTCGCGTCCGCGAGCTGGGACAGGGTCAGGTCTCGCGCGGTGCGCAGGGCGCGCAGCCGCGGGCCCACCCCGGTCAGCACGTCGTCCAGGTCGCCCATCGCCCCAGTTTGCCAGTTCGGCAACGGATGTTGCGATGTCGGCGGTGTGCGGCGCACAGTGCGTAGCGTCGTCGACGGTCGGCGGTGCGAACAGGAGGCAGACGTGCGCGAGAAGTACGACGTGGTGGTCATCGGCGGGGGACCCGCGGGCCTGAGCGCCGCGACGGTCCTGGGGCGCTCGCGGCGATCGGTGCTGGTCGTCGACGCGGGTGAGCCGCGCAACGCACCGGCCGCGCACGCGCACAACGTGCTCTCCCGGGACGGCGCCTCGCCGCTCGAGCTCCTGGCGTCCGGCCGCGACGAGGTGCGCAGCTACGGCGGCGACATCGAGCGCGGCGCCGTGACGGACGTCCGCCGGGACGAGGACGGCTTCGTCGTCGCGCTCGCCGACGGTCGCACCGTCGCCGCACGCCGCATCCTGTCCGCCACCGGGCTGCGCGACGTGCTCCCCGACGTGCCCGGCCTCGCCGAGCTGTGGGGGACCGACGTGCTGCACTGCCCCTACTGCCACGGCTGGGAGGTGCGCGACCAGCCGCTCGGCATCCTGGGGGGCGGCCCCCTGTCGCTGCACACGGCGCACCTGTTCCGTCAGCTCACCGACGACGTCACGGTCTTCGTGCACACCGACGACGAGCCCCCGGCGGACGCCCTCGCGCGGCTGGCTGCGCGCGGCATGAGGGTCGTGCGCGGTGAGGTCGTCGGCGTCGAGATGGCCGACGGTCGCCTGAGCGGCGTGCGGCTCGCGTCGGGCGAGGTCGTGGCTGTCCGTGCGCTCGCAGTCCGGCCCCAGTTCCTCGCCCGCGCCGAGCACCTGGCCGGTCTGGGCCTGCACGCGCAGCCCGTCGAGCACCAGGGGCAGGTCATGGGCGCCGCCGTGCCGTCCGACGCCCTGGGCACGACGACCGTGCCGGGCGTGTGGGTGGCGGGCAACGTCACCGATCTCGGCGGCCAGGTGATGACGTCGGCGGCCGCGGGACTCATGGCCGGTGCCGCCGTCAACGCCGACCTGGTGGCGCGGGACACCGAGCGAGCCCTGGCCGCGGTGGGTGAGCACGAGCACGGGCAAGGGCACGATGAGCGCGCGCACCACGACCACGGCGCGGCGGACCTCGACGGCATGTTCGACGTCGCGTTCTGGGAGGAGCGCTACAGCGGCAAGGAGCCCGCGTGGTCGGGCCGCGCCAACGCGACGCTGGTCGCGGAGGTCAGCGGCCTGACGCCGGGCACGGCCCTGGAGATCGCGGCCGGCGAGGGCGGCGACGCGCTGTGGCTGGCGGAGCAGGGCTGGCAGGTCACGGCGACCGACTTCGCCGCGGCCGGTCTGGCGCGCGGGGCGGCAGAGGCTGCGGAGCGTGGCGTCGCGGACCGGATCGCCTGGCAGCAGGCGGACATCACCGCATGGGCCGGCGGCGGCACGTACGACCTGGTCACCGCCCACTACCTGCACCCCGCGCCCGAGCAGCGGGCGGCGGTGACCCGGACGATGGCGTCGCTCGTCGCGCCGGGTGGACACCTGCTCATCGTCGGGCACCACGTCCTGGACCTGGCCACCACCATGCCGCGGCCGAACGTCCCGGAGCTGTTCACCGACGCCGACGAGCTGCTGACCCACCTCGACGCGAGCGACTGGGACGTCCTGGCCTGCGAGGCGCGCCCGCGCGACGCGGTCGACCCGGAGGGCCGCCCGGTCCGCCTGCACGAGGCGGTCCTGCACCTGCGTCGCCGCTGAGACTGGACGCCGCCGTCGAACCTGCGATCGTTGTCGTCCACGGCCGTCAAGGCGGCAACGATCGCAGGTTCGCGGGCCACGACGCAGGCCGGCGGTTCAGGTCAGACCGGGCGGGCCATCATCGCGACGCGCGTGGTGCCGCCCTTGGTCCACAGGTCGTCGATCTGCTCGAACCCGAGCCGGCCGTGGAAAGCGAGCGACTGCGGGTTGGGCGGGTCGAGGTTGACCTCGCACGTCACGGCGGACGCGTTGAGGGCCAGGGCGCGGTCGAACACCGCCTCGTAGAGCGAGCGGCCGACGCCCGTGCCGTGGTGGTCGGGCGCGACGACGATCCGGTCGATGTACAGGGAACCCGGCCGGTGCTGCGACACCCAGCGGTAGTTCTCGCTCGCGTAGTCCGCGCCGGGCGTCAGGGCGAGCAGGAAGCCCGCGATCTCGCCGTCCACCTCGGCGATCAGCGCGAGGTCGCAGATCGGGACGTGTGCGGCGAGCCCGTCGACGCCCAGGGCGTTCACGGCGGGCACCGCGTCGTCGTTGATCGCCGCGAGGGCGGCGACGTCGTCGGCCGTGATGGTCCGCAGGCTCAGATCGCGCACGAGTCGCCCTCGCACGCGTCGGCGTCGGCGGACCCGAGCGTGACGATCGGGTTCGCCTCGCGCCAGCCCGCCTCGAGCAGCTGCGTGAACACCTCGGCGGGCTGGGCGCCGGAGACGGCGACGCGGCGGTCGACGACGAAGAACGGCACACCCGTGACACCGAGGGTGCGGGCCTCGGCGATGTCGGCGCGCACCGCGTCGGCATCGTCGTCGCCGGACAGGAACGCGAGCACCGCGTCGTCGTCGTACCCGTGCGCGCCGAACCCGACGGCGTTCGCCAGGTCGACGAGCGCCGCAGTCAGACCCAGGTCGGCGCCCCGCTCGAAGTGCGCGCTGAACAGCGCCTCCTTGGTGCGGTCGGCGAGATCGGAACCGCCGATCCGCGCCGCCAGGTGCAGCAGCCGGTGCGCGTCGAAGGTGTTGAACGCGAGCGTCCGGTCGAAGTCGTACGCGAGGCCCTCGCCCGCGGCCTGCGCCGTGACGTGCGCGAACATCTGCTGCACCTGCGGCAGCGGGATGCCCTTCATCTCGGCCAGCGCCTGCGCCTCGGGGCGCCCCGGTCCCGTCGGCGTCTCGGGGGAGAGCTGGTAGGAGCGCCACGTGACCGCGACGTGCTCGCGGTGGCCGAACGCGGCCAGCGCGGTCTCGAAGCGGCGCTTGCCGATGTAGCACCACGGGCAGGCGACGTCGGACCACACCTCCACCTGGAGCGTGCGGACGGGGTCGAGGACAGGGGTGGAGCTCACGGGATCAGCAGGACCTTTCCGGTCGTGGAGCGCGACTCGAGCGCGCGATGGGCCTCGGCCGCGTCGGCCAGGGGGTAGGTGGCGCCGATGCGCACGTCGAGCGACCCGTCCGCGACGGCGCCGAACAGCTCGGCGGAGCGCCGGTCGAGCTCGTCGCGGTCGGCCGTGTAGTCGCCCAGGGTGGGGCGGGTCAGGAACACGGAGCCCGCGGCGTTGAGCCGCTGCGGGTCCACGGGCGGCACGGGTCCGGACGACGCCCCGAACAGGACCAGCGTCCCGCGCCGTCGCACGGACGCGAGGGAGGCGTCGAAGGTGTCGCGACCCACGGAGTCGTAGACCGCGTCGACGCCGCGCCCGTCGGTCAGGTCGCGCACCAGGGCGGGGAGCTCGGTGGTGAGGTCGGACAGCTCGCGGTAGCGGATCACCTCGGCGGCCCCGGCCTGGCGGGACAGCACCTCCTTGTCCGCGCTGCCGACCGTCGTGATCACGCGCGCGCCCCGGGCGACGGCCAGCTGCGTCGCGAGCAGGCCCACTCCTCCTGCGCCGGCGTGGAGCAGCACGGTCGTGCCGGGCCCCACGGGGAACGTCGACGTCACCAGGTAGTGGGCGGTCATGCCCTGCAGCGGCAGTGCGGCGGCGACCTGGTCGCTCACGTCCGGCGGGACCACGAGGGCCGCGTCGGCGCGCACCGCGACGAGCTCGGCGTACGAGCCGGACGCTGCCGCCCACGCCACGCGGTCGCCGACGGCGATCGTCGTGATGCCGGAGCCGACGGCCTCGACGACGCCGGCACCTTCCGAGCCCACGACGTGCGGGAACGGCATGGCGTAGACGCCGGAGCGGCGATAGGTGTCGATGAAGTTCACGCCGGCGGCGCGGACACGGACGAGGACCTCGTCGGGCCCCGCCACGGGGTCCGGGACGTCGACGACGGACAGGACCTCGGGTCCACCGGGCGCGGTGGCGGTGATGGCTCGCACGTCCGGCGCAACAGCGGCCACCCCGCCACACATTCCTTCGCGAATGAGTTCGTATCTTCGTGCAGTGGTGTGTATGTTCATGCACATGACGTTCTCCGTCGCGATCGCGGGTGCCAGCGGGTACGCCGGGGGCGAGATGCTCCGGGTGCTGCTGGCCCACCCCGAGGCACGCATCGGCGCCCTGACCGCCCACTCCAACGCCGGTACGCCGCTGGGCGCGCACCAGCCCCACCTGCGCTCGCTCGCGGGTCGCGTGCTGGCGGCGACGAGCACCGAGAACCTGGCCGGCCACGACGTCGTCGTGCTCGCCCTGCCGCACGGCGCGAGCGGCGCCATCGCCGCCGAGCTGGCCGCGCAGGGCGACGGCGCGATCGTCGTCGACCTCGGCGCGGACCACCGCCTCGTCGACGCCGCCGCGTGGGAGCAGTTCTACGGCAGCGAGCACGCGGGCACGTGGCCGTACGGGCTGCCCGAGCTGCTGCACCCGGGCGAGAGCACGGCGGCCGGCCAGCGCGCCACGCTCGCGGGCGCGACGCGCATCGCGGTCCCCGGCTGCAACGTCACCGCCGTCACGCTCGGCCTGCAGCCCGGCATCGCGGCGGGTCTGATCGAGCCCCTCGACCTCGTCGCGGTCCTCGCCAACGGCTACTCGGGCGCCGGCAAGAGCCTCAAGCCGCACCTCCTGGCGTCCGAGGCGCTGGGCAACGCGCAGCCGTACGCCGTCGGCGGCACGCACCGGCACATCCCGGAGATCGCGCAGAACCTGCGCTCGGCGGGTGCGCCGGACGTGTCGATCTCGTTCACCCCGACGCTCGTCCCGATGGCGCGCGGCATCCTCGCGACGGCCACCGCGCGCCTGGTGCCCGGCACGGACCCCGCCGCCGTGCGGGCCGCGTGGGAGCGGACCTACGCCGACGAGCCGTTCGTCCACCTGCTGCCGGAAGGCCAGTGGCCGACGACGGCTGCCACGCTGGGCGCCAACACGGCACTCGTGCAGGTCGCGGTCGACGAGGCCGCGGGCCGCGTCGTGACCGTCACCGCCATCGACAACCTGGTCAAGGGCACCGCCGGCGGCGCCCTGCAGTCCCTCAACCTCGCGCTCGGCCTGCCCGAGACGCTCGGTCTGCCCCTGGACGGAGTCGCCCCATGAGTACCGGTCCGAGCACCACCACCGAGCCCCGCTCCGCCGGCGTCACCGTTCCTGCCGGGTTCCGCGCGAGCGGGGTCACGGCCGGGCTCAAGGCGTCCGGGCGACCGGACCTCGCGCTCGTCGTCAACGACGGGCCGCTGCAGGTCGCTGCGGGCGTCTTCACCACCAACCGCGTCGTCGGGCACCCGGTCACGTGGTCGCGGCAGGTCCTCGCCGACGGTGTGGCGTCCGCGGTCGTGCTCAACTCCGGCGGCGCCAACGTGTGCACCGGTCCCGACGGGTTCCTCGACGTGCACCGCACGGCGGAGAAGGTCGCCGGCGCGCTGGAGGTGTCGGCGGGCGACGTCGTCGTCGCGTCCACCGGTCTCATCGGTGAGCGGCTGCCCATCGGCACGCTGCTCGCGGGCGTCGACCTGGCAGCCGCGGCGCTGGGAGCCGACGCGGGCCTGGACGCCGCCGTCGCGATCATGACGACGGACACCGTCCCGAAGACGGCCGAGATCACGATCGACGGCGACGTCGGCACCTGGTCCGCGGGCGGCATGGCCAAGGGCGCCGGCATGCTCGCGCCGGCGCTCGCGACCATGCTGTGCGTCATCACCACGGATGCCGTCGTCGACGCGGCCACCGCGCAGGCGGCGCTGCAGGCCGCCACCGCGCAGACCTTCGACCGCATCGACTCCGACGGCTGCATGTCGACCTCCGACACGGTCGTGCTCCTGGCCAGCGGTGCCAGCGGCGTCACGCCCGACCCGGCGGGCTTCGCGGCGGGCATCACCGCCGTCGCCGCTGACCTGGCCCGTCAGCTCGTCGCCGACGCCGAGGGTGCGTCGCACGACATCGCCGTCACGGTGACGGGCGCCGAGACGCAGGACGCCGGTCTCGCGGTCGCCCGGGCCGTCACGCGCTCGAACCTGTTCAAGGCCGCGATGTTCGGCAACGACCCCAACTGGGGCCGCGTGCTCGCGCAGGTCGGCACCGTGCCGGAGTCGGTCGCGGCGTTCGACCCCGACCAGCTCGACGTCAGCATCAATGGCGTCATGGTGTGCCGGGCCGGTGGTGCGCACGAGCCCCGCTCGAGCGTCGACCTGGCCGCCAACCGCGAGATCCACGTCCTGATCGACCTGCACGCCGGTGGCGAGGTCGTCACCGTGTGGACCAACGACCTGACCCACGACTACGTGACCGAGAACAGCGAGTACTCCACGTGAGCGACGAGTTCGTCTTCAACACCGTCACGGACCTGCGCCCCGACCAGAAGGCCGAGGTGCTGATCCAGGCGCTGCCGTGGCTGCAGAAGTTCGCAGGTGCGCTCGTCGTCGTCAAGTACGGCGGCAACGCGATGATCGACGACGACCTCAAGAAGGCCTTCGCCGAGGACATGGTGTTCCTGCACCAGGTGGGCCTGCGTCCCGTCGTCGTGCACGGCGGCGGCCCGCAGATCAACGCGATGCTCGACCGGCTCGGGATCGCCTCGGAGTTCCGCGGCGGTCTGCGGGTGACCACGCCCGAGGCGATGGACGTCGTCCGCATGGTCCTGACCGGCCAGGTCTCGCGTGAGCTCGTCGGGCTCCTCAACGCGCACGGCCCGCACGCCGTCGGCCTGTCGGGCGAGGACGGCGGGCTCTTCCAGGCGCGTCGGCGCACCGCGATCGTCGACGGTGTCGAGCACGACGTCGGCCAGGTCGGCGACGTCGTGCACGTCAACCCGGGTGCGGTCCAGGACCTGCTCGACGCGGGCCGCATCCCCGTGGTCAGCACGGTCGCCCCGGACATCGACGACCCGACGCAGGTGCTCAACGTCAACGCCGACACGGCCGCGGCGGCGCTCGCCGTCGCGCTCGGCGCCCGCAAGCTCATCGTGCTGACGGACGTGGAGGGGCTCTACCTCAACTGGCCGGACAAGTCGTCGCTGGTGCGCCGCCTGCGGGCGAGCGCGCTCGCCGAGGTGCTGCCGACGCTCGACTCCGGCATGCGCCCCAAGATGGAGGCCTGCTGGCGCGCCGTCGAGGGCGGCGTCGGTCGTGCGCACGTCATCGACGGTCGCGCCCCGCACTCGATCCTGGTCGAGGTCTTCACGTCCGACGGCATCGGCACCATGGTCTTCCCCGACGAGGAGTCGACCGACGCCCCCTTCACGAGCCCCGTGCCCGTGGTGAGCACGCCTGTGAACAAGGCAGGAGAGTCCGCATGAGCGAGATCAGCACCGGCCGGCACCGGTCGCCCGCCCCGGCCGACGCGGGCCTCGCGCCTGCGACCGACGGCTCGGGCGCCCAGTGGACCGAGCGCTACACGCACGCGGTCATGGACACGTTCGGCGCGCCGCAGCGTGTGCTCGTGCGCGGCGAGGGCCCGTACGTGTGGGACGCCGACGGCAACCGGTACCTCGACCTGCTCGGCGGCATCGCCGTGAACGCGCTGGGTCACGCGCACCCCACGCTCACGGCGGCGATCAGCGCGCAGCTCGGAACGCTCGGGCACGTCTCCAACTTCTTCGCGAGCCCCACGCAGATCGCGTTCGCCGAGCGGCTGCTGAGGCTCGCGGGCGCACCCGACGGCTCGCGCGTGTTCCTCACGAACTCGGGCACCGAGGCCAACGAGGCAGCATTCAAGCTGACCCGGCGTACGGGCCGCACGCGCGTCCTCGCGCTCGAGGGTGCGTTCCACGGCCGGTCGATGGGTGCTCTCGCGCTCACGCACAAGGCCGCCTACCGCGAGCCGTTCGAGCCGCTACCCGGTGGCGTCGAGTTCCTGCCGTTCGGCGACACGGCCGCGCTCGAGGCCGCGTTCGCCGACGGCGAGCCCGTGGCGGCGCTCGTCGTCGAGCCGATCCAGGGCGAGGCCGGCGTCCTCCCGCTGCCCCCCGGCTACCTGGTCCGGGCCCGCGAGCTGACGCGAGAGCACGGTGCGCTGTTGATCCTCGACGAGGTGCAGACCGGCATGGGCCGGACGGGCACCTGGTTCGCGCACCAGCTCCCGCACATCGGCGGCGGGATCGTGCCGGACGCCGTCACGGTCGCCAAGGGGCTGGGCGGTGGGTTCCCCGTCGGTGCGCTCATCGCGTTCGGCGAACCCGTCGCGACGCTCCTGGGCCGGGGCCAGCACGGCACGACGTTCGGCGGCAACCCCTTGGCGTCCGCGGCGGCGCTCGCCACCATCGGCGTCATCGAGCGCGACGGTCTGCTCGAGCACGTCACGACCCTGGGCTCGACGCTCCGCGAACGGATCGACGGCCTCGACCACCCGCTGATCGCCACCGTGCGGGGCGAGGGTCTGCTGATCGGCATCGAGCTGACCGCCCCGGTGGCGCCGCAGATCGCGGCCCGGGCGCTGGAGGCCGGGTTCGTCGTGAACCCGTGCCGCCCGACGACCATCCGCCTCGCGCCACCGTTCGTCCTGACCGAGGACCAGGCCGGCACGTTCGTCGACTTCCTCGCCGGCCTGCCGGCGGACCTGGAGCAGGCCGCATGACCCGCCACTTCCTGCGCGACGACGACCTGACGCCCGCCGAGCAGCGCGAGGTCCTGGACCTGGCGCTCGCGTTCCAGCAGGACCGCCACGTCCGCACGCCCCTGGCCGGACCGCGCGCCGTCGCCGTGATCTTCGACAAGCCGACCCTGCGCACGCAGGTCTCGTTCGCCACGGGCATCGCCGAGCTCGGCGGCTTCCCGCTGGTCGTCGACGGCAAGCTCGCCCAGATCGGCACGCGCGAGTCGATCGCGGACACCGCCCACGTGCTGGGCCGGCAGGTCGCGGCCATCGTCTGGCGGACGCACGCCCAGACGCGGCTCGACGAGATGGCGGCGATCGCGGGCGTGCCGGTGGTCAACGCGCTGACCGACGAGTTCCACCCGTGCCAGATCCTCGCCGACCTCGCGACGATCGCGCTGCACCGCGGGGGGACCGGCAACCTGGCGGGCCAGACGCTCGCCTACATCGGGGACGGCGCCAACAACATGGCCCACTCCTACCTGCTGGGCGGCGTGACGGCCGGCATGCACGTGCGCGTCGGCACACCGGAGGGCTACCTGCCGGACGCGTCGGTGCTCGCCGACGCTGAGCGGATCGCCGCGCAGACGGGTGGCTCGGTCGCGGTGGTCCACGACCGGCAGCAGGCCGTCGCCGGAGCCGACGCCGTTGCCACGGACACGTGGGTCTCGATGGGCCAGGAGGGCGAGGCGGGCGTGCGCGAGACGCCGTTCGTGCCGTTCCGCCTGGACGCCGACGCGCTGGCCGCGGCCAGCCCCGACGCGATCGTCCTGCACTGCCTGCCCGCGTACCGCGGCAAGGAGATCACGGCGGACGTGATCGACGGCCCGCAGTCGGTGGTCTGGGACGAGGCGGAGTTCCGGCTGCACGCGCAGAAGGCGCTTCTGGCGTGGCTCCTGGAGCGGGCATGAGCGTCTCCACCGTCCCGCAGACCAAGGCCGCCCGGCATGCGCTCATCGGCGCGCTGATCGCTCGCGGAGCGGTCGGCTCCCAACAGCAGCTCGCGGACCTGCTCGTCGCCGAGGGCGTCAGCGTCACGCAGGCGACCCTGTCGCGCGATCTTGTCGAGCTGCGCGCGGTGAAGGTGCGCACGCCGGCCGGCGGGCTCGTCTACGCGGTGCCCGCCGAGGGGGAGGTCCGGCCTGCGCCGGCCGACACCGAGATGCTGGCCGCCCGCCTGGCCCGCTTGTGCGAGGAGCTCCTGCTCACCGCGGAGGCGTCGGGGAACCTCGTCGTGCTGCGTACCCCGCCGGGCGCGGCGCAGTTCCTCGCGTCCGCCATCGACCACTCCGTCCTGCCCGCCGTGCTGGGCACCATCGCGGGCGACGACACCGTCCTGGTGATCGCTCGCGACGACCGACCCGAGGCCGGGACCGCGCTCGCCGCGCGTTTCCTGGCCCTCGCCTCCGACGCGCGTCCTGACGCGCGACACTGAACCCTTACCACCTTGAGAAGAAGGAAGAACCATGACTGAGCGCGTCGTCCTCGCCTACTCCGGCGGCCTGGACACCTCCGTCGGCATCGGCTGGATCGCCGAGGCCACCGGTGCCGAGGTGATCGCGGTCGCGGTCGACGTCGGCCAGGGCGGCGAGGACCTCGACGTCATCCGCCAGCGCGCGCTGGACTGCGGCGCGGTCGAGGCGTACGTCGCGGACGCTCGCGACGAGTTCGCGAGCGAGTACTGCATGCCCGCCCTCAAGGCCAACGGCATGTACCTGGACCGCTACCCGCTGGTCTCGGCGCTGTCCCGGCCCGTCATCGTCAAGCACCTGGTGCGGGCGGCGCGGCAGTTCGGTGCGACGACCGTCGCGCACGGCTGCACCGGCAAGGGCAACGACCAGGTCCGCTTCGAGGTCGGCATCACCTCGCTCGCCCCCGACCTGACGTGCCTCGCCCCGGTCCGCGACCTGGCGCTCACGCGTGACAAGGCCATCGAGTTCGCCGAGAAGCACAAGCTGCCGATCGCGACCACCAAGCACAACCCGTTCTCGATCGACCAGAACGTGTGGGGCCGCGCGGTCGAGACCGGGTTCCTCGAGGACATCTGGAACGGCCCGACGAAGGACGTCTACACCTACACCGACGACCCGACGTTCCCGCCCGTCGCCGACGAGGTCGTCATCACGTTCGAGCAGGGCGTCCCGGTGGCGCTCGACGGCGTTCCCGTGACCCCGCTGCAGGCGATCCAGGAGATGAACCGCCGTGCGGGCGCCCAGGGCGTCGGCCGCATCGACATCGTCGAGGACCGCCTGGTCGGCATCAAGAGCCGCGAGGTCTACGAGGCGCCGGGCGCCATCGCCCTGATCGCCGCGCACCAGGAGCTCGAGAACGTCACGGTCGAGCGCGAGCAGGCCCGCTTCAAGCGCCAGGTCGAGCAGCGCTGGACCGAGCTGGTCTACGACGGTCAGTGGTTCAGCCCGCTGAAGAAGTCGCTCGACACGTTCGTCGAGGACACGCAGCGGTACGTCTCCGGTGACGTCCGCCTGGTCCTGCACGGTGGCCGCGCCACCGTCACGGGCCGCCGCTCGGACTCGTCGCTGTACGACTTCAACCTGGCCACCTACGACACGGGCGACACGTTCGACCAGGCCGCGGCCAAGGGCTTCATCGAGATCTACGGCCTGTCCTCCAAGCTGGCCGCGGCCCGTGACGTGCGCTTCGGCAACGGCGTGGACCTCGGCACGCAGGGCGGGATCCATGCCTGACGAGCTCACGCCGGTGACGCCGGCCGCCGTGGAGCAGGCGGGCAACGTCTCGCTCTGGGGCGGCCGGTTCGCCGGCGGCCCGTCGGCCGCGCTGCAGGCGCTGTCCCAGTCGACGCACTTCGACTGGCGCCTGGCCGACCTGGACATCTCCGGGTCGGTCGCGCACGCGCGCGTGCTGCGGTCCGCGGGTCTGCTCACGGACGACGAGCTGACGGGCATGGTCGACGCGCTCGAGCGGCTGCGCGCCGACGTCGCGGCGGGCGACTTCCTGCCGGTGCTCGAGGACGAGGACGTGCACACCGCCCTCGAGCGCGGCCTGATCGACCGTGCGGGCACCGAGCTCGGCGGCAAGCTGCGCGCCGGGCGCTCGCGCAACGACCAGATCGCGACGCTCGTGCGGATGTACCTGCGCCGCGAGGCGCGCGCGCTGGCGGCCCTCGTGCTGGACGTCGTCGACGCGCTCGTCGGCCAGGCATCCGCGGCCGGCGACGCCGCGATGCCGGGCCGCACCCACCTGCAGCACGCGCAGCCCGTCCTGCTCGCCCACCACCTGCTCGCGCACGCGTGGCCGCTGCTGCGCGACGTCGAGCGCTGGATCGACTGGGACGCGCGCGCCGCGGTCTCCCCGTACGGCTCGGGTGCGCTGGCCGGTTCGTCACTGGGCCTGGACCCCGCTGCGGTGGCGGCCGACCTGGGCTTCGACGGTCCGGTCGAGAACTCGATCGACGGGACGGCGTCGCGTGACGTGGTCGCCGAGTTCGCGTTCGTCGCCGCGATGACCGCGGTCGACCTCTCGCGGCTCGCGGAGGAGGTCATCCTGTGGGCGACCAAGGAGTTCGGGTTCGTCCGCCTGCACGACTCCTACTCCACGGGGTCGAGCATCATGCCGCAGAAGAAGAACCCCGACATCGCCGAGCTCGCGCGCGGCAAGGCCGGCCGGCTCGTCGGCGACCTCACGGGCCTGCTGACCACGCTCAAGGGCCTGCCGCTCGCGTACAACCGTGACCTGCAGGAGGACAAGGAGCCGGTCTTCGACCAGGTCGACCAGCTCACGATCCTGCTGCCCGCGTTCGCGGGGATGGTCGAGACCCTCGTGTTCGACACCGAGCGGCTCGCGTCCCTCGCCCCGCAGGGCTTCTCCCTCGCCACGGACATCGCCGAGTGGCTGGTGCGCCAGGGCGTGCCGTTCCGCGTCGCGCACGAGGTGGCCGGTGCGTGCGTGCGAGCGTGCGAGGAGCACGAGCCCGCCATCGAGCTCTGGGAGCTGACCGACGACGAGCTCGGCGCGATCTCGGAGCACCTGACGCCCGACGTCCGCTCCGTCCTGAGCGTCGAGGGCTCCTTGGCCTCGCGGTCGGCGCACGGCGGTACCGCGCCGGCGCGGGTCGCGGAGCAGCTCGGGCGCGTGCGTGCCCGCGCCGCGGATCTGCGCGCGTGGACCGCGTGAGCGCCACGGACTGATCCCCACGATGTGCTCCGCGTCCTGCGCCCCGCACGGCGGCCTCGTCGGGAGCGTCGCATGACGACGCCCGCCGACGAGGTCGTCGCGGCGGCGCTCGCTGCGCCGCCGCGGCTCGGGCCCGTCCGCGTCGTCGTCGTCGACGGCCCGGCGGGCTCCGGCAAGTCGACGTTCGCCGATGCCCTGGCGGCCGCGGGAGCGGACGCGGTGCTGCACCTCGACGACCTGTACGAGGGCTGGTCCGGTCTCGAGGGTTCGCTGTGGCCGCGGCTGGCCGCCCAGGTGCTCGAGCCGCTGCGCCGCGGCAGGCCGGGCCGCTACCAGCGGTACGACTGGGGCACGGGCGACTTCGCCGAGTGGGTGGACGTCCCGGTGCCGTCGCTGCTCGTCGTCGAGGGCTGCGGGAGCGCGCGCCGGGCCGCCGACCCGCTCGCGTCGGTCCGCGTCTGGGTCGAGGCGCCCCCCGAGCTGCGTCTGGAGCGCGGGATCGCCCGGGACGGCGAGACCCTTCGCCCGCAGTGGGGGCGGTGGATGGGCGACGAGGCCGCGCACTTCAGGCTCGAGCGGACGCGCGAGCGGGCCGACGTGCGGCTGGACGCGATCGGTCGCGTGACGGAATGGCCTGCGACGAGTCTTCGGGGTGAGGCAGGATGAGCGCGTGAGCATCCAGCCTGGGCAGGCGCCTCGGCTGCCGGGAGCAGCGTCGCCGGCGGCGTTCGTCGCGGTGCCCGCGCGCACCTGGTACTCCCGCGACGTCCACACGGTGGCGCGCGACCTGCTCGGCACGTACCTCACGTCGCGCTCTGCCGACGGGGACGTGACCGTCCGCATCACGGAGGTCGAGGCGTACGCGGGGGAGCAGGACCCGGGATCGCACGCCTACCGCGGCCGGACGGCGCGCAACGCCGTCATGTTCGCCGAGCCCGGCAGGCTGTACGTCTACCGCCACCTGGGCCTGCACCACTGCATCAACGTCGTGGCCGAACCGACGGGCACCCCGGCCGCCGTGCTGGTGCGCGCCGGCGAGGTGGTCGAGGGCGCCGAGCTGGCCTGGGCGCGACGCGAGCAGGTGGGCGTCGTCGACTCCCACCGCCAGCTCGCCCGTGGTCCCGCGCGCCTGGCCGTGAGCCTCGGTCTCGACCTGGACGACAACGGGTCCGACCTGACCGAGGCCGGTGGCCACGTGGTGCTGCACCGGCACGAGAACAGGGTGCAGCCGTCGCACGCGAGCGGCCCGCGCGTGGGCGTCTCGGGTGCGGGCGGTGAGGGTGGTCGGTTCCCGTGGCGCTACTGGCTGACCGACGAGCGCACGGTGTCCGCGTACCGGCCCGCGTATCGGCCGCCGACGTCGGTAGACGCCCCCTAGGGCGACGACGTCGGCCGTGCCTCGTACGCCCACGCCCACGCATCACCCCTGGAGACCTGCTGTGAACCACATCCTCGACGAGCTCGAGTGGCGCGGCCTGATCGCGCAGACCACCGACGCCGACGCGCTCCGCGCCGCCCTCTCGGAGGGCACTGTCAACCTCTACTGCGGCTTCGACCCCACGGCGCCGAGCCTGCACATCGGCAACCTCGTGCAGATCCTCACGGTCCGCCGGCTGCAGGACGCAGGGCACCGACCCTTCGCCCTCGTCGGCGGCGCCACCGGCCTGATCGGTGACCCGAAGATGGCCGGCGAGCGGACCCTCAACTCGCGCGACGTGGTCGCGGGGTGGGTGGAGCGGATCCGTGCGCAGATCGCCCCGCTGCTGCTCTTCGACGGTGACAACGCCGCGACCATGGTGAACAACCTGGACTGGACCGCGCCCCTGTCCGCGATCGACTTCCTGCGCGACGTCGGCAAGCACTACCGCCTCGGCACCATGCTGGCCAAGGACACGGTGGCGCGGCGGCTCAACAGCGAGGCCGGGATCTCCTTCACCGAGTTCAGCTACCAGATCCTGCAGGGCATGGACTTCCTGGAGCTGCACCGCCGGCACGGGGTCTCGCTGCAGACGGGCGGATCGGACCAGTGGGGCAACCTGCTCTCGGGTGTCGAGCTGATCCGCAAGGCGGAGGGCGTCGCGGCGCACGCCCTGACCACACCGCTGATCACCAAGGCGGACGGCACCAAGTTCGGCAAGACCGAGTCCGGCACGGTCTGGCTGGACCCGGAGATGACGACGCCGTACGCGTTCTTCCAGTTCTGGCTCAACGCCGACGACGCCGACGTGGTGCGCTACCTCAAGGTCTTCACGTTCCGCACGCGTGAGCAGATCGCGGAGCTCGAGGCCGCCGTCGCAGAGCGTCCCGCCGCGCGTGAGGCCCAGCGCGCGCTCGCGCACGACGTGACGTCCTTGGTGCACGGCGTCGAGGCAGCCGACGCGGTCGTCGCGGCCAGCAGTGCTCTCTTCGGTCGTGGCGCGCTCGACGAGCTCGACGCGCTGACGCTCGCCGCTGCCGTCGCGGAGCTGCCGACGACGGCGGGCGCGGTCGGCGACCTCGTGGTCGACCTCTTCGCGTCCGCCGGCCTCGTCGCCTCGAAGTCGGAGGCCCGACGTGCCGTCAAGGAGGGTGGGGCGTCGGTGAACAACGCGCGCGTCCCCGCGGACGATGCGGTCCTGGCACCGGAGCAGCTGCTGCACGGGAGGTGGGCGGTGCTGCGCCGCGGCAAGCGGACCCTGGGGGTCGTCGACACGCAGGCCTGAGCCCACGCAGGCCGGCGCCGGTCGGCGTGAGCGGCGTCACCGCCAGGGGATTTGCCAGCGACGACACACGCGCGTAATGTTCTCGAGGTCGCCCGGCAGGGAGGAACGGACACCAGGGATCGAACCCCGGTGGCCAGTCCCGCAGGCGGCCACCCCCGATCGCTTCTCAGGTGCTTCGTGCGCCCTCGAGCCGGTCGGGTGGGCTCAGGTCACAGACCGGATGGTCTGGAGAGCTGGAAAAGCCCGCTAGAGTAGTGCCAAGCCAAATGCGGAAAACAATTCGCAGGAAGCGCCGGTCAATCAGGCGAAAAAAGCCTGGTAGGCTTCGGAACGAAGGAAAAGCTTTCCACGAAGGGCCCGAGGGCCTGGACGGATGCGCGTCTGTTCCTTGAGAACTCAACAGTGTGCCAAGTAGTCGATGCCATATGGCCTGTCTTTGATGGGTCTTGGTTGAGACAGAAGGATCGGTCCCACCCCGTGGGGTTTGCCGGTTCTTTTATTCAGCCGAATCTGATTGGTTGCGCTCTTCGTCAGTGGGGAGTGTGGCCGTTTCGTTTGTCGGTTGCTGCGCTGCTTCGGTGGTGTGGTGCCATGTAGACATTAACGGAGAGTTTGATTCTGGCTCAGGACGAACGCTGGCGGCGTGCTTAACACATGCAAGTCGAACGGTGACGGCCAGCTTGCTGGTCTGATCAGTGGCGAACGGGTGAGTAACACGTGAGCAACCTGCCCTTCACTCTGGGATAAGCCTTGGAAACGAGGTCTAATACCGGATATGACACTCCCGGGCATCCGGAGGGTGTGGAAAGTTTTTCGGTGAGGGATGGGCTCGCGGCCTATCAGCTTGTTGGTGGGGTAATGGCCTACCAAGGCGACGACGGGTAGCCGGCCTGAGAGGG
>Ga0222423_1000230_pt1 | contig 47935 bp, 43 predicted proteins | sample 3A0metagenome_FD_182472 | JGI IMG/M metagenome (GOLD analysis project Ga0222423, IMG submission 182472) | Enriched microbial communities from leaf-cutter ant dump, University of Wisconsin, Madison, United States - 3A0 (version 2) | ecosystem: Environmental > Terrestrial > Nest > Insects nest >...
CAGGTAGCCGTAGAGCTGCGACAGCTCCTGGAAGCGCGGCTTGTCGTAGATGCGCCGCTCGTGCCACTGCTGGAACGGGTGGGTGCCGCCGCCGACCACGGCGATGTTGAGCTTGTCGGCGCTTTTGACCAGGGCGTCGCGGATCTGCGTGAGCTGGCCCAGCACCTCGGAGCTGCTGTGGCACACGCCGGTGGAGATCTCGATCATGCTGCTGGTCATCTCCGGCACCACCGAGCCGGGCAGCGGGATCTTCTTCATCAGGCGCAGCATGTCCTCGGCGTACGGCGCCAGGTCGTAGTCGTGCGTGCTGACGAGCTGCAGCTCCAGCTCCACGCCCAGGGTCAGCGGTTCGGAATGGGCAAAGGCTTCAAGACTCACGGCCGGTCTCCCCGTTGTTCGTGTTGCGTCCGGGCAGCGGCATCCAGGGCTTGGAGCTTTCACCCGCGCGGTAGACGGCCACGGCCGCAATCACTGCGCCCAGCACTTCCATCAGCAGGATGGCGGGCAGCGCGATGCGGTCGATCATTGGACCCACGTCGCCGCCCTGGGCGGTCAATTGCGAAGCCACCAGCAGGGCGATGGCCGACATCGGCGTCATCGCGCAGCCCACCCAGAAGGCCTGCTGCCAGCTGGCGCCGCTGCCCACGTTGCCCAGGCCCACGCCCACGGCCTTGGCCAGCAGGCGCACGGCGATCAGCGCCAGCACGGCGCCGGCCACCGGGCCGCTCCAGTCGGCCTGCGCGGCCACCGTGGAGACCAGCACGAACAGCAGCATGTTGAGCAGCGACGAGGCCGTGCCCAATTGGCGCGGCCAGGCCCAGGGGCGCGGGTGGATGTGCTTGAGCAGCATGCCGCCCAGCAGCGCCGCCAGCGGCGCCGATCCGCCCATGTGCGAGGCCAGCGCGGTGCAGGCGGCGATCAGCGCCAGCAGCAGGACGGAGGTGTTTTCGCTCGTCGGGCTCATGGCGCGCAGCGCCTGGCGCAGCACCAGCGCCAGCACGGCGCCCCCGGCGATGGAGACGCCCAGCACCACCAGCACCGAGAACAGCGCGCCCGCCCAGTCCGATCCGGGGCGGCCGATCACCTCGGCCTGGGCGCTGCCCAGCGTCAAGGCGTACAGCGACGACAGCGTGGTCAGGACGGTGGCGCGGTCGGTCACCGGGCCGGCGGCGCGCGTGTCGTTGACCACGCGCACCAGCACCGTGGGCGATGCGGCCACCGCCACCAGCGCCAGCGGGCCGGCGGCGGCAGCGGGAACGTCCAGCCAGCGCAGCACGTAGTACACGGCCACGTAGGTCAGCGCCGATTCGGCCAGGCTTTGCACCAGCACCATGGGGTTGTGGCGGAACCAGCGCAGCGCCAGGCGCCCGCCGGCTTCGAACAGCACCACCGACACGCCCAGCTCGACCAGGAACAGCCCGGTGCCCTGCAGCGGCCAGGCCACGCCGCCGAAACCCAGCAGGCCGACCACCGTGCCCACCACGGTGTAGCCCACCACCTTGGGCAGGCCGGTGTGGCGCTGCACCAGGTAGCCGGTGACGGTGGCCGCCGCCAGCAGCAGCGACCACTGCACCGTGGGCAGGCCGGCCGACGGACGCAGCCACTGCGCCCAGAAGCTCATCAATTCGTTCATGGATTGCCTTCCTTGCACGGCCTGCCAGCGGGGGCAGGCCTAGCGCACCTTATCAGACGCTGCCGCGCAGCGGCAGGAAAAATTCCAGCGGCGCATGGCGCACGCGGGCGCGCAGTGCGCGGTAGATCCGTGCGCGGTCCACGTCGCCCACGTTGTGCGCGCGCAGCGCCAGGCGGAACGCCAGGTAGAAGCTGACGCCGACGTTGAGCGCACCGTTGAACGGAATCATCGCCGCCGCCCACCAGAAGGCCGGCAGGTGCAATGCCTGCCAGCCCAGTGTGGCCGTGGCCACGCCCAGCTGGCCGCTGGAGAGCGTGACGTGGCGCGCCTCCAGCCCCAGGCCGAAGAAGCCGGCGAAGGCCGGGGTCAGGCCCAGCATGAAGCCCAGCGACACGTTCACCGTCAGCGCCGCGATGTTCTCGCGCAGCCAGCGCGACCAGCGGGCGGCGCGCGCGCGCCCCAGCGTGGCGGTGATGCGCGGGTTGAAGGCGATGGCGCTGCCCAGCCGGTGCAGCACGAACCAGTTCTCCATCCAGCCGGCGCAGATGCTCGACGCGAACAGCAGCACGCCGGTGTACGCGGCAAACAGCAGCGACGGCCCCAGCAGGTGCAGCGAGGCCAGCGTGCCGCCGGCGTGCGCCTGGTCGATGGCCGCGTGCCCCGTGGCCTGCGCGTACAGCAGCGACAGGCCGAGCGCGGCCGGAAACACCAGCAGCACGTTGCCCAGCACGGCGGCCGCCTGCGAGCGCACCAGGTAGGTGACCTTGTCGACGAAGTCCTCCACGCTGGCGTCGTCGCTCAGTTCCTTGAGCGTGGCGGCCATGGCCGGTGCCGTCATGGCCGGCTGCTTGGTGGCCACGGTGAAGTGCAGCAGCTGGATCAGCACGAAGCTGAGCGCGTAGTTGACCCCGGCGGCAAAGCCGCTCCAGAACGCCGACAGCGCCAGCGCGTACAGGCCGAACTTGATCAGCGTGGTGAACGCCATCACGACGCCGCCGCCGGCGGCCATGCGCACCATGGCCAGGTATTCGGCGGGGGTGCGGGTGATGTAGTGCTCGCCGGTCTCGGCGTTGCGCTCGGCCATCTTGGCCGCCAGCAGCGAGGTGTTGGCCGCCAGCAGCGCGCGCAGGCTGCGCCGCTCGCGCCCCACGGTCACCAGCCGCGCCAGCAGCCGGCAGGTGGTGGCGGCGGGGCGCTCGGACAGCAGGCATTCGAGCAGCTCGCGCATGCGCACGATGCGTTCGCGCAGCTGGCGCAGGCGAAACACCAGGCCGACCGAGATGCCGTTGTCGTCGAAATGCGTGTACACACTGGCCGCCGCGGCGCGGCAGGCCTCCAGCCGCTCGCGCAGGCGCTGGGTGGTCTCCTGCAGGCGCGTGTCGGTGCGCAGCGGGTGCAGCACCTCCACGCGCAGGCTCTCCACGTCGCGGATCAGCGCGTGAAACGGCTGCGCCTCGCGCGCCGCATCGCTCATGCGCTGGCGCAGCTCGGGGGCGAAGCCGGTGGCCAGGATCTGGCCGGCGCAGTAGGTCATGGCGTCGAGCACCACGGCCTGCCAGCCGCCCGCGCCGCTGCCTTCGGCTGCGCCTTCGGGTTCGGGCACCAGCACCTTGCGCAGGCGCAGCAGCAGCGCGTCGTCCAGCGCGGCGAGCCAGCGCGCGTCGAACGCGCCAGGCAGCGCCAGAATGAACAGCTCGGCCGCGTCCTGCGTCTCGGGGCTGGACGGCAGCAGCTTGTAGCGCAGGCGCTCGGCGATTTCGCTGGCCAGCGAGGTGCGCTGGGCAAAGCCGAAATCGGCCAGCAGCGTGGTGACGTCCAGGCGCGCGGCGATGGCGCTCCACCAGGCCTGCAGGCGCACCGTCAGCGCGGGGTCGGCCTCGGCGCATTGCACCAGCTGCTCCAGGCGGCTGGCGGCGGCGGTTTCGGAATCGGCGCTGCCGCGCACCCAGTCGAGCAGGGCGATGAGCTGCAGGTGGCGCTCGGCCACGCCGGCCTGCGGGTCGAGCCGGGCGAGCAGCGCCGCCGGGGCGATGGCTGCGCGGCTCAATGCAGCACCCTGTGCTCCGGCGCGGCGTCCGGCATGCCGGCCTCCAGAGCAAAAGCCGGTATCGGGCAGTCGAACTGCGTGCCGTCCTCGGCCACGCAGAAGTAGCTGCCGTGCATGCTGCCGCTGGCCGCGCGCAGGCGGCAGCCGCTGGTGTATTCGAAGGCCTCGCCGGGGCGCAGCAGCGGCTGCCGGCCGACCACGCCCAGGCCCTTGACCTCCTGCGTCTGGCCGCCCGCCTCGGCGATGATCCAGTGGCGCGAGATCAGTTGCGCGCCCACGCTGCCGGTGTTCGTCACGGTGATGGTGTAGGCAAAGCTGTAGACGCCCTGCTGCGGCGCGGATTGCTCGGGCAGGTAGCGCGGCCGGACCTCGACCTGGAACTGATATGTGGACATGGGGCGATGGTAATGGCATGGCTGCGACAATCGGGGCATGAGCCGCACCTACCGCATCGCCCCGTCCATCCTCTCGGCCGACTTCGCCCGCCTGGGCGAGGAAGTGAAGAGCGTCATCGCCGCCGGCGCCGACTGGATCCACTTCGACGTGATGGACAACCACTACGTGCCCAACCTCACCTTCGGGCCGATGATCTGCCAAGCTATCAAGCCGCACGCCGTGCGTCCCGACGGCACGCCAGTGCCCATGGACGTGCACATGATGGTGCAGCCCGTGGACGAACTGGCCCAGGCCTTCGCTAAGGCCGGCGCCGACCTCATCAGCTTTCACCCCGACGCCAGCGGCCACGTGCACCGCAGCGTGCAGGCCATCAAGGCGGCGGGCTGCCAGGCCGGGCTGACCTTCAACCCGGCCATGCCGCTGGACGTGCTGGACTGGGTGATCGACGACATCGACCTGATCCTGCTGATGAGCGTGAACCCCGGCTTTGGCGGCCAGAGCTTCATCGACAGCACGCTGCGCAAGATCGAGCAGGCGAGAAAGCGCATCGACGCCAGCGGCCGCGACATCCGCCTGGAGGTGGACGGCGGCATCAAGGCCGACAATATCCGCCGCGTGGCCGACGCTGGCGCCGACACCTTCGTGGCCGGCAGCGCCATTTTCGGCAAGCCGGACTACAAGGCGGTGATAGACGCGATGCGCGCGCAGCTGGCGTAATGCCGTCACATGCCATGACGACCGATAGGGGTGCCGCTCCGGCGCTGCTGGCGCGGGTGGACGCGGCCATGATCGACCTGGACGGCACACTGGTGGATACGCTGGGCGACTTTGCCCAGGCCATTGGCCGCATGCTGGACGATCTGCAGCTGCCGCCGCTGGACGCCCGGCACATAGGGCATATGGTGGGCAAGGGCACGGAGCATTTGCTGCATTCCGTGCTGAAATACGTGCTAGCCCAGGCAGGACGGGCGCATGATGCTACGGATGTGCAAGCGCTGTATCCCGCTGCGTGGGAGAGCTACCACCGCCACTACCTGCGCATCAACGGCCAGTTTGCAACGGTGTATCCGGGCGTGCCCGAGGGGTTGGCCGCGCTGCGCGGCGCGGGCCTGCGCCTGGCCTGCCTGACCAACAAGCCGGCGGCCTTCGCCGTGCCGCTGCTGCGCGCCAAGGGGCTCGACGGGTTTTTCGAGCAGGTCTTCGGCGGTGATGCCTTCGAGAAGAAGAAGCCCGATCCGCTGCCGCTGCTCAAGACCTGCGAGGCGCTGGGCACGCAGCCCGCGCGCACGCTGATGCTGGGCGATTCGAGCAACGACGCTGCGGCGGCGCGCGCTGCCGGCTGCCCGGTGGTGCTGGTCAGCTATGGCTACAACCATGGGCAGCCGGTACGCGGCGTGCCGGCCGACGGCTACGTCGATTCGTTCGTGGAACTGGCGGGCGGCTGACGGTGCCCGGGCCGGGCTGGCAGGAGGGGCGGCTCAGGCGCCGCCGGACTTGACCACGCGCGTGTAGATCAGCAGCACCACGATGGCGCCCACCACCGAGGCGATCCAGCCGGCGGCGGCGCCGGGCGGGTACAGCCCCAGGAACTGGCCTGCGTAGGAGGCGACGAAAGAGCCCGCGATGCCCAGCAGCGACGTCATGATCAACCCCATCGACTGCTTGCCGGGCAGTAGAAAGCGGGCAATCCAGCCGACGATCAGGCCGACGAAAAGTGTTCCGATGATGTGACCCATGGGGCGATGGCTCCTTCAGAGTTGGAACGGACACTATAGCCCTGGCGCAGCGCGGGCATTGTCAGCGAAGGTCAACGGCAAGGGGCGTCCACGCAGCGATGGCTCAGAAACTCTCCCAATCGTCGTTGCCCGCCGCAGGCTGCCGCTGCGGCTTGGCCGGCGCCGACAGCGCAGCCGCCGGCGCCGCTGCGGCGGGCGCCTTGATCTTGGCGGGCGCCGCCGCCTTGCGCAGTGCGGGCGGGGCCGCAGGCCTGGGCGCCGGGGGCGCCACGGGGTTGGCGCGGCGCGCTGGCGCGGCGTGCGCTGCCTGGCCCTGCGCCAGCTTGAACACCGCTACCGCCTGCACCAGATCGTGCGCCTGGTGGCTCAGGCTGCCGGCGGCGGCCGCCATCTGCTCGACCAGCGCGGCGTTCTGCTGTGTGGCCTGATCCATTTGCGTGACGGCTTCGCTCACCTGCGAGACGCCAGCGCTCTGCTCGCTGCTGGCGGCGCTGATCTCGCCCATGATGTCGGTCACGCGGCGGATGGCGCCCACCACCTCGGCCATGGTTGCGCCGGCCTTGTCCACCAGCTGCGTGCCGTGCTCCACGCGCTCGACGCTGGTGCCGATCAGGCCCTTGATCTCCTTGGCCGCCTCGGCGCTGCGCTGCGCCAGGCTTCGCACCTCGCCGGCCACCACGGCAAAGCCCCGGCCCTGTTCGCCGGCGCGGGCGGCCTCCACTGCTGCGTTGAGCGCCAGGATGTTGGTCTGGAAGGCGATGCCGTCGATGACGCCGATGATGTCGGCGATCTTGCGGCTCGATTCGTTGATGCCGCGCATGGTCTCGACCACGTCGCTGACCACCTGGCCGCCCTGCACGGCCACGGTGCTCGCGCTCATGGCCAGCTGGTTGGCCTGGCGCGCGTTGTCGGCGTTCTGCCTGACGGTGGCGCCCAGTTCTTCCATCGACGCGGCGGTTTCCTCCAGCGCGCTGGCCTGGCTTTCGGTGCGCGAGGACAGGTCGCTGTTGCCCTGGGCGATTTCGGCGCTGGCCGTGGCCACGCCTTCGGTGCTGTGGCGCACGTCCTGCACGATGCGCGCGATGTTGTCGCGCATCGTGCCCAGGCCGTGCATGATGCTGTTCGTTTCGCTGGTTGCAGGGATGGCGGTCGCCAGATTGCCCTGGGCGATCTCATGTGTGATGGTGTTCAGCACGGTGGGTTCGCCGCCGAGCTGGCGCAGGATGCTGCGTGCAATCGCCCAGCCGCAGGCCAGCAGCGCCAGGGCCAGCAGCACGGTAATGCCGATGGCCTCGGCCAGGCGTTCGAGGAAGATGGTCTGGACGGTATCCACGTACACGCCCGAGCCGATGATCCAGCCCCATGGGGCGAACCCCTTCACGTAGGACACTTTCGGTACGGGCTTGTCGCTGCCGGGCTTGGGCCACAGGTAGGAGACGAAGCCCTCGCCGCTCTTCTTCACGATATTGACGAACTCCATGAACAGGTATTTGCCCGTGGGGTCCTTGTTGGCGCTCAAGTCCTGGCCTTCCAGCTTGGGGCTGATTGGGTGCATGACCATGCGCGGCTGCATGTCGTTGATCCAGAAGTATTCCTGGCCGCTGTAGCGCAGCGGCCGGATGGCATCCAGAGCGGCTTTTTTGGCGTCGTCCTCCGACATGGCGCCTTTGGTCGCCAGGTCGTGGTAGTGCACGAGGATGCCGTGTGCGGCTTCCACGGTCTGGCGTACGCTGTTCTGGCGTTCGCCCATGACCAGCGTGCGCTCCGTGACCATCAGGCTTGCCACCAGCGCCAGCATGGCCAGCATGGCCAGCACCACCAGCGTGATGAGACGGCGCGAAACCGCCATCCGGTTGAACAGTTGCATGGTTTGTCTCCTTGCGGTTGCGCGTTCTGCCTTGCTGTGGCACCGCTGGACGCCGCGTTCCGTGGCTCTTGCTTACGGCATGGAGTCTAGTCCTCGACAGGAGCACATACAACTTGTTTCAATCTGTGGCGAACGCATAAAAGACAACCCTGCCGTGCGGAGGCAGGGTTGTCCGGCGCGCGAAGGACTTGCTCAGGAGGCCGAGGCGCGGCCCAGCAAGGCGTCTTTGAGGCGCCAGTCGGCCGGCTGGCTGCCCAGCCAGATGCCCAGCAGTGCGTTGAAGAATTCCGGCTCCTTGAAGGGCTCGCCCTGCTGCGCGCCCTTCACGGTCACCACGGTGCCCACGCCAGGCATCCAGTCGACGGTGAAAACATCGCCCGATGCCAGCTTCTTGTTGTCGGAAAAAATCTGGCTCATGCGCAGCACGCCCGGGACGAGCTTGGAGAAGCTGTGCTTGTCCATGTTGTCCTCCATGCCGCGCGAGAATAGCCGGCCCAGTTCGGTGGCGTCGATCTCGCGCAGCATGGTCACGCTCAGGCGCTTGGGGCCGCTCATGGCGTAGACCTCGGCCGGATTGCTGGCTTTCTTGGGCAGGTACAGGCCGGCGGCGTAGACCTTGAAGATGGCCTTGTAGCGCAGGCCGGCGCCGTTGAGCAGCAGGTCGTGGTCCTGCAGGCGCAGCGTGGGGTCGAACTGCACGCCGCTCAGCACCACCGGTTCGGCGGCGTTTACCGGCGGCAGACCCAGCGAGGACAGCAGGGCCAAGGCGCCCCATTGCAGGGCGTGACGACGATGGATGGGCATGCGCATCTCCTGAAATAGAACGATCGTTCGTTTCAAAATGTACCAATCTCCTCTCGCCGAGGGCATTAGGGTTTTCTCGTGCCCGATGGCAAAAAAAGCGCGCATGCGCGACATTGGCGCATTCGGCGGATGGCTTTGCTACACTGGCGCGCATGTTCATTCATCGCATGTTCATTGCAGGTTGCAGCGACCGGGGAGCCTGGCCCTGGCGCAAGCCAGCGTCGATCCATTCCTGATGGCACCCGGGCCTTCCGGCGTGCGCACGTGGCACTGCCCGCACGCGGCAGCGGCCGACACCGAATGAACCCGTGGCCCTGGCGCGCACCCAAGCCAGGCACGCCACATGAGCTGGAAACACAGCCGTGATCACTGAACTGGAATTCAAAAGCCTGGCCGGGCAAGGCTACAACCGCATTCCCCTGATTGCCGAGGCCTTTGCCGACCTGGAAACCCCGCTGTCGCTCTACCTGAAGCTGGCGCACGGCAAGGGCGATGGCAGCAACAGCTTTCTGCTTGAGTCCGTCGTCGGCGGCGAGCGCTTCGGCCGCTACAGCTTCATCGGCCTGCCGGCGCGCACGCTGCTGCGCGCCAGCGGTTTCGGCAGCGCAGCCAGGACGGAGGTAGTGACCGACGGGCAGGTGGTCGAGACTGCCCAGGGCAACCCGCTGGACTTCATTGCCGCCTACCAAAAGCGCTTCAAGGTTGCGCTGCGCCCCGGCCTGCCGCGCTTTTGCGGCGGCCTGGCGGGCTACTTCGGCTACGACGCGGTGCGCTACATCGAGAAAAAGCTGGAGAACACCTGCCCGCCCGACAGCCTGGGCTGCCCGGACATCCTGCTGCTGCAGTGCGAGGAGGTGGCAGTCATCGACAACCTCTCGGGCAAGCTCTACCTCATCGTCTACGCCGACCCGGCGCAGCCCGAGGCCTTTGCACGGGGCAAGAAACGCCTGCGCGAACTCAAGGAACAGCTCAAGTACTCGGTGAGCGCGCCGCAGGTCAGGCCCAGCGAGAGCCATCCGGCCCAGCGCAGCTTTGCCCAGCAGGACTACCTGGCGGCGGTGCGCAAGGCCAAGGAGCTGATTGCCGCCGGCGATTTCATGCAGGTGCAGGTGGGCCAGCGCATCCACAAGCGCTATACCGAGAGCCCGCTGTCGCTGTACCGCGCGCTGCGCTCGCTCAATCCGTCGCCGTACATGTACTACTACCACTTTGGCGATTTCCAGGTGGTGGGCGCCAGCCCCGAGATCCTGGTGCGCCAGGAGCAGACCGCAGAGGGCACCAAGGTCACGATCCGCCCGCTGGCCGGCACGCGCCCGCGCGGCGCCACGCCCGAGGCCGACAAGGCCACCGAGCGGGAACTGGTCAATGACCCCAAGGAGCGCGCCGAGCACGTGATGCTGATCGACCTGGCGCGCAACGACATCGGCCGCATCGCCAAGACCGGCACGGTGAAGGTGACCGAGGCTTTCGCCGTGGAGCGCTACAGCCACGTGATGCACATCGTGAGCAACGTGGAGGGCATCCTCAACGACGGCATGACCAGCATGGACGTGCTGCGCGCCACCTTTCCGGCGGGCACGCTGTCCGGCGCGCCCAAGGTGCACGCGATGGAGCTGATCGACCAGCTGGAGCCGACCAAGCGCGGCATCTACGGCGGTGCGGTGGGCTACCTGAGCTACGCCGGCGACATGGACGTGGCGATTGCCATCCGCACGGCCATCGTCAAGGACGGCTCGCTCTACGTGCAGGCGGCGGCCGGCGTGGTGGCCGATTCCGTTCCCGAGCTGGAATGGAAGGAAACCGAACACAAGGCGCGCGCCCTGCTGCGCGCGGCAGAACTGGTAGAGGAAGGTCTGGAATGACGCGCGCGATCGAACGGGTGGAACACTGCAACAGCATGGAGGACGTGCGCCGCTGCATCGACGCGCTCGACGATGTCCTGGTGCCGCTGCTGGTCACGCGCGGCGGCTACATGACGCAGGCCGCGCGCAACAAGCGGCACGACGGCCAGGTGCGCGACGAGGCGCGCATCGAGGCCATCGTGGCCCGCGTGCGCGAGCGCGCCGCGCAAGAGGGGGGCGACCCCGCCGTGATCGAGGCCATCTACCGCAGCATGATGGAGGCCTACATCGCCTACGAACACCGCGAGTTCGCGCGCCTGCACGCGCCGGAGGAACAGCAATCATGAAGCCGCTCAAGCTCCTGATGATCGACAACTACGACAGCTTCACCTACAACATCGTCCAGTACTTCGGCGAGCTGGGCGCGCAGGTGGAGGTGTTTCGCAACGACGAGATAACGCTGGAGGGCATCGCCGCGCGCGCGCCCGATCGGCTGGTGATCTCGCCCGGCCCCTGCTCGCCGGCCGAGGCGGGCATCTCGGTGGCGGCGATCCGGCACTTCGCCGGCAAGCTGCCCATCCTGGGCGTGTGCCTGGGGCACCAGAGCATGGGCGCGGCGTTTGGCGGCACCATCGTGCGCGCGCAGGAGCTGATGCACGGCAAGACCAGCGTCATCACCACCACGCAGCAAGGCGTGTTCGCCGGCCTGCCGCAGCAGTTCACGGTGAACCGCTACCACTCGCTGTCGATTGCGCGCGAGGGCTTTCCCGAGGCGCTGGAGATCACCGCCTGGACCGACGACGGCGAGATCATGGGCGCGCGCCACCGCGAGCTGCCCGTCGAGGGCGTGCAGTTCCACCCCGAGAGCATCCTGACCGAGCACGGCCACGCCATGCTGCGCAACTTTCTTGAGCAAAAAACATAGCTGATTACGCCGTGTATATGGGAAATTCAATATCAATCAATATTGAATTTCCGATAAAACAAGCGTAATCAGCTATCAAAATAGTGAAGCACACATGAACAAGATCACTCCCCAGGAGGCGCTGCAGCGCGCCATCGAGCACCGCGAGATCTTTCACGACGAAATGCTGCACCTGATGCGCATGATCATGGGCGGCGAACTCTCGCCGGTCATGACGGCGGCCATCGTCACCGGCCTGCGCGTCAAGAAGGAGACGATCGGCGAGATCACCGCCGCGGCGCAGGTCATGCGCGAGTTCTCCACCAAGGTGCAGGTGGCGGACGCCACGCACATGGTGGACATCGTCGGCACGGGCGGCGACGGGGCCAACACCTTCAATATCTCGACCTGCGCCACCTTCGTGATCGCCGCCGCCGGCGCCAAGGTCAGCAAGCACGGCGGACGCAGCGTCTCCAGCAAGAGCGGCAGCGCCGACGCGATGGAGGCGCTGGGCGTGCAGATCAACCTGCAGCCCGGGCAGATCGCGCAGTGCATCGCCGAGGTCGGCATCGGCTTCATGTTCGCGCCCAACCACCACCCGGCGATGAAGAACGTGGCGCCGGTGCGCCGCGAGCTGGGCGTGCGCACCATCTTCAACATCCTGGGGCCGCTGACCAACCCGGCCGGCGCGCCCAACATCCTGATGGGCGTGTTCCACGAAGACCTGGTCGGCATCCAGGTGCGCGCGCTGCAGCGCCTGGGCGCCGAGCACGCCGTCGTGGTCTACGGCCGCGACGGGCTCGACGAGATCAGCCTGGGCGCGGGCACGCTGGTGGGCGAGCTGAAAGACGGCGTGGTGCGCGAGTACGAGATCCACCCCGAGGACTTCGGCCTGCGCATGGCCGGCACGCGCGCGCTGCGCGTGGACAACCCCGAGCAGTCCAAGACCATGCTGCTGGACGTGCTGGGCGGCGCGCCGGGGCCGGCGCGCGACATCGTGTGCCTGAACGCCGGCGCGGCGCTGTACGCAGCGGGCGTGGCCGCCAGCATTGCCGACGGCCTGCAGCGCGCGCAGGCCGCCATCGACAGCGGCGCGGCGCTGGCCAAGCTGCAGGAAATGGTCGCCTGCACCCAGCGGCTGGCCGGATCGGCAACAACTTCCTGAACGGCCGGGCCGCGCCCCCTTACACCATGACCGACATCCTGCAAAAAATCTGCCAGACCAAGGCCGAAGAAGTCGCCGCCGCGCGCAAGCGCATGCCGCTGGCCGAGATGCGCCGCGACGCCGAAAGCCGCGTGCTCACGCGCGACTTCGTCGGCGCCATGCGCGCCAAGATCGCCGCCGGGCAGGCGGCGGTGATCGCCGAGATCAAGAAGGCCAGCCCCAGCAAGGGCGTGATCCGCGCCGACTTCATCCCGGCCGACATCGCGCAAAGCTACGCCGAGGGCGACGGCCGGGTCAGCGCCGCCTGCCTGTCGGTGCTGACCGACCGCCAGTACTTCCAGGGCCAGCCCGACTACCTGAAGCAGGCGCGCGCCAGCTGCCCGCTGCCCGTGCTGCGCAAGGACTTCATGGTCGATGCGTACCAGATCTACGAGTCGCGCGCCATGGGCGCCGACGCCGTGCTGCTCATCGCCGCCTGCCTGGATGACGCGCAGATGCGCGACTTCGAGGCCATCGCCCACGGCCTGGACATGGCCGTGCTGGTCGAGGTGCACGACGCACCCGAGCTGGAGCGCGCCCTGCGGCTCAAGACCCCGCTGGTGGGCATCAACAACCGCAACCTGCGCACCTTCGAGGTCAGCCTGCAGACCACGCTGGAGCTGCGCAGCCAGGTGCCGGCCGACCGCCTGCTGGTGGCCGAATCGGGCATCCTGGCGCCCGGCGACGTGCACACCCTGCGCGCCGCGGGCGTGCACGGCTTTCTGGTGGGCGAGGCCTTCATGCGCGCGCCAGACCCCGGCATGGCGCTGGCGCGATTGTTCGCCTGAGGCGCGCGCCGCCCTGTGCCGCGCAGCCGGATAGATGCTGGTCAGCTACGATTTTCATATCTGGCAACGCTTTCTCCACCAGCGGTATAGTCTGATTCATGGATGAAATGACGAGTGCGCGGCACGATACGCAACTGACCGGCGCGCAGCCTGCCGACTGGCCCGTGGCCGAGGGTTGGCGGGCGCTGGTCGACGCTTTTTTTGCCAGCGGGCACGGCGCGCGGCTGCTGGCCTTTTTGCAGGCGCGGCTGGATGCGGGCGCCAGCATCTTTCCGCCCCAGCCGCTGCGCGCGCTGCAGCTCACCCCGCCCGAGGCGGTGCGCGTGGTCATCCTGGGGCAGGACCCCTACCACGGCCGGGGCCAGGCCGAGGGGCTGGCGTTCTCCGTGGCGCCGGGCGTGGCGCTGCCGCCGTCGCTGCGCAACATCTTCAAGGAACTGCAGCGCGACCTGGGCACGCCGCTGCCTGCCTGGCCGCGGCCAGGCGGCAGCCTGGTGAAGTGGGCGAGCAACGGCGTGCTGCTGCTCAACACCTGCCTGACGGTGGAGGAAGGCCAGCCCGCGAGCCATGCGCGCCAGGGCTGGGAGCAGCTGACCGACGCCGTCATCGCGCAGGTGGCGCAGGGCGCGCGGCCGGTGGTGTTCATGCTCTGGGGCAGCCATGCGCAGAGCAAGCGCGCGCTGATTCCCCGCGACCGGGGGCACCTGGTGCTGTGCGCCAACCACCCGTCGCCGCTGTCGGCGCTGCGCCCGCCCGTGCCCTTCATCGGCTGCGGGCATTTCGGCCAGGCGCGGGAATTCCGCCTGCGGCACGGGCGCTGAGCGCCTTCGGCGCCGCAGCCCAGCGGGAGCTCAGGCGGCCTTTTTGTACGCGCCGGCGGGGCGCTGCAGCTTGCCGTGGGGCAGGCTGGCCAGGCGCTTGAACATGCGCCGGCAGTAGCCGTTGATCCACAGGCACTTGTTCAGCTCATCGACCGGCAGCGGGCCGGAGACCACCACGATGTCGTTGGCCGCCGCCAGGTCGCCCGAGGCGCGCAGGCGCCGGCGCTGGTGGTTCGCCCAGGACTGGATGCGCGACGGCGTGCCGTGCTGGTGCACCTCGCCGGTGTGCAGGTCGAAGGCAATCGCCACGGTGTCGGTCTTGAGCTTGAAGCGGCGCTCACCGGTGACGGCGCTGGGCTGCTCGCGCATGTCGTACAGGTAGTAGTTGCCTGACTTGAGCTGGTATTGCAGATCCATGGTGTGCGTCCTCCGTGATGCATTCTGCGTTGTCCGACCTTTCGGCAAAGGCTGGAAAACCGCGCAAAACAGCCATCAAACGAATGGCTTGCCGCACCGGCGGCCGAAAAGGACTGGATCGCGTGCGATTGTCGAAGGCGCGGAGGGGGGGATCAAGCCTCAGGACGCGGCAATCTGTAACGATGCGTGACGAGTGGCCGCGTGGCGTCAAAAATCTACCAAGCTCAGCCCGATGCTGAACACCGTGCGCCGGCGGTTGTAGTCGATCAGGCTGTCGCCGTAGCCGGAAAACAGCTGGGTGTGCAGGCGCAGGTTGCTGCGCGGGCCGGCCAGGCTGGAGCCCAGCGGTTGTAGCCATTCCAGGCGCAGCGAACCGCGCCCGTGGCTGGCCAGCGCGTGGCGGGCGGTGAGCTGCAGCAGGTTGTCGCGGTCGGGCTGCCAGGCCAGGCCCAGTTCGGCGCGGCCGATGTAGTCGCTGATGCCGGGGTTGTCGTCGTTTTCCGGGTCTTCGCTCAGGCGCTTCCAGATGCGCGCGGTGGCGATCCAGCGGTCGTGCAGCTCCATGCCGGCCATCAGGTAGGTGCGGTTCCAGCTGCGCGACAGCGGCCGGCTCTGGCCGTTGGACTGGTGCACCAGGCCCACGCCGGCGTAGCGCAGGCGCCATCCCAGCGGCAGGAGGTAGTCGGTGGGGTAGACGTAGACGAGCTCGGGTTCGTGGTCGGTGTTGCGAAACGGGCGCGAGATGTCGGGCGAGAACAGCTGCCAGTACGACTGCTGGGTGTAGCCGGCCCACAGCGAGTCGAGCCGGTCCGAGTCCTTGGGCGTCAGCAGGCCCTTGGCCAGCTTGGTGCGCACCGACAGCTGCACGCGCATTTCGGTGCGGCGGTAGGCGATGGGGCTGGATGCGTTGTTTTCCGGGTTGTCCGAGGTGGGCTGGCGGTTCACGGTGTTGGCGCCGACCACCGAGACGCTGATCGGGCGGTAGCCGCGAAAGCGCAGCGCGCCGCAATCGCTGGTGCGCTCCAGCTCCCAGAAGCGCGACAGCGTGCTGGCCAGGCCGTCGCGGCAGTTGTCCGCGGCGGGCGCGGCCAGCGCTGCCGTGGGCGCATCCTGCTCGGCGGCCGGAGCGGCTGCGGCGGGTGCGGCGCCCAGGGCGGCCTGCGCGCTGGCGGTGGCCGGTGGCGCCTGCCAGGCCTGCGCCTGGGCTTGCGCTTGGGCCCAGCCGTCGTAGCAGGCCAGGCGTGCCTGGCTGTCGGCCGCCAGGGCCGCGCATTGGCGCCAGCCGCCGGCTGCCGGCTGTGCGGCCTGGGCTGCCGGATTTATAAGAAAAATGGCCAAAACGCTTATGTACAAAGCGCGAATAGCTATGAAAACAGGATTTCTTTGCATCGGTGTCATGGGTTGGCAGGGGGCGTCGCGGCTTGTGCCTTGCGGGCGAATTCCTCGCGCAGCTGGCGCAGCTTCTCGCGCGGGTTCTCGCGTGCGGTGGCGGCGTCGAGCTGCATCTCTGCAATGAAGCGGCTGGGCTGGCAGGCCACCATCTCGCGGCCCTTCTTGCGCTTCTTGGTCCAGCTGACCACCAGCGTGCGCTGCGCGCGCGTGATGCCGACGTACATCAGCCGGCGCTCTTCTTGCAAGCGGGCGGCGATGTCGGCGGTGAGTTTTTCCTGGCGGCCGTCGTCATCGTCGAGTTTGAAGGGCAGCATACCCTCGGTCACGCCCACGAGCTGCACGTGCGGCCATTCCAGCCCCTTGCTGGCGTGCAGTGTGGAGAGGACGACCATGTCCTGCTCCTGTTCGCGCTCGGAGATGGTCGAGAGCAGGGCGATGTTGCGGGCCACTTCGAGCAGGCTTTTGGCCTCGCGCTCGGTGGTGGTGCCGGCGGCGTCGTCGATCTGGCCGCCGGCGCGCTGCGCCATCCAGTCGCAGAACTCCAGCACGTTGCTCCAGCGCGCGGCGGCTGCCTTGTCGCTGTCCTCGCTGTCGTACAGGTACTGCTCGTAGCCCAGCTCCTTGAGCCAGTCGAGCAGAAAACCGCGCGCGGCCTCAAAGCCGTGGGTGTGGCGCGCCCGGTGCTCCAGCGCGTTGATCTGGCGGCCGAACTCGTGCAGTCCGTCCACGGCCTTGGCGGGCAGCGCGGCGGGCAGCATCGGGCTGAACAGCGCGCCGAACATGCTCTCTTTGTGCTGGCTGGCAAACTCGCCCAGCTTGCCCAGCGTGGTGTGGCCGATGCCGCGCCGGGGCGAGGCGATGGCGCGCAGGAAGGCCGGGTCGTCGTCGTTGTTGATCCACAGGCGGAACCAGGCGCACAGATCCTTGATCTCGGCGCGGTCGAAGAAGGACGTGCCGCCCGAGACCTTGTACGGAATGCTGGCGCGGCGCAGGGCTTTCTCGAAAGGCTTGGCCTGGTGGTTGGCGCGGTACAGGATGGCGAAGTCCTTCCACGCCGGCGGCGGGTTGGCCGCGGCGCGCAGGCCCTGGATGCGCAGCACGGCGCGCTCGGCCTCGTGCTCCTCGGTGTCGCAGTCCTGCACGCGCACGGGTTCGCCCTCGCCCAGTTCGGAAAACAGCGTCTTCGGATACAGCTTGGGGTTGGGGCCGATGACGTGGTTGGCCGCGCGCAGGATGGCCGAGGTGGAGCGGTAGTTCTGCTCCAGCTTGATGACCTTGAGCTGCGGGAAGTCGATGGGCAGCTTTTTCAGGTTGTCCAGCGTGGCGCCGCGCCAGCCGTAGATGCTCTGGTCGTCGTCGCCCACGGCGGTCAGGCGCGCGCGTTCGCCCACCAGCAGCTTGAGCAGCTCGTACTGCGTGGCGTTGGTGTCCTGGTATTCGTCCACCAGCACGTGGCCCAGCAGGCGCTGCCACTTCTCGCGCACCTCGGCGTGGCCCTTGAGCAGGCGCATGGGCATGCCGATCAGGTCATCGAAATCGACGCTCTGGTAGGCCGTCAGGCGCTCCTCGTAGCGCTGCATGATCAGGGCGATGCTGCGCTCATGGTCGTTCTGCGCCAGCGCCAGCGCCTTGCGCGCGTCCCAGCCCTGGTTCTTCCAGCTGCTGATCGCCCACTGCCATTGGCGCGCCGTCGCCAGGTCGGTGGTGTCGCCGGCGCAGTCCTTGAGGATGGCGGTCACATCGTCCTGATCGAGAATGCTGAAGTTGGGCTTGAGGCCCAGCGCGTGCCCGTCCTCGCGCACCATGCGCACGCCCAGGGCGTGGAAGGTGCAGACCAGCACGTCCCGCGCCCGTCGGCCGATCAGGCCGCCAGCGCGCTCGCGCATCTCGGCGGCGGCCTTGTTGGTGAAGGTGATGGCGGCGATGCGCCGGGGCTGCAGGCCCTGCTCGATCAGGTGCGCGATCTTGTGCGTGATGACCCGCGTCTTGCCCGAGCCGGCACCGGCCAGCACCAGGCTGGGGCCTTCGGTGTAGCGGACGGCCTGAAGCTGGGCGAGGTTGAGACCGGCGGACATGGCGGGGGCAAAGCGGGCAATCATACCGAGAGGCGGTTGCCGGGGTTGCGGGCAGGTTCTGTCCAGTACGGCGAGAATGGCGCCCGTGCTCGCCGTCCTTGCCATTACCTTCCCCTTCTTTGCCCTGGTGCTGTGCGGCTATCTGGCCACGCGCGCCGGGGTTCTGCCGCTGCCGGCCATCGCCGGGCTCAACGGCTTCGTGCTGTATTTCGCGCTGCCTGCCATGCTGTACCGCTTTGGCGCCGGCACGCCGATCGCGCAGCTGGTCGACCCGGTCGTGGCCGGCATCTACCTGCTGGCGGCGCTGCTGCTGGTGGGGGCCGTGGTGGCGCTGACGCGCAAGCGCCTGGGCTGGAACGACGCCGCCTTCGGCGCCCTGGTGGCGGCCTTTCCGAACACCGGCTTCATGGGCCTGCCGCTGCTGCTGGCGCTGCTGGGGCAGGCCAGCGCCGGGCCCACGATACTGGTCATCGCCATCGACATGATCGTCACCAGCTCGCTGTGCATCGCCCTGTCGCGCCTGGACGGGGCGGGCCGCCACGGCGTGGCGGGCGCCTTGCGCCAGGCGCTGCGCGGCATGGCAGCCAATCCCATGCCCTGGGCCATCGTGCTGGGCGGGGCGGCTTCGGCGCTGCAGCTGCACCTGCCTGGGCCGCTGGACAAGACCGTGTCCATGCTGGCCGACGCGGCGTCCCCCGTCGCGCTGTTCACCATAGGCGCGGTGCTGGCGCGCTCGCAGGTCAACCAGCACGAATACGTGGCGCCGCGCGCCTACGTGCCGCTGGCGCTGGTCAAGCTCATCGTGCATCCGCTGCTGCTGTGGGGGCTGGGCCGAACCGCCCAGGCACTGGGGCTGGGGCTGTCGAATTTCTCGTTGACCGCGCTGGTGCTGCTGGCGGCGCTGCCCAGCGCCAGCAACGTGTCGCTGCTGGTCGAGCGCTTCGGCGCCCACGGCGGGCGTGTGGCGCGCATCATTCTGGTCAGCACCACCCTGGCTTTCGTCAGCTTCTCCATGGCGGTTGGCTGGTTGGTCAGATAATTGAAAAATTGGGGTCAGATTCCAATTGATTCGATGATTGCTGCCGTCGGGGAAAATTGGAATCTGACCCCAATTAAAGTCAAATGCCCTGCGGATCGACGTCCACCAGCCAGCGCACCAGGCCTTTGTGGCGGCTGCGCTCGGCGTGCAGCAGCGGCTGCCAGGCGGCCAGGAAGCGCTGCAGCGCCGGGCGGCTGGCGGATTCGAGCAGCATCTGGGCGCGCTCCACGTTGGCCACGCGCTGCACGGCCAGGGGTACGGGCGGGTAGATGAAGACCTGCTCCAGCCCGGGCGGCTGCGCGGCACGGGCGGCGTCGGCCGCGCCCTGCAAAAAGGCCTGGGCGGCTTCCTGCGTGCGGGCGTCGGCGCGCACCAGGGCCTGGTAGGCGAAGGGCGGCATCGCGGCCTGGCGGCGCTCGTCGAGCTGCTGCGCGGCAAAGGCCGGGTAGTCGTGGCGGCGCAGCGCGGCGAACAGCGGGTGATCCGGGTGCCAGGTCTGCACCCACACCTGCGGCGCGCTGCCCTGGGCGGCCACGTAGTGCGCGTCGCGCCCGGCGCGCCCTGCCGCCTGCAGCAGCAGCGCGAACAGGCGCTCGGGCGCGCGGAAGTCGCTGCTGAACAAGGCCCCGTCGGGCTGCACGGCGGCCACCAGCGTGATGCGGCGAAAGTCGTGCCCCTTGGCCACCATCTGCGTGCCCACCAGCACGTCCACCTCGCCCGCGTGCACCTGGGCCAGCTGCTGCTCCAGCGCGCCCTTGGCGCGGGTGCTGTCGGCGTCTATGCGCGCCACGCGCGCGGCGCGCCGCTGCGGCGTGATGACGTTGCGCAGCAGCGCGGCGAGCTGTTCTTCGAGCTGTTCGGTGCCCCGGCCCACGGGGGCGATGTCCGGGTTGCCGCACTGCGGGCAGGCGTGCGGCACGCGCTGGGTGGCGCCGCAGTGGTGGCAGCGCAGCGTGCGGTCGTTCTTGTGGAACACCTGGTGCGCGCTGCAATGCGGGCAGTCGCTCTTCCAGCCGCAGGCGCCGCAGTGCAGCACCGGGGCAAAGCCGCGTCGGTTGAGCAGCACCAGGCATTGCTCCCCGCGCTCGACGCGCTCGGTAATGGCGGCCAGCAGGCTGGGCGCGAACACGCAGCCGCGCGGCTGCTGCGCCATGTCCACCAGGCGCAGCCGGGGCAGGGCGCCGGCGCCGATGCGGCTGGGCATGGCCAGCCGCTGGTAGCGGCCCACGGCGGGGTCGCTGGCGTGCCAGCTCTCCAGCGACGGCGTGGCACTGCCCAGAATGACCTTGGCGCCCTGCGTGCGTCCGCGCCACAGCGCCAGGTCGCGCGCGGAATAGCGCGCGCCTTCCTGCTGCTTGTAGCTGGCGTCGTGCTCCTCGTCGACCACGATGAGCGCCAGGCCCGGCAGGCTGGCGAACACCGCCATGCGCGTGCCCAGCACGATGCGCGCGGCCCCGCTGTGCGCCGCCAGCCAGCTTTTGAGGCGCTGCGGATGCGTCATCGCGCTGTGCATGCTGACCACGGCGCCGGCGCCGTACAGCGGGGCGAAGCGCTCGCCGAAGCGCTGCTCCAGCTGGGGCGTGAGGTTGATCTCGGGCACCATCACCAGCGCTTGCGCCTGGGGGTGGGCGGCCAGCGCCTGCTGCACGCACTGCAGGTAGACCTCGGTCTTGCCGCTGCCGGTGCTGCCGAACAGCAGAAAAGGGCCGGGCCCGGCCGCGATCGCCTGGGCCGCGCTGGCCTGCTCGGCGCTCAACGTCACTGCAAGGGGGGGCGCAGGCGGGGTGGCAGCGCAGGGCGCCGCGGGGCGGCGCAGGCGCCGGGCCAGTTGCTCGGGGTTCAGGTCGCGCAGCTGCGGCGGCAGGGCCGCCAGCGCGACTTCGCCCAGGCTGCGCTGGTAGTAGCGCGCGGCAAAGGCCACCAGCCGGCGCCAGGGGGCGTCCAGCGGCGCCAGGCCATGCAGCACGCCGGCCACGCTGCGCAGCTGCGCAGTGGGCGGCGGCGCGGCGTCGGGCGCGTCCCAGACCACGCCCAGTACCTCGCGCGCGCCCAGCGGAACGCGCACCAGGGTGCCCGCGGGCAGGGGCTGCGTGTGCAGGTAGCTGAGCGCCCCGCCGACCATGCTGTGGGCAGGCGTGCTGACGGCCACCTGCACCAGGCAGGAAGCGCTGGCCGGCTCTGCGGAATGGGGGGCGGGGGAGTCTGTCGGCAAGAAGGCTATGGCGAAAGAGGGCTGGGCGGAATCACAAAACGAAGGTCTTGTGGATAACTTTGTGGAAAGACTGTTTGGATATGGCCGCAGGCGCCATTCGGTGGGCATTTGCTGCTCGCTGATCGAATGCGCGGAGATAACAAAAAACCATATGCATCAACGAGATGGCCGGCGCGAGGGGCTGGCTGGGCGGAAACACGGCGTGGAAATCCCGGAGGATGCGGAGGCTGTGTAAAAGCGGTGCTGTCAAGAGGGCGCAAGCGCCCGTTGCCGCCAGCGCGCCCCTGCCCGGATACGCGGAAATTCGAGAAAAACATCCGTATTCCACGACAAGTTGTTGATTTCAAAAGATTTTCAAAAGTATTCCAGAATTTCTGTGGATAACTTTGTTGATATCCGCCAAAAAAACGCCGCAAGCCTTTGAGATTGCTATGGCCAGTCGCTTTGCGTAGAAAATCGGCAGAACATATAAATCAATATGAATCAACAACTTACGATTCTGTTGCGGTTTATTTCGAATCAAGCCCCGGCGGCGGCGCAAGAAAAATGTCACCCATTGGCCGTGCCGGCGCAAATGTGCATAAGTCAATAAGCAATCATGCGGTTTCGACTAGGCATTTACCCTTGGCGCAGGGCGCGCGAGTAGCTGTGCACGGCTTCGACCAGGGCGCTGACATGCTCCGGTGGGGTGTGCTGGCTGATGCCGTGGCCCAGGTTGAAGATGTGCGTGGGGCCGGCCGTGGCGCGGTCGGCATGCGGGGCGCCGAAGCTGTCGAGCACGGCGCGCACTTCCTGGGCAATCCGCTCGGGCGGGGCGAACAGCACGTTGGGGTCGATATTGCCCTGCAGCGCCTTCGCATCGCCCACGATGGCGCGCGCCCGGCCCAGGTGGGCCGTCCAGTCCAGGCCCAGCACCTCGCAGTCGAGCGCCTTCATGTCGTGCAGCCAGAGGCCGCCGCCCTTGGTGAAGACGATGCGCGGCACGTCCTGCCCGTCGGCGCCGTGGCGCTTGAGCTGCGCCAGCACGCGCTGGGTGTACGCCAGGCTGAATTGCTGGAAGGCGCCGTCGGCCAGCACGCCGCCCCAGCTGTCGAACACCATCACGGCCTGGGCACCGGCGGCGATCTGCGCGTTCAGGTACTGCGCGACGGCGTCAGCGTTCACGGCCAGGATGCGGTGCATCAGGTCGGGGCGGGCATACATCAGGCTCTTGACCAGGCGGTAATCGGTGCTGCCCCCGCCTTCGACCATGTAGCAGGCCAGCGTCCAGGGGCTGCCCGAGAAGCCGATCAGCGGCACGCGCCCGTCCAGCGCCCGGCGGATGCTGGCGACGGCGTCGAACACGTAGCGCAGCCTGTCCATGTCGGGCACGGCCAGGCGCGCCACGTCGGCCTCGGTGCGCACGGTGTGGGCAAAGCGCGGGCCCTCGCCCTGGGTGAAGGACAGCCCCAGGCCCATGGCGTCGGGCACGGTGAGGATGTCGGAAAACAGAATGGCCGCGTCCAGCGCGTAGCGCGCCAGCGGCTGCAGCGTCACCTCGGTGGCGAAGTCCACGTTCGTGGCCAGCCCCATGAAGCTGCCGGCGCGCGCGCGCGTGGCGCAGTACTCGGGCAGGTAGCGCCCGGCCTGGCGCATCAGCCACAGCGGCGTGTAGTCGGTCGCCTGGCGCCGGCAGGCGCGCAGAAAGGTGTCGTTGGCTAGCGGAGCGAAGGTGGTCGTCATGGGCCCGATTGTCGCAGCCTGCCGCCCGCTGCCGGCGGGCGCATGGCCGATCCGCCGCCGGGCCGGTGGCCCGGCGTGCGGGCGGTCAGGGATTGAGCCACTGCTTGATGGCGGCGCGGTAGCTGACGTCGAAGCGGCCGTAGAAGTCCGACCCGCTGGGCGCCGCGCAGCCGGCGTTGCCGCCGAGCAATTGGCCGACGACGTAGCGCTTCTGGCCGAGCGTGACGAACGCGGCCGAGCCGCTGCTGCCTCCTTCGGTGGTGCCCTGCTGCCAACCCAGGCGCAGGAAGCTGCCGGTGTCGGCATCGGCGCTGCTGCATTGGCTGGTGCTGCAGTTGCTGAAGCCCAGCAGAGTGCCCAGGCTCAGCTTCTGCAGGTCGCCCTTGGGATGGTGCACGCCCGCCAGCGCCACGCCCGGCTGCAGGTCGCCAAAGTACGACCCGGCGTAGACGATGCCGGCCGGGGCGGCATGGTTCAGGCGCAGGAAGGATGTGTCGGTGGCCGCCGATGCATACAGCAGCGTGGCGCCGCCGACGACCCTGGTGGTGCTGGGGTTGACGCTGCCGCTGTTGCAGCTGGCCGAGCGGTAGAACCAGTCGGTGGTGAGCGTGGACGCCACGGACTGCGTGGAGATGCAGTGGTTGGCGCTGAGGAAGTACGGCGTGCCGCTGGACGCGGCGTCGTTCACCAGCGTGCCGGTGCAGAGATAGGTCTGGCCATCGTCGTGCACGAAGAGCATGCGGGCCACGGAGCGGCTTTGATCCAGGTACTCGGGGCTGCACGTCAGATCCATGTTGCAGCTGCCGGATTCGCCCAGCTTCTGCTGCCAGTCGGCCTGCGCCTGGTCGGGCGACTGCGTGAAATGGGAGATGCGCGGCACGGCCAGGCGCACGGCGGCTGGTTCGGCGGAACCCGGGATCTCGATTTCGAGCGTGGTTTGCGGCCCGCCGAAGTCCGGGCTCCAATAGGTGTGCGCCGCAGCATCGCCGGCGCCGGCGCGGGCGTTGCTCTCAAACAGGTCTTGCAGCTCGGCGCCCGTGATCTGGGTGGTGCTGCTGTCCGCACCATAAAAGCGCAGCACGGCTTGGGCTGGCAGCGCTTCGATCCGCACGCCCAGGCGCACGCCGTACGCGCCGTCGGCCACGAAGCGCAGGGCGGCGGCTTGCGTGCCGGCGGCCGTGCGCTGCCACTGCAGCAGGGCGGCGGTGGCCGCCGCCGTGGCCGTGGCCGCCACGTCGCGCCCTTGGCCTATGGGCAGGGGCGCGCCCAGGGCCACCAGCGTGGCGGACTTGGCCTGCGTGTCCTCCAGCGCCGCCAGGTGCACGCTGGGCGTGTTCTGCGGGCTGACGCGTGCCAGCGGCAGCTGTGCATCGGCTGCGGCAAGCGTCTTGGCTGCGGCGCTGGGGTCGAAGGGTTCGATGCGGTTGGCGGCAGGCGTGGCCGGCGGTGTCGCTGGGGGCGTGACCACCGGCGGCGTGACGACTGGCGGCGTCGTTGGCGCGGGCGTCTCTGGCGCCGAGCCGGAGTTGTCACCGCCGCTGCCGCCGCCGCCGCAGGCAGCCAATAGCAGTGACAGCAGCAGCCCTGCCAGATGGAATCGATGGTGTTGCATGCGTTTCTCCCAGAAAAATGAATTCATTGAAACTACCTGGCCAATGTCTTGAGCGCCAGCTTGATCCCGTCGCTCACCCCCACGTCGGCGGGCAGGGCCTTCAGCGCGCTGGCGGCCTCCTTGTCGTTATAGCCCAGCGCCAGCAGCGCCTGCAGGATGTCGGCCTGCGCGCCGGTCGCGGCCTGCGCGCGCGCGCCGCCCATGTCGGCGCCGAGCTTGCCCTTCAGTTCCAGCAGCAGGCGCTCGGCCGTCTTCTTGCCGATGCCGGGCACCTTGACCAGGCGCGCGCCCTCCTGCAGCGAAACGGCCTGCGCCAGGTCGGCCACGCCCAGGCCCGAGAGCACCGACAGCGCCGTGCGCGGCCCCACGCCGCTGATCTTGACCAGCTCGCGGAACGCCTGGCGCTCGGCGTGCGTGGCAAAGCCGTAGAGCAGCTGCGCGTCCTCGCGCACGATGAACTGGGTCAGCAGCGCAATGCGCTCGCCCACGCCCGGCAGGTTGTAGAAGGTGCTCATCGGCACCAGCACCTCGTAGCCCACGCCGTGGCAGTCCACAAGTACCTCGGGCGGGTTTTTCTCCAGCAGCGTGCCGGTCAGTTTGCCTATCATGCGTATCCTTTGCCGCCGTTGTGCGGCCACCGCCCGGAATTATCAGCGTGATCCTGCGCCACACCTTCACTCCCCACAACAACACCCGCCTGTCGCACCTGTGCGGCCCCGCCGACGCGCACCTGCGCACCATCGAGGCCGCGCTGCAAGTGCACATCGCGCACCGCCACGAGCAGTTCAAGATCGACGGCCCCAAGGCGCGCGCGCAGCAGGCCATGGAGCTGCTGCAGGCGCTCTACGAGATGGCCGAGCGCCCGATCAAGGAAGAGGCCATACAACTCATGCTGGCGGGCGACGCGGCCATGCAGGAGGACGCCAGCGGCGCCGTGCTGCTCACCACGCGCCGCGCCGACCTGCGCGCGCGCACCCCCGGGCAGAGCGTGTACCTGCACAACATCGCGGCGCACGACATCACCTTCGGCATAGGCCCGGCCGGCACCGGCAAGACCTACCTGGCCGTGGCCTGCGCCGTCGATGCGCTGGAGCGCAGCAGCGTGCAGCGCATCGTGCTCACGCGCCCGGCCGTGGAGGCCGGCGAGCGCCTGGGCTTCCTGCCCGGCGACCTGACGCAGAAGGTCGACCCCTACCTGCGCCCGCTGTACGACGCGCTCTACGACCTGATGGGCTACGAGCGCGTGCAAAAGGCGTTCGAGCGCAACGCGCTGGAGATCGCGCCGCTGGCCTTCATGCGCGGCAGAACGCTGAACAACGCCTTCGTTATCCTCGACGAGGCGCAGAACACCACGCCCGAGCAGATGAAGATGTTCCTCACGCGCATCGGCTTCGGCTCGCGCGCCGTGGTCACGGGCGACGTGAGCCAGATCGACCTGCCCCGGGGCATGCCCAGCGGCCTGATCGACGCCGAGCGCGTCTTGAAGCGCGTGCAGGGCATTGCCGTGACGCGCTTTACCAGCGCCGACGTGGTGCGCCACCCGCTGGTGGCGCGCATCGTGGACGCCTACGACGCCCAGAACAAGCGCCGGGGCAGCGCGGAATAAGCGTTGTTTACTATCAAATAAATAGCTTTATGCGCTTGCTGGACGGGCGCTGGAGGCATAAATGGCCCTGAACCAACTGCAGCTGTCGCTGCAATTCGCACGCGATGCCGGCGCGCACCGCGCGGTGCTGGCACGCCACAAGGTGATCCGCTGGATACGCCACGCGCTGGCCGTGGACGCCGAGATCACCGTGCGCATCGTGGGCGAGCAGGAGGGCCGCCAGCTCAACCGCGAGTACCGCCGCAAGGACTACGCCACCAACGTGCTGACCTTCGACTACCAGCAGGAGCCCACGGTGGCGGCCGACCTGGTGCTGTGCGCCCCGGTAGTCGAGCGCGAGGCGCGCGAGCAGAACAAGACGCTGGAGGAGCACTACGCCCACCTGCTGGTGCACGGCACGCTGCACGCCCAGGGCTGGGATCATGAAACCAGCGAGCAGGATGCGCAGGAGATGGAGGCGTACGAGACGGCCATCCTGCGCGAACTGGGCTTTGCCGACCCCTATATGCGGTGAGTGCCGAAGCCCACGGCAAAGCAGTTGCAGCCCCGTGAACGCTGTCTGTGCGGGCACCATGACGGGATCGGCGGCGCGTTCTTATCATGCAGGCATGCTTGCAGCCGCGCTCCTCTTGATCGCCGCCTTCCTGGCCGGGGCACTGCCGCGGCGCGCATTCGGCGGCGGTGATGCGCAAGCACACGGTTTCGGGCGAATGATTTTTGGATGAAACGGCGGCACACGATGAGCACACACAACGCACACACCATTGATTGGGCGCTGCCCTACGCCTCGCACCGCAGCGCGGTGCTGGGGCGCAACGTGGTGGCCACCTCGCAGCCGCTGGCCGCGCAGGCCGGCCTGGCCATGCTGCAGGCTGGCGGCAACGCGGTGGACGCCGCCATCGCCGCCGCCATGGTGCTCACCGTGGTCGAGCCCACGGGCTGCGGCATCGGCAGCGACGGCTTCGCCATCGTCTGGGACGGCAAGGAGCTGCACGGCCTCAACGCCTCGGGCCGCTCGCCCGCCGCGTGGACGCCGGACTACTTCGCCAAGCTGGGCGGCATCCCCGAGATGGGCTGGAACGCCGTCACCGTGCCGGGCGCCGTCTCGGCCTGGGTGGCCTTGTCCCGGCGCCTGGGCAAGCTGCCCTTCGCGCAACTGGCGCAGCCCGCCATCGGCTACGCGCGCCATGGCTTTGCCGTGTCGCCCACCATCGCCCGGCTGTGGGCGCTGGGCGGCGCCAAGCTGGGCGCGCAGCCCGGGTTCGCCGAATGCTTCCTGCCCGAGAGCCTGGGCGGCCGCGCGCCGCGTGCGGGCGAGGTCTTCCGCAGCGAAGCCCACGCGCGCACGCTGGAGCTGATCGCCGACACCCAGGGCGAGGCCTTCTACCGCGGCGTGATCGCCGAGCGCATGGTGGCCCACGCCCGGGCCCACGGCGGCGCCATGACGCTGGACGACCTGGCCGCGCACCAGGCCGACTGGGTGGGCACCGTCAGCCAGCGCTTTGGCGACGCGGTCATCCACGAAATCCCGCCCAACGGCCAGGGCATCGCCGCGCTGATGGCGCTGGGCATGCTCGACGAACTGGGCGTGGGCGCGCAGCCGCTGGACGGCGTGGACAGCGTGCACCTGCAGGTCGAGGCCATGAAGCTCGCCTTCGCCGACCTGCACCAGTACAACGCCGACATCGACCACATGCGCGTGCAGCCCGCGCAACTGCTGGAGCGCGGCTACCTGCGCGAGCGCGTCCAGCTCCTCAGCCGCGAGCGGGCCGGCGCGCCCACCTACGGCGCGCCCCGGCCCGGCGGCACCGTCTACCTGGCGGCGGCGGACGCCAGCGGCATGATGGTCTCGTTCATCCAGTCCAACTACATGGGCTTCGGCTCGGGCGTGGTCGTGCCCGGCACCGGCATCAGCCTGCAGAACCGGGGCTGCGGCTTCACCACCGAGCCCGGCCACGCCAACGAGGTCGGCCCGCGCAAGCGCCCGTCGCACACCATCATCCCCGCCTTCGCCATGAACGCCGACGGCACGCCCCGCATGGCCTTCGGCGTGATGGGCGGCCCCATGCAGAGCCAGGGCCACACGCAGATGGCGCTGCGCGTGCTGCGCTACGGCCAGAACCCCCAGGCCGCCGCCGACGCGCCGCGCTGGCGCGTGACGGGCGGCAAGGGCGTGGCGGTGGAACCGCACTTCGACGCCCGCGTGGTCGAGCAACTGCGCGCGCGCGGCCACGAGGTGACGGTGGAAGAGGGCAACGGCGTGTTCGCCTTCGGGGGCGCGCAGCTCGTGCTGCGCCAGGGCGACGGCCTGTACGTGGCGGGGTCGGACCCGCGCAAGGATGGGTGTGCGGTGGCGTTTTGACCCGCGCTGGAGGGTGCCCTGAAACTAGGCTTACCCTGCCGGCCATGTCCGCCTGATCGCTAAAGCCTGACGAATATAAAGGGGCTAACGCTTTGAGTTCAGCCGCCGCCGTAGGCGGTCGGCTGCGACGAATAGTTAGATTTCGTCATGCCGGAGATGTACCTTTGCCAAGATTGCACGCTTCACAAAGCGTGCGCAAATTGTCGGCAACCGTTGCGCCTCCAAGGGCCCATGGATGGATGTGGTCAATGTGCAATAGCACGCCCATCCGGATTGCGGGTGAGGCACCGCATGAGACGCAACGGAAGTGATCGCGCTTAAGGATGTAGTAACGAAGGGCTAAAGGAATATCACGTGGACCGCGCTTAGGCTCTGTAGATTTTTCTGAATCTTGTTCTTTTTTTTGTAGCGGTTGCTGCTGTTCAGGAATTTCGGTATTGACTCTTTGAACAAATGCGGCCAATGATTTGCGCCATGTGCCCCAACGGCGGACATATGCCTTTGAGCCTACGATTGACGGGCTTTCATTCATTTCGTCATGCTGTGGCGGACGACCATAATGAGTCCAAACGGACAACATATTCTCAAAACACTCTTCATCTGTGTAGCGTTTTCCTAATGCTGATTGGGTAAGATTCGCAGCTGCTAAAGCATTTTTCCAAGAGCCGAAGATGCGTCGTACAGGGCCGCCACCAATGCCGCTATGCGCTTTAAATTCAGTGAGGGTCAGCACAGATTTTTGCAGTTTCTCTGCTGTTTCTTTGATTTTTACAAGAATTTCTTCACGATCTTTTTGTGATCCGCTTGTGTCAAAGCGTTGCCCTAAACCAGCTTTCTCTAATGTGTTTTTCCAACCTCCGAAACGTTTGTCCAGTGTTGAACTATGAACTTTTGCTAGAGCTGTGAATTGATCTCTCGTAATCTTCGGTGTGGGAATTAGCGCAGCCACGCGGTGCAACTCTGCGAGCAATGCCTCGTCATCGTAGGAATCAAGATGTTCAAGTTCGAAGCGCATATTCAATTTCGATATATTCAACTAAAATTAGGTTGCCCCATGCTACTGACCTGATACGGCCTAAGTCAAGCATCAGGCACATGTTGTTCCCAGCTTGATACTCCATGCCCGCCGCATTGAGGCCACCAAAGATTCTGCCGATGGATATGCTCCCCATTTCGCCCGGGCAGGTCAGCGAAACCCGCTGGATGTGTTGTAGAGCGGGGTGGCAAAAATCCCGATGGACGACATGGCTCCAGTAACCCACCGTGCGCCCTGAGCCTGTCGAAGGGCAGCCCCAGGCAATGCCCCGGCTTCGACGGACCCGGCCAGAACGGATGGAGGATGGGATGGGAGGCCGGTGGTCAGTTGGTCAAAACGGCCTCCAGCGCTTATTCAGTAAGCGCTGGCAGCTCCCTATTTGGTAGCGATGCGCTCCAGCAGCATCGCATCCCCGTAACTGAAGAACCGGTAGCCTTGCGCGATGGCGTGCCGGTACAGCGCCATGATGTGCTCGTAGCCCGCGAAGGCGCTCACCAGCATCATCAGCGTGCTCTTGGGCAGGTGGAAGTTGGTGATGAGCACGTCCACCACCTGGAAGGCGAAGCCCGGCGTGATGAAGATGTCGGTGTCGCCCGTGGCCTGGCCCGAGCGGGCCCAGGATTCGAGCGTGCGCACGGTGGTGGTGCCCACGGCCACCACGCGGCCGCCGCGCTGGCGGCAGCGTTCCAGGGCGGCCAGGGTGGGCAGGGGCACTTCGTACCACTCGCTGTGCATCTGGTGCTCGGCCAGGTTCTCGGTCTTCACGGGCTGGAAGGTGCCGGCGCCCACGTGCAGGGTGACGCTGGCGCGCTCCACGCCGCGCTGCGCCAGCGCGGCCAGCACCGCGTCGTCGAAGTGCAGCGCGGCCGTGGGGGCGGCCACGGCGCCGGGGGCGCGGGCGAAGACGGTCTGGTAGCGCTGGCTGTCCTCGGCTGCGTCGGGGTCGTGGTCCGCGTTCTGCTGGCGCTCGATGTAGGGCGGCAGCGGCAGGTGGCCGTGGCGCTCCATCAGCTCCCACGGGGTCTCGCCCGCCGGGCCGTGCAGCGCGAAGCGGAACAGCGGGCCGTCGGCATCCGGCCAGCGCGCGAGCAGCGTAGCGTCGAAGCCGCCCTTTGCCTTGCCGCCGGCCAGGTGCACGGTGGCGCCGGGCTGGGGTTTCTTGCTGACCTTCATGTGGGCCACGACTTCGTTGCCGGCGCCATCGGTAGCAAGGACGCGCTCGATGAGCAGCTCCAGCTTGCCGCCGCTGGCTTTTTCGCCGAACAGGCGCGCCTTGAGCACGCGCGTGTCGTTGAACACCAGCAGGTCGCCCGGCTCCAGCAGCGCGGGCAGGTCGCGGAAGATGCGGTCAGTAGGCGGGCTGGCGCGCCCGTCGAGCAGGCGCGAGGCGCTGCGGATGGCGGTGGGGTGCTGGGCGATGAGCGACTCGGGCAGGGCGAAGTCGAAGTCGCTCAGGGTGAAGGTGCGCGGGGCGGGTGTGTGCATGGACGCTTGAGGGCCGGACAGGCCCGTGCCAAGAAAACCGGCGATTGTCCCACGGGCGTGCTGGCGTTGCCGCCGGCACGGGTTCGGCTGTGCGGCCCTATGTCTGCTCCAGCCACAGCTGCGCCAGGTCGGGGAAGTTCCAGCGCCGGGGGTCTTCGCGCACGGCGATTCTGTCGCTGCAGCCGGGCGCGCCCAGCGCGATGGTTTCGGGCGGGATGCGCAGATCCGACTTGGTCGAGAAAAACACCTTGACGTGCGGCGCCGTCAGCGCGCTGCTGCCCTGCTGCGTGACCACGCCCAGCCGCCCCGACGCGAGCCGCACCAGCGAGCCCACGGGGTAGATGCCCATGGTCTTGACGAAGGCCTGGAACAGCCGGTTGTCGAAGTGGTCGTGCGACCACTCGGCCATGCGGCGCAGCGACTCGGACGGGTCCCAGCCGTTCTTGTACGGGCGGTCGGAGGTGATCGCGTCGTACACGTCGCAGATTGCCGCCATGCGCGCCAGCACCTTGATCTGATCGCCCTTGAGGCCGTGCGGGTAGCCGGTGCCGTCCATCTTCTCGTGGTGGTGCAGGCAGGCGTCCAGCGCCAGCGGGTGCACGCCGCTGTCCTGCAGCATGGCGTGCGACGCCACCGGGTGGCTGCGCATGGTGGCAAATTCGTCATCGGTCAGCCGGCCGGGCTTGTTCAGGATTTCCAGCGGGATCACGGCCTTGCCCAGGTCGTGCAGCAGCCCGGCCTGGCCGGCGATGTGGATGGCGTCGTCGTCCATGCCGATCTGGCGCGCCAGGCCCATCATCAGCGCGCTCACGGCGACCGAGTGCAGGTAGGTGTATTCGTCGGCAGTCTTCAGGCGCGCCAGGCTGATGAGCGCGCCGGGGTTGCGTGCCACCGAGTCGGCAATCTCGTGCACCAGCGACTGCACGCCGTGCTGGTCGATGGCGCGTCCCATGCGCGCCTGCTGGAACATGGCCACCACGGCCTGCTTGCCGTCGGTGCAGATGCTGGCGGCGCGGCGCAGTTCGTCGGCCATGCCGCTGGGGCGGCGGCGCGCCTGGCGCGCGGCGTCCAGCGCCAGCTCCTGCGGGCTGTCGGCCTGGCCCAGCGCGGCGTCCACTTGCGCGTCGGCTTCGGCGCGCGTGGTGCTGGCCGTGCCGTCTGGCACATCCAGCCCTTTGCTGGTGTCGATCCAGACCTCGTGGATTTGCGTCGCGCGGATGCGTGCCAGATCTTCGGGATCGGTGAGCAGGAAGCGCGTGCGCCAGAAGGGGTGCTCCATCCAGGAGCCGCACAGTTCGTGCAAATACATGCCGAGCACCAGGTGCTGGACGTCGATGCGTTTGAGCATGGCAAAGGCAAAGCGGGTGGCCGGCCATGGTAGCCTTTTTGCCGTGCCCCCTGAAACCGCTCCACCACTGCCGCGCAAGAGCGCGCCCGCCGCCAGCCCGGCGCGCCGGGCGCTGGACAAGCTCGGCCTGGTGCGCGACATCGACCTGGCGCTGCACCTGCCGCTGCGCTACGAGGACGAGACACGCATCACCCCCATCAAAAATGCGCGCGAGGGCGAAACCGTGCAGATCGAGGGCGAGGTGGTGGCCAGCGAGGTGCAGCTGCGCCCGCGCCGCCAGCTGGTGGTGACCGTGGACGACGGCACCGGGCGCTGCGAGCTGCGCTTCTTCAGCTTCTACCCGTCGCACCAGAAAACCATGGCGCAGGGCGTGCGCCTGCGCGCGCGCGGCGAGGTGCGCGGGGGCTTCTGGGGGCGGCAGATGCTGCATCCGGCGTTCCGCAAGGCCGAGGGCGCGCTGCCCGCCGCGCTGACCCCGGTCTACCCCACGGTGGCGCAGCTGCCGCAGGCCTACCTGCGCCGCGCCATCGCCAGCGCGCTCACGCGCGTGCAGCTGCCCGAGACCCTGCCGCCGGGCATGGCGCCGCCGCAGGCCAGATTCAATGCACAAAATGGCCATCAGCACCCGTGGACGCTGCGCGAAGCGCTCTTGTTTTTGCACAATCCGCAGCCCGACGTGGCGCTGGCCACGCTGCAGGATCACAGCCACCCGGCCTGGCAGCGCCTGAAGGCCGAGGAGCTGCTGGCGCAGCAGCTGTCGCAGTACTCGGCGCGGCGCGAGCGCGCCCGGCTGCGCGCGCCGCAACTGGCGCCGGCGGGCGCCGGCGCCTTGCACGAGCGCCTGCTGGCCGTGCTGCCGTTCGCGCTGACGGCGGCGCAGCGGCGCGTGTGCGCCGAGATTGCCGCCGACCTGGCGCAGGCGCGGCCCATGCACCGGCTGCTGCAGGGCGACGTGGGCTCGGGCAAGACGGTGGTGGCGGCGCTGTGCGCCTGCATCGCCATCGGCAGCGGCTGGCAGTGCGCGCTGATGGCGCCGACCGAAATCCTGGCCGAGCAGCACTTCGGCAAGCTGGTCGGCTGGCTGGAGCCGCTGCTGGCGCCGCTGGGCCAGCGCGTCGCCTGGCTGGCCGGCGCGCAGAAGAAGAAAGAGCGCGCCGCCATGCTCGCCCTCGTCGCCAGCGGCGAGGCCGCGCTCGTCGTGGGTACGCACGCCGTGATCCAGGAGCAGGTGCAGTTCGCCCGCCTGGGCCTGGCGGTGATCGACGAACAGCACCGCTTCGGCGTGGCGCAGCGCCTGGCGCTGCGGCAGAAGTTGGCGGACGGCATCGCCGCCGGGCCGCCCCAAGGCGATGCGGCCCCCCCGGGGGGCAGCGACCCGCGCAGCGGCGGAGCGTGGGGGCCCATGGAACCGCACATGCTGATGATGAGCGCCACCCCCATACCGCGCACCCTGGCCATGAGCTACTACGCCGACCTGGACGTCTCCACCATCGACGAGCTGCCGCCCGGGCGCACGCCCGTCGTCACCAAGCTGATCGCCGACAGCCGGCGCGACGAAGTGGTGGCGCGCATCGCCGCCCAGGTGGCGGCCGGGCGCCAGGTCTACTGGGTCTGCCCGCTGATCGAGGAGAGCGAGGCGCTGGATCTGTCCAACGCCACGGCCACGCACGCGCAGCTGAGCGAGGCCTTGCCGGGCGTGCAAGTGGGCCTGCTGCATTCGCGCATGCCCACGGCCGAGAAGAAGGCGGTGATGGACGCGTTCAAGAACGGCGCCATGGGCGTGCTGGTGTCCACCACCGTGATCGAGGTCGGCGTGGACGTGCCCAACGCCTCGCTCATGGTCATAGAGCACGCCGAGCGCTTCGGCCTGTCGCAGCTGCACCAGCTGCGCGGGCGCGTGGGGCGCGGCGCGGCGGCGTCGGCCTGCGTGCTGCTCTACGCCACCAACGACAGCGGCCGCGTGGGCGAGACGGCCAAGGAGCGCCTGCGCGCCATGCAGGAGACGAACGACGGCTTCGAGATCGCGCGGCGCGACCTGGAGATACGCGGCCCGGGCGAATTTCTGGGCGCGCGCCAGTCGGGCGACGCGCTCTTGCGCTTTGCCGACCTGGCCAGCGACGGCGCGCTGCTGGCCTGGGCGCGCGAGGCGGCGCCGGTGCTGCTCGAACATCACCCGCAGCTGGCGCGCCAGCACATCGAGCGCTGGCTGGGCGCGCGCGCGGACTACCTCAAGGCGTAGCAAGGGTGTGGGCGCGGGGCCGCTGAACGCGCGCTGCGCTGGTGTACATTCCTCTCCCCGGCCTTTCGCAGGCTGTGGGCGCGGTGCAAAATTGACCTATCTGAAAGCCTGATTGATAGGCAAAATACACACACAACGCAGAAATCGCCGCAAGGCGCCGCGTTCTCATCCTGAGAGGCCCGTCCGATGACGCTTACCGAACTCAAATACATCGTCGCCGTGGCGCGCGAAAAGCACTTCGGACGCGCTGCGGAGGCGTGCTACGTCTCGCAGCCGACGCTGTCGGTGGCCGTCAAGAAGCTCGAAGACGAGCTGGAGGTCAAGATTTTCGAGCGCAGCGCGGGCGACGTTTCCGTCACCGCGCTGGGCGAGGACATCGTGCGCCAGGCGCAAAGCGTGCTGGAGCAGGCCGCCGCCATCAAGGAGATTGCCAAGCGCGGCAAGGATCCGCTGGCCGGCGCGCTGACGCTGGGCGTGATCTACACCATCGGCCCCTACCTGCTGCCCGAACTGGTGCGCAAGGCCATCGCGCGCACACCGCAGATGCCGCTGATGCTGCAGGAGAACTACACCGTCAAGCTGCTGGAGATGCTGCGCACCGGCGAGATCGACTGCGCCATCCTGGCCGAGCCCTTTCCCGACACCGGCCTGGCCAGCGCGCCGCTGTACGACGAGCCGTTCCTGGCGGCCGTGCCGTCCAGCCACCCGTTGGCCGCGCGCGAGAGCGTATCGACCACCGAACTGAAGAACGAAACCATGCTGCTGCTGGGCGCGGGCCATTGCTTTCGCGACCATGTCCTCGAAGTCTGTCCCGAGTTCGCGCGCTACGCCACCAACGCCGAGGGCATACGCCGCACCTTCGAGGGCAGCTCGCTGGAGACCATCAAGCACATGGTCTCGGCCGGCATGGGCGTGACGCTGGTGCCGCGCCTGTCGGTGCCGCGCGACGCGCTGCACAACGGCGTGCGCCGGCGCAAGAGCGACGACGGCCACATCCGCTACCTGCCCATCTCCGAGGCCAGCGGCAGCGCCCCGCCCACGCGCCGCGTGGTGCTGGTGTGGCGGCGCAGCTTCACGCGCTACGAAGCCATCGCCGCGCTGCGCAACGCCATCTACGCCTGCGAGCTGCCGGGCGTTGCCCGTTTGAGCTGAGAGCCCTGTGCCAATGCGCGCCATTGGCGGATTCAATGGCTTTGTCACGGGTGCGGCCCGCGCCTTGCGCTACGATTGAAGCACTGTCAACACGTTGCAAGACCACGCGCCGTGCGCGGCCGCAACGAATAGAGGAGTTGCCCATGGCCAAAGATATGAAGGTTGCGAAGAAACCCACCAGCGCCAAGCCAGCCGGCGCCAAGGGCGCCAACGTCCTGGCTGTCAATATCGGCATCAGCGACAAGGACCGCGCCGCCATCGCTCAGGGCCTGTCGCGCCTGCTGGCGGACACCTACACGCTGTACCTGACGACGCACAACTTCCACTGGAACGTGACCGGCCCGATGTTCAACACGCTGCACACCATGTTCATGGGGCAGTACACCGAGTTGTGGAACGCGGTCGACCCGATTGCCGAGCGCATCCGCGCGCTGGGCCATGTGGCGCCGGGCTCGTACGCGCAGTTCGGCCAGCTCGCCAGCATTGCCGACGCGCCCGCCGCGCCGCCCAAGGCGATGGAGATGGTGCGCATCCTGGTGCAGGGGCACGAGGCGGTGGCGCGTACCGCGCGCGGCATGCTCGACCTGGTGGGCGCCGCCGACGACGAGCCCACCGCGGATCTGCTCACCCAGCGCCTGGCGGTGCACGAGCAGACCGCATGGATGCTGCGTGCTTTGCTGGAAGATTGATAGCGGATCACGCTTTTTCATAAGGGCTTCGGCCCTTTTTTGCTTTATGACCACCATCTCTGCGCCCGCCCGCCGCACCCGCCTGGCCCTGTACCTGGACCTGATCCGCTTCAACCGCCCGGCCGGCTGGCTGGTGCTGGTCTGGCCCACGCTGGTGGCGCTGTGGGCGGCGGCGGGGGGCTTTCCGGGCTGGCACCTGCTGGCCGTGTTCGTGGCCGGCACGGTGCTGATGCGCAGCGCCGGCTGCACCATCAACGACATTGCCGACCGCGACTTCGACCGCCACGTCAAGCGCACGCAGGCGCGGCCCATCACCAGCGGCGCGCTGTCGGTGCGCGAGGCCGCCCTGGTCGGCGTGGTGCTGGCGCTGGCGGCATTTGCGCTGGTGCTGACGACCCGCTGGGAGGCCGTGGCCTGGTCCGTGCCGGCGGTGCTGTTCACCATCCTCTACCCGTTCACCAAGCGGTTCTTTGCCATGCCGCAGGCGTTCTTGGGCATTGCCTTCAACTTCGGCATCGTGATCGCGTTCGCGGCGGTGCAGGGCCGCGTGCCGGGCCAGGCCTGGGTGCTGTGGCTGGCCAATATGTTCCTGGTGCTGGCCTACGACACCGAGTACGCGATGGTGGACCGCGACGACGACCTGTTGATCGGCATGAAGACCTCGGCCATCACGCTGGGACGCTTGGACGTGGCCGCCATCATGGCCTTCTTCGCGCTGTGCCTGGGGCTGACGGCCTGGGCGCTGGCGCCGCTGGGCCTGGGCTGGCCGCTGTGGCTGGGCCTGGGCGTGGCGGCGGCGCAGGCGCTGTGGCATTTCACGCTGATCCGCACGCGCACGCGCGCCGGCTGCTTCACCGCGTTCAGCCAGAGCCACTGGATCGGCGCGGCGCTGTTCGCCGGCGTGGCGCTGGGCTTCCTGCTGCGTTAAGGCAACGCTGAACACGTCCGCTGCGCGCCGCGCCTGCGTCCGGCGGGTTCGCCGCTACTGGGTCCCGCTGCGTTGGCAGCCCGCGATTTTATTGTTCCAGTTCTTGCCGTCGGGTGCGCATTTCCAGAAGGTGGCCGGCCCCTCGATGAAACAAATGGGTTTGGCCAGCAGCGATGCCTCTTCGCAACTGCGGTGCACGGGAGCCGGGCCTGGCGTGGGGGCCGTGATGATCGTGACGACCGGGGGAGCGGGTTCGGGTGCGGGTTGGGGCGCCGGTTGCGGCGCGGGCGCTGGCCTGCTGTTGGCAGGAGCCGGCCTGGCATGGGGTTTGGCCGTGGGCTTGTGCATGGGCGCGGGTTGGACTGGCGCAGGTGCGGGCGCCGGTTCAGGTTCGGGTGCCGGTTCAGGTTCGGGTGCTGCGGCTGGCTCGGGTGGCGGCGGCGGCAAGGCCGCAGGTGCTGCAGGTGCTGCAGGTGCTGCAGGTGCTGTGCTGTCCTGGGTTGCACTGGCCGAGGGCTGTGCGGCGGGAGCGGGCGTGCCGGCGCGCTGGACCACAACCCAATAGGCCGCAGCGCCTGCCACCAGCAGCACGGCCAGGACGGCGGCAATCCAGCGTCCGGCGCGGCTGGGCGCGGGCTCCGTGGGCATGGCGTTGAAGTTCGCCGCGCTGTCCGCGAAGGCGCTTGCCGGCTGCGCGGTCGAGGCGGGCGGCGCATCCGGTTCCGGCGGCGGCGCGGCCGCGACGGTGGCGCCGCATTGGTTGCAGAACTTGGCGCCCTCCTTCAGGAGGGCATGGCATTGATGGCATTGCACGATGGGTGGCTCCGCGGGAAAGGGGCGGTGAGGGTTGCCTGATGCGTTCGGGCCGCAGGTACGATCGGCCCGTGCGTCTGGTGCCCGCTGCGCACAGGGGTTGCCGGTTTTTATAACATTGTCCTCTTTCAGGTCTTTTGCCGAAGGATTTATGCCATGAACCAATCTGCTCCTGCCGTCCGCATCGCCTACGGCTCGCTGCTGCGTGCGGCCGAAGGCCTGACCCAATGGCGCCCGATGCTGCTGGGTTTTCTGACGATGGTGAGCTGTGCTTTGCTGATGGCCGCCGGCACCTTCCTGGCGGCGCGCGCCGGCGGCGCGGGCGGCATGGTGCTGGGCGCCCTGGTCGGCCTGCTGGTGCTGCTGCTGGCAGCGTCGGGGTTTTCCGGCGTGGGCGTGATGCTGATGGACAAGGCCAAGTCCGTCCCAGTGCGGTCGATGGCCGACGCGCTGGTCTGCGGGCTGATGTGCCTGCCCAAGTTCATCGGCTTTGCGCTGGTGCTGCTGGCACTGGTGCTGGTGCTGGCGCTGGTGGGTGCGCTGGCCTATCTGCTGTGCAAGCTGCCGGTCGTGGGGCCGCTGCTATTGTTCCTGCTGCACCCGGTGCTGGTGGTGCTCGCTGGCGTGGTGTTCACCACCGTTGGCTGGGTGGCGATTCCGCTGTTCACGCCGGCGGTCTGGGACGGGCGCGGCTTCAAGGAGGCGCTGTCGCTGGTGCTGGCCGTGGCGCGCACCCGCCTGGTGCAGGTGGTGGCGCTGCTGCTGGTGCTGTACCTGGTGGTGGGCGTGGTGGGCATGCTGGTGGCTGCGGCCCTGCTGCCTGGCTACGGTTTTATGTCCAGCCTGGGCGCGTCGATCCTGGGCGTGGGCATGTTCTCGGGCGGCATGCCTTCGCCGGGGGCGCTGATGGGCGGCTACGGCATGGGCGGCAGCGGGCTGGCGGTGGCGGCGGTAATGTCGTCGGCGCTGATCTTCGGCGTGGCGGCCACGCTGATGGGGCAGGTGATGCTGATGGGGATCAACCTGGTCTATCTGTCGGCCACGGAGGGGGTGGACATTGCTGCCGGCCAGCAGATGCTGGACGCCGGCCTGGCCCAGGCCCGCGAACGCGCCCGCCAGGCGCAGGAGCGCGCCCGCCAGGCGGCCGAAACGGCCCAGGCCCGTGCCCGCGAGGCCGCGGAGCGCGCGCGCCAGGCCATGCCGCAGGCGTCTGCGGCGGCGGTGCAGCCGCAGCCCGCCGCCCAGGAGCCGCTCCAGGCGCAGGAACAGGCTGCGCCGCCGCAGGAGCCGCCGGCGGATGCGCCCGCTGCCGGGGAGCCCGCGCCGGCGTCCGGGCGCTGTCCCCAGTGCCAGGGCGCGGTAGGCGAGGACGATCTGTTCTGCGGCGACTGCGGGCACCGCCTGCGCTAGCCCAGCTTCTCAGCCGCCGAACTCGGCGGCCAGTTCCTGGGCGCGGGTGCGCGCCGCGTGGATTGCGGCGATGAAGTGCTCGGGTACTTGCTGCGCCTGTAGATGGGTGACTGCGGCGTGGGTGGTGCCGCCCTTGCTTGTTACGCGCTGGCGCAGCACATCCAGGGCTTCATCGGATTGCGCGGCCAGCGCCGAAGCACCTTGAAAAGTGCCCACGGCAAGCTGGTGCGCCTGTGACGGAGACAGGCCCATTTCCACGCCCGCTTGAACCATGGCTTCGAGGAACAGGAACACGTAGGCCGGGCCCGAGCCCGAGAGCGCGGTCACCGCGTCCAGTTGCTCCTCGGCGTCCACCCATACGAAGCGGCCCGCCGCGGCGATGACCTGCTCGGCCAGCGCGCGGCCGGGGGTGTCCACCTCGGGGCGGGCGTAGAGGCCCGTCATGCCGCGCCCGATCAGCGCTGGCGTGTTGGGCATGGCGCGCACGATGTGGCCCGTGCCAAGCCAGCGGGCAATGCTGTCGCTGGTGATGCCGGCGGCCACGCTCAGGTGCAGCGCGGTGTGCGTGTGGGGCGCGACGGCGGCGGCCGCGTCCTTGAAGGTCTGCGGCTTGACGGCCCAGACGACCAGCGCGGCGCGCGCCAGCTCGGCGGCGGCGGCGCCGGCGTCGGGCGCGGCGGCGATGCCGAACTTGCCGCGCAGCGCGTCGCGCGTTTCGGCAAACGGTTCGACCACGCTGATCTGCGCGGCCGCCAGGCCTTGCTGGAGCAGCCCGCCGATGATGGCGCTGGCCATGTTGCCGCCGCCGATGAAGGCGACGCGGGTGTGGGAGAGGCTGGAGAGTGTCATATCAAAAACAGAGCTGGTTGTGCTTGATTGGTGCTGATTTCAAATATAAAAATATCTGAAATTGGCTTTTGACAAGTGCAATAAGCTATTAAAAAGATAATGGATCAGAAGGTTGCGGGTTCTAGTGTCGCCTGCGCCACGGCGTGCTCCCAGCGCGCCATCAGTTCGGCGGCGCGCGCGCGCTCCAGCGTGGGCACGAAGCGCCGCTCGGCCTGCCACAGCGTGGCCAGCTGCGCCTGGCTGGCGAACACGCCGCTGGCCAGGCCGGCCAGGTAGGCGGCGCCCAGCGCGGTGGTCTCCACGCAGGCCGGGCGCACCACGGGAATGCCCAGCAGGTCGGCCTGGAACTGCATCAGCAGGTCGTTGACGCAGGCGCCGCCGTCCACGCGCAGCTCGCTGACCGGGGCGCCGCCGGCGGCCACGGCGTCGCGGCTCATCGCGGCCAGCAGCGCGGCGCTCTGGTAGGCGATGGATTCGAGCGCGGCGCGCGCGATGTGCGCCAGCGTGGTGCCGCGCGTCAGGCCGGTGATGGTGCCGCGCGCCTCGGGCTTCCAGTAGGGCGCGCCCAGGCCGGTGAAGGCGGGCACCAGCATCACGCCGCCCGAGTCGGGCACGCTTTCGGCCAGCGCCTGCACCTGGCCGCTGGCCTGGATGGCGTTGAGCCCGTCGCGCAGCCACTGCACCACGGCGCCGCCGACGAAGACGCTGCCTTCCAGCGCGAATTGCGTGGCGCTGTCGGGTTGCGCGGCGGACGTGGTCAGCAGGCCGTTGCGGCTGGTCTGGAAATTGGCGCCGGTGTGCATCAGCATGAAGCAGCCCGTGCCGTAGGTGTTCTTGGCCATGCCGGCGGTAAAGCACGCCTGGCCGAACAGCGCGCTTTGCTGGTCGCCGGCCACGCCGCCGATCGGGATGGCGCCGCCCAGCAGCGGCGCGTCGCAGGCGCCGAAGTCGCCGCTGCTGGGCAGCACCTCGGGCAGCAGCGCGCGCGGGATGCGCAGCAGCTGCAGCAGCTCGTCGTCCCACTGGTTGGTGTGCACGTTCAGCAGCATGGTGCGGCTGGCGTTCGATACGTCGGTGACGTGGCGCTTGCCGCCGGTGAGCTGCCAGATCAGCCAGCTGTCGACGGTGCCGAAGGCCAGCTCGCCGCGCTCGGCCTGCGCGCGCGCGTCGGGTACGTTGTCGAGCAGCCACTGCAGCTTGGTGGCCGAGAAGTAGGCGTCCACCAGCAGGCCGGTCTTGGCCTGGATGGCGGCCTCCAGCCCCTGGCGGCGCAGCTGCGCGCACACCGGCTCGCCGCGCCGGTCCTGCCAGACGATGGCGTGGTGCAGCGGCTCGCCGGTGGCGCGGTGCCACAGCACGCTGGTTTCGCGCTGGTTGGTGATGCCGATGGCGCGGATGTCGCGCGCGGCCAGGCCGGCGCGCGCCAGTGCGTCCTGCGCGGTGGCCAGCTGCGTGCGCCAGATGGCGCGCGGGTCGTGCTCCACCCAGCCGGGGCGCGGGTAGATCTGCGGCAGCTCCTGCTGCGCCTGGGCGACGATGCGGCCCTGGGCGTCGAACACGATGCTGCGCGAGCTGGAGGTGCCTTGGTCGAGTGCGAGCAGATAGGTCATGGGTGGCTGGGTGGTGATGCGTAAATGGGTCAGTCGGGCCGGGCGACGGTGCATTCGACGGCGGCCTCGTGCAGCAGCGCCGGGAAGGGCTCGGGCGGGGGGGCGTCGGTGAACAGGCGGTCGATCTGGCCGAGGGTGGCCAATTGCACCATGGCCGGGCGGTTGAATTTGCTGTGGTCGGCGGCCAGCCAGACCTCGCGCGCGTGCGCGATGATGGTTTGCGCCACCTTCACCTCGCGCAGGTCGTAGTCGCGCAGCGTGCCGTCGGGCTCGATGCCCGAGATGCCGATGAGCGCGATGTCCACGCGGAACTGGCCGATGAATTCCACCGCCGCCTCGCCGACGATGGCGCGGTCGCGCTTGCGCACCACGCCGCCGGCGACGATGACCTCGCAGTCCGGGTTGGCGCACAGGATGGCGGCCACGTTCAGGTTGTTGGTCAGCACGCGCAGCCCGCGGTGGCGCAGCAGCGCGCGCGCGATGGCCTCGGTGGTGGTGCCGATGTTCAGGATCAGCGAGCAGCCGTTGGGCACCTGCTCGGCCACGGCGCGCGCGATGCGCGCCTTGCCCTCGGCGTGCAGCGTCTCGCGCTGCTGGTGCTCCAGGTTCTCGACGCTGGAGCTGGGCACGCGCACGCCGCCGTGAAAGCGCGCGAGCAGCCCCTCCTCGGCCAGGCGCTGCACGTCGCGGCGCACGGTCTGCAGCGTCACGCCCAGCGTGGCGGCGAGCTGCTCGACGCTGGCGCTCTTGTGCTGGCGCACCTCCTGGAGCAATAAGAGTTGGCGGGGATTGGGGGTCACGGACTTCCTTTGGCTGGAACCACTTACTTTAAAACGAAGCAAAAAGAAAAAACCAAGGGTAAACCTGCATGCAAACGTCCATTAAACGAACAAAAATGCGCAAATTCGAAAAGAAAGGGTGACGATGGAGTTGGTTCTGGACGGGGTCGGCAAGCGCGTCGGGGCCGAGCAGTGGCTGCACCCGATGAGCTTGGCGCTGCACCCGGGCGCGGTGACGGTACTGCTGGGCGCCACGCAGGCGGGCAAGACCAGCCTGATGCGCATCATGGCTGGGCTGGACGCGCCCAGCACCGGGCGGGTGCGCGTGGACGGGCGCGACGTGACCGGCACGCCGGTGCGCGAGCGCAACGTGGCCATGGTGTACCAGCAGTTCATCAACTACCCGTCGCTCACGGTGGCGGGCAACATCGCGTCGCCGCTCAAGCTGCGCGGCGAACACAACGTCGAGCAGCGCGTGCGCCAGATCGCCGAGCGCCTGCACATCGACATGTTCCTGGAGCGCTACCCGGCCGAGCTGTCGGGCGGGCAGCAGCAGCGCGTGGCGCTGGCGCGCGCGCTGGCCAAGGGCGCGCCGCTGATGCTGCTCGACGAGCCGCTGGTCAACCTGGACTACAAGCTGCGCGAGGAGCTGCGCGAGGAGCTGGCGCAGCTGTTCGCCGCCGGCGACTCCACCGTCGTCTACGCCACCACCGAGCCGGGCGAGGCGCTGCTGCTGGGCGGCTACACCGCCGTGCTGCACGAGGGCGCGCTGCTGCAGTACGGGCCGACGGCCGAGGTGTTCCACGCGCCCAACTCGCTGCGCGTGGCGCGCGCCTTCAGCGACCCGCCGATGAACCTGGTGCCCGCGCGGGTGGGCGGCGCCGGCCTGGTGCTGCCCGGCAGCGCCGAGCTGCCGCTGGCGCTGGCGCCGGGCCTGGCCGGCGACGTGATGCTGGGCCTGCGCGCCAGTGCGCTGCGCCTGGCGCAGCAGCCGGGCGACGTGGCGTTGGCCGGGCGGGTGCAGCTGTCGGAGATGTCCGGCTCGGACACCTTCGTGCACGCCGACACGCCCTGGGGCGAGCTGGTGGCGCAGATCACCGGCGTGCGCTATCTGGAGCTGGGCAGCAGCGTGACGCTGTACCTGCGCCCGGGCGACGCCTATGTTTTCAACGCGGCAGGCGCGCTGGCGCGCGCGCCGCAGCGGGCGGGGGAGCGCTAGCCATGGCACGCATCGAATTGAAGCTGGCGCATTCCTACAAGGCCGACCCGCGGCAGGACAGCGACTACGCGCTCTTGCCGCTGGACATGGCGTTCGACGACGGCGGGGCCTACGCGCTGCTGGGTCCGTCGGGCTGCGGCAAGACGACCATGCTCAACATCATGTCCGGGCTGCTCGCCCCGTCGCACGGCAGCGTGCTGTTCGACGGGCGCGACGTGACGCGCGCCAGCCCGCAGGAGCGCAACATCGCCCAGGTGTTCCAGTTCCCGGTGATCTACGACACCATGACGGTGGCGCAGAACCTGGCCTTCCCCTTGAGGAACCGCAAGGTGCCCGAGGCGCGCATCCGCGAGCGCGTGGGCCAGATCGCCGAGATGCTGGAGATGAGCGGCCAGCTCGACCAGCGCGCGGCCAACCTGTCGGCCGACGCCAAGCAAAAAATCTCGCTGGGCCGCGGCCTGGTGCGCGAGGACGTGGCGGCGGTGCTGTTCGACGAGCCGCTCACCGTGATCGACCCGCATCTCAAGTGGCAGCTGCGGCGCAAGCTCAAGCAGATCCACCACGAGCTGAAACTGACGCTGATCTACGTGACGCACGACCAGGTCGAGGCGCTGACCTTTGCCGACCAAGTGGTGGTGATGACGCGCGGGCGCGCCGTGCAGGTGGGCACGCCGGGCGAGCTGTTCGAGCGCCCGAGCCACGCCTTCGTGGGCCACTTCATCGGCTCGCCGGGCATGAACTTTCTGCCCGCCCAGGCGGTGGATGGCAGGCTGGCCGTGGCCGGCATGCGCCTGGCGGCGCCGCGCGCGCTGCCCGCCGGCGAGCTGCGCCTGGGCATACGCCCCGAATACGTGCAGCTGGCCGCGCCCGAGCAGGCTGGCGCGCTGCCCTGCGCGGTGGCGCGGGTGCAGGACCTGGGCACGCACCAGATGCTGACGGCCGGCATCGACGGCCTGCAGATCAAGGTGCGCTGCGCCAGCGACCAGGCGCTGCCGGCCGTGGGCAGCACGGTGTGGCTGCAGGTGCTGGGCGAACACACCTGCTTCTACCAGAATGAGGAGTTGCTGGCATGAGCGCAGCGCAGAACCGCTTCAAGCAAGCTCGCGCCCCCTTGGGGGGCAGCGAGAACACGCAGTGCCGAGCGTGGGGGCAGATATGAGTACGACAACCAAGCCGGTGAACCAGAAGGCCTGGTTCCTGATCCTGCCCGTGCTGCTGTGCGTGGCGTTCTCGGCCATCCTGCCGCTGATGACGGTGGTCAACTACTCGGTGCAGGACATCATCAGCCCCGAGCGGCGCGTGTTCGTCGGCACCGAATGGTTCGCCGCCGTGCTGCGCGACGAGGAACTGCACGGCGCGCTGGTGCGCCAGCTGGTCTACTCGCTGGCGGTGCTGCTGGTGGAGATTCCGCTGGGCATCGTGCTGGCGCTGGCCATGCCGGCCAAGGGCTGGAAGTCGTCGGCCGTGCTGGTCACGGTGGCGCTGTCGCTGCTGATTCCGTGGAACGTGGTCGGCACCATCTGGCAGATCTACGGGCGCCCGGACATCGGCCTGCTGGGCGCGGCGCTCAACGCCATGGGGGTGGACTACAACTACACCGGCAACGCCACCGACGCCTGGCTCACCGTGCTGGTGATGGACGTGTGGCACTGGACGCCGCTGGTCGCGCTGCTGTGCTTCGCCGGCCTGCGCTCGATTCCCGACGCCTACTACCAGGCCGCGCGCATCGACGGCGCGAGCAAGTTTGCGGTGTTCCGCTACATCCAGCTGCCCAAGATGCGCGGCGTGCTGATGATCGCGGTGCTGCTGCGCTTCATGGACAGCTTCATGATCTACACCGAGCCCTTCGTGCTGACCGGCGGCGGGCCGGGCAACGCGACCACGTTCCTGAGCCAGTACCTCACGCAAAAGGCCGTGGGTCAGTTCGACCTGGGGCCGGCGGCGGCGTTCTCGCTGATCTATTTCTTCATCATCCTGCTGCTGTGCTTCGTCCTGTACAACTGGATGCAGCGCGTGGGCACGGCCGACGCCAAGGAGGGTGGCCATGACTGAGCCGCGCTTTCAAAAACGCACGCTGTTCCTGATCGCCTACCTGGTGTTCGCCATCCTGCCGATCTACTGGATGGTGAACATGAGCTTCAAGACCAACGAGGAGATCGTCGCCAGCTTCTCGCTGTGGCCGCAGCACTTCACCTGGGACAACTACCGCACCATCTTTACCGACCCGTCGTGGTACTCGGGCTACATCAACAGCCTGATCTACGTGGGCATCAACATGGTCATCTCGCTGGCCGTGGCGCTGCCGGCGGCCTACGCGTTCAGCCGCTACCAGTTCCTGGGCGACAAGCACGTGTTCTTCTGGCTGCTGACCAACCGCATGACGCCGCCGGCCGTGTTCCTGCTGCCGTTCTTCCAGCTCTATTCCACCTTCGGGCTGATGGACACGCACATCGCCGTGGCGCTGGCGCACCTGCTGTTCAACGTGCCGCTGGCGGTGTGGATCCTGGAAGGCTTCATGAGCGGCATCCCGCGCGAGATCGACGAGACGGCGTACATCGACGGCTACAGCTTCCCGCGCTTCTTCCTGACCATCTTTTTGCCGCTGATCAAGGCCGGCGTGGGCGTGGCGGCGTTCTTCTGCTTCATGTTCAGCTGGGTCGAGCTGCTGCTGGCGCGCACGCTGACCAGCGTCAACGCCAAGCCCATCGTGGCGACGATGACGCGCACGGTGAGCGCCAGCGGCATGGACTGGGCGACGCTGGCCGCCGCCGGGGTGCTGACCATCGTGCCCGGCGCGATCGTGATCTGGTTCGTGCGCCACTACATCGCGAAGGGCTTCGCGATGGGCCGTGTTTAAGGAGTTGCTGCCATGTTTGCCTGGATGGCCTGGACCACGCCGGTGGCCGTTTTCTTCGTCTGCATCGCGCTCATGCTGGTCGGCATGACGGTGTGGGAAATCAAGTCGCCGACGGTGCTGCGCAAGGGCTGGCTGCCGATCGCCACCACGCGCGGCGACCGCCTGTTCATCGGGCTGCTGACGGCGGCGTACATCAACCTGGCCTGGGTGGGGCTGGGCGAGACCGTGATGGACTGGCTGGAGCTGGAGGCCGAGCCCACGGTGTGGATCAGCTTCGTACTGTCGATGGCGGTGCTGGTGCTGATCATGCGCAAGGGATGAAAACCATAGCCGACTGCGCAGTATTCAAGCGTAATGCAAATATAAAACTATCCAGATTCATTTTCCATAAAGCGTAAGCAGCTCTTATTTTTGTAGAGCACGGAGCCGACTCGTCTCTCCCCCGAGACCGGCTCTCTCATCCACCAGTGGGGAGTCTCAACAGAGGAGACAGCAATGAAGGTGCAGTTCAAGGCGATCGCATTCGCCGCCGCGGCCCTGGCGCTGGGCCATGCCGCCTGGGCCGGCGAGGCCGAGGCCAAGAAGTGGATCGACAGCGAGTTCCAGCCCTCCACGCTCAGCAAGGACCAGCAGATGGCCGAGATGAAGTGGTTCATCGAAGCGGCCAAGAAGCTGGAGGCCAAGGGCGTGAAGGAGATTTCCGTCGTCTCCGAAACCCTCACCACGCACGAGTACGAAAGCAAGGTGCTGGCCAAGGCGTTCAGCGAGATCACCGGTATCCAGGTCAAGCACGACCTGATCCAGGAAGGCGACGTGGTCGAGAAGCTGCAGACCTCGATGCAGTCGGGCAAGTCCATCTACGACGGCTGGATCAGCGACTCCGACCTGATCGGCACGCACTACCGCTACGGCAAGATCATGAACCTGACCGACTACATGGCCGGCGCGGGCAAGGAGTGGACCAACCCGGGCATCGACCTCAAGGACTTCATCGGCACCAGCTTCACCACCGCGCCCGACGGCAAGCTCTACCAGCTGCCCGA
>Ga0222423_1000232_pt1 | contig 47689 bp, 45 predicted proteins | sample 3A0metagenome_FD_182472 | JGI IMG/M metagenome (GOLD analysis project Ga0222423, IMG submission 182472) | Enriched microbial communities from leaf-cutter ant dump, University of Wisconsin, Madison, United States - 3A0 (version 2) | ecosystem: Environmental > Terrestrial > Nest > Insects nest >...
GCACCTTGACCTTCTCGGCGCGCAGCGCATCGGCGGAGAACGAGACGGGCTCCTCCATGGCCGTGAGCGCCAGGAGCTGGAGCAGGTGGTTCTGGATGACGTCGCGCGCGGCGCCGATCCCGTCGTAGTAGCCCGCGCGGCCGCCGATGCCGATGTCCTCGGCCATCGTGATCTGCACGTGGTCGACGTAGTTCGAGTTCCAGATGGGCTCGAAGAGCTGGTTCGCGAAGCGCAGCGCCAGCAGGTTCTGCACCGTCTCCTTGCCCAGGTAGTGGTCGATCCGGAAGATGTCGTCCGGGTTGAACACGCTGGACACGATGCTCTGCAGCTCGCGCGCGCTGGTCAGGTCGTGGCCGAACGGCTTCTCGATCACCACGCGGCGCCAGGTGTCCTCGGACGGCTGGCTCAGGCCCGAGCGGGCCAGCTGCTTGCAGACCACCGGGAACGCGCTGGGCGGGATCGACAGGTAGAACGCGTGGTTGCCGCCCGTGCCGCGGTTCACGTCGAGCTCCTCGACGGTGTGCCGCAGCTGGTCGAACGCGTCGTCGTCGTCGAAGGACCCCTGGACGAACCGGATGCCCTCCGAGAGCTGGCGCCAGGTGGCCTCCCGGAACGGGGTACGGGCGTTCTCCTTCACGGCGTCGTGCACGATCTGCGCGAAGTCCTGGTCGGCCCAGTCGCGGCGCGCGAACCCGGTGAGAGCGAAGCCGGGCGGGAGCAGGCCGCGGTTGGTCAGGTCGTAGACGGCCGGCATGAGCTTCTTGCGCGCCAGGTCACCCGTGACGCCGAAGATGACGAGGCCGCAGGGCCCGGCGATGCGGGGCAGGCGTCGGTCGCGAGGATCGCGCAGCGGGTTCTGCCCCGGGGCGACCTTGGCGGGCGTCACCGGGCGTCCGCTGCGGACGCGGCGCGCAGGCCCTCGTCGACCTTGTCCAGCAGCTGGTTCCAGCTGTCGATGAACTTGCTCACGCCCTCGTCCTCCAGGTGTGTCGTGACGTCGTCGATGTCGATGCCGATCCCGCGCAGGCGTTCGATGACGCTCGCTGCGGCGTCCTGCGTGCCCGTCACCGTGTCGCTGCCGTCGCCGCCGTGGTCGGCCACGGCCTCGAGCGTCGCCTCCGGCATGGTGTTCACGGTGTGCGCGACCACCAGCTCGTCGACGTAGAGCGTGTCCGGGTAGGCCTTGTCCTTGACGCCCGTGGACGCCCACAGGGGGCGCTGCGCGTGGGCGCCGGCGGAAGCGAGCGCCCGCCAGCGATCGGTGCCGGAGACCTCGAGGAACAGACCGTAGGCGAGCCGGGCGTTGGCGATCGCCGCGGTCCCACGCAGAGCGGCGGCCTCGGGGGTTGCGAGCTCGTCGATCTTCGGGTCGATGGCGGTGTCGACGCGGGAGACGAAGAAGGACGCGACCGACGCGATCGGCGCCAGGTCGTGGCCGTTCGCCTTCGCCTGCTCGAGCCCGGTCTGGAACGCGTCCAGCACGGCGCCGTAGCGCTCGATCGAGAAGATCAGGGTCACGTTGACGCTGATGCCCTCGGCCAGGACGGCCGTGATCGCGGGCAGGCCCTCGACCGTGGCGGGGATCTTGATGAAGACGTTGGGCCGGTCGACCGTGGCCCACAGCCGCTTCGCGGACTCGATCGTGCCGGCCGTGTCCCGCGCCAGGCGCGGGTCGACCTCGATGGAGACGCGACCGTCCTGGGTGTCGGTGCGGTCGTAGACGGGCCGGAGGACGTCGGCGGCCGCGCGGACGTCGTCGGTGGTGATGCGGAAGACCGTCTCGTCGACGTCGAGGCCCTCGCTCGCCAGCTGGGCGAGCTGCTCGTCGTAGGCGTCGCCCTTGGCCAGGGCGTTGGCGAAGATCGTCGGGTTGGTGGTCACGCCGACCACGCCGCGCTCGACGAGCTCCGCGAGGTTGCCGCTGCGCAGCCGCTCGCGCGACAGGTCGTCGAGCCAGACGGCGACGCCGGCGTCGGTGAGCCGCTCCAGAGGGGTGCTGCTCGATGCCATGGTGGATCCCCTTCTTTCCCTGCTGAACATGACGTCCTGCGATCGAAGGTCGTGGGGACCCCGCCGCGGCGGGGTCCCCACGGCGGTTCTCAGCCCTGCTGGTCGCCCGTGCCGCTCTCGGTCGGTGTGGCGGCCGTGTTGGCGGGGGCGGCGCCGGCCCGGGCTGCGGCGATCGAGTCGTGCGCTGCGGCGACGACCGCCTCGGCCGTGATCCCGAACTCGCGGTACAGCGTCTCGTAGTCCGCCGACGCACCGAAGTGCTCGAGCGAGACCGTGCGCCCGGCGTCTCCGACGATGCGGTGCCACGACAGCGCGATGCCGGCCTCGACCGAGACGCGGGCACGGACCGACGACGGCAGCACCGACTCGCGGTACGCCTCGTCCTGCGCGGCGAACCACTCGAGCGACGGGGCGGACACGACGCGGGTCGCCACGCCGGCGGCCTCGAGGGTCTCGCGGGCCGCCACGGCCAGCTGGACCTCGGAGCCCGTGCCGATGAGGATCACGTCCGGCTCGCCGTTGCTCGCGTCGACGAGCACGTACGCGCCCTTCGCGACGCCGTCGGCGGAGGCGAACCCGTCCTCGTCGCGCGGGAACGTGGGGACGTTCTGGCGCGTGAGGATGAGGCCGACGGGGCCGTCGCGGTGCTCGAGGATCGCCTTCCACGCCTGCGCGGTCTCGTTGGCGTCCGCCGGGCGGACCACGGACAGGCCGGGGATGGCACGCAGGGCCGTGAGGTGCTCGACGGGCTGGTGCGTCGGGCCGTCCTCGCCCAGGCCGATCGAGTCGTGCGTCCAGACGTAGATCGCCGGCGCCCCCATGAGCGAGGCGAGGCGGACCGAGCCGCGCATGTAGTCGGCGAACTGCAGGAACGTGCCGCCGTAGGGCCGGGTCAGGCCGTGCAGGACGATGCCCGACAGGATCGCGCCCATGCCGTGCTCGCGGATGCCGAAGTGCAGCGTGCGGCCGAACTCGTCACCCGCGAACTCCGACGTCGAGCGCTTGGCCGGGATGAACGACGGCGCACCCTTCATCGTCGTGTTGTTGGAGCCGGCCAGATCGGCCGACCCGCCCCAGAGCTCGGGCAGCTCGTCGGCGATCGCGGAGAGGACCTCGCCGGAGGCGGCACGGGTGGCCACCGCCTTGCCGGCCGGGAAGACGGGCAGGGCCCTCTCCCAGTCGGCGGGCAGCTCGTGCGCCGTGAGCCGGTCCAGCAGCTCCGCCTTCTCGGGCTGAGCGGCGCGCCAGGCGTCGTAGCCCTTCTGCCACTCGGCGCGCGCCGCGGCGGCGCGGTCGGCGAGCGAGCGGGTGTGGGCCAGGACCTCGGGGTCGACGTCGAAGCTCTTGTCGGGGTCGAAGCCGACGGCCTCCTTGAGGCCGCGGACGGCCTCGGTGCCGAGCTTGGAGCCGTGGGCCGAGTGCTCGTTCGTCTTGCCCGGCGTGGGCCACGCGATGAGGGTCCGCAGCCCGATGAACGACGGCTTGTCGGTGACGGCCTTGGCGGCCTCGATCGCCGCGGCCAGCGCGTCGACGTCCTCGCGGTACTCGCCGCCGGCGGTCCAGTCGACGAACTGCACGTGCCAGCCGTAGGCCTCGTAGCGGGCCAGGACGTCCTCGGTGAACGCGATCTCCGTGTCGCCCTCGATCGAGATGTGGTTGTCGTCCCACAGCACGATGAGGTTGCCGAGCTCCTGCGTACCGGCGACGGACGAGGCCTCGCTCGTGACGCCCTCCTGCAGGTCGCCGTCCGAGCAGATGACGTACGTGTAGTGGTCGAACGGGCTCGTGCCCGGGGCTGCGTCGGGGTCGAGGAGACCGCGCTCGCGCCGCTGCGCCATCGCGAAGCCGACGGCGGAGGCCAGTCCCTGGCCGAGCGGGCCGGTGGTGATCTCGACCCCCGTCGTGTGCTTGTACTCGGGGTGGCCCGGCGTCTTGGAGCCCCAGGTCCGCAGCGCCTCGAGGTCTGCGAGCTCCAGACCCCAGCCACCGAGGAAGAGCTGGATGTACTGCGTCAGGCAGGAGTGCCCGGCGGAGAGGATGAACCGGTCGCGACCGATCCAGTGGGCGTCCTTCGGGTCGTGCCGCAGGACGTTCTGGTAGAGCAGGTAGGCCGCGGGCGCGAGGCTGATCGCGGTGCCTGGGTGGCCGTTGCCGACCTTCTCCACCGCGTCGGCGGCCAGGACGCGGACGGTGTCGACCGCCTTGATGTCCAGGTCCGTCCAGCCGACCGTCTCTGCCAAGGGAGCCTTCGCGTTCACCGCACCTCATTCCCACCCGCGCCGGGGGGCCGGGTGTCGTGTCGGACGTCATCGGGCGTCCAGCTGGACGCCGGCCGGTCTCGCAGCGCAGGGGGCGGAGCGTCGAACCGTGCACTTCGAGCCTATAGCCGACCCGGGTGACCTCGCCGGACGGGTCCATGAATCCGTCGCGCGACCGATCTCACACCCCGAATTGCCCGAACCGGGGCGGCAGCGATCCCGCCGGAGCGCAGCGGTGCGTAACATGGCAGCGCGACATCCCCCCACCTCGGTCATGTGCCGGGTCCTCCGGCCGGACGACGAAACGGATCAGCAGCGCGTGCGCCTCACCAGCCCTTTGCCAGTCGACGATGCCGGTACCCCGGGCAACCCGACGACGGCGCGGTCGACGACGGGGCGACCCGTGACCGCGGGTCCCGCGCAGGCGAGCACGCCCGCTCCCGGCCGTGGGCTGCGCGCCGTCGTCGGCCCGTACATCGCGCTGACGAAGCCGCGCGTCATCGAGCTGCTGCTCGTGACGACGGTGCCGACGATGATCCTGGCGGCGGACGGGATGCCAGGCCTCTGGCTCGTCCTCGCCACCCTCGTCGGTGGCGCGGCGGCCGCGGGTTCGGCGAACGTGCTGAACTGCTACCTCGACCGCGACATCGACAAGATCATGAACCGCACCAAGCGGCGGCCGATCGTCACGGGCGAGGTGAGCCCTCGGGCGGCCCTCGTCTTCGGCGTCGCGCTCGGGGTCGGCTCGCTGGCGTGGCTCGGTCTGGTGGTCAACGCGGCCTCCGCCTGGCTGACCGCCGCGGCGATCCTCATCTACGTCGTCGGCTACACCATGATCCTCAAGCGCCGCACGCCGCAGAACATCGTGTGGGGCGGTGCCGCCGGCTGCATGCCGGTGCTGATCGGGTGGTCGGCCGTCACGGGCGGCCTGTCCTGGACCGCGGTGCTGCTCTTCGGGGTCATCTTCTTCTGGACGCCGCCGCACTACTGGCCGCTGTCGATGAAGTTCCGGAACGACTACGCGGCGGCGGGCGTGCCCATGCTCCCGGTCGTGGCCAAGGACACGAAGGTCGCGCGCGAGATGATCGCGTACACGCTCGCGATGATCGCGTGCTCGGTGCTCATCTGGCCCGTGCAGGGCATGACCTGGGTGTACGGCGTCGCCTCGATCGGTCTCGGCCTGTGGTTCCTGTGGACCTGCATCGGCCTGCTGCGCCGTGCCGACGACCCGAGCCGCGGCAAGCTGCGCGCCATGAGCGTCTTCCACGCGTCGATCACGTACCTCACGCTGCTGTCCGTCGCGCTGTCGGTGGACGTCTTCCTCCCGTTCTGACGTCGTGGAGCAGCCGGCGCGGGAGGTCGATGCCTCGCTGCGTGCCGCGCTCGACACGTACCTCGCTCACCTGACGATCGAGCGCGGCCTGTCGCCGAACACCCTGGCGGCCTATCGGCGCGACCTGCGGCGGTACGTCGCGTTCCTCGTCGAACGGGGCGTGCGCGATCCCGCTGCCGTCGCGGAGGGCGATGTCGAGGCGTTCGTCGTCGCGATCCGCACGGGCGGTGACGGGGGGAGCGCGCTGTCCGCGTCGTCCGCGGCCCGGTCCGTCGTCGCCGTGCGCGGCTGGCACCGGTTCCTGGCCCTGGACGGCGCGACGAGCGTCGACGTGACCCGCGACGTGCGTCCGCCCGCGCAGCCCAAGCGGCTGCCCAAGGCCATCTCCGTCGACGACGTCGCGCGGATCATCGATGCCGCCGGGCTGGGCGACGGTCCGGTGCCGCTGCGCGACCGCGCTCTGCTGGAGCTCGTGTACTCGACGGGCGCCCGGATCTCCGAGGCGGTGGGGCTGGACGTCGACGACCTCGACCTGACCCCGGGGCGCGCGTCGGTGCGGCTGTTCGGCAAGGGCAGCAAGGAACGCGTCGTGCCGGTCGGCTCCTTCGCGTGCGAGGCGGTCGAGGCCTACGTCGTGCGCGCCCGTCCGGCTCTGGCCGCCGGGGGCCGGGGGACACCGGCGCTGTTTCTCAACACGCGCGGCGCCCGGCTGAGCCGGCAGAGCGCGTGGGCGGTGCTGCGCACGGCCGCGCAACGCTCGGGGATCGCCGACGCGGACCACGTCTCGCCGCACACGCTGCGCCACTCGTTCGCGACCCACCTGCTGGCCGGCGGTGCCGACGTCCGCGTGGTGCAGGAGCTCCTGGGGCACGCGTCGGTCACTACGACGCAGCTCTACACGCTCGTCACCGTGGACAGCCTGCGCGAGGTGTACGCCCAGTCGCACCCGCGCGCCCTGTGAGACCTGTCGCGTCCGCGCCGGTAGGGTTGCCCGCGTGGTGAGCCAGGTACAGACGCAGGACCGCGACGCCGTCGGACGGCCGTTGCCGGTGTTCCCGGAGCCCGCTCCGCTCGCATCGCACGGGCCGGCGCGCGTGATCGCGATGTGCAACCAGAAGGGCGGCGTCGGCAAGACGACGACCACCATCAACCTGGCGGCGGCGCTGGCCGAGTACGGCCGCCGCGTGCTCGTGGTCGACTTCGACCCGCAGGGCGCCGCCTCGGTGGGTCTGGGCGTGAGCCCGCACGAGCTCGAGCGCACGGTCTACAACCTGCTCATGGAGCGCGACGCGTCGATCACGGAGCTGATCCGTGAGACCGCCACACCCGGCTTGGACCTGCTGCCCGCCAACATCGACCTGTCGGCTGCCGAGGTGCAGCTCGTCGGCGAGGTGGCACGTGAGTCGGTCCTGGCGCGCGTGCTGCGTCCGGTGCTCGACGACTACGACGTCATCCTCGTCGACTGCCAGCCCTCGCTCGGCCTGCTGACCGTGAACGCGCTGACGGCCGCGCACGGCGTGCTCATCCCGCTGGAGTGCGAGTTCTTCGCCCTGCGCGGTGTCGCACTGCTGGTCGAGACGATCGAGAAGGTGCGCGACCGGCTCAACCCGCGCCTGCACGTCGACGGCATCCTCGCGACGATGTACGACTCGCGCACCCTGCACGCCCGCGAGGTCGTCGCCCGCGTGCACGAGGCGTTCGGGGACACGCTGCTGCAGACCGTGATCGGTCGCACCGTGAAGTTCCCGGACGCGACGGTCGCCGCCGAGCCGATCACCACCTACGCGCCCAACCACGCGGGTGCCGCGGCGTACCGGCAGCTGGCCCGTGAGCTCGTCGCGCGTGGCGACGCCGCCTGACGCGACGGCGCCCGAGGCTCCTGCCGGGAGCGCCGGGTTCGAGGTCCACCTCGACAACTTCAGCGGCCCGTTCGACCTGCTCCTGGGTCTGATCGCCAAGCACAAGCTCGACATCACCGAGGTCGCGCTCGCCCAGGTGACCGACGAGTTCATCGCCTACATCCGGGCGGCGGAGCAGACGTGGGACCTCAACCGGGCCTCGGAGTTCCTGGTCGTGGCTGCTACGCTGCTCGACCTCAAGGCCGCCCGGCTGCTGCCGTCGGCCGAGGTCGAGGACGCCGAGGACCTCGAGCTCCTCGAGGCGCGCGACCTGCTGTTCGCTCGGCTGCTGCAGTACCGCGCGTACAAGGAGGTCGCGGCGGACCTGGCGGAACGGTTCGCGTCGGAGGGGCGCCGCTTCCCGCGCATCGTGCAGCTCGAGCCGCATCTCGCGGCGCTGCTGCCGGAGCTCGTCTGGCAGATCGGGCCGGACCAGCTAGCGGCACTGGCAGCCAAGGCGATCGCGCCCAGGCCAGCGCCACCCGGCGTCGACCTCAGCCACCTCCATGCGCCGCCGGTGAGCGTGCGCGAGCAGGCGGCGGTGCTGGTGGACCGGCTCCGGCACCAGGGTTCGGCGTCGTTCCGCGGGCTCGTCGCGGACGCGGGCTCGACGATCGTGGTCGTCGCCCGCTTCCTGGCACTCCTGGAGCTCTTCCGCGAGGCCGCGGTGGCGTTCGACCAGGTCACGCCGCTGGGGGAGCTGACGGTGCGGTGGACGGGCACGGACGACGGCGAGGTCACGGTGTCCGACGACTTCGACGAGCTGGACACGACCGGCGGTACCGAGCAGGGCCAGGGCGAGGTACGGGCCGACGAGACACGCGAGGGCGGCGAGGCATGAGCGAGGAGCCGATGAGCGAGCAGGAAGCGAACCAGCCCGACGAGTTGGCGTTCGACGTCGACGACCTGCCCGGAGGAGCGCTGGCCGCGCTCGAGGCGGTGCTGATGGTCGCCGACGAGCCCGTGCCGACCGTCCGGCTGGCGTCGGTGCTCGCGCTGCCGACGGAACGCGTGGAGCAGCTGCTCGGTGAGCTCGTCGCCGACTACCGGGGCGAGGGCACCGGCCGGGCACGGGGTTTCGAGCTGCGGGCGGTGGGCGACGGCTGGCGCATCTACTCGGCGCCCGTCTACGCGGACGTCGTGGGGCGGTTCGTCCTGGACGGCCAGAGCGCACGCCTGACGCAGGCCGCCCTCGAGACGCTCGCCGTGATCGCCTACCGCCAGCCCGTGACGCGAGGCCAGGTCTCGGCCGTGCGCGGCGTCAACGTGGACGGCGTCGTGCGCACGCTCACGGCCCGCGGCCTGGTGGTCGAGACGGGTACCGACCCGAGCAGTGGTGCGCTGCTGTACGAGACCACGGGATACTTCTTGGAGCGGATGGGCCTGTCCAGCCTGGACCAGCTGCCGCCGCTCGCGCCCTACCTGCCGGACATCGACGTGCTCGAGGGCGTGGACCAGACGATCGGGGAGTACAGATGAGTCCGCAGGAACGACGCGGCGGCAGGCCCAGCAGCGGCAAGCCCGGGGCGAAGCGCCAGGCCGGCCAGCAGGGTGGCCGGCGCAGCGGCAGCCCGTTCCCCGGCGAGGGCCGTGGCGCCCGCTCCGCGGGCGGCGGCGCACGTCGTCGGCCCGCGCCGAAGAAGGACGTGGACGTCCACGACCCCGAGGGTGTCCGCCTCCAGAAGGTGCTCGCGACGGCCGGCCTGGGCTCGCGCAGGGCGTGCGAGGAGCTGATCGCCGCAGGTCGCGTGACGGTGGACGACGCGATCGTCACCGAGCTCGGCGTCCGCGTCGACCCCAAGAAGGCCGTCATCCACGTCGACGGCCTGCGAGTCCAGCTCGACACGTCGATCATCACGATCGCGCTGAACAAGCCCACGGGCGTCGTCTCGACGATGCACGACCCGGAGGGGCGGCCGACGATCGCGCAGTACGTCGCCAACCGCGACGAGCGGCTGTTCCACGTCGGGCGCCTGGACGCCGACACGTCGGGCATCATCCTGCTGACCAACGACGGCGAGCTCGCCAACCGCCTGTCGCACCCGTCGCACGGCGTCGCCAAGACGTACCTGGCGCAGGTGGAGGGACGGGTCATCCCGTCGCTGGGAGGCAAGCTGACGCGCGGCGTGGAGCTCGAGGACGGTGTCGTCAAGCTCGACAAGTTCACGGTCGTGCAGGTGACACCGCAGGCCAGCCTGGTGGAGGTGACGCTGCACGAGGGCCGCAACCGCATCGTGCGCCGCCTGTTCGACGAGGTCGGACACCCGGTGGTGAGCCTGGTGCGCACCAGCATCGGTCCCATCCGGCTCGGTGACCTCAAGCCCGGACGCACGCGCGTGCTGTCCAAGACCGAGGTCGGCTCGCTCATGTCTCAGGCGGGGATGTGACCGCAGCGACCACCGGGCCGGTGCGGATCGTCGGCACCGGGCTGCTGGGGGCGTCGGTCGGCCTCGCGCTGCGCGGGCACGGCGTCGACGTGGTGCTGTCCGACCCGTCGCGCACCGCCCTGGCCCTGGCCCGCGACGTCGGCGCCGGCCGGCCGGCAGGCGTGGACGACGACGAGCCGACACTGGTCGTCGTCGCGGCACCCCCGGACGTGGCGGCGCAGGTGGTGGCGGCGGAGCTCGCCGCGCACCCGGCCGCCGTGGTGACCGACCTCGCGAGCGTCAAGGGTCACGTGCTCGACGAGCTGCGCGCCGTCGGCGCCGACCTGACGCGGTACGTCGGCTCGCACCCCATGGCGGGCCGGGAGCGGTCCGGCCCGTCGGCCGCGGTCCCGGACCTGTTCCTGGGCCGGCCGTGGGTGATCGCGGACTCGGGCTCGTCCCGCCCGGAGGCCGTGCTGGCGGTGCGGTCGCTGGCCGTGGACCTGGGCGCGGTACCCGTCGCGATGGACGCGACCGCGCACGACGAGGCCGTCGCGCTCGTCTCTCACGTCCCGCAGGTCGTCGCGTCGCTCGCGGCCGCTCGCCTGCAGGACGCCGACGACGCTGCGCTGGGCCTGGCCGGCCAGGGGCTGCGCGACGTGACCCGCATCGCGGCGTCCGATCCCGCGCTGTGGACGTCGATCCTGGCCGCGAACGCCGGCGCCGTGCACGCGGTCCTGGTCGCCGTGCGCTCGGATCTCGACGCCGTGATCGACGCGCTGGCCGGCGCCGACGTGGCGACCGGTCCGGAGGACGTCGCGCCGGGCCTGCTCGCGACGATCGCGCAGACGGTCGCGCGCGGCAACGCCGGTGTGGCCCGGATCCCCGGGAAGCACGGTGGTGCGCGGCGCGAGTACGCGCAGGTCACCGTGCTGGTCCCCGACACGCCGGGCGAGCTGGCTCGTCTGCTGACCGACGTCGGCGAGGCCGGCGTCAACCTCGAGGACCTGCACCTCGAGCACGCCGCCGGCCGCCCGGTCGGCATGGCGCAGATCGCGGTGCTGCCGGGCAGCGCCGAGCACCTCGAGGCGGAGCTGACGGCCCGCGGATGGAGACTGGTGAGTTGAGCACGACCCCCTTGACCATTGCGATCGACGGCCCCTCGGGTTCGGGCAAGTCGAGCGTCTCGAAGGCGGTGGCGCGCTCGTTGCGGCTGTCCTACCTCGATACCGGTGCCATGTACCGGGCGGCGACGTGGTGGTGCCTGCACACGGGCGTCGCGCTCGACGACGCGGACGCCGTCGCAGCCACGGTGCGGGCGATGCCTCTCGTCATGGGGGTGGACCCGAGCGCCCCGACGGTGACGGTCGACGGCACCGACGTCGGCGAGGCGATCCGCGAGACCGCGATCTCGTCGGCCGTCAGCGCGGTCGCGACCAACCTGGAGGTCCGCGCCGAGCTCGGTCGCCTGCAGCGGGCCGCGATCGAGGAGGCGGGTGCGGCGGACTCGTTCAGCGAGGGCCGGGGGATCGTGGCGGAAGGACGGGACATCACGACGGTCGTCGCGCCCGACGCCGACGTCCGCGTGCTGCTGACCGCGTCCGAGGAGGCGCGGCTGCGTCGCCGCTCGCTCGAGGTGCACGGTGCGGCCGACGAGGCCGCGGTGGAGGCCACGCGCGACCAGGTGCTGCGTCGCGACGCCGACGACTCGACCGTCGTGCAGTTCCACGTCGCGGCCGACGGGGTCGTGACCGTGGACTCGTCCGACCTCGACTTCGACCAGACCGTGCAGGCGGTGCTCGACGTCGTCGCGAACCGCGGCTGATGAGCGACGCGCGGCTGCCGTCGCCCTGGGGGCCTCGGTGGTCCCGGTGGGTGGGCCGCTTCCTGGCCCGGGTCGTCTGGGCGACGGAGGTCGTCGGCCGCGAGAACGTGCCGGCCGACGGTCCGGTGCTGCTCGCCGCCAACCACACGGGCATCGTCGACGGGCCGATCCTGCTGGGGGTGGCGCCGCGACCGGCGCACGTGCTGGTCAAGGAGGAGATGTTCGTCGGTCCGGTGGGCTGGGTGCTGCGCGCGGCGGGCCAGATCGCGGTGGACCGGACGGGCGGGCGGCCGGCGCTGACGGCCGGGCACGGGGTGCTGCGGCGCGGCGGTGTCGTCGGGATCTTCCCCGAGGGAAACCGCGGGCGCGGCGACGTGTCCGACGCCCGGGCGGGGGCCGCGTGGCTCGCGCTCAACGGCCACGCGCCCGTGGTGCCGGTCGCCGTGCTGGGCACGCGCCGCACGGGGGAGTCGGTCAACAAGGTCCCTGGGCTGCGGCGGCGGATGGTCGTGGAGTTCGGTGCGCCGATCAGCGTCGAGCGAGCGCCGGGGATGACCGGGCGCGAGGCGTTGGAGGCCGCGAACACGGCGATCCGGGTCGCGATGGCGGACGTCGTGGTCACCGCGCAGGCCCGTTCCGGCGTGACGCTGCCCACGGACGACCCCCTGCGCGAGCGGCGCAGCAGCGGCTGAGGCGCGTCGCCGGGCGCGCGCGGTCGTCGTCGGGCGCCCTGACAGGCGACAATGGGGGCATGACCGAGATCGACCCTGCCCTGGTGCTGCCCGACGAGGCCGGCGACGCCGACCGTGAACGGGCTCTGCGCGCCGGTCTGGCGGAGTACGAGCTCGCCGACGACGACCTGGCGCTGCTGGACGGCGTCGAGGGCGGTGAGCGGCTCGAGGAGGCCGCCCGCCCTCTGCCGGTCCTGGCCATCATCGGCCGACCCAACGTGGGCAAGTCGACCCTGGTGAACCGCATCCTCGGTCGTCGCGAGGCCGTCGTCGAGGACAAGCCCGGAGTCACGCGCGACCGCGTGAGCTACCCCGCCGAGTGGTCGGGGACGCGCTTCACGCTCGTCGACACGGGCGGCTGGGAGGTCGACGTCGCGGGCATCGAGGCGCGCGTGGCCGAGCAGGCGGAGGTCGCGATCGGCCTGGCCGACGCTGTCGTCTTCGTCGTCGACGCGACGGTGGGGACCACGGACACCGACGAGCAGGTCGTGCGTCTGCTGCGTCGCTCGGGCAAGCCCGTCGTGCTCTGCGCCAACAAGGTCGACGGGCCGGCGGGGGAGGCCGACGCGTTCGCGCTGTGGTCGCTCGGTCTGGGCGAGCCGTACCCGGTGTCCGCCCTGCACGGCCGCGGCACGGGTGACCTGCTCGACGCCATCCTCGACGTGCTGCCCGAGGTCTCCGCGCACGGCGTGGTCCGCCCTGACGGGCCGCGTCGCGTCGCGCTCGTCGGGCGCCCGAACGTCGGCAAGTCCTCGCTGCTCAACAAGGTGGTCGGCTCCGAGCGCGTCGTCGTCGACGACATCGCCGGCACCACGCGCGACCCCGTGGACGAGCTCGTCACGCTGCGTGACAAGCAGTGGGTCTTCGTCGACACCGCCGGCATCCGGCGCCGCGTGCACCAGACGTCGGGGGCGGACTTCTACGCGTCGCTGCGCACCGCATCGGCGATCGAGAAGGCCGAGGTCGCCGTCGTGCTCGTCGACGCGTCCGTGAAGATGACCGAGCAGGACACGCGCGTCATCTCCCAGGTGGTCGACGCGGGGCGCGCCCTGGTCATCGCGTACAACAAGTGGGACCTCATGGACGAGGACCGCCGCCCGTTCCTGGAGCGCGAGATCGAGCAGGACCTCGTGCAGGTGCAGTGGGCGCCGCGCGTCAACGTCTCGGCCCGCACGGGCTGGCACACCGACCGCCTGGTCCCGGCGCTCGAGCGCGCGCTCGACTCGTGGGACACCCGCATCTCGACCGGTCGCCTCAACGCGTTCCTGGGCGAGCTCGTCGCGGCGCACCCGCACCCGGTGCGCGGCGGCAAGCAGCCGCGCATCCTGTTCGCGACGCAGGCATCCACGCGTCCGCCGCGTTTCGTGATCTTCACCACGGGCTTCCTGGACCCCGGCTACCGCCGCTACATCGAGCGCCGCCTGCGGGAGACCTTCGGCTTCGAGGGCACGCCCATCTCCATCTCGGTGCGCGTGCGGGAGAAGCGTCGCCGGTGAGCCGCGTGCGGCACACGCTGCTGCGCCTCGGCCTGCCGCGTGACCCCGCCGCGACCCGCTACCTGAGCGGGTTCCTGGTCAGCGCCGTCGTGACGGTGATGGCCGTGCGCGCGCTGCTCGCCGCCACGGGCTACCCGCAGGTGGGTGGCGAGCACCTGCACCTGTCCCACGTGCTGTGGGGCGGGCTGCTCATGGCGCTGGCGTTCGTGCTGGTGTTCTCGTTCCTGGGGCCGGTGACGCGGCCGTTCGCGGCCGTGGTCGGCGGGGTCGGGTTCGGCTTGTTCGTCGACGAGATCGGCAAGTTCGTCACGTCGGACTACGACTACTTCTACGCGCCCACCGCCACGCTCGTGTACCTGGTGATCGTGGCGTTCGCCCTGATCTCCGAGGCGTTGCACGGTCGTCGTCCGCCCACGCCGCAGGAGTACCTGGCCGCCGCTGCCGACGCGGCCGTCGCCGGAGTCGCGGGCGGGTTCAGCCGACGGGCGCGCCGGCACGCGGACAAGCTGCTCGAGCACGCGCGTGACGTTCGCGGGCACGACGAGGTCAAGGCGCTGCTCGACGCCGTCGCCGACGACCACGACGAGCTGCCCGACCCGACCACGGCCGTCGCCGACCTCGTCGTCCGCACCCTGCACCACGTGGTCCGCGCGCGCTGGGTGCCGACCCTGGCCGTCGTCGTGCTGCTGGGCACCGCCGCCGGTGCGGTGTGGCGTGTCTCGCAGCACGAGGGTGCCTCGGGCGTCGTGCTCACAGGTGTGCTCGTCGGCGCGGCGTGCACCGTCGCGGCGTGCGTGTGCGGGTTGCTGTTCGTCCGCGCCGACCGTGAGCGGGGCTTCCGGTGGTTCCGCCGCGCCGTCCTGGTGTCCTTGCTGGTCACGCAGGTGTTCCTGTTCAGGCTCGACGAGTGGGGCGCATCGATCGGCCTCGTCGTCGACCTGCTGGTGCTCGGCCTGCTGGCCGCGGAGATCGACGTGCAGCGCCGCGCGCGCGAGGAGTGAACGCGTCCGAGCCACCGTCTCGCGTACGGTAGGCTCTTCGAGGCTCCTGCGGGGGCCATCGGGCTGTGGCGCAGCTTGGTAGCGCACTTGACTGGGGGTCAAGGGGTCGCAGGTTCAAATCCTGTCAGCCCGACCGATGAAAAAGCAGGTCAGAGGCCGTTTCCGCTCTCGCGGAGACGGCCTCTTCGCTGTTCGTCAGGCCCTCGTGCTGCCGCGCGACCGCGGATGACTACAGTGGGATGCACCCACAGCTGACGGCACAGGCGCCGTGCAGGACGTCGAGGGCCGCCAGCGATCCTGCTCGACGAGCGCGCTGGAGGTCGACGATGACCAGCATGAGGGCTGGCGTGGTCCGGTCGTTCACCGAACCCCTCGACATCACCGAGGTGGAGATACCGACCCCGGGCCCCTTCGAGGCCTTCGTCAGGGTCGAGTACAGCGGCGTGTGCCACACCGACCTGCACGCCGCGCACGGCGACTGGCCTGTGAAGCCCTCGCCGCCGTTCATCCCGGGCCACGAGGGTGCGGGGACGGTCGTCTCCGTCGGACCGCAGGTCACGCGGGTCGCGGTGGGGGACAGGGTCGGCAACGCGTGGCTCTGGTCGGCGTGCGGTGCGTGCGAGTACTGCGAGACCGGGTGGGAGACGCTGTGCCCGGACCAGAAGAACGGCGGGTACGCGGTCGACGGCTCGTTCGGGCAGTACATGCTCGTCGACTCCCGGTACTGCCCGAAGATCCCCGACGGCGTCGACATGGTCGGTGTGGCGCCCATCCTGTGCGCTGGAGTCACCGTCTACAAGGGGCTGAAGATGACGGACGCCCGGCCGGGCGAGTGGGTGCTCGTGTCCGGAGTCGGCGGCCTGGGCCACCTGGCGGTGCAGTACGCCGTCGCGATGGGACTGCGCGTCGTCGCCGTCGACGTCGAGGAGCACGCGCTCGAGCTCGCCAGGCGGCTCGGCGCCGAGGTCGCCGTCAGTGCGCGCGACGCCGACGTGGTGGGACAGATCCAGGCGGCCACCGGCGGTGGCGTGCACGGCGCGCTCGTCACGGCCGTCAACGGCAAGGCGTTCCCGGCCGCTGTCGGCGCGCTGCGTCGTGGCGGCACGGTGTCCCTCGTCGGGCTGCCGCCGGAGTCCTTCCCGCTCGACATCTTCACGACGGTGCTTTTCGGGCTCACCGTGCGCGGCTCGATCGTCGGCACCCGGAAGGACATGGCCGAGGCCCTCGACTTCTACGCCCGCGGAAAGGTGGACCCGACGTTCACCGTCGAGCCGCTGGAGAATGTCAACGACATCTTCGCCCGCATGGAGCGCGGCGAGATCAACGGCCGCATCGTCATGAAGATGTCCGACGACTGAGCTCGTCCGGGCCGATCGTGATCCCGGAGCGGTGCTGCGTCGCTACGGTGAGGTCGCATGACGCGCGTCGAGCGGTGGGAGCGCCGCACGGAGTGGCCCTTGTCTGCCGCGGCGATGTCGTTCCTCGTCGCCTACGCGGTCCCCATCGCGTGGCCCGACGTCGGCTGGGGCGCACGGTCCGTGTGCGCGGCCGTCGGCTGGGCCACGTGGGGGATGTTCGCCCTCGACTACGTCGTGCGGATGGCTCTGTCAGATCGGCGTCGGCGATTCGTCGGTACCCATCTGCTCGACCTCGCGATCGTCGTCCTTCCGGTGCTGCGGCCGTTGCGCCTCGTCCGGGTGCTGGCGCTCATCTCCGTCCTCAACCGCACCGGGACCCGCAACCTGCGCGGGCAGGTGGTTCTCTACGCCGTCGGAGGAACGGTCCTCCTCGTGGTCCTGGGGGCGCTGGCCATCACGGACGCCGAGCGTGGTCGCCCAGGCTCCAACGTGGCGAACCTCGGCGACGGGTTCTGGTGGGCTGCGACGACGCTGACGACCGTCGGTTACGGCGACCGGTTCCCGGTCACGACGACGGGCCGGTTCGTCGCCGTCGTCCTCATGGCGGCCGGGCTCGGCGTGCTGGGCACGATCTCAGCCACGTTGGCGTCGTTGCTCGTGGAGCGCGTCGCCGAGCAGAACGAGGACCAGCAGGCCGCGACCAGGGCCCAGGTGCGGGCACTGACTGCCGAGGTCACGGCACTGCGAACGGCGTTGAGCGGCGTAGGTTCGCCCGGCGAGGTGACGGACACGGCGGGGCCGGGTGCGCCACGATGACGCCATGGACTCCAGCTCCGTTGCGGTGGACGCACAGACTGTTCATGCTGACGTCGATGCGCGCATCGCACGAGGCAGACGAGCTCGTCAGGCGGTGCCGCGGGCAGCGCTCGGGGTGTGGGCGCCCGCACCCGATCGGGCTGACCCCGCCGCGCAGCTCCGTGACCAGGAACTGACACGCGTCCCGGGGCTCATCGCCTTGCGGCACGAGCGCATGCTGCCGTCGCCGTTCGTGTTCTACCGCGGTGCCGCAGTGATCATGGCCGCCGACCTCGGCGCCGCGCCGAGCACCGGGCTCTGGGTCCAGCTGTGCGGTGACGCCCACCTGTCGAACTTCGGAGGGTTCGGCACACCGGAGCGTTCGCTCGTCTTCGACCTGAACGACTTCGACGAGACCGCGCGGGGGCCGTTCGAGTGGGACGTGAAGCGGTTGGCCGCCAGCTTCGAGATCGCCGGACGATCGTTGTCGCTCTCGGACTCGAAGCGTGCTGCCGTCCGCTTGCGCGTCGGGCAGGCCTACCGCGAGGCGATGACCGAGTTCGCCGGCATGACCAACCTGGGGACGTGGTACTCCCGTCTCGACGTCGCCTCGGTGCTCGATCAGCTGCGGGCCGTCGCACCCAAGCGCGTGGCTGGCGCGACCCGAGCCACGGACCGAGCGCGCTCGAAGGACAACCTCAAGGCGTTGCGCAAGCTGACCGAGGTCGTCGACGGGGAGCTGCGGCTGCGCAACGACCCGCCGGTGCTCGTGCCGGTCCGCGACCTCGCGCCGGGACGTGAGCGCGAGGAGCTGCTGGCATGGCTCCGGGAGCAGATCCGGAAGTTCCACGCCAGCCTGCCGGACGAGCGCGCGCTTCTCCTGAGTCGCTACCGGCTCGTCGACGCGGCGCGCAAGGTGGTGGGCGTGGGCAGCGTGGGGACCCGGTGCTGGGTGCTGCTCTTCCTGGGGCGTGACGACGACGACCCGCTGTTCTTGCAGGTCAAGGAGGCGCAGGCCTCGGTGCTCGAGTCGGTCGCCGGTCCGAGCGTCTACCCCAACCACGGTCAGCGTGTCGTTCAGGGGCAGAGGCTGGTCCAGGCGGCCAGCGACATCTGGCTCGGTTGGGTTCGGGCCGCGGGTCTGGACGGTGTCGAGCGGGACTTCTACGTGCGCCAGCTGTGGGACTGGAAGCTCTCGGTCGACGTGGACGCGATGGACGCCACGACGCTCGGCTTCTACGCACAGATGTGCGGGTGGACGCTCGCCCGCGCCCACGCCGTCTCAGGGGACTCTGTCGCCATCGCTTCCTATCTCGGGACGTCGCGCCGGTTCGAGACCGCGATCGCGGAGTTCTCGGTAGCGTACGCGGACCAGAACGAGCGGGACTACGAACGCATCCGCGCGCAGGCGGTGCAAGGGGAGTTCTGACGAGCGATTCGCGAGACAGTCCCCTGGGTTTGCCGTCTCTCACGTGTGCAGGTCACGCCGCGCGAGAGGCATGCTCGACGCGCAGGTGCGACGCGACGAGGTCGGCGAACATCATGTCGACAACCGCACCTGGAACGGTCCGACGATCATCGGCGTCGCCGTGCGTCCTGACTGCCGATCGGGCCGGACGGGGCGGTGCCGGCGCGCGGCTCGTGTACCGGTGGCCGGTGGGCGTGGTCGTCTGGACCGTGTGCGGCCCGGTCGCCGGCCCACCGCGTGCGAGTGCTCCGGAGACGACCGACTGGCTCCAGCCGGGAGCCTGCTTGGCGTGGTTGCACGCCTCGCACAAGCCCTGACCGTTGCTCTCGTCGGTTTCTCCGCCTCGAGCCGCCGGCACGATGTGGTCCACGTGGCGGATCGGTGCATCGCAGTACGGCGTGCGGCAGATGCCTTGGTCGCGGATCTGCAGGAAGGACGCGAGCCCGCTCGGGAAGAAGCGTTCGCGGGACGTCATCGCGACGAGCCGCCCGCCGGGGTCGGCGCACAGCCGTCGCAACCACGCCGCCTCGGCATCCAGCCCACCGGCCACGATCTCGCGGGCGACCTGGGCGGGCACGGCCGCGCCGCCGTCGATCGACGCCGCTTCGTGTCCCGCGCCGAGCAGGCTCGCATCGCTCATCACCAGGTTGACGGTCACCGGGATCGCGTCGAGGTCGGAGTGTCCCGTGATCCGTTCGACGAAGGTGGCGGCCATGAGCTGCCCGTGACCGCGCGGGTCTCCGCCGGCCGTGCTGCGGGCCAGGTCTGCCGCGGCCTTCAGCGCGGCGAAGACGGCCACCCCCGTCTTCATGGGCAGGAGCGCCGTGACGTAGCACATGGTGTCGGGCGCAGGCCGGATCGTCACGCAGCGCTCGCTCTCGGCCCGGCGTGCGCGCCGGGCGACCGCCGCGGGGTCGAGCCGTGCCGCGTGCGCGCGCGTCATCGCGGCCAGCTGCCTGGTCCCGATCCCCTCCAAGGCCTCGGGGTCGGCGCACAGGAGCCGGTCCACCTCCTGGCGGTCCTCGAGCTCCAGGCATGCTGTCTCCGCGACGAGGACGAGTGCGCGGTGCTCGGAGAGGCGACCAGCGGTGAGCGCCTCCAGGGTGCACGGCATCTCGCGCGTCCACACCTTCGCCGCACCGAGCAGCACAGTGGCGCGGTGCGGCGACTCCCGGCGTGCCAGGCCGATCTGCGCAGCGACCCCCGTCCCGCGTCTGCGCACCGGGACACCGGCCACCGCCTGACGGTCCCGTTCCGCGGCGTCGACCTCGACCGCCAGCCGAGCCTGCGCGGCGCAGGCCGCCGACTTCAGCTCCTCGAGTGCGGCCATCAGGTCGACGTCAGCGGACGACGAACCGGTGCCTCGCACCGAGGTGATCTCGTCGCGCCATCTCGTCACGACCGATGCGCGCATGGCCGCGCCGCGCCCCTCTCGATCGGTGTCGTGCTCGCCGCGAGGTGCGGCGGTGGTGTCGCCTGGGACGCGGGGATTCATCACCTCAGCCTATAGAACAGGTGTTCGAATCACCGGGCTTGTCCGCATTCTGGCGCCGTGCTGACATCCTTGGGGGGACGCGTCGTCGGGCGGCAGGGGCAGACGTGGCATCGACGCGGATGAGGCTCGCACTCCGATCCCCATCGATGACGGTGGATGCTGGTGCTCCGGTGATGGATGGTGCGTGGATCACGAGGAGGTGTGCATCGTGGAGCCTTCGGCGGTGGTGCTTGCCCTGCCGTTCGTAGGCCGATGGCTGGTGCAGAACAGCCCGGCACGTCGCGTACCGAGTCACGGCACCGATCTCGTGGGTTCGAGCCACGCCATCGACTTCGTAGCCGTCGACGCGGGTGGTCGGACCGCCCTCGGCCGGAGCTGGAGGACGGTCCTCGCGACCGAGCGGCCAGACCTCTTCGTCGGGTTCGGTGCGCCGATCCTCGCACCCGCCGATGGCGTCGTCGTCTCGGTCCACGACGGCGAGGCCGACCACGTCGCACGCCGGTCGCAGCTCACCCTCGCCGCCTATGCGCTCGGCCAGGCGCGTCGAGTCCGCGCCGGGGTGGAGGCTATCGCCGGGAACCACGTCATCATCGAGGCGTCGCACGGTTACGTCGCGCTCGTGCACCTTCAGGCAGGGTCCGTCCGGGTCCGGCTCGGTGAAAGGGTCGCCACCGGTGACGAGCTCGGCCGGTGCGGAAACTCCGGTAACTCCACGCAGCCGCACGTCCACGTGCAGGCGATGGACAGCATCGACCTGGCGGTCGCTCGTGGGCTCCCGATCGCCTTCCGTGACTTCCGTGAGCTCCGCCGCCACGGCGCGGGACCGGCCCTCGTCGACGTCGGAGTGCCAGGTGAAGGGTCGGTCGTCGAAGCCGCGCCGTGACCGAGCGACGACAGCAACGGCGCTCGAGAGTCCTAGGCTTCCTCCATGCCGACCGTCCTGTTCGTCCGTCACGGCCGGACCACGGCGAACGCCACCGGCATCCTCGCGGGGCGGGCACCAGGTGTCCGGCTCGACGCCGTCGGCAGGGAGCAGGCCGAGCGGGCCGCACAGCGGTTGGCGGGTGTCCCGCTCGTCGCCGTGGTGACGAGTCCGCTCGAACGCTGCCGGCAGACGGCGCGAGCGCTCGTCGCACGGCAGGACGCGCCGCCGCCGGTCCTGGTCGAGCGGGGCATCACCGAGTGCGACTACGGCGACTGGCAGGGACGGGCGCTGAAGGACCTGGCGGCGGAGAAGCTGTGGTCCGTGGTCCAGACCCAGCCGTCGGCGGCGACCTTCCCCGGTGGCGAGTCGATGATCGCGATGCAGGCCCGCAGCGTCGCCGCGGTCCGCCGGCTCGATGCGCAGGTCGCGGAGCAGCACGGTGAACGGGCGGTGTGGGCGGCGGTGGCGCACGGCGACGTCATCAAGGCGATCCTGGCGGATGCGCTCGGCATGCACCTCGACCTGTTCCAGCGCATCGCCGTCGGGCCGGCGTCCGTCTCGATCGTCCGGTACGGGGCCCACCGGCCGGAGGTCGTCTCGACGAACACAGACGCCGGTGACCTGTCGTGGCTCGCCGCGGCGGCCCCCGCCGGGGATGCGCCGGTGGGTGGTGGCGCCGGGCGGGGATGACCCCCCAAGGGTTCCCGACCCGACCTACAGTGGGTCCATGCCACCCCTCGTGCACGAGTTCGACTGGCCGGACCGGGTCGTCGTCGGGACCGTCGGACGCCCCGGCGCCCGGACGTTCTACCTGCAGGCGCGCACGGGCGCGCGCACCTGCAGCGTCGCGATGGAGAAGCAGCAGTCCGCCGCACTGGCCGAGACGATCGACCAGCTGCTCGACCAGCTCATGGTCGAGCCCGACAACACGTTCAGCATCCCGGCGGCCGCACCCGCCGAGCTCGTGGACCACGACCCGCTCGACCAGCCCGTCGAGGAGGAGTTCCGCACCGGCACGATGCGGCTCAGCTGGGACCCCCGCACGCTGCAGGTGGTGGTCGAGGCGTTCCCGGTCGTGGACGGTGACGCGCAGGCCGACGAGGACGACGACGAGCCCGAGCCCGACGAGGTCCTGCTGGTCCGCATGCCCGTCGGCACGGCCCGCGCCTTCGTGCAGCGCACGCGCGCGGTGGTCGCGTCCGGCCGCCCGGCGTGCCCGCTGTGCGGCGAACCGGTCGACGAGGACGGGCACGTCTGTGCGGCGCCGCAGGAGCCGTGAGCGCGCTCGACGAGGACGACCTGGAGGTCGTCGGGCGGATCCGGGTCGCCTCCAACGAGACATTCCTGGGGCGCATCGGTGAGGTCGACGTCGTCTACAAGCCGGTGCTGGGGGAGCGGCCCCTGTGGGACTTCCCCGACGGGAGCCTGGCCGGCCGCGAGGTCGCGTCGTACCTGGTCTCGGAGTCGACGGGCTGGGGCATCGTCCCGCGCACCTGGCTGCGCGACGGCCCGATGGGTCCGGGGATGGTCCAGCTGTGGCAGGACGAGGACCACGACCAGCGACCCGTCGACATCGTGCCGAGCCGGCGGGCCGGACGCGACGGCTGGCGCACTGTCCTGGAAGGCACGGACGGCGACGACCGGCCCGTCACCCTCGTCCACGAGGACTCGGCGGCGCTGCGTCGCATGGCCGTGCTCGACGTCCTGCTCAACAACGCGGACCGCAAGGGCGGGCACGTGCTCGCGATGGCCGACGGGCGGCGCCTCGGCGTCGACCACGGCGTGACGTTCCACGTCGAGCCCAAGCTGCGCACCGTGCTGTGGGGCTGGGTGGGAGACGACCTGTCCGACGACGAGCGCGCGGGCGTGGCGCGCGTGCGCGACGCGCTCGGCAGCCCGCTCGGTGCGGCGCTCGCACCGCTGCTCACGGACCTCGAGATCGCGGCCCTCGCAGGCCGCTGCGACCGCCTGTTGCGCACCAACCGGTTCCCGGGGCACCACGGCGAGATGCCGGCCGTGCCGTGGCCGCTCTTCTGAGGCCTCAGCGCCACCACGAGCGCTGCGGGCCGGCCAGCGGGTCGTCGCCCCCGCCGCCCGCTGCTGCGCTGCCGCGCGTGCCCAGGTAGGACCGGACGACGGCCGCGCTCAGGTCGTCGGCCTCCGGCGCGACGACCGACCCGCCGACCCGGCGCGCCATCGCGTCGACGAACCGTGCCAGGCCGGGGTCGTCGCCCAGCCGGAAGAACGTGGTCCGGGCGCCCAGCCGCGCGGACGCGTCGAGCTCGCGCACGGACAGCGCGATGGTCTGCGGGTGCGGCGGGTAGTCGAACCACACCTGGCCGTCCGGTTCGAGGTGCGACGTCGGCTCCCCGTCGGTCACGATCAGGAGGACCGGTTGTGCGTCGGGGTGCTTGCGGAAGTGGCGGTTGGCGAGCAGCAGCGCGTGGTGCAGGTTGGTGCCCTTCTCCCACGTGGCGTCCAGGCCGACGAGCTCGTCGATGTCCATCACCGACGCCGAGCGCCCGAAGGCGACGAGCTGCAGGGCGTCGCCGCGGAACCGGGTGGACACGAGCGTGTGCAGCGCGAGCGTCGTGCGCTTCATCGGCACCCACCGACCCTCCATCGCCATCGAGAACGACGTGTCGACGAGGAGCGCGACGCAGGCCCGCGTGCGTGCCTCGGTCTCGGCCACCTCGACGTCGCCCACCTCGATGTGCAGCGCACCGTCGGCCGCACCTCCCGCGGCGCGACGGGTGAGCGCGTTCGTCAGCGTGCGCGTGACGTCCCACGGCTCGGTGTCCCCGAACGCCCAGGCGCGCGTGGAGCCGGACGGCTCGCCGGCCGCGCCGGCGCGGCGCACGTCGTGACCGCCGGTCCGCCCCGACGCCGCGGTGACTGCGCGCAGGATCTCCTTGCCGATCAGGCGCATCGCCTTGGGGCTGAGCGCGAGGCGTCCGTGGGCGTCCCGGCGCAGCACGCCCGAGCGGCGCAGCTCGCGGTCCAGGCGCTGCAACGTCCGCGCGTCGACGGCGGCCTCCGCGCCCAGCTGACGGGCGAGCGCGTCCAGGTCCAGGTCGTCGAGCCGGGAGCCCGAGTAGGACTGCGCGAGCTGCTCGGCCAGCGCGTCGAGGTCGGCGAGGTCCTGGAACACACCCGTGCCGTCACCGAGGCCCAGCGGGTTCTCACCGTCCATGCGCTGCGACCCCGACCAGTCCTCGCCCGGCCGCAGGGTGCGCAGGTTCTGGTCCATCTGCGCCAGCGCGTCCATGAGGTCCGACGAGCCGAACGCCTGCGTCGCCAACGCGTCGAGCTCCGTGCGCTGCTCGGCGCTCATCGACGCGCGCATGCGGGCCGCCGCGGCTGCGCGCCGGGCGAGCGAGTCGAGCAGCTCGTCCACGTCCTGCGGGTCGTCGGGGAAGTACTCGCCGTGCCGGGCCATGAACTGCTCGAACTGCTCACCGACCTGCTCGCCTCGACCGTGCGCGGCGAGCAGGTCGTTGAGGTCGGTCAGCATCTGCCGCAGCGCATCGCGATCGGCGTCGGTCGCACCCTGCAGCGCCTGTTTCATGCCCGCGAAGCGCTGCTCCAGCAGCTCGCGGCCCAGCAGGTCCTTGATCGCCTCGAAGTCCCGCCGGGCGTCGGCACTGTGCCAGTCGTACCCGTTCAGCTCGCTGACGGCCGCGGCGGGGGAGGCGGGCAGGTTGGCGAGCTGGAGCTGGGACAACGCCCGTTCGCCCTCGTCCAGGTCGACGTCGCGGGCGAGCTGCTTGCGCTCGGCGAGCACGGCACGGTCGAGCAGCTCCCTCACCTGCTGGAGCGTGCCGTCGAGGTTGTGCCGAGTCGCGAGGTCGCGGCGCCGCTCGGCGACCCGCCGCGCCAGCTCGTCGAGCCCGGTCTGCTCGCGGCCCCCGCGGCGCAGGAGCTCGCGCAGCGCGGCCTCGGCCGACGACCCGGCCATGACGTCCTCGCCGATCGCCTCGAGTGCCTCGGACAGGTCGACGGGTGGCGCCAACGGGTCGGGCCCGTCGGTGTAGGGCGTGTAGCGAGCGCGGCGCGTCAGCCTGCGGTTGGTCCTCACGGCTGTCGCCCCCCGCAGTGCGCATCAGCCATAGACCGTCTCCCCGTCGCCGGTCTCCTTGCCCAGCCGCCGCGACAGGTAGAGGCCCTCGAGCGCGAGCTCGATCGCACCGGCGCGCCGGCCGTCGTCGGTCGCGCCGAGCCTGGCGCAGATCTGGTCGTACAGCTCGGACTCGCCGAGGGATGGCAGGGCGGCCAGCACGTCGCGCGCGGGGACCTGCTCACCGGTGCTCACCATGGAGCCGGCCTGGATCGCGTCCACCAGCAGGCCGAGGTCCAGACCGCCGAGGTGGGCGCGCACGGTCTCCGCCGTCGCGGTCCGCAGCAGGTGCTCCAGGACGTCGTCCTCGCGGCCCTCCTCGCCGGCCTCGAACTCGATCTTGCCGCCCAGCACGTCGACGGCCGTCTCGAGGTCGACCGGGCGTGCGACCGCCACGTCCTCGCCCTGCTTGGTGGCGCGGTGCAGCGCGGCGGCGGCGATCGTCTCGGCGCCCGCGATCGTGAACCGTGCGCTGACCCCGCTGCGCTGGTCCACCGCGCTGGACTCGCGCAGCGCACGCGTGAACCGGGCCAGGATCTCCACCAGGTGGTCAGGCACGTCCGCGACGAGGTCGGCCTCCTGGCGCACCACGGCCACCTCGTCGGCCAGGTCGGTGGGGTAGTGGGTGCGGATCTCGGCGCCGAAGCGATCCTTGAGCGGCGTGATGATGCGGCCGCGGTTGGTGTAGTCCTCCGGGTTCGCGCTGGCGACCACGAGCACGTCGAGCGGGAGCCGCAGGACGTACCCGCGGATCTGGATGTCCCGCTCCTCCATGACGTTGAGGAGCGCCACCTGGATGCGCTCGGCGAGGTCGGGGAGCTCGTTGATGGCGACGATGCCGCGGTGGCTGCGGGGGACCAGGCCGAAGTGGATCGTCTCCGGGTCGCCCAGCGTGCGGCCCTCGGCGACCTTCATCGGGTCGACGTCCCCGATGAGGTCCGCCACGCTCGTGTCCGGGGTCGCGAGCTTCTCGACGTACCGTTCGTCGCGGTGGCGCCAGACGACGGGAAGGTCGTCCCCCAGCTCGGCCGCGCGGCGCCGGCTCGCCGCCGTGATCGGCTCGTACGGGTGCTCGCCGATCTCCGACCCCTCGATCACGGGCGACCACTCGTCCAGCAGACCCGCGAGCGTGCGCAGCACGCGGGTCTTGCCCTGCCCGCGCTCGCCGAGCAGCACGATGTCGTGGCCGGCGATCAGGGCCCGCTCGAGCTGCGGCACGACCGTCTGGTCGAACCCGTGGATGCCCGGCCACGGGTCGCGTCCGTCGCGCAGGGCGGCGAGCAGGTTGTCGCGGATCTCGGCCCGGACCGTGCGGTGCTCGTGCCCGGAGGCGCGCAGCTGCCCGACGGTCGCCACGTCTGGATGCGTCACCTGGCGACACTAACCCCGGGGGCCGACGCTCGCGTCTGGTGCGCTCGCGTAGCATCGCCCCCGGTGGACGACCGATCGGAGGCCTCGATGCGCACGCGTCCCGAGTCCCGTCGGTGGGACGTGCGGTGAGCCGGCACCCGCACGCGATGCCGGCCCTGGTGGCGCTCGTCGCCGTCGGTGGCGCCTGCGGCAGCATCGCGCGCTACGGCGTGAGTCACGCCCTGCCCGCGCAGGACGGGCTGCCCGTCGGCACCCTCGTCGAGAACGTCGTCGGCGCCTTCCTGCTCGGCTTCCTGCTCGAGGCCCTGCTGCGCGCCGGCACGGAGGACGACCGGCGCCGGGCCCTTCGTCTGGGGCTGGGCACCGGCTTCCTCGGCGGGTTCACCACCTACTCGGCGCTCGCGCTCGAGATCCACGGCCTGTGGGGCGACGGCCGCATCGGGCTGGCGCTGGCGTACGGCCTCGGGTCGGTCGTCCTCGGGACGGCCGCCGCGACGGGCGGGATCCTGCTCGGTGCGCGGCGCTCACGCCGCGTGCCGGATCCCCACGACGCGGGACCCGAACGATGACCCTCGCACTGGTCGGGCTGCTGGGCGGCCTGGGAGCGGCGGCGCGCTTCTGGGCCGACGGCTGGGTGCGGGCGCGCTGGACGACCCGCCTGCCCTGGTCGACGATCGGGATCAACGTGCTCGGCTCGCTGGTGATCGGGGTGCTCGCGGGCCTGCTCGCCGGCGGGGCGATCCCGACGAACGTGTACACGGTGGCGGCGACCGGGTTCTGCGGTGGGTTCACGACGTTCTCGACCGCGACCGTCGAGACGGTGCGCCTCGCGCAGCAGGGAGCCTACGAACGCGCGGCGGTGAACGCGTTCGGCACGCTCGTGCTGACCGTCGTCGCGGCGACCCTCGGGTACGCGCTGGGTACCGCGATCGGCTCCTGAGGGCTGGACCGCCTCGCCGCGGCGCTGTGATCTGCGGCAGGATCGGTCTCGACCTGGAGGAGGGCAGATGGAACCAGCGCTCGTCGCCTCGATCGGCGTGGTCGCGGTCGTGGCCATGAACGGGCTGGCTCGCAAGATCGGCGTCGCCCCGCCCCTGCTGCTGGTCGCGCTCGGCGTCGCGGTGAGCTTCCTGCCCTTCGTGGGTGCCGTGGAGATCGAACCGGAGTGGATCCTGGCCGGCGTCCTGCCGCCCCTGCTGTACTCGGCCGCCGTCTCCATGCCGACCATGGACTTCCGGCGCGACTTCGGCACCATCGGCGGGCTGTCCGTCGCGCTCGTCGTGATCACGTCGGTCGCGCTGGGGTTCGTGTTCTGGTGGCTGCTGCCCGAGATCAACCTGGCCACCGGCATCGCGCTCGGGGCGGTCGTCTCGCCCACCGACGCGGTCGCCACCACGATCGTCAAGCGTCTCGGGGTGCCGCCGCGCGTGGTCACGGTGCTCGAGGGGGAGAGCCTGCTCAACGACGCCTCCGCGCTGGTCCTGCTGCGCTCGGCCGTCGCCGCGACCGCGGGTGCCGTGTCGCTGTGGGGCGTCGCGGGCGACTTCCTGCGCTCCGTCGTGATCGCCGTGGCGATCGGTGCCCTCGTCGGTGTCCTCAACCTGCGCGTCCGGGCGGCCGTGCGTGACGCCGCGTCCTCGACCGCCATCTCGTTCGTCGCACCGTTCGTCGCCTTCGCGCCCACCGAGCACCTCGGTGCGTCGGGGCTCGTGGCGGCGGTCACGGCCGGTCTCGTCGCCGGTCAGGGGTCGGCCAGGTACCTGCGCGCCCAGGACCGTCTGGCGGAGACCCTGAACTGGTCGACCGTCGAGGTGGTCCTCGAGGGTGCTGTGTTCCTCACGATGGGGCTGCAGCTGTTCGGCCTGGTCGACGACGTGCGCGACGAGCACGACTCGATCTGGCTCGCGCTGTGGGTGGGATCGCTGGCGGTGCTCGTCGCACTGCTGCTGCGCTCGCTCTACGTCGCGGTCGTGCTGCTCATCGGCAGCGGTCGCCGGATCGACCCGGAACGTGAACGCGCGCAGCTCGCCGAGGCGGAGGCGCGGTACGCGGAACGGTGGGCCGTCCCCGGCAACCCGAAGCGCCACCCTGTCGGCGATCCGGAGCGGGCGGGCCAGCGCCAGCAGAACCTGGCCCGCCGCGTCGCGCAGCGACTGGCCGACATCGACTACCTCGCCGCGCAGCCGCTCACCGGCCGCGACGGCGTCGTGCTGGTGTGGGCGGGGATGAGGGGCGCGATCACCGTGGCGGCCGCGCTCACCCTCCCGGTGGGCACGCCGCAGCGATCCCTGCTCGTGCTGATCGCGTTCGTCGCCGCCGCGGGGAGCCTGCTGGTGCAGGGCGGGTCGCTGCCGTGGGTCGTCCGGCTGCTGGGTGTGGGCGGTGCGGCGCAGGAGGGCGACGACGAGCGCGCCGCCCTGATGTCGGCGCTGGCCGCAGCGACGGCCCGCGTTGTCGAGGACCCCGACCTGAGGCGCGCCGACGGTTCGCGCTACCACCCTCGCGTCCTCGAACGGGTGCGAAAGACCGCCCAGGCCGAGCAGGACGAGGAGTACCAGGAGCGCTCGCGCGCGATCAACGCGCAGGTGCTGGAGCTGCGGCTCGCGATCATCGACGCCCAGCGTGAGGCGCTCCTCGAGGCGCGGTCCATCGGCACGTTCAGCTCGGCGGCCCTCACGTCGGCGCTCGACGTCCTGGACGCCGACCAGATCAGCGCCGAGCTCAAGGGGGGTGCTGCCGCCGGCGACTGATCAGAGGTGCAGGCGGTAGAACCGGAAGAAGTCGTGCTCGACGTCCAGCACCTCGACGTGGTCGAACCCCGCGGCGGTCGCGTAGCCCGCGAGCACGCCCGGGCGCATGACGGTCCCGGTACCCACGCTGCCCGGTGTCGACAGCCCGTCCGGGAGGCAGCACAGCAGGGAGAAGCCGTACAGGAGCCGTTCGAGCGGATCGCCGGGAACGGCGAACTCCTCGGCCGCCCGCTCGTCCATGACGAGCACGTACCCGCCCGGCCGGACCGCTGCGCGCATCGCACGCAGCACGGCCACGGGGTCGGGCAGGTCGTGGACGCACTCGAAGGCGGTGACCACGTCGAACTCGCCCGCGCGCGCTGCCAGCGTGGCCGCGTCCGCCGTGGCGAAGCGGACACGTTCGGACACGCCCTCCTGCTGGGCGTTGGCGCTCGCAGCGGCGACCGACGGCGCGTCCACGTCGAAGCCCTCGAAGGTCGCGCGGGGGAACGCTCGAGCCAGCCCGATGGATGACCAGCCCTCGCCGCAGCCGACGTCCGCGACCCGCGCATCGCCCTCGAGCAGTGCGAGCAGGTCGGGCAGGCGCGGCACGACGTCCTGACCGAGCTGGTGCAGGAACATGGGCCGGTTGAACGCCCCCTGGGCCGTGCGGGCGTCGTCCCCCAGGCGGGCCCAGCTCACGCCGCCCCCGTCGCGGTAGGCGGTCGCGAGGTCGTCGATCCTGCGGCCTGCAGCCACGGAGATCCCGACGACGGGAGCGGTGAACGCCAGGCTGTCCGCGGCGGTGAGGGCCTCGGCGGCACCCGGGACGAGCGAGTAGCGTCGGCCGGTCGCGGGTGCGCCGGCGTCGTCGACGGACAGGTAGCCGCTCATCGCCTGCTGCTCGAGCCACTCGCGTGCGTACCGTTCCTGGCTCGACGTGCGTCGTGCGAGCTCGACGGACGTCGTCGGGCCGTGCGCGAGCAGCGCGTCGTACCACCCCAGCCGACGCCCGAGGTAGATCGCGTAGGTCTCCACGACCCCGATCGTCACGGCCACCAGGCGCGTCGCGAACACCTCCGCGGGCGCGTCGGGCGCAGGCGTCTCGAACAGGTCGCTGGAACCGGTCGGGGAGGACATCAGAGCCGGTCCGCGGTCGCGCGTGCGACGACGTCGATCCGGACCGCCGCGGCCGGACCCATCAGCCCGAGCGCGGCCGGTGGGAGGGGGACGTCCACGCGCCAGTGATGGGGTCCGGGTTCTGCGTCGGCGAGCGGGACGTCGCGGGCCGGGTCCGGTGCCCAGTCCCGGATCGCGCCGGGCAGCGCCGAGGCCCAGACACCCCACGTCGCCGGCTGGCCGGCTGCGTCGGTGCCGATGTCGACGACCAGGGTGTCCTCCCAGTCCGCGGTCTGCTCCAGGTGGTCGACGAACGACAGCAGCCCGCCGCGGCGCCGCAGCGAGAGCAGCCGCAGGCGCAGCACGTGACGCATCGTGGCGGCCCGCGCCCCGCTCGCGTCCGTGGGTCGCACAGCCTGGGAGGACAGGAACGTCCGCAGCAGGGGCACGGGCGTCGCGGCGGTGTCGGCGGTGGCTGGGCGCTCGATCTGGATCGGGCACAGGTGCGCGGTGCTCTGCTCGTGCAGCACCACGGGCAGACCCCGGATCGACAGCGCGGCCTCGAGCTGCCAGTCGATGTCGTCGTCGGGCGTGCCGGGCAGCCGCAGCCCGCTCAGCGTCGCCTCGATGCCGAGGTCCCCGAACAGGAAGCGGGACAGGTTCTGGTACCCCTCCTCGGAGTTCACGATCCCGAACCGCCCCGAGTGGCTGCGGTGCACGAACGCGCGCGGCGTGCCCTGCACGTACGCGTTGTCGATCTGGACGAGACCGTCGCTGCGGGCGCCGACGGCACGCGCGGACAGCCCCTTGGCGACGTCGTAGTCGTCCGAGTCGGTGCCGACCAGGCAGAACAGACGCTCGTGCGGGAAGCCGTCGGCGGGCATCACGGTCGCGTCGAAGGCGCCTGCAGCCGCACTCGTCGGCGTCAGGTACTCGCGCATGCGTGCGGGCCCGAAGATGTCCGCGCCCTGGATCCCGGTGAGGTCCCGCACCTTCTCCAGCAGCCCGAACCCCACCGCGAACTCGATGCCGCCGTGCGGGGTCGCATAGGTGAAGACGCGGTCGACGAGCGCCGTGGCGGCGTCGGGACGGCCTCCCACGTGCTCGTCCTCGACGGCGACCTTCTGGATCATGGAGCGCACCACCAGGCCGCCCATGGAGTGGGCCACCAGGAAGACGCGCGGGGCGCCGGTCTGCTTGCGGACGAGCAGCACGAGGTCGAGCAACGACCGCGCCGCCGACTCGATCGAGAACGCCGGAGCGTCCTTCGCCAGCGCGGGCGCGAACGCGTCGTAGAAGCGGTGGACCCAGATGGACGCCGCGGGCACGGAGCCGGGCTCCTGGTCGGCCAGGTAGGCCGCCTGGTTGCCGTGCACCAGGAGCTGGTACCCGTGCTCACCGATGAGTCGCAGCAGCGGGCTCTCGAACTGGTGGAACGCCGCCCGGTCGGCGCCGTCGACGCGGACCTGCACCGAGCCCTCGTTGAAGCCGTAGAGCGGGTCACCGACCGCGTTGTCGATGCCCGACGGCCCGCCGGCGAACCCGCGGACGTAGATGACCGGCAGCCGGCCGTCACCGGGATAGCTCACGTGAGACACCTCCGCTCGCGCAGCGCGCGGCCATGCGCACCGTCGATCTGGAGGAGCACCCGGAGGTGGGAGAGATACAGCGGCGCACGAACCGTTCGGTCCGTGCGCCGCTGCGACGTGCGTGCAGGTGGCGTGCTACTTCTTCTTCACGACCACCGACGACGACGCCTTCGTCTGCAGCTTGCTCGTGGCCTTGACCACCGCACGGTACGAACCCGTCTTGGTGACCTTGACCTTGGCGCTCCAGTGGCCCTTCGAACCAGTCACCTTGACCGTCTTGACGGACTTCCAGGTCTTCGAGCCCTTGGCGCGGAACTGGATGGTGACCTTGGTGCCCTTGGCCAGCGGCTTGTACTTGTAGGAGACGGTCGGGCTGGCCTTCTGGTAGGTGGCGCTGCCGGAGAGCGTGACCGTGTGGTTCTTCTTGACGGATGTCGCCGAACGGTGCGGGGTGGTGACCTTCACCGCGCTGCGGATGTAGCCCGTGGCCTTGACGGTGAAGTCCGTGTCGACATCGAGCGCGGGGTTGCTCGCGTAGCGGTAGGCCGAGACCTTCGCGCTGACCTTGCACGCGCCGGAGGTGACGTACGTCCCGATCGTCGTGCTGGTCGAACGCTTGGACTTCACCTTGAAGGGGATCGTGTAGGAGCCCGAACCTTCCTTCGTCGGGACGGCCGCGGAGCCGTTGCAGCTCTTGGCGCCCGTCACCGTGATCAGCGCGTACCAGCTCACGGCCTTGACGCCGTAGTCGTAGCCGTCGACGACGTCGTGCGCGGCGGCGGGCGTCTTGACCGTCAGGGTCACCCAGTGCTTGTCGGACATCGTGCCGAGCTTGTTCTTGACGTCGTGGACGGTCAGCTTGGCGGTGACGCCCTGGCGCTTGACGGTCGTCGAGTCGTTGGCCTGGGCCGTCGTGGACAGCAGACCGAGGCTGAGGGTCGCGGCCACGGCGGCAGCGAGGAAGCGGACGGGTGCGCGCATGATGTGCGATTTCTCCCCTGTGTGCGAAAGCGGACGAGGGGTGTCTACCAGAAGTTTCCCCAGGCATCGGGCCGACGCGCGCTTCCTGAGACGAAACTCCCTCTTACGGACCAACCGGGTGAACGGAACCACCCGTGATGCGCACCAGCTCGTCGAAGGTCGTCGGGAAGACCGTGTGGGGTGTGCCGGCTGCCGCCCAGATGCGCGGGTAGTCGGCCAGAGCCGTGTCGACGACCGTCTCGAGCGGTTGCGGGTGGCCCACGGGGGCGACCCCGCCGATCGCCTGCCCGGTCGCCTCTCGGACCTGCTCCGGGGTCGCGCGCACGACCGCCGCGCGGTCGAGCCGGTGCGCCAGACCGGCCGTGTCGACGCGGTGCCGTCCGCTGGTCATTACCAGCAGCGGCCGACCGTCCGCCCAGAAGACCAGGCTGTTGGCGATGGCCCCCACCTCGCACCCGAGCGCGGTCGCGGCCAGGGCGGCGGTGGCCGCCGAGTCGGGCAGCGCCGCGATCGCGCCCCGGGCGCCGGCGGCGTCGAGCGCTCGTGCGACGAGCTGGGTGCGCGGGGGGAGGGCTGAGACGTCGGTCACGCCCTGATCATGCCCGACCCGGACGCCTGCGCGGCGACAGTCGGACGTTCGGCAGGTCGGGCGCTGGGATCCGGACGCCGTCGTGCCCGTCGACCTCGCCGAAGCGCTCGGCGAAGGCGTCCGACGACCACGCGGCGCGCGCCTGCTCGATGTCCGCGTGGCTGCGGCCGACGAAGTTCCACCACATGACGAGGTCGTGCTCGAACCGCCTTCCGCCGAGCAGCAGGAAGCGACCCGGGCCGTCGTCCGCGGAGACCGTGAGCTCGCGCCGGCCGTCGCCCAGGAACAGCAGAGGACCAGGGGTGAGCGTCTCGCCGTCGACCTGCACGGTCCCGTCGAGCACCAGCACGGCGTGCTCGAAGGGCTCCTCGAGCGGCAGCGTGGCCGTCGCGCCGGCGTCGAGCGCGACGTCCGCACCCACGAGCGGCGTGTGCACGTGGGCCGACGACCTGGCCTCGCCGAGGGCCCCGACCATGATCGTGGCGCGCACACCGGCCGCTTCCCACACCGGCAGGTCCGTGACCTGCTCGAACGCGGCCGGATCCTCGCGAACGTCGTCGGGCAGGGCCACCCAGAGCTGGACGGCGTGCACGGGGTCGCCCTCGACCGAGAACTCGGAGTGCGAGACGCCGTGGCCCGCCGTCATGAGGTTGAGCTGGCCGGGCCGCACGAGCACGTCCGAGCCGAGGCTGTCGCGGTGGCGGATCTGGCCCTGCAGCGGCCAGGTCACCGTCTGCAGCCCGGTGTGCGGGTGGGGCAGCACGCGCATCTGGACCTGCTGCGGCCCGAACTCGTCGAGGAAGCACCAGGCGCCGACCATGGGGAGCGCGCGCTGCGGCAGCGTGCGGCGGACCTGCATCGACCGCAGGCCGCCCAACGGGACGTCGCGCGGCTCCAGCAGCTCGTGCAGCGGGCCCGTGCCGCCGTGCGCGTGGCACTGCTGAGGGGTCGGCCGGTTCTCCAGGTTCGTCACGTGCCTACTGTGCCTCACACGGTGCACGACGAACGGACCTCACGTCCCACGGCCCCGGAACGTCTGCACACTGTGAGCATGGTCGAACCCTTCGAGCACGCGGTCGTCCGGCACGGGGCGACCGTGCTGCGCGTGTGCCGGGCCGTCGCGGGGCTCAGCGACGGCGACGACGCGTGGTCCGAGACGTTCCTCGCGGCGCTGCGCGCGTGGCCCGGCCTGGAGCCGGGTACGAACGTCGAGGCGTGGCTGGTGACGATCGCGCACCGCAAGGCGATCGACGTGCTGCGCGCCCGCGCGCGGCGTGCAGTGCCCGTCGGCGATGTCCCGGAGGGGGCGCTGCCGATGGTCGGACGCACCGACGGTGGCCGGGACCTCGACCTGTGGCAGGCCGTCGCGGCGCTGCCGACGAAGCAGCGTCACTGCGTCGCCCTGCACCACCTGGGCGGCCTGCCGTACGACGAGGTCGCGGCACTGGTGGGAGGTTCCGCCGCCGCCGCGCGCCGGGCGGGTGCGGACGGCATCGCGGCACTGCGCCGCGCCTACGGTACGACGGACGGAGAAGACGCATGACGCACGAGATCGCACGGGACCCGGCGCTGCCCCGGTGGCCGTCCGGCTTGCCGGTCCCGCCCGACGGCGACCTCGCGGCGCTGCAGGCCACGCTCGCGCGGCGCGCGCAGGACGACGGGCTGCTCGACGTCGCCTACCGGACCGTCGACGCGCCGCTGGGGCCGCTCCTGCTCGCCGCGACATCCGCGGGGCTGGTGCGCGTCGCGTTCGAGGTGCAGGACCACGAGCGTGTGCTCGAGGACCTCGCGGCGCGCGTCAGCCCGCGGGTGCTGCACGCCCCGGCGCGGCTGGACGGCGTGGCGCGGGAGCTCGACGAGTACTTCGCCGGCCGCCGCCGCGCGTTCGACGTGCCGGTCGACCTGCGGCTGCTGGCCGGGTTCCGGCACGCCGTCGTCGAGCACCTGGCCGACATCGCGTACGGCCGGACCGCAAGCTACGCAGCCGTGGCAGCGGCGGCCGGCAGCCCGCGGGCCGTCCGGGCCGTCGGCACGGCGTGCGCGCTGAACCCCGTCCCGATCGTGCTGCCGTGCCATCGCGTGGTGCGCAGCGACGGGACACCGGGGCAGTACGCCGGGGGAGCGGCGGCCAAGGTCGCGCTGCTCGAGCTGGAGCAGCGCGTCGGGGCGTGACGCGTCAGGGCTGCAACGGCCAGTCGACGAGCCGGGGGATGCCGTCGGGTGCGACGGCAGCCAACGCGAGGAACCGTGCCTCGGCGCGGTGCAGCCGGATGTGCTCGTCGAGCGACCACGTGGGTCCGTTGGTCAGGGTCATGCCGCACGCGCACGCGATCGACACGACGCCGTCAGGATCGGTCCGCACCACACCGACGGTCGTGTGCTCCGTGGCCGCCCGGACCTTGGCGCGGCGCATGAGCGCCGAGACGGGCACGGTGGCCGGCTGGGGGTCGCTCACGGCGCGAGCCTACCGACCGGCTCGGGGGGTCAGCGCTCGGTGCCCACCGCGTCGTCGACGAGCTGGTCGAGCTCGAACGACTCGTCCCACGTCCCGCCGCCGAGGCTCGGCATCATCTCGCGCAGGCGCGGCTGCCAGGCCTCGCTGCGCTCGGGGAAGCACCGCTCCAGCAGGTCGAGCATCGTCGCGACGGCCGTCGACGCGCCCGGCGAGGCGCCGAGCAGACCGCTGATCGTGCCGTCCGCCGACGTGACGAGCTCCGTGCCGAAGTTGAGCACGCCACCCTTGCCCTTGGCCTTCTTGATGACCTGGACGCGCTGGCCGGCCGTGATGAGCTCCCAGTCGCGCGGGTCGGCCGTCGGCATGAAGGCGCGCAGCGTGCGCAGCCGCGCGGTCTGCGAGGCCGTGACCTCGCCGACCAGGTACTTGACGAGGTCCATGTTGGCGAGGCCGACCGCGAGCATCGGGACGATGTTGCCCGGACGGATCGAGCGCACCAGGTCCATCCACGAGCCGTGCTTGAGGAACTTCATGCTCCAGCCCGCGTACGGACCGAACAGGAGCGCGGTCTGCCCGTCCACCACGCGCGTGTCGAGGTGCGGCACGGACATGGGCGGGGCGCCGATGTCGGCCTTGCCGTAGACCTTGGCCTGGTGCTGGGCGACGATCTGCGGGTTGGTGGTGCGCAGGAACTGGCCGCTGATGGGGAAGCCGCCGAAGCCCTTGGCCTCCTTGATGCCCGAGCGCTGCAGCAGACGCAGCGCGCCGCCGCCCGCACCGATGAAGACGAACTTGGCGTTGACGCGGCGCGCGCGCTTGTGGCCGTTCCAGCGCCGGTCGCGCAGGGTGACGCGCCACGAGCCGTCCTTGCGCTGCTTGAGGCGCGTGACCTCGCTCTCGAGGTGCAGGCGAGCGCCGTTCGTGACCGCGTCGGTGATCATCGACGACGCGAGCGCGCCGAAGTCGACGTCGGTGCCCGCGGCCGAGCGCGTCGCCGCGATCGGCTCGTCGGCGTCGCGGTCCGCGACCAGCAGCGGTGCCCACTGCTCGATCTGGGCCGGGTCGGTGCTGAACTCGAGGTCCGCGAACAGCGGGTGGCGACGCAGCGTCTCGAAGCGGCGACGCAGGTAGTCGACGTTGTCGGCCCCGCGCACGAAGGTCATGTGCGGTGTGCTCGACAGGAAGCCGGTGCCGCCGGGCAGGCGGTCGTGCGTCGCGAGGTGGTGCCACAGCTCGCGCGAGAGCTCGAACTGCTCGTTGATGACGACGGCCTTGCTGATGTCGATCGTGCCGTCGGCGAGCTCCGGCGTGTAGTTGAGCTCGCACAGGGCGGCGTGGCCGGTGCCGGCGTTGTTCCAGGCGTTGGAGCTCTCCTGGGCCAGACCGTCGCGACGCTCGTGGATCTCGATCGTCCAGGACGGCTCGAGCTCACGGACCAGGGCGGCGAGCGTGGCGCTCATGATCCCGCCCCCGACCAGCAGGACGTCGACGTCCGTCGGGACGCTTGCTGAGGTGTTCTCTGCGCGCTCTACCACGTGTCCGATCGTATGTTGACGTCGAGATTCTCAACGCCGAGGGACGTGTGATCTTCGTTACGTGCCTCGTGGACAGCTCGTGGGCAGCAGGTGGAGCGGCCCCGCCGGGCGCAGGTGGCTGCGACCGGCGGGGCCGGATCAGGGTGGGTTGGGGGTCAGCTCACGGTGCAGGACGCGCCGTTGAGCGTGAACGCCGTCGGCTTCGGGTTGGTGCCGTTGTGCGAGCCGTTGAAGCCGAGCTCCGTCGAGGCCCCGGCAGCGAGCTGCCCGTTCCACGCGGCGTTGGTCACCGTGACCGCCGAGCCCTGCTGCGTGAAGTTCCCGGACCAGTAGTTGGTCACCGTCTGGCCGGCCGAGAACGCGAACTTCAGGCTCCACCCGTTCAGGGCCGTGGTGCCCGTGTTGGTGAGCTTGATCGACGCCGTGAAGCCCGTGTTCCAGTCCGACGTCGTGTACTTGACCGCGCACGTGCCGGGGTTCGGAGTGACGGTCGGGGTGGGTGTGGGCGTCGGGGTGGGTGTGACCGTCGGGGTCGGCGTGACCGTCGGAGTGGGTGTGACGGTGGGTGTGGGTGTGGGTGTGGGGGTGACGGTGGGCGTGGGTGTCACCGTCGGCGTCGGGCTGGTCGTCGGTGTCGTCGTCGGGTCCGTCCCCGTGAGGTTCCCGACGACGATGCCACGACCGTTCGTGCCCACGTAGACGCGCCCGTACACGTCCGGGTCGCCGATGACGACCGAACCCGTCCAGCCCCACTGGTGCTGGTCGTCGTTGATGCGGACCCACGTGGCCCCCGCGTCGATCGAGCGGAAGATGCCGCGCACGCCGTTGATCTTCGACGACGTGTAGATGGCCGGGTAGGTCGCGCCCGGCGCGGCCTTGCCGAACCCGATCGCGTCGCCCTGGTCGACCGCCGTGATCTTGGTGAACGTCGCCCCCGAGTCGGTCGAGTGCCACATGCCGTAGGCGCCCTTCGTGTCGCCGCCCGTGAGCCAGACGTCCCCCTCACGGCCGGGGACCGCCGCGAACCGGACCGACGTGGTCGGCAGTCCGGTCGCCTTGGAGGCCGTGAAGGTCACGCCGCCGTCGGTCGACGTCGCGAACGTGCCGGCGTTCCACGCGTAGAACTTCTGCCCGTTGACCCGGTCGGACTCGACGCGCGCGCCCACGGCCACGCCGGTGGACCTCGTCCAGCTCGAGCCGAACGTCGACGACGTGTACACGCCGGCGCCGTCGGGGCTCCAGACGATGCGTCCACCGTCGGCGCCCATGGCCACCGTGCCGGCGCCGGTCACGCCGGCCGGGTCCTGGCCGGCCCACCACGAGCTGCCGCCGGAGGTGGAGATGCCGATGTGGGAGGTGGCGTTGTCTGCCGAGCCGACCCGGACCATCGTCGCGGGCTTCGTCTCGGCGAAGTCGACACCGTTGACCGACGACATGTACGGGGCGGTCGCCGAGTACGCGCTGGGAACCTTCGTGATGTCGGTGTGCACGAACCCGCCGATGTCACCGAGGCCGGAGATCACCTCGGTCGCGCCGGGAGGTGCGGCCAGGTCCAGCACGGCCGTCTCCTCGAGCCCCTGCGCCTTGACGCTGATCCCGACCTTGCCGCCCGTGTCCCACGCGGTGAGGTTCGAACCGCCGTAGATCGTGGCGCCCGTGCCGTACATGAAGCTGTTCGAGTCGAACGGGTCGATCTCGAACGACTCCGTCATCCAGCCCAGCTTGGGGCTGGTCTCCGGGAGCTGCGCCTGCTGGCCGAACGTCAACCACGGAGCGCCGCTGATGTCCTGCGTGTAGCGGTTGGTGCGGTTGGGGTACCCGTCGAAGTCCCAGATCCGCGTCCACGTGGCACCACGGTCCGTGGACCGGAAGATGATGTCGTCGGGCCACCAGGAGATCTGCGAGACCGCCATGATCGTGTTCGGGTGCTGGCGGTCGATCGTCAGGCCGCTGTAGCCGAAGTAGTTGTCGGTGCTCGACGACGGGACGGGGCTGATCTGCGTCCACGTGCCTGTCGTCGTGTCGAGGCGCCAGAGGTCGCCGTGGCCGCCGTCGTACGGCCCGCCGGTGTCGCTCGTGGCGATGTAGAGCTGCTTGCCGACGGGGTCGAGCACGCCCTTGTGGGCGATGAAGCCCGTGGGCTGGCCGGCGATGCGCGTCCAGGTCGCACCCGCGTCGGTGGAGCGGTAGACGGTGTTGTCCTTGTCGGCGACACCCACGTAGATCGTCTTGCTGGGTGACCCCTTCGTTCCGCTCGTCGGGTCGAACGTCACCCACACGACGCCCTGGTTGGTGGTGAGGTAGCCGTTGGTGTCGGTGGGGTCCTGCACGTAGTTGCCCACGTTGGTGAAGCTCGAGACCTTCGCCCAGGTCACGCCCGAGTCGGTGCTGCGCCACAGGCCGTTGCCGCCCTCGGTGCCGAAGTACAGGACGCGGTCGTCGTTGGGGTCGATCTGCAGACGCTCGCCCATGCCGCGGCCGGGCATGTTGCCGCCCACCTTGAAGGGCAGGTCGGTCTTGGCCCACGTCTTGCCGCGGTCCGACGAGCGCAGGATGGCGCCGTTGTTGGGGTCCCAGCTGTTCGTGTACAGGCCGGTCGCGACGAACACCTTGTCGGGGTTGACCGGGTCGGTGGCCAGCGACAGGACGCCGGTGTGCCCGAAGTCGTCCCAGCCGATGCTGTCGAGCAGCGGGACCCACCGCTTGGTGGCGTTGTCGAGGCGGTACGCGCCGCCGATGTCGGTCCGGGCGTAGACGAGGCCCTTCTCGGACTGGTTGTAGATGATCCCGGGGACGAACCCGCCGCCCACGATCTCGACGTTGCCCCACGTGTAGGGCGACGTGGCGGCGTGGGCCGGCTCCTGGCTGGAGACGGCGACGAGCGCGCCGGCGACCACGGCGGCCGAGGCGACGAGGGCTGCGACGCGGGCGGACGTCCGGGGTGATGAGGCGCGGGGCAACGGCGGGCTGGCGGACATCCGCAGCACTCCTTCGTGGAAGCGGGTCGAGCTCCCGAGGGCGGCACTGCCCGCGGGAGGGTGGTCGCGACGCGACGCGGCTGCGACGCTATCGAAGCGCTTCGAGAGCGCGCAGGGTGCGAATCGTTTAACCGGTGGCTCGACGGCGCGGGGCGTGAGAGAGCGCCACCGCGCGAGCACGGACGCGTCCGAGGTGCGGGACACCGGCGATCCCGCGTGCGCGCCGCCGCTGGGCGAGGTACAACCGAGACATGAGCCGCCACCGCGACCTGACGTCCGATCCCGCCGCCGAGCACCTCGCCGACCGCACCCGGTCGCAGGCCGAGCTGGACGCCGCCGACGCACGCTCCGGGGGAGACCCACGACGTGCCCCGCGCTCGCTCCACGCGACCGAGCTGGCGGCCGACGACGAGGCCATCGCGAGCAGCGACGACTGGGACGACCCCGAGCGGCTCTGAGCCTGTCGCCGACGCGTCAGGTGAGCCGCAGGAGCCGGGCCCGGATCGCCCGCAGCAGCGCGAACCCGTCCGCCCCCTGGACCACCGCGATGCCGTCGCGCACCGCCTGCTGACCCGCCCGGACCGACCCCGGTGCTGCCACGGGGACGCCGTGGGCGAGCACGTGCTCACCGAACGTGAGCTGGCGCAGCAGGATCGCGCGCACCTGGTCGGGGTGTCGCTGCGCGGCGCCCGCATAGATCTCCGGGTCGCGCTGCCCGTCGTCGCCCACCAGGATCCAGCGGACGTCGGGCAGCTCGGCCATGAGCCTGCGCAGCTGCGTCACCTTGTGCCGTGCGCCCGACCGGAACCACCCGGTGTTGGTCGGGCCCCAGTCGGTCAGCAGCATCGCGCCCGCGGGGAACCCGTGCCGGGCCAGGAAGCGGCCGATCGCGGGTGCGGCGTTCCAGGCGCCGGTCGAGAGGTAGACGACGGGGATACGTGGGTCGGCCGCCAGGAGCTGCTGGTAGAGCACCGCCATGCCGGGCACCGGTTCGCGTGCGCCCTCGTGCCGGACGAAGCTGTTCCAGGCCGCGACCAGCGGGCGCGGCAGGCGCGTCACCATGACGGTGTCGTCGATGTCGCTCACGAGCCCGATGCGCACGTCGGGGTCGACGACCTGCACGCGCGCCGTCGCCCGTGCGCCGTCCGCGGCCGTCAGCTCGACGTCGTGCCACCCGGGCGGCAGGTCGGACGCCAGGTCGGCGTCCAGGTAGCCGCCGCGGTCGGTCACGACGTGGTGGAGGCGGTCGCCGACGCGCACGTCGACCCGCACACCCGCCACCTGGGCCGTCGCGAAGCTGCGCCAGCCGCGCACGGCATGAGCCGGTGCGCTGCCGGCCTGCTCCCCGCCGCCCGCGCCCGGCAGGTCGGACGACCGCACGACCGGCGCGGCCAGCAGCGTGCGGGCCATGACCCGCACCCACCCGGGGGCGCCGTAGCCGGCGTAGGGCTCGATGCGGACCGTCCAGCCGCGGCGCCGCATCCGTTCCGCGATCCGTCGGTCGAACGCGTCCTCGAGGCGCGCGGCGACGTGCAGCCGAGGTTCGGCGCCGGGGTGCGACGACCCGGGTCGGACGACGCCGGGCCGCGCCGCGCGCAGGACCGCCCGGCCACCGGAGACCCCGGTGGTCGGGCGGTCGGGGGCGTCGCTCACTCGGCCTTGCCGGCGGCCTTGGCCGCGCCCTTCTCCGTGCGGGAGCCCTGCGTGCTCAGCACACCGCCTGCCGACTCGAGGTGCGCTCGGACGAACCAGTGGAACAGCTCGAGCTCGTGCAGGTGACCGATCAGCAGGTCGTTCGTGACGTCGTCGAGCTCCTCGACGTCCTTCGCCGCCTTGCGGTGGTCGGCGATGACGCCCTGGTAGACCTCGTCGAGGGCCCCCAGGTGCTCGATCGCGTTCGCACGGCCGATCGCGTAGTCGTCCCACGTGCGTGCCTTCACCAGCGCACCGGGGGTGCCGACGGGTGCCACGCCGAGGGTCGCGATGCGCTCGGCGATCGCGTCGACCATGAGGCGGACGGCGTCGACCTGCGGGTCGATCATCTCGTGGACCGCGATGAAGTGCGGCCCGACGACGTTCCAGTGGATGTGCTTGAGGGTCAGCGCCAGGTCGTTTAGGGCGTCGAGGCGGGTCTGCAGGATCGTCGCGACGGCTGCTCCGTCCTCCTTGGTCAGGGACGGGACGGTGAACGTGGGCAGGTCCTTGCTCGCCATGAGGCAGTGCTCCTTCGTGCTCGTCGGGGACGGTCTCCCCGGTCGCTCAGGCTCAACGCTGCCTCACGGACCCGTCCCTCGCCATCCGAGCGTGAGGCGCGTGCGAGCGATCACGCGAACGGGTCGCCCCGGTCCGCGAACCGCCGGGCGACGTCGCCGGGACCCAGGTGCGCCAGGCCCGGTTCGATCTCGTCCCACCAGCGTGGCGCCGCGACCGTCGGCCGCTCCCGGCCGCGCAGCGAGTAGGGCGTGATGGTCGTCTTGGCGGGATGGTTCTGCGACCAGTCCAGCAGCACCTTTCCGCCGCGCACCTCCTTGCGCATGACCGCCACGACGAGGGCCGGGTGCGCCGCGGCCAGCTCGTACGCGACGTCGCGGGCGTACTGGCGCACCTGCATGACCGACGACGTGCCGGGCAGGTCGGCGTAGAGCTGCATGCCCTTGCTGCCCGACGTGACCGGCACGATCCGCTCGAGGCCGTCGGCGCGCAGGCGGTCCGCGACGAGGTGGGCGACACGGACGCACTCGTCGAGTCCCGCCGGCGGCCCCGGGTCGAGGTCCACGACGAGACGGTCGGGTGCACGCACGCCACCGCGCGGACCGACCCGCCACTGCGGCGTGTGCAGCTCGAGCGCGCCCTGGTTGGCGGCCCAGACCAGGCCGGCCAGGTCGTCGATGAAGGGCAGCTCCAGCTCGGCGCCCTCGTCGTCGGCGCCGGGCGCGGCACGCAGCCTCTGCCGGCGCAGCCACTCGGGTGCGCCTCGTGGGGTGTTCTTCTCGAAGAACCGCTCGGACCCGGTCCCGTCGGGCCAGCGGATCCTCGTGACGGGCCGGCCGCGCAGCTGCGGCAGGATGCCGCCCGAGACGCGCAGGAGGTAGTCCATGACCTCGGCCTTGGTGGTTCCGGTGGCCGGGAACAGCACCTTGTCGAGGTGGCTGACGCGCACCTGACGGCCGTCCACGTCGAGCGTCTGCCGGTCGGGTGTCACGGGGCCTCCCAGGGGTCGGGTCCGGCGTCGGTCCGCGGGCCGCGGACCACGGGCTGGCGCAGCCGTCCCGACGGGGTGCGGGCCAGGTAGCGGACGTCGACGACGAGCGTCGGCTCGCACCAGCGGGCGCCGCGGGCGTCGGCGGCCGGGACGTCGCCGACGAAGCGTGACGTGGCGGCGGGGCGTTCGTCGAGCAGAGCGCGGAGCCTCGTCGTGAGCGGGCCCGCGAGGCCGCTGCCCGCGCGGCCCAGGTACCGCAACGCGCCGTCGGCGTCGGGCGCTCCCAGCAGGAGCGCGCCCAGTCGTCCGGTCCCCGTGGACTCCTCGCGCCAGCCGCCGACGAGCGCAGCACGCGTGCGGTGGTGCGGGGCCTTGACCCAGTCGGGCGAGCGGCGGCCCGGTCGGTAGGTCGACGAGCGGCGCTTCGCCACGACGCCCTCGAGCCCGTGCTCGGCGGTCACCGTCCAGAGCTCGTCGCCGTCGTCGTAGACCGGCGAGCGTTCCACGTGCGGCGGCAGCGGGATCGCGTCCAGGGCTGCGCGGCGCTCGTCGTACGGCGCCGACGTGAGGTCGCGGCCGGCCAGCTGGAGCACGTCGAACACCAGGTACGTCACGGGCCGCGCGTCCGCGAGCGCGCGGGCCCGACGGGCGTCGCGCACGTGCATGCGCTCGGCCAGCGCCGCGAACGACGGCACGCCGCCCGCGAGCAGCACGATCTCGCCGTCGAGCACCGCGTCCGGGACGTCGACCAGGCCCGCCAGCTCCGGGTACGCGTCCGTGACGTCGTTCTCCGCCCGGCTCCAGAGCCGCAGCGGGCCGGTGCGGGTGTCGGCCAGCGCGCGCACTCCGTCCCACTTGACCTCGAACGCCCAGTCCTTCCCGCGCGGCAGCACACCGGGTGTGGCGGTAGGGGTGGCGAGCATGGGCTGCACGGGTCCATCCTGACGGAATGCGAGCGATCTGGAAGGGCGCGGTGGCGTTCGGGCTGGTCAACGTCCCGGTGCGGCTGTACGCGGCGACGGGTGAGCACGAGGTCACCATGCACCAGGTGCACCGCGAGGACGGTGGCCGGATCCGCTACCGCAAGGTGTGCAGCCTGGACGGCGAGCCCGTCGAGTACTCGGAGATCGCCAAGGGGTACGAGACGGCGGACGGCGAGCTCGTCGTCCTGACCGACGACGACTTCGCCAACCTCCCGCTCGCCACCGAGCGGGAGATCGAGGTGATGGAGTTCGTCCCGGTCGACCAGGTGGACCCGATCATGCTCGGCAAGACGTACTATCTGGAGCCCGACAAGACCGCCGCCAAGCCGTACGCGCTGCTGCGTGGCGCGCTGGAGGCGGCGGACCGCGTCGCGGTGGTCAAGGTCGCGCTGCGGCAGCGCGAGTCGATGGCCGTCCTGCGCGTGCGGGACAAGGTCATCTGCCTGCAGACGCTGCTGTGGCCCGACGAGATCCGGGTCGCCGACTTCCCGATCCTCGACGCGGACGTGACGGTCAAGCCGGCCGAGCTGACGATGGCGAGCTCCTTGGTGGAGTCGCTCGCGGCCGACTTCGACCCGAGCCAGTACGAGGACCGTTACGCGGCCGCGCTCGAGGACCTGATCGAGCAGAAGGTGTCGTCGGGCAAGACCCAGGCGGTGCCGGTGCCCGCCGGGGAACGGGAGGACAGCGGCGGTGAGGTCGTCGACCTGCTCGCCGCACTGCAGCGCAGCGTGGAGAAGGCGCGCACGGCCCGCGGGGAGGAGCCCGCGGCAACGACCGACGACGGCGATGCGAAGGCGGCCAAGGCGAAGAAGCCCGCCACGGCGAAGAAGACGAAGAAGAAGGGCACGTCGCCCGACGACGACGGTGCGCCGGCCGGCCGCGCGCGGCGCAAGGCGTCGTGACGCCCGCAGCGTCGGGGAGGGGAACGGCTGCTCGTCGGGACACGGCGGTCGCGGCGCTGCGGCGGATCGCGTTCCTGCTGGAGCGTGCTCAGGCGAGCCCGTACCGCTGCGCCGCGTTCCGGACGGCCGCGACCGTCGTCGAGAGCACGGACGCCGCGCGGCTGGACACGCTGGTCGCGAGCGGCGGGCTCGCGGATCTGCCGGGCGTGGGCGCCAGGACCGCCGAGGTGGTGGCGCTGACGTGGCGCGACCGTGTGGTGCCGTACCTGGCCGAGCTCGAGGAACAGTACGCGGCGCTGCCCGAGCCCTCCGAGGCCGCGCTGACGTTGCGGCGCGCGCTCCGGGGTGACCTGCACGCGCACACCGAGGCGAGCGACGGCTCGACGCCGGTGCAGGAGATGGTCCTGGCCGCGCTGGAGCTGGGGCACGAGTACCTCGCGATCACGGACCACTCGCCGCGGCTGACGGTCGCGAACGGGCTGTCGGCGCCGCGGCTGCGGGCGCAGGTCGCGCAGCTCGCCGCGCTCAACGGGGTCGTCGAGCCGTTCGTCGTGCTGAGCGGGATCGAGTGCGACATCCTCGACGACGGCACCCTGGACCAGGACCCGGACCTGCTCGACGAGCTCGACGTCGTCGTCGCGTCCGTGCACTCGAAGCTGCGCATGGACTCCGCCGCCATGACGCGACGCATGATCGCGGCCGTCACCGACCCCCGCACCGACGTGCTCGGGCACTGCACGGGGCGGCGGCTGACCGGGAAGCAGCGACCGCCGTCGGAGTTCGACGCGGCCGCGGTCTTCGCCGCCTGCGCCGAGCACGGCGTCGCGGTCGAGATCAACTGCCGGCCCGACCGCCTGGACCCGCCGCACGACCTGCTCGCGATGGCCGTCGACGCCGGGTGCGACTTCAGCATCGACACGGACTCCCACGCCCCGGGCCAGCTCGACTGGCAGATCGTCGGCTGCGAACGTGCCGTGGCGCACGGCATCGGCGCGGAGCGCGTGATCAACGCCTCACCGGCGGCGACGTTGCTGGCGCGGACGCACGGAGCACACGGCGAGTCGGGTTAGGGTCGACGGCGGTGACGGGCGAATCCGCGGATCCGCGGGTTCCTCGTCGCGCGGCCCGGCCCCCGGGTCCGCATCCGTACAGTCAACAAGGAGCACCTTTCGTGAGCGTGAACCGCACCGAGCTCGTCCAGGCCGTCGCCGCCAAGGCCGGTCTCACCAACTCCGAGACCGACAAGGCCCTCAAGGCCTTCCAGGAGGTCCTGGTCGAGCAGCTCGCCGCCGGCGAGGCCGTGACGATCCCCGGCTTCCTGGCCGTGTCGCGCGCCGACCGCGCCGCGCGGACGGGCATCAACCCCCAGACGGGCGAGAAGCTCGAGATCCCCGCGGGCTACCGCGTGAAGATCACGGCGGGCAGCGCGCTCAAGCGCGCCGCGCAGGGCTGAGCCGACGTACCCGGGCCGGGGCCCGATCCGCGAGGGTCGGGCCCCGGCCTTCGTCGTGCGCGGCCTTCTCCCGCACGGCTGACGTCAGGCACGCCTGTCGTCGTAGGGCGCCGCGCCGCTCGGGTCGTGCCGCGTCGCCCACCCCGTCACGACCTTCGGCAGCACCCACCACGCGCTCGCCAGCACGACGAGGGCAGCACAGCCCACCCACCGGCCCGCCGCGCGGGACAGCACCACGTCGAACAGCAGCATCGCGCTGCCCGACAGCACCAGCGCCAGCACCAGCAGCCCGGCCCGCGCGAACCAGCTCCCGATCGTCACGAGCTCGCGCTTGAGCCGGCGTCGGAACAATGCGCGGTGGATCGCGACCGGGGCGACGATGAGACCGGTCGCGATCACGGCCAGCAGCACCAGCACCAGGTAGACGTCGCGCTGGTAGTCGTCGAGGTCCTCGAACCGCTGCTGGAACGGGATGGTGAGCAGGAAACCGGTGAGGATCTGGGCGCCGGTCTGCGTGACGCGCAGCTCCTGCAGGAGCTCGTCCCAGTTGCGGTCCATGCGCTCAGTGAACGTCTCGCGGCGGTCGTCCGTCGGGTCCACGTCCCGTTCGGGTACCGGCGGGTGCTCTGCTGCCATCGGTGTGCTCGTCTCCTTCGTCGGGCCTGCACGCATCCTGCCGCACCCGGTGCCCCGACGGGCGGGGGAGACTGGGACGGTGAACCGA